>Ga0335078_10014046_pt1 | contig 11870 bp, 16 predicted proteins | sample Lox_Sample_32_FD_206711 | JGI IMG/M metagenome (GOLD analysis project Ga0335078, IMG submission 206711) | Soil microbial communities from Loxahatchee National Wildlife Refuge, Florida, United States - Lox_Sample_3.2 | ecosystem: Environmental > Terrestrial > Soil > Wetlands | place: USA... | reverse complement strand
CATCTCCGGCTACGTGGTGCGCCCGCCGCGGGCGCGGCGCGAGAAGCCGCGCGTCTCCGCCTTCACCTCCGCCGATATTCCGAAAATCCTGGCGCTCGCGCCCGATCTGGTTCTGACCTTCTCCGACCTGCAGGCCGACATCGCGGCGACGCTGATCCGCAACGGCGTCGATGTTCATGCCTTCAACCAGCGCACCGTCGCGCAGATTCTCGACATGATCCGCACCGTAGGCGCTCTTGTCGGCGCGTCGGACCGCGCCGATCAGTTGGCGGGTAGTCTTGCGGCCGCGCTCGCGCCGGCGCGCCAAGACGCGGCCCATTTGCCGCGGCGCCCACGCGTCTATTTCGAGGAATGGGACGAACCGATGATCTCAGGCATCGGCTGGGTCTCCGAGCTTGTCGAAATCGCCGGCGGCGTCGACATCTTCTCCGACCGGGCTTCCGCCAAGGCGGCAAAGGATCGGATTGTCACGGCCGAGGAGGTCATCCGCTCCGAGCCCGATATCATTGTCGGGTCGTGGTGCGGCAAGAAGTTTCGTCCCGAGAAGGTCGCCAGCCGGCCTGGGTTCGAGCGCACCCCGGCGGTCCGTTGCGGTCGACTCCACGAGATCAAGTCGTCCCTGATCCTGCAGCCCGGCCCGGCCGCGCTGACCGACGGGCTGGCGGCGCTGCGCGCTATCATCGGCAGCGCATCGGCCACGCCGCGGGGCTGAGGTCGCGATGACCTCGACATCGGCGCCTCCCGGCCGGGAAATCCAGGTGCTCAGCGGCGGCGCCATGCGCCGATTCATGGCGGAAGCGCTGCCGCTCTTCGAGCTGGCGAGCGGCAATAAGGTGAGCATCCGCTTCGCGTTGACGCGGGAGATTAAGGCAGAGATTGAGGCCGGCGCGCGGTTCGACCTCGCTGTGCTGCCGCGTTCAGCCATCGATGAGCTCGTTCGGTCCGGCAGGGTTGCAGCGGGGCCGATCGATGTCGTGCGCTCGCTCGTCGGCCTCATGGTCCGCAACGGCGCACCGCCCCCCGACATCGGCACGGTCGAAGCCTTCAAGGAGGTGCTACGGCGAGCCAAGGCGATCTCCTATAGCAAAGGCCCAAGCGGCCAATACGTTGCCGGGTTGATCGAGCGCCTGGGACTTGCCGCCGAATTGAATGACAAGACCGTCTTCGCCATCGGTCGGCCGGTTGGGGAAGTCATCGCCAGCGGCGAGGCTGATATCGGCATGCAGCAGATCATCGAAAATCAGCCGGTCGAGGGTGTCCGGCTTATTGGGCCGTTGCCGCGGGAGCTGGGAAATTTTGTCGCCTACGCCGCGGGCTTTGCCGCTGGCGCGATGGATGCGACCGCGGCGCGGGCCTTCGTTGCGTACTTGGCATCGCCCGAAGTCGCATCCATCATCCGCGCAAAGGGAATGGAGCCGGCTTAGACGGCACACTGGCAAAGGCGCAGATGTGCTTGCGCCATCGCACTTTCGTGACCATATCGGCTTGACTTCGACCGGTTGCGCCGATACATACCGCGCACTTTTCGGCAGGCGGTGAGCTTCACCAGTCGGAACGGCTTGTCCGGGTTTCAGCTAAGTTATTGAAAATCGGTCGCTTTGAAGCCTCCGATTTGTCCGCTGGAAGTCGGCGTGACGCCTCGATGCAGGAAGCTCAAACGCTGCCTCTGACTTCGGAAAGTCAGATCGACGAAGGCGCATGACCGCGGGCGCGTGCATCGCGGTCCTCTGCGAAGTTCGGGCGCTCTTCCGTGCCGGAAGCGGAAGGCGCGTTTTGTTTTGCGCGAGTTTTTCGCGCGGCATGGCGGGGCGAGAGCCCCGAAGGGCAACAGGGCGCGAGTCCTTACGGATCAAGGGCGCGAGCCCAAAAACGAGAGAGTTCAGGCGACGATGCCGACCGTCAATCAGCTCATTCGCAAGCCGCGAGTCACGCAGCGCGCGAAGAAGAAGGTTCCGGCGTTGCAGCAAAGCCCGCAAAAGCGCGGCGTCTGCACGCGCGTCTATACGACGACGCCGAAGAAGCCCAACTCGGCTTTGCGCAAGGTCGCCAAGGTTCGTCTGACCAACGGCTTCGAGGTGATCGGCTACATCCCCGGCGAGGGCCACAATCTTCAGGAGCACTCGGTGGTGATGATCCGCGGCGGCCGCGTCAAGGATTTGCCGGGCGTGCGTTACCACATCCTCCGCGGTGTGCTCGACACGCAGGGCGTAAAGAACCGTAAACAGCGCAGGTCAAAATACGGAGCGAAGCGGCCCAAATAACGGGTCGCTTTGCGTCTTTAGGAACGCGAGACGAAGGAAATAACGAGATGTCCCGCCGCCACAGGGCAGACAAGCGCGAGATCCTGCCGGACCCGAAATTCGGGAACGTCGTGGTCACGAAGTTCATGAACTCGGTGATGCTTGCCGGCAAGAAGTCGGTCGCCGAAAACATCGTGTACGGCGCGCTGGACATGATCGAGGGCAAGACGCGGCAGAATCCGGTGACCATATTCCAGCAGGCGCTCGATAACGTGATGCCGTCGATCGAGGTTCGCTCGCGTCGCGTCGGCGGCGCCACCTATCAGGTGCCGGTCGAGGTGCGCTCGTCGCGGCGCCAGGCGCTCGGCATCCGCTGGATCATCACCGCGGCCCGCGAGCGCAACGAGAAGACGATGACCGAGCGGCTCTCCGCGGAGCTGCTCGATGCATCGAACAACAGGGGGAACGCCGTGAAGAAGCGCGAGGACACGCACCGCATGGCCGAAGCCAACCGTGCGTTCTCGCATTATCGCTGGTGATCAGCGACAGCGAAGGATTTCCCCATGCCCCGCACTCACCCCATCGAGGATTACCGCAACTTCGGCATCATGGCTCACATCGATGCCGGCAAGACCACTACGACCGAGCGGATTCTTTATTACACCGGCAAGAGCCACAAAATGGGCGAGGTGCATGAAGGCGCCGCGACCATGGACTGGATGGAGCAGGAGCAGGAACGCGGCATCACCATCACCTCGGCCGCGACGACCGCGCTGTGGAACGGCAAGCGCCTCAACATCATCGATACGCCCGGCCATGTCGACTTCACGATCGAAGTCGAGCGGTCGCTGCGCGTCCTCGACGGCGCCGTGTGCGTGCTCGATTCGAACCAGGGCGTCGAGCCGCAGACCGAAACGGTATGGCGGCAGGGCGACCGCTATCGCGTTCCGCGCATCGTCTTCTGCAACAAGATGGACAAGATCGGCGCCGACTATTTCCAGTGCCTGAAGGATATCGTCGATCGTCTCGGCGCCAATCCGGTCGCCATCCAGCTCCCGATCGGAGCCGAGAGCCAGTTCAAAGGCGTCATCGATCTCGTGCGCATGGTCGGCGTGGTCTGGGACGAGGAGACGCTCGGGGCGAAGTATCACGACATCGAGATTCCGGCCGAGCTCAGGGATCAGGCCAAGGAGTATCGCGAGAAGCTCGTCGAGGCGGCCGTCGATCTCGATGACGACGCCATGACCGCCTACCTCGAAGGCAAGGAGCCCGACGAGGCGACTCTCAAGCGCCTCATCCGCAAGGCGACCATCGCCGGCACCTTCTTTCCGGTGCTGTGCGGCTCTGCGTTCAAGAACAAGGGCGTGCAGCCGCTCCTTGATGCCGTGGTCGACTATCTGCCGTCGCCGGTCGACGTGCCGCCGATCAAGGGCATCGATCCCAAGGGCAATGAGGTCGTGCGCCGCGCTTCCGACACCGAGCCGCTCGCGATCCTTGCTTTCAAGATCATGGACGATCCGTTCGTGGGCACCATCACCTTCTGCCGCATCTACTCGGGCAAGCTCGAGAGCGGCACCGGAGTGGTGAACTCGACCAAGGAGCGCAAGGAACGCGTCGGCCGCATGCTGTTGATGCATGCCAACAACCGCGAGGACATCAAGGAAGCCTATGCGGGCGACATCGTTGCGCTGGCCGGCCTCAAGGATGTGCGCACCGGCGACACACTGTGCGATCCGCAGAAGCCGGTGATCCTGGAGAAGATGGAATTCCCCGACCCGGTCATCGAAATCGCCATCGAGCCGAAGTCGAAGGCCGACCAGGAGAAGCTCGGCGTGGCGCTGGCCAAGCTGGTGACGGAAGACCCCTCGTTCCGCGTCACCACCGACCAGGAATCGGGCCAGACCATTATCAAGGGGATGGGCGAACTCCATCTCGACATCAAGGTCGACATCCTCAAGCGCACCTACAAGGTCGAGGCCAATATCGGCGCGCCTCAGGTCGCCTATCGCGAGAAGATCACGCGGCCGGCGACGGTTGACTACACCCACAAAAAGCAGACCGGCGGCTCCGGCCAGTACGCACGCGTGAAGATCGTTGCCGAGCCGTTGCCGCCCGGCGGCGGGTTTGCGTTCGAGAACGAGGTCGTCGGCGGCGCGATACCGAAGGAGTATATCCCGGGCGTCGAGAAGGGCCTTGAATCGGTGCTCGGCTCCGGCGTGCTCGCGGGCTTCCCGGTCGTTGACCTCAAGGTATCGCTGGTCGACGGGCAGTATCACGACGTCGATTCATCGGCGCTCGCCTTCGAGATCGCCGGCCGCATGGCATTGCGCGAAGCGCTGCAGAAGGGCGCGCCGGTGCTGCTCGAGCCGATCATGAAGGTCGAGGTGGTGACGCCGGAGGACTATACCGGATCGGTCATCGGCGATCTCAATTCGCGGCGCGGCCAGATCCAGGGTCAGGACATGCGCGGCAATGCCAACGTCATCACGGCGATGGTGCCGCTCGCCAACATGTTCTCCTACGTCAACAACCTGCGCTCCATGAGCCAGGGGCGCGCCACTTTCACCATGCAGTTCGACCACTACGCGGAGGTGCCGAAAGGCATCGCCGACGAGGTCCAGGCGAAGTACGCCTGACCGCGACTTTGACGAGGGTATGAAGGAGCCGGAACGGAGAGCCACATGGCCAAGGAAAAATTCCAACGCACCAAGCCGCATTGCAACATCGGCACGATCGGTCATGTCGATCACGGCAAGACGACGCTGACGGCGGCGATCACCAAGGTCCTCGCGGAAAAGGGCCAGGCGCAATTCACCGCCTATGACCAGATCGACAAGGCGCCGGAAGAGAAGGCGCGCGGCATCACCATCGCTACCGCTCACGTCGAGTACGAGACCGACAAGCGCCACTACGCCCACGTCGACTGCCCGGGTCACGCCGACTACGTGAAGAACATGATCACCGGCGCCGCGCAGATGGATGGTGCGATCCTGGTGGTGAGCGCGGCCGACGGGCCGATGCCGCAGACGCGCGAGCACATTCTGCTCGCCCGCCAGGTCGGCGTGCCGGCGCTCGTGGTCTATCTCAACAAAGTGGACATGGTGGACGATCCCGAGCTGCTCGAACTCGTCGAGCTCGAGGTTCGCGAGCTTCTCTCCAAGTACAATTTCCCCGGCGACAAGATCCCGGTCGTCAAGGGCTCGGCGCTGATGGCGCTGGAAGGCAAGGATGAGAAGCTCGGCAAGAACTCGATCGCCGAATTGATGAAGGCCGTGGACGACTACATCCCGCAGCCCGAGCGTCCCAAGGATCAGCCGTTCCTGATGCCGGTCGAAGACGTGTTCTCGATCTCGGGCCGCGGTACGGTATGCACCGGCCGCATCGAGCGCGGCGTGATCAAGGTCGGCGAAGAGGTTGAGATCGTCGGCATTCGCCCGACGCAGAAGACCGTGGTCACCGGCGTCGAGATGTTCCGCAAGCTCCTCGACCAGGGCGAGGCGGGCGACAATGTCGGTTGCCTGCTGCGCGGCACCAAGCGCGAGGAAGTGGAGCGTGGCCAGGTTCTTTGCAAGCCGGGCTCGGTCAAGCCGCACACCAAGTTCAAGGCCGAGGCCTACATCCTCACCAAGGAGGAGGGCGGACGCCACACCCCGTTCTTCACCAATTACCGGCCGCAGTTCTATTTCCGCACCACCGACGTGACCGGCGTGGTGACGCTGCCGGAGGGTACCGAGATGGTGATGCCGGGCGACAACATCGCCATGGAGGTGACGTTGATCGTGCCGATCGCCATGGAGGAGAAACTGCGCTTCGCCATTCGCGAGGGCGGCCGCACCGTCGGCGCCGGCGTCGTGGCCAGCATTCTGGAGTGAAAAATTGCCTCTCCCGCGGACGTGGAGAGGGCGCAAGCGAAGCGGGCGGGTGAGGGTCCTGGCTGCGACATCGAAGCGATCGGCTAAGCCCTCGCCCCGACCCTCTCCCCGCAGCGGGGAGAGGGAGAAGGAATGAGAAGACCATGAACGGCCAGAACATACGCATCCGGCTCAAGGCGTTCGATCATCGCATCCTCGATGCCTCGACCCGCGAGATCGTCAATACGGCCAAGCGCACCGGCGCGCAGGTGCGCGGGCCGATTCCGCTGCCGACACGGATCGAGAAATTCACCGTCAACCGCTCACCGCACATCGACAAGAAGAGTCGCGAGCAGTTCGAAATGCGCACACACAAGCGGCTCCTGGATATCGTCGATCCGACGCCGCAGACCGTCGATGCGCTGATGAAGCTCGATCTCGCCGCCGGCGTCGACGTCGAGATCAAGCTCTGAGGTGCGAAAGGGACAGAGGACATGCGTTCCGGAGTGCTCGCACAGAAGGTCGGAATGACGCGCCTCTTCACCGAGGCCGGCGAGCACGTGCCGGTGACGGTGCTGCGGCTCGCCAATTGCCAGGTGGTGGCGCACCGCACCAAGGAGAAGAACGGCTACGTCGCACTTCAGCTCGGCGCCGGGGCGCGCAAAGTGCAGCGCACGACCAAGGCCGATCGCGGCCATTTCGCGGTCGCCAAGGTCGAGCCCAAGCGCAAGCTGGCGGAGTTTCGTGTGGATGCCGACGCGCTGATCCCGGTCGGCGCCGAGATCACGGCGGACCATTTCGTGGTCGGCCAATATGTCGACGTCACCGGAACATCGACGGGCAAGGGCTTCGCCGGTCCGATGAAGCGCTGGAATTTCGCCGGACTGCGCGCGAGCCACGGCGTTTCCATTTCGCACCGTTCGCATGGTTCGACCGGCGGCCGGCAGGATCCGGGCAAGACTTTCAAGAACAAGAAGATGGCCGGCCATCTCGGCGTCGACCGGGTCACCACGCTCAATCTCAAGGTGATGCAGACCGACGTTGAGCGCGGCCTCATCCTGGTCGAGGGCGCCGTCCCCGGCGTCAAGGGCGGCTGGATCACGGTGCGCGACGCCGTGAAGAAGAAGCTGCCGGACGGCGCGCCAAAGCCGGGCAAGTTCAAGCTTCCGGGCGAGGCTGCCGTTGCCGCGGCCGAGAACGGCGGGCCGACGGCCGGCGAGACGAAGGAGGGCGCGTGACATGGAGCTTTCGGTCACGACTCTCGACGGCCAATCGGCCGGATCGGTCACGGTGTCGGACGCCATCTTCGGGCTCGAACCGCGCCCCGACATTATTCACCGCTGCGTCGTCTGGCAGCTCGCCAAGCGCCAGCGCGGCACCCATGCGGTGAAGAACCGCGCCGACATCAATCGCACCGGCAAGAAGATGTACCGGCAGAAGGGCACCGGCTCGGCCCGGCACGGCTCCGCCCGCGTCAATCTGTTTCGCGGCGGCGGACGCTCCTTCGGCCCGCATCCGCGCAGCCATGCCATCGGCCTGCCCAAGAAGGTTCGCGCGCTCGCGCTCAAGCATGCGCTCTCCGCCAAGGCCAAGGATGGCGGCATCATTGTCATCGATGCGCTGGCGGTGAAGGAAGCAAAGACCAAGGCGTTCCGCGACAGCCTCGCCAAGCTCGGGCTTGCCAACGCGCTCATCGTGGACGGTGCGGAGGTGGCGGCCAGCGTGCGTACGGCTGCGCGCAACATTCCGAACATCGATCTGCTGCCGATCGCCGGCATCAACGTCTACGACATCCTGCGCCGGCAGAAGCTGGTGCTCACGCGGGCTGCGGTCGATGCGCTGGAGGCGCGATTCAAATGAGCACCAACGATCCGCGCCACTACGACGTGATCATCGCGCCGGTCATCACCGAGAAGGCGACCAACGCCTCCGAGCACAGCAAAGTCGTGTTCAAGGTCGCGCTGACTGCGACCAAGCCGCAGATCAAGGAGGCGGTCGAGAGGCTGTTCGACGTGAAGGTGAAGAGCGTGAACACGCTGCGGCGGCGCGGCAAGTGGAAGCAGTTCCGCGGCGACTACGGCCTGCAATCGGAAACCAAGCGCGCGATCGTGACCCTCGAAGAGGGGCAGAAGATCGACGTGACCACAGGGCTGTAAGGAGCGGGCGCGATGGCACTCAAGAATTACAATCCGGTCACGCCTGGGCAGCGTCAGCTCGTGCTGGTCGATCGTTCCGGGCTCCATGCCGGCGCGCCGGTCAAGGCGCTCACCGAAGGCAAGACGTCGAGCGGCGGCCGCAACAACAGCGGCCACATCACCTCGCGCTATCGTGGCGGCGGCCACAAGCAGGCCTACCGCCGGATCGACTTCAAGCGCCGCAAATTCGATGCGCCGGCCAAGGTCGAGCGTCTTGAATACGATCCGAACCGCACCAGCTTCATCGCCCTCATCAAATACGAGGATGGCGAGCTGGCCTACATTCTGGCGCCGCAGCGACTGGCAGTCGGCGACACCGTGATCGCCGGCGAATATGTCGACGTGAAGCCGGGCAATGCCATGCCGCTCGCCAACATTCCGGTCGGCACCATCGTGCACAATATCGAGCTTAAGATCGGCAAGGGCGGGCAGATCGCGCGCTCCGCCGGCACCTACGCGCAGATCGTCGGCCGCGACGGCGAGTATGTCATCCTGCGGCTCAATTCCGGCGAACAGCGCCTCGTGCACGGCCGCTGCATCGCCACCGTCGGCGCGGTGTCGAATCCCGACAACATGAACATCTCGATCGGCAAGGCTGGACGCACCCGCTGGATGGGGCGGCGCGGCCATGTCCGCGGCGAGGCCATGAACCCGGTCGATCATCCGCTCGGCGGGCGGACCCGCGGCGGCCGTCATCCGGTCTCGCCGTGGGGCAAGCCGACCAAGGGCATGAAGACCCGCAAGAACAAGAGCACGGCCAAATTCATCATGGCCAGCCGGCATGCGCGCAAGAAGAAAAAATAGGGACGAAGGTTAGGAGCGATCATGACGCGTTCGGTATGGAAAGGTCCGTTTGTCGACGGCTATCTGCTGAAAAAGGCGGATACCGCCCGCTCGTCGGGCCGCCACGAGATGATCCGCATCTGGTCGCGGCGTTCGACCATCTTGCCGCAGTTCGTGGGGCTCACCTTCGGCGTCTACAACGGGCAGAAGCACATCCCGGTGATCGTCACCGAGGAGATGGTTGGTCACAAGTTCGGTGAATTCGCGCCAACGCGGTCGTTCTACGGTCATTCGTCGGACCGCAAAGCCAAACGCACCAGCTCTGCGGGCGCGCCGAGCGCCGCGGCTGCCGCGCCGGCCGCTGCGGCCCCGGCCGCGCCGGCTGCCGGAACGTCATGAGGCGGGAGCACGGGTCATGAGCAAGAAGGGGCACGGGCGCACTCTCGCCGACACCGAGGCAAAGGCGGTGAGCCGCAGACTGCGGGTGAGTCCGCAGAAGCTGAACCTGCTGGCGCAGCTCATCCGCGGCAAGAAGGTCTCGGCTGCGCTTGCCGATCTCGAGTTCTCGCGCAAGCGGATCGCCCGCGACGTGCGCAAGTGCCTGGAATCGGCGATCGCCAATGCCGAGAACAATCACGATCTCGACGTTGACGATCTCGTCGTCGTCGAGGCGCATGTCGGCAAGTCGCTGGTGATCAAGCGGCACATGCCGCGCGCCCGCGGCCGCGTCGGCAAGATTTTCAAGCCGTTCGCCAACATCACCATCGTGGTGCGCGAAGTCGCGGCGCAGGCGTAGCCGCAGGAGACGCTCTCATGGGTCAAAAGGTCAATCCGATCGGGCTTCGCCTCGGCATCAACCGCACGTGGGATTCGCGCTGGTATGCCGGCAAGTCGAGCTATGGCTCGCTCTTGCACGAGGACATGAAGATTCGCGAAGCCCTGATGAAGGAGCTCAAGCAGGCAGCGGTCTCCAAGATCGTGATCGAGCGTCCGCACAAGAAGTGCCGCGTCACCATCCACTCGGCGCGCCCGGGCGTGGTCATCGGCAAGAAGGGCGCCGACATCGAGAAGCTGCGGCGCAAGGTCGCCGAGCTGACCGACAGCGACGTGGTCATCAACATCGTCGAGATCCGCAAGCCCGAGCTCGACGCGCAGCTTGTCGCCGAATCGATCGCCCAACAGCTCGAGCGCCGCGTGGCGTTCCGCCGCGCCATGAAACGCGCGGTGCAGTCGGCGATGCGTCTCGGCGCCGGCGGCATCCGCATCAACTGCTCGGGTCGGCTCGGGGGCGCCGAGATCGCACGCATGGAGTGGTACCGCGAAGGGCGCGTGCCGCTGCACACGCTGCGCGCCGACGTCGATTACGGCGTTGCCACCGCGTTCACCACCTACGGCACCTGCGGCGTGAAGGTCTGGATCTTCAAGGGCGAGATCATGGAGCACGACCCGATGGCGCAGGACAAGCGGATGGCCGAGGGCGAAGCCGGCCGCCCGCGGCGCGACGCAGCGTGAGCGGGACGGACTGAGAAAAGGCGCACGCCATGCTGCAACCGATACGCACGAAATTCCGCAAGGCGCACAAAGGCCGCATCCACGGCCTGGCCACGAGCGCGGTCACGCTCGCGTTCGGCCAGTTCGGTCTCAAGGCCATGGAGCCGGAACGGATCACGGCCCGCCAGATCGAAGCTGCGCGCCGCGCTCTGACCCGGCACATGAAGCGCTCCGGGCGCGTCTGGATCCGCATCTTCCCGGATGTACCGGTCTCCAAGAAGCCGCTCGAAGTGCGCATGGGTTCGGGGAAGGGCGCGCCGGAATTCTGGGTGGCGCGCGTCAAGCCCGGCCGCATCCTGTTCGAGATCGACGGCGTCAGCGTCGAGGTAGCCAAGGAATCGCTCGCGCTCGCCGCCGCCAAGCTGCCGATCAAGACCCGTTTCGTCGAGCGGATCAGCGAGTAGTCGCGCCATGAAAGCAGCCGACATCAGAGCAATGACGATCGATCAGATCGACGACGAGGTGCTCAAGCTCAAGAAGGAGCAGTTCAATCTGCGCTTTCAAAGGGCCACCGGGCAGCTTGAGAACACGATGCGGGTGCGCGAGGTGCGGCGCGACATCGCCCGGCTCAAGACCATCGCGCGGCAGAAGCGCGCGCCGAAGACGTAAAGAGGGATCAAGATGCCCAAGCGCAGCCTGCAAGGCGTGGTGGTGAGCGACAAGCAGAACAAGACGCTGGTGGTGCGCGTCGAGCGGCGCTTCACCCATCCATTGTTCAAGAAGACCGTGCGCCGCTCGAAGAAGTATTACGCCCACGACGAGAACAACGAGTTCAAGGTCGGCGACCTCGTCTGGATCGAGGAGCACCGGCCGATCTCCAAGCTCAAACGTTGGGCCGTGGTGCGTGGCGAAAAGAAGAAGGCGTCGTGATGGTCGGTTTCTTTCCTTTCCCGATGGCGGGAGAGGCGGCGAGCGAAGCGAGCCGGTGCGGACACGTACGGTTTGTGGCGAGTGAACCTCGCCTTCCGATCTTCTCCCGCGGGCGGGGGAGGACCAGCAAGGGTATGACGCCATGATCCAGATGCAGACCAATCTCGACGTGGCGGACAATTCCGGCGCGCGCCGCGTCATGTGCATCAAGGTGCTGGGCGGTTCCAAGCGCAAATACGCCACCATTGGCGACGTGATTGTCGTCTCGGTGAAGGAGGCGATCCCGCGCGGGCGGGTCAAGAAGGGCGACGTGATGAAGGCCGTGATCGTACGCGTTGCCAAGGACATCAAGCGTCCTGACGGCTCGATCATCCGCTTCG
>Ga0335078_10014044_pt1 | contig 11871 bp, 8 predicted proteins | sample Lox_Sample_32_FD_206711 | JGI IMG/M metagenome (GOLD analysis project Ga0335078, IMG submission 206711) | Soil microbial communities from Loxahatchee National Wildlife Refuge, Florida, United States - Lox_Sample_3.2 | ecosystem: Environmental > Terrestrial > Soil > Wetlands | place: USA: Florida... | reverse complement strand
AAATGCTGCGTCGCGAGACCATCGGCCTTTTTCAAAAGGGCCGCGAATGGAAGAAGCAGTTGCTGGCCGATCTGCACCGGGCCGTGGGCGCCCAGGCGGTCCGCGCATGAGTGGAAACATCCTGGTGGCCGACGATAACACCGCCAGCCGCGAGTTGATTCGGGAGGTGCTGGAGATGAGCGGCTATGACGTAGTCGAGGCCGCCGATGGGCAGGACGCCGTGGACCGGGCGCGCGAGAGGGCCCCCGACCTGGTGCTGGTGGATATTCAAATGCCCCGTCTGGATGGCTACGGCGTGCTTCGTGAATTGCGCGCCGATCCGCGGCTTTCCGCGCTGCACGTGGTGGCGTTGACGGCCTTCGCCATGCAAGGCGACCGCGAGCGCGCGCTGGAGGCCGGCTTCGACGGCTATATCACCAAACCCGTGGACATCGCCGCGTTGCGGCGGGAAGTCAGGAGATTCCTATAAACGGGCTATGACCGCTACGCCGCCGCGCATCAAGCTGCTCGTCATCGACGACGATCCGCAAAGCCTGGAGCTGGTCTCGGAGGCGCTTTCGGATAATGGCCTTGAGATCCTCACCGCGGACGACCCGGAGAGCGGCCTGGAGCTGGTGCGCCGCCAGCGCCCGGAGATCGTGCTGAGCGATATCGTAATGCCCAAGATGAGCGGCATGGAGTTGCTGAGCCGGATTCTGGACGTGGACCCGGCTACGGACGTGATCCTGATGACCGCCCACTATTCCACCGACGCCGCCGTGGAAGCCATCAAGAAGGGCGCCTGCGATTACCTGACCAAGCCAATTTCCATCCCCGTGCTGCGCGAGCGCATCGCCAAGCTGGCCACGGATGCCAGGCGCCGCCAGCGCGTCAGTCAATTGGATGGCGAGCTGATGGATAGCAGCCAGTTCGAAGGCATGGTGGGACGCAGCCCGCTGATGTGGGAGATGTTCGCGCAGATCCGCCGCGTCGCACCGCATTACCGCGCCTGTTCGGTCACCGGGCCCACCGGCACCGGCAAAGAGCTGGTGGCGCAGGCGCTGCACAAACTCAGCCAGGCGTCCGGGCCGATGGTGGTCTGCAATTGTTCCGCGGTGGTGGAAACGTTGTTCGAAAGCGAATTGTTCGGACACGTGAAGGGCGCATTCACCGGGGCGGACAGCAACAAAATGGGACTGTTCGAGTACGCGCACGGCGGCACGCTTTTCCTGGATGAGATCGGCGATATGCCGCTGGCCACCCAGGCCAAGCTGCTGCGCGTTCTGCAGAACCGGGAAGTGCAGCGGGTCGGCTCGCTGACCGCGCGCCAGGTGGATGTGCGGGTGGTGGCCGCCACCAATCACGATCTGCGCGCGCAAATCGCCGAGAAGCGCTTCCGCGAGGATTTGTATTACCGGCTCTCCATGGTGGAGATCAAAACGCCGGCGCTGGCCGACCGCAAGGAGGATCTGCCGCTGCTGGAGCGCTTCTTTATCCGGAAATTCGCCGCCCAGTACCACAAACCGGTGGAGTCGCTGACGCCGCGCGCACAGATTCTCCTGGCGCGCCATTCCTGGCCCGGCAACGTGCGCGAATTGGAGAACGTCATCGGGCACGCCTGCATGCTGGCGGCCGGCGAGGTCGTCGACATAGCCGATCTTCCGCAATACATGCGGCAAGGCGTGGCGGGCCCGGCTTCCACGCCCGCCCCGCCTCCAGCGGCGTACCCGGCCGGCGCGGACGGCAGCCTGTCGTTCGACGAACAGGAGCGGCACGTCATCGAGCAGGCCCTCGACCGGGCGGGCGGCAACCAGGTGCAGGCCGCGCGCATGCTGGGCATCACCCGCGACAAGCTGCGTTACAAGATCAAGAAGCACAACTTGCGCTAGAGTACTATGCCAGCCGGTTTTTGCTGTTTTTTTGCTTGATCCGCCGGTCCAGACGGTGTAAAATGGCGGCGCGGTCAAACGGGGGTCTCGAACTGAAACACCGTTTAAGAAACGATCCGCGGTTCAAGGACACTATATATTTAGTGGAGGAACTATGAAATTAGCCGGTTTCACGCTCGCGTTGGCGGGCATTTTCGCAGGCAGCGCGCTGGGCCAGGCGCCCACGGTCGGAGGCCTGCTGAACAACTATAGTTTTACCCTGCCGGGGCTGCCGAATTACGGCATCGCGCAAGGCTCGATCTTCGTCATTTATGGCACGAATTTTACGACCTCGCAATCGGAACTGGGATTGCAATATCCACCGACAACGCCACTCGGCGGCGTAAGTATCAGCGTAACGGTGAACGGCACTAAGACCAGCCCGCCGCTTTATTACCTGTACCCCACCCAGATTGCCGCGGTTCTTCCATCCGCGACGCCGGTGGGTACCGGCACCCTTACGGTGACTACCAGCGCCGGCACCAGTGCGGCGTTTTCGATCCAGGTGGTGGCCACCGCTTTTGGCCTGTTGACCACGAACAACGGCACCGGGCCGGTGCAGGGCTACGACGCCAGTATTAACCCCAACAATCCGTACATCCTATTCAACTTTACGACGGCCGCCAATCCGGGTGACGTCCTGGAGCTGTGGGGAAGCGGGCTGGGCCCGGTGGCGAACGATGCCACGGGCGTCCAGGTGAGCGTACCGGTCTCGGTCTATATCGGCGGCATTGCGGTCACACCGCAATATGCGGGGCGGTCCTCGTACACGGGCCTGGACCAGATCAACGTCGAGGTTCCTAGCGGGGTGACCGGCTGCTATATATCGGTAGTGGTGCAGGCCGGCAACCTCGTGAGCAACTTCGGGACTCTGCCGGTAGCCGCTAAAGGCAGCCGCACCTGCTCGGATGCGAATAATCCGCTGACATCCTCCATTCTGAGTGGAATCACCGAATCCGGCACCTTCAGCATTGGTGTGGTTGCACTGAACGAGTCAACGACCCCGCCGCAATCGGTCGATGGGATTGTCATAAGCCCAGGCGGCACGACCGACATCGGGTCCGCCGGCTTTCTGAAAATTACGGCCGACCAACTCAACTCGGGCGCCTACGCCACGGCCTCGCTCGGCAGTTGCGTCGTCAGTTTCTACAATGCGAGCGCATCGTCGCAGTCCGCGCCCACCCTGTTTAATTTCACCTTCCTGAATGCCGGCCCGGACGTCAATATCAACGGTCCGGACGGAACCATCGCCATGCCTCTCAACACCCAGACCATCGAGGGCATCACCTACTACGGCTACTCCACTCCGTCAAGCGACACATCGTTCATTCCGGCTGCCGGCGGCACTTTCAACTTCGATAACGGCAGCGGCGGCCCGGACGTAGGCTCCTTCACGGCGCAGCTCAAATTGACCTCCCCGCTGGTGTGGTCGAACATGAGCACCATCTCGACGGTGACGCGGGCGAACGGGCTCACGGTGAATTGGACCGGCGGGGAGTCCGGCACCTACGTGGGCATCACCGGACTTTCGGTCGGATTCATAACGCCCGGCGACGTCTCCAGCCTTGTCGTGGGCACCTTCACCTGCGAGGCGCCCGTTGGGCCGGGCACGTTTACCGTGCCTCCAGCGGTGTTGCTGGAGTTGCCCGTGAGCGCCAGTATCGAGGGCATCTCATTTTCGTCGCTGGCGTTGTCCAACTACACGGTCCCGGTGACTTTTAAAGCATCAGGTCTGGATTTGGGGTTGGCGGAGGCGATCTTCGAAACCAGCACCACGGTGACCTACCAGTAGGCTGCACCCGATCCGGTGGGGTAGATTCCAGTCTGCCCCACGGTCCCCTTGACAACAGTCCGTCTTCCGCCGTATACAGGTAGTATGTCTACGGTAGACGATCCACGGGAGCGCCTCGAATTCCTGCAGGGGACTTTGGAAGTCCTGATCCTGCGCAGCCTGCAGCCTGGCCCGAACCATGCATACGGCATCAGCCAGTTCCTCGAGCGGCAATCCGGCGACGAATTTCTGGTGGATAACGGCTCGCTTTATCCAGCCTTGCAGCGCCTGTTGCAGCGAGCCTGGATCGCGGCCCAGTGGAAAACCTCGCCCCACGGCCGCCGCGCCAGGTATTACCGCCTCACCCCCGCGGGCCGCAAACAACTTTTAGCCGCCACGTCCCGCTGGCAGCGCTTCGTCGAAGCCATGGGCCGCATCCTGGCGACCGAGGGCTGAACATGCTGCGGGAATGCTGGTCCAAACTCTGCCGCATCCTCACTGGCCGCCGCGGCCTGGCCAGCGATCTCTCAGCCGAGATCGATGCCCACCTCGAGTTTGAAGTTCGGGAGAATATCGCGCTCGGCATGCCCGCCGATGAAGCCCGCGCGGCGGCGCGCCGCCACATCGGCAACCTCACCCGCATCCACGAACGCGCCGCCGAGGCCTGGAGTTTCCCCTCGCTCGAAAGCATCGCGCAAGACCTGCGTTACGGTCTGCGGGGTATCCGGCGATCCCCCGGCTTTTCGCTCGTCGTGGTGTTGACTCTGGCGCTGGGCATCGGCGCTAACACCGCTATTTTCAGCGTGGTGAATGCCGTCCTGCTACGCCCGCTGCCCTACCCCGCCGCCGAACGCCTGGTATGGCTTGGAGAATCCGATCCCAAGGCCGAAGGCATCAGCGTCACCTGGGTGAACTTCCAGCACTGGCGCAACGAAAATCACAGCTTCGAGGACATGGCCGGCTTCCGAGCCGCCCATCTCACCCTGACGGGCCGCGGCGAACCATTATTGACGCGCGCGGGCCTGGTCACGCACGGCTTCTTCGGCCTGGTGGGCGCGCAGCCCGTGCTAGGCCGGTTCTTCAGTGCCTCCGACGACCTCCCGGGTGCAGTCCCTACGGCCGTGCTCGACTATCGGTTCTGGATTGGCAAACTGGGAGCCGACCCCGCCGTCGTGGGCGCGACGCTGGCGCTCGATGGCAAGCCGTACGAAGTCATCGGCGTCCTTGCGCCCGGCTTGCACTTCTTCCCCCAATCTATCGATTACTATCTGCCGCTGCACGAGTTCGAAGGCGAAGTCGTTGACCGCGCCCGGCACGGATCCATGCGGTTGCTGGCCCGTTTGAAGCCCGGCGTGACACTGGCTTCCGCGTTGGCTGACCTGGATCTCATCATGCAGCGGCTGGCGCAGTCGGACCCTGGACCCGAAACCCAACACCGCGCTGCGGGCGCCTTCCTGACTGAATACACGACCGGCGACGTCCGTCCCACTCTCCTGATCTTGTTGGCCGCCGCGGGACTGGTGTTGATCCTGGCGTGCGCCAACGTGGCCAGCCTGGCGCTGGCGCGCGCGACTGCCCGCAGCCGCGAGATCGCCATCCGCGCGGCCATCGGCGCAGGGCGGAAGCGCCTGGTACGGCAACTGCTTACAGAAAACCTTCTATTGGCGGCGCTGGGCGGCGTCGCTGGCGGCCTGCTCGCGCAATGGGCATCGGGTGCGCTCATTGCCGCGGGGCCGCGCGACATTCCGCGCCTCGCGGATACTTCTTTCGATTGGCGCGTGCTGTCGTTTGCGGCCGTCATCACCATGCTGACCGGATTGCTCACGGGCATCGCGGCGGTGATTACCGCCGGGAGGCGGGACCTGGCCTCCGCCTTGAAAGACAGTGCCCGCTCAGGGACCGGCCGCGGCGGACAGCGATCGCGCAGCGTGCTGGTGGTGGCGCAGATCGCCATCACGTTGGTGCTGGCCTTCGCCGCCGGATCGCTGCTGCGCAACCTGGTCGTGGCGCAAACCGCCGATCCCGGCTTCGTCCCCGAAAATGTGCTGGCGCTCGAGTTGGTGCTGCCATCCGCATCGTACAAAAGCCCGCAGGCTGTGGGCGGCTTTTACGACCAACTGGAACGGGACTTGCACGGTCTGCCCGGCGTCACGTCGGTGGGCGCCGTGCGGTGCCCGCCATCGGTGGGCGACTGCGGCGATTGGTTCTACTCGATTCTGGGCCGGCCGGCGCCGCAACCGTCTGACGTGCCCATCGCTTTGTTCAACACCGCGGACCGCGATTACTTTGGGGCCATGCGCATTCCGCTGCGGGAAGGCCGTACATTCGGGGATGGCGACCGCGCCGGCACGCCGCTGGTCGCCATCGTAAACGAGACCTTTGCGCGCAAATGGTGGCCGGCGGAATCGGCTGTGGGACATCGCGTCAAGTGGGGAGGTCCATATCGCGACGGGCCCATCTACCAGATCGTCGGGGTGGCCGGCAACGTGAGCCAGATGGGTCTGGGCACCGAACCGTACCCGGAGGTTTACCTGCCCTTCTCGCAGTCGCCGGACCGGGCCATGGTGGTGATGATCCGCGCCGGCGGCGACGCCTCATCGCTCGCGCCCGCCGTGCGCCGCCGCGTGACCGCTATCGATGGCAACCTGCCCATCGAGAGCTTGCGGCCGTTCACCGCGACCGTGGCGGCGTCACTGTCTCAGCGCCGCTTCAGCACTCTGCTGCTGGCCTTGTTCGCGGGGCTGGCGATGGCTCTTGCGGCCGTGGGCATCTACGGTCTGCTGAACTATTGGGTACGGGTCCGGGAGGGTGAGATCGCTATCCGCATGGCGCTGGGCGCGCCGCGGCCGTCCATTCTGCGCTGGGCGGGCTGGCAGGCTCTGCGGTTGTCGCTGCTTGGCGCCTTGATCGGCATGCTTGGAAGCTGGCCAGCGTCCCGTTTTATGGAGGACCTGGTGTTTGGCGTCTCGCACGATTTCGCGACGCTGGCCGCCGGGGGCCTCGTGGTCGTCGCCATCGCCATGATCGCGGCAGCCATCCCGGTCTGGCGCGCCACGCACGTGGATGCAGTGAACAAACTCCATCGCGCATAGCCCTCTCGCATTTGGTAACGCAAGGGGCCGGGTTCGCGCCTATAATGAATTATCGCTTCAGGAACCGTGAGACTCGCAATCCTTCTTCTAATAGCAGTGTGTCCGCTCGTCGAGGGCGGCGAGCCTGCGTTGCAGCCGGTGACTGTATGCGAGGTGTTGCGGGATCTCTCTGCCTATGACGGGAAGGTGATCGCCGTGGTCGGACGCTTCTCGTCACGCCAGACGGGGCGCTGGCTGGGCGAACAGAAATGCGGCCGGAAGTTCGTAACCGGCGATCAAGAGTGGCCCAACGCTTTCTGGGTGGTGTACGATCCGGCGGCCGCCGCTAAGCCGCCCGCCGTGCTGGCCGTCGATGCGGCGCTTCTGGCGCAAAAGTTGCGCGCCGTCAAGCTCGGAACGTCGCTGACCAAGCTCCGGTTCGGCAGCGAGGATTACGACAATTGGGCCCTGGTGTACGGCCGCATCGAGACCCGCAAGGATCTCCTCGCGGTTACCCCCGGCGGCACGCGGAAGAACGGCTTCGGGTATGGAGAGTCCTCTCCCGCGCGCCTGGTTTGCCACGGCGAAGCCGAGGTGGTGTTCCTCAACGACGATGCTACTGCGCCCGTTTCGCGGTGAATTCCTGGCCCCGCCCCTCGCCTCCTTCGCGCGTCCTGGAGAACTTGATTTCGTCGCCGGAAACGGTTCCCTTGTAGACGAATTTCATCGAGTTCCCGTTGAACTCCATGGTTTGTGTGAAGGAGATCGCATCGCCGTCGATCTTGCCTTCGGCAATCGGCATGTCGCCCATCCGCCCGCTTACCGTGCCGGTCAGCGTATTACCGTCCACTTTGAAATTGAATGTCTGTTCCCGTGTTTGTCCGTTGCGGCCGGGCACCTGCGCGGTCCATTTGCCGCTAATATCCGCGGCCAGGGCCGTCAAGGCGAGCAAGCCGAGCAGCAAGCCCGTGGTCATTAGTTTTCGCATGCAGAAAGGGCGCTTCCGAAACGGTGAATGTTACGCGATGGCAATGATTTACAATCTCTTAACAGGTAACGGTTGACGGTCCCCGGGCGTCGTTGCTTCTTGAGGCGCTTGGAAATCTTGCCTACGTACCGTCTTCTTCTCCTTGCATTTTTCGCTACCGGCGGAGGGCTTTATGCCCAGAGCGGTTTCGTCAAGTCGGCGAACCAGCCCATCCCGGGCGCGACCGTCACGGTCACTGTGGGCGATCGGAAACTCGTCACCGCCACGGACCAAAGTGGGCACTACGCGTTTTCCGCCGCGCCCGCTGGCGAATGCTCCATCGAAGTGCGCATGTTCGGCTTCGAGCCCGCCAGCAAGAAATCCACTTGCGCGGACACCGCGAAGATCGACTTTTCGCTGCAGTTGCAGGAATCGCCGATGATGCAGCGCCTGGCTCGCATGGGCGGCGCGCAGGCCGGCGGAAATCAGCTTGAAGCGCAATTGCAGAGCGAGATGAATGCGCCGGAGGCCGCGGCTCCTGCCGCCCCGGCGGTGGATGGCCAGAACAGCAGCGAGGCCTTCCAGGTTTCCGGCAGCCTGAGCCAGGGCTTGGCGCAAAATGCCCAGCCCGACTTCTTCATGATCGCGGGCATGATGATGGGCGGTCCCGGAGGTCCCGAGGGACAGTTCGGCGGTCCCGGCGGTGGTGGCCCGGGTGGCGGCTTCGGCGGACCCGGGGGTGGTCCGGGCGGCGGCGGTTTTGGCGGACGCGGAGGCGGAGGATTCGGTGGCCCGGGTGGTCCGGGCGGCAACCGCAGACAGGGCCAAGGCCGGGCAGGCCGGCCCGGCGCACAGTTCGGCAACCGGCGGGCGCCCAGCCAAATCCATGGCATGGCGTTCATGACGCTGGCCAACTCGGCGGTGAACGCCAAGCCGTTTTCCATCACCGGCCAGGAAGTACCGCAACCCGCCTACGCCAGCAGCCGCTTCGGATTTCTGGTGGGCGGACCGCTGGTGATTCCGAAGATCGTCAAGGATACTTCCACCTTCTTTTACTTGAACTACACCGGCACGCGCTCCCGGCAATCGTATACGGCGGTGGAAACCGTGCCGACCGACCTGGAGCGTGGCGGAAACTTTTCCCAGTTGCTGCCTTCGGTGGTGCTGATCGATCCCACCACCAAGGCGCCCTTCCCTACCCAAAACGTGATTCCGCAAACCATGCTGAATCCGATTGCGAACAGCCTGATGAGTTTCATACCCTTGCTGAACCAGCCCGGCCTGGTGAATAACTACCAGTACCTGGCATCGCCGCCGAATAATACCGACAACCTGAACGGGCGCGTGATGCGGAACATCGGCAAGAACGACCGCCTGGCATACCATCTGTCTTACCAGCGCCGCGATGGCGACAACGCCCAGCCGTTCGCTTTCTTCGATACCCTCAGCGGCTACGGCATACAGACGGACCTCACCTGGACGCATAACTTCTCGCCCACCACAATCCTCAGCTCGCGTGTGGCCTTCAACCGCAACCGCAATGAGACGACTCCCTTCTTTGCGTACGACGACGCCGCGGAGGCGGAAGCGGCGGGAATCGTACGCCCGTCGCCTGTCCCCCCGCTCGACTATGGCCCGCCTAACTTGAATTTCACGAGTTTAAATACCTCGCTCAGCGACGGGAACCCGGTGCTCACGCGCAACCAAAGTCAGAACCTGACCGAGAGCGTCATCCTTTCGCGCGGCAAGCACACGTTTACTTTAGGCATGCAGTACGGCCGTAACGATTTCTCGACCGACAGCCAGCAGAACGCTCGCGGCACCTTCAATTTCACTGGCGAGGAAACCGGCTCCGATTTCGCCGATTTCCTGCTCGGCTTGCCGCAATCCGCATCCATCCAATCCGGTCCCGCAATGTATTTTACGCAGAATACCTGGAACGGATACGTGCTTGACGATTGGAAAGTGAACGCCAACCTCACGCTGAACCTGGGCCTGCGTTATGAAATCTTCGCACCCTTGCAGGAAAAGTACGGCGAAATGGCCAACCTGGTATTCGCTCCCGACCTCGCAGGCGTCACGCAGGTTACGCCTTCGTCCGGTTCGTTTCCGGCCGGTCTCATCGATCCCGACTACCGCAATTTTTCTCCGCGCGTGGGACTGACCTGGAAGGCGCCGTTCATCAAACGCTCGACTATCGTGCGCGCCGGCTACGGGATTTATTATAACGGCCAGGCCTACATTCCATTCGGGCTGAAGCTGGCGCAGCAGCCGCCTTTCGCGACATCGGAGAGCGTGAACCTCAGCGCATGCACCGAGATGTGCCTGGCAAACGGCCTAATTGATCTGTCCCCGCAGGCGATCACTAACACGTTCGCCGTCGATCGCTACTATCGCACGCCCTATGCGCAGACGTGGAACGTTACGATTCAGCATGACCTCGGCAAAGGCTTCTTCATGGAAGTGGGCTATCTGGGCACCAAGGGAACCCACCTGGATGTACTGATGCTTCCCACCCTGGGAACTACCGGCAGTGTGCCGGGTTCCGGCAACCAGCTTGGAAATGCGACGGGATTTACTTATGACGCTCCGGTTGGCGATTCCACTTACAACGCTCTGCAGACACACCTGATGCGGCGTTTCCGCGGAGGGTTTTCGATGAACGCGCGTTATGCTTTTGCGAAGTCCATCGACGACGCGTCCAGCTTCGGGGGAGTCGGCGCCACAGTGGCTCAGAACTGGCTGGATCTGGCGGCGGAGCGCGCGCTCTCCAGCTTCGATCGCCGCCAGGTCTTCACCATGAGTTGGGTCTACACCTCGCCATTCGGCAACCCGAACTCGCGTTTCGCGTCGAGCGGCTGGTCTGGGCGCCTGTTGCGGAATTGGTCGCTCTCCGGCGGCATCACGGCGGAGACCGGGACGCCGCTGACGGCCCGCTACCAGGGAGCCGGCGCGGGGTTGGCTCAAACCGGCGGCGTGGGCAGCGAGCGCGCCGATGCTACCGGCGAACCGGTGTCTTCCGGCACCGGATTCTTCAATACGCTGGCGTTTACGAAACCGACGGGCGAGTTTGGCAACGCCGGCCGCAACACCATTCCAGGTCCCAACCTGGTGTCGGTGAACGCGGCGTTCGGCCGCTCTTTCCAATTCGGCGATACGCGCCGGCGGCTGGAGTTCCGCGCGGAAGCCAATAACGTCCTGAATCAGGTCAGTTACACGAATATCGGCACGGTGGTGGGCGCCGTGAACTATGGCCTTCCCACCGCCGCATCCGGCATGCGCACGATGGACATAGTGATGAGGTTCCGGTTTTGAAATACCTGGCAATCGTACTGACGGCGGCTCTGCTGGCCAGCCAGTTGAGCTCACAACAGATGCCCACCTTCTCGACCACGGCCAACGTGGTAGTGGTCAATGTGACCGTGACCAGCCGCGACGGCAAGGCCATCGCGAACCTGGGCAAAAGCGACTTTCTTCTTTACGAAGACGGCAAGTTGCAGACCTTGCAAAGTTGCGAGTTACAGAAGCTGGATACCAGGCCGCTCGAGCCGATTCTGCCGCCGAAGACGCTGCAGGTCCGCGAGGCGCCCAAGCCGGCTCCGGCCGCGCCTGCGCCCGAGACGCCCGCTAAAAAAGAGGACCTGCGCGATCACCGGCTGATCGTCATGTTATTCGATATCTCGTCGATGGAAACGCCGGAGCAGATCCGTTCCGTGGACGCCGCCATCAAATTCCTCGGGACTCAGATGACCACCAGCGACATGGTTTCAATCATGACTTTCGGAACGGATCTGAAAACCGTGCTGGACTTCACGGCCGACCGCGACCAGTTGATCTCGACGCTGCACGCCTTCCATGTGGGCGAAGCCAGCGAATTGTCCACGCAGGCGGACACCGGCGCCGATTCGCAGGACATCAGCGGATCGTTCGTGGCCGACGAGACCGAGTTCAATATCTTCAATTCCGACCGCAAGCTGGCCGCCCTGGAAGACGCCGCCCGCCGCCTGGCGCACTATCCGGAAAAGAAAGCGCTGGTCTATATTTCGAGCGGCATTCAGAAGACCGGCGTGGACAACCAGTCGCAGCTTCAAGCCACTGTGAACGCGGCCATCCGGGCGAATGTGGCCTTCTATCCGATCGATGCGCGCGGCTTGA
>Ga0335078_10014043_pt1 | contig 11871 bp, 8 predicted proteins | sample Lox_Sample_32_FD_206711 | JGI IMG/M metagenome (GOLD analysis project Ga0335078, IMG submission 206711) | Soil microbial communities from Loxahatchee National Wildlife Refuge, Florida, United States - Lox_Sample_3.2 | ecosystem: Environmental > Terrestrial > Soil > Wetlands | place: USA: Florida... | reverse complement strand
GCCGTGGCGGAGCTGACCCGTGCGCGCGGTGTCCGCACCATTGTTTCCTTGAATCCGCTGATGGTGGACGGCACCGGCATGTGCGGGGGCTGCCGCGTGAGCGTCGGCGGCCGGACATTCTTCGCGTGCGTCGACGGCCCGGAGTTCGACGGGCACCAGGTTGATTTCGACCTGCTGACCGACCGGCTCACCACCTACCGGGAATTCGAGCAGGGCGCCGCCCGTGCCGAGGGCGGCTGCCGCGTCGGGCTCGACCGGCCCTGAGCCGCCGCACCGTGAACAAGGGCCGCCTCACCACCAGAGAACGCCTGGCCATCGGCCGGCAGCGGATGCCGGAGCAGGATGCGCTGGCGCGCCGCGCCAATTTCGGCGAGGTCAACCTCGGTCTGGCCGGGCAGGTGGCGATCGTCGAGGCGGAGCGGTGCCTGCTGTGCAAGAATCCGACGTGCATCAAGGGCTGCCCGGTCAATGTCAACATCCCGCGCTTTCTCGATTTCCTCCGGCAGGGGCGGATGGCCGAGGCCGCCCGCAGCCTGCTGGGCGACAACGCGCTGCCGGGGATCACCGGCCGGGTCTGCCCGCAGGAAACCCAGTGCGAGTGCGACTGCATCCGGGCGGCGAAGGGCGACTCGGTGGCCATCGGCCATCTGGAGCGGTTTGTGGCCGACTGGGCGTACGCGCACCCCGAGGCCGTGCCGAATGCCGTCGCGCCCGCCAATGGCGGCCGCGTGGCGGTCGTCGGCTCGGGCCCGGCGGGGCTGACCGCGGCCGGCGAGCTGGCGCACCTCGGCTATGCGGTCACGGTTTATGAGGCGCTGCACCGTCCCGGCGGGGTGTTGGTCTACGGCATCCCGGAATTCCGCCTGCCGAAGAAGATCGTCGCCCAGGAGATCGACCGGCTGTGCGCCGCGGGGGTGGTGATCGAGTGCAACGTCGTGATCGGGCGCACCTACACCCTCGCCGATCTGCGGCAGCGGTTCGACGCCGTGTTCATCGCCAACGGCGCGGGGCTGCCGATGTTCATGAACGTGCCCGGCGAAAACCTGAAGGGCGTGTACACCGCCAACGAGTATCTCACGCGCGTGAACCTGATGGCGGCGTTCGATCCGCGGGCCGATACCCCGGTGCTCCGGCCGCGGCGCGTCGCGGTCGTGGGTGGGGGCAACGTCGCGATGGATGCGGCGCGCACGGCGCGGCGGATGGGGGCGGAGCAGGTGATCCTGGTCTACCGGCGCACCAAGGTGGAGATGCCCGCTCGCGCCGAGGAGGTGCACCATGCGGAGCAGGAGGGGATCGAATTCGAGCTGCTGGCCGCGCCGCTGGAGGTCCTGGGCAACGGCGAGCGCTGGGTCGCCGGCCTGAAATGCGCCCGCATGGAACTGGGCGAGCCGGACGCCTCGGGGCGCCGGCGCCCGGTGCCGCGGCCGGGCACCGAGTTCACCCTCGCCTGCGACGTGGTCATCTCCGCCCTCGGCACGCGCACCAACCCGTTGCTCCCCGCGACCTGCCCGGACCTGAAGTTCGATGCCCGCGGGCACCTCATGGTCAACGCGGAGGGGATGACCAACCTGCCGGGCGTGTTTGCCGGCGGCGACATCGTGCGCGGGGCCGCGACCGTCATCCTCGCGATGGGTGACGGCAAGCAGGTCGCGCACGCCATCGACCGTTACCTGCGACCGGAGGCGGGGGACGGGCCGTCAAAGATCTCTGGACAGACGCCGATTTCTGCGCAGGAATGAGGCTTGCCCGTGAGCGCGGCGTCGGAAGCCGCCCGCGCGACCTCCGGAGGCCGACGCGACGCGGGCACGGTTGTTTGAGTGCGCCAATTTCCCGACCAATTAGCCCACGGTCGGCGCGATGGATAGGAAAAGTGTATGCATAGGGGATGTAACATCTTTTCTGCACAGCCGCGTCGTCCGTGGGCTTCTCGTTTCCGGAGGACCGCGTGGTCCGCTCTGCTGGCGGCCGGTCTGTGGGCGCCGGCGGCGCGCGCGGGCGAACTTCTCGCCAATCCGGAGTTCGCCGTGCCGACGGGCGGCCGCGTCGCTGCCGACTGGCACGATGGGTCGACGGCGCTGCTGCAGCCGGCGGTGTTTGCGGTCGTGCCGGAGGGCGAGAACGGCCGCCCCTGCCAGCGCGTGGCCTTGGCCGGCCGGAATGGCGGGATTTTCCGGCTGGTCCAAACAGTCGCCGCGCCGGCGCCGGGCCTGTACCGGCTGACCCTGCGCCTGCGGACGTCCGTTCCGGTCCAGGCGGAGCTGGTGCTGCGGACCACGCCCCAGCCGTGGACGAGTTTCGGGAGCGTGCGCGAAACGGTGCCGGCCGGGTCATGGCGCGAGTTGACCGGCTACGCGCGGGTGCCGGACCTCCGCGGCACGGTGGACTTCGTCGTGTTGCTGGACGACCCCGGCACGGTGTGGCTCGAGTCGGCCAGCCTGCGGGCGGTGGACGAGGCCGCGCTGACGCCGGCCGAACAGGAGCGGGTTAAGTGGCTGCTTGGACCGGCGCTGCCGCCCGTCGACGAGGCGCAGCTGATCGCCGGAACCGATGCGCGCATCCTGGCCAACCGCACCGCGTCGCTCACGGTGCACGTGCTGGACGCGGCCGGCCGGCCCCGGGCCGGAATCCCGGTCCGGGTGGAGCCGCTGGGCCACCGGTTCTGGTTCGGCGCGGGATTCGACTGGGGCCTGCTGCCGCGGGCGGACGAGACCCGCGTGGATCGCTGGCACCGCGAGGCGTTCCTGCGCCTTTTCAACGCCGCGACGGTGTCGTTCGACGCCGACCATTACGAGCCGGCGCCGGGACTCTACCGCGATGATGAGGTGCTGCCGGCGCTCGACTGGCTGGACGCCCACGGCCTGCGCGCCCGCGGCCATCCGCTCTACTGGAATCTGGCGGCACCCGACTGGCTGGCGGCCGCGGCGCCGACCGTCGATCGTGCGCGCCTGTGGATGGATCACCTCCTCACCCACGCGTCGGCCACGATCCTGCCGCGGTTCGCCCAGGTGGATGTGTTCAACGAGGTCGTCGCCTGGGACCGTTATCCCACGGCGATCACGCCGGTGCTGGCCGGACCGGGCAAGGCGGCGGTGATGGCCGACTACCTGCGGCGTTTCAAGGGCCTCAATCCCAACGTCGTGGCGATGGTCAACGACTACGACACGACGCCGGCCTTTTACCACCTGCTGCGGGCGGTGATCGACCAAGGGGGGCCGGTCGACGCGATCGGCCTGCAGAGCCACATGCAGGCGCGCCGCTGGTCGGTCACGCAGATGTGGAACATCCTGAACCGGCTCGCGCTCCTGCAGCGGCCGATCTACTTTACCGAGCTGAGCGTGCCCTCGGGCGCGCCGCGCGATTTCAATTTCCGGCCGGCCAACCCGCCGTGGCCGACCACGCCGGAGGGGGAGGCCGCGCAGGCCGATTACCTCGAGCTGTTCTACCGCCTCGCCTACAGCCACCCGGCGGTGGCGGGCATCACCTATTGGGACTACAGTGACCGGTCGGCGTGGCTGGGCTGTCCGGTGGGTTTGCTGCGCAAGGACGGCACGCCGAAGCCCGCCTATTGGCGGCTCGACCATTTGATTAACCAGGCGTGGTGCACGCGGGGTGAATTCCGGACCGATGCAAACGGGGTCGTCGTCATCCCCCATGCATTCGAGGGCGAGTATCGCCTCACGGCCGGGGGCGTCTCGGTCCGCGGCGTCCACAGCCCGGACCGGCCCTGGACCGCCGTGATTGTGACCAACGGCTGAGCGCGGTTTGCGCCGCTCACCGGGTCGGCGCGTCCCGCGGGCGGCCAACGTGTCCCGCCGGTGGCACACCCGCGAGGCGGATTCCGCTCGGTAGGCGACTGGCGCGGCCCATGCGCTGGAGGGAGACCATGGATCCCAACAAGCTCACCGTCATGTCGCGCCAGGCCGTGGCCGCGGCGCAGGATCAGGCGCGCCGCCGTTCCCACCACGAGGTGGACACCTGGCACCTGCTCGCCGCCCTGCTGGCGCAGGAGGACGGCATCGTGCCCGCGCTCGTGGAAAAGCTCGGGCTGACGGTCAGCGCCCTGCAACTGGCGGCGGAACGCGAGCTCGAGCGCCTGCCGAAGGTCACCGGCAGCGTGGACGTCTCGAAAATCTACGTGACCCAGGCGGTCAACGAGGCGCTGACCCGCGCGGAGGACGAGGCCACGAAGCTCAAGGACGAGTACGTCAGCACCGAGCACCTGTTTCTCGGCCTGGTCGAGGCGGCGCAGCCGGAGGGCCTGAAGAAATTCTGGAAGAGTTTTGGCGTCGACCGCGCGAAGGTGCTGGCCGTCCTGCGCGCCATCCGCGGCAACCAGCGGGTGACCTCGGACAATCCCGAGGCCACCTACCAGGCCCTGGAGAAATACGGCATCGACCTCGTGCAACAGGCGCGCCAGGGCCGGCTTGACCCGGTGATCGGCCGCGACGACGAGATCCGGCGCACCATCCGCATTCTTTCCCGCAAGACCAAGAACAACCCGGTGCTCATCGGCGAGCCGGGCGTGGGCAAGACCGCGATCGTCGAGGGACTGGCGCAGCGCATCCTGCGCGGCGATGTGCCCGAGGGGCTGAAGGACAAGACGATCTTCGCCCTCGACTTGGGCGCGCTGCTGGCCGGCGCCAAGTATCGCGGCGAGTTCGAGGAGCGCCTCAAGGCCGTGCTCCAGGAGATCCGGCAGAGCAATGGTCGGGTCCTCCTCTTCATTGACGAGCTCCACAACATCGTCGGCGCGGGCAAGGCCGAGGGCGCGATCGACGCCGGCAACATGCTCAAGCCCATGCTGGCCCGCGGTGAGCTGCACTGCATCGGCGCCACGACGTTGGACGAGTACCGCAAGCACCTCGAGAAGGACGCCGCGCTCGAGCGGCGTTTCCAGCCGGTGCTCGTGGAGCCGCCGGGCGTCGAGGACGCCATCTCCATCCTGCGCGGCCTGCGCGAGCGCTTCGAGGTGCACCACGGCGTGCGCATCCAGGACAACGCGCTGGTGAGCGCGGTCGTGCTTTCCAACCGCTACATTTCCGACCGCTTCCTGCCCGACAAGGCGATCGACCTGGTCGACGAGGCCTGCGCCATGATCCGCACCGAGATGGATTCGATGCCGACCGAGCTCGACGAGCTCACGCGCCGCGTGCTGCAGCTCGAGATCGAGGAGGCGGCGCTGAAGAAGGAGAAGGACGACGCCAGCCGGCAGCGCCTGGAGACGCTGCGCCAGGAGCTCGCCGACCTGCGGGAGCGGACCCGCGCGCTCAAGGCGAAGTGGGAGGCCGAGAAAAAGGCCGTCGAAAAGGTGCAGAAGGTCCGCGAGGAGATCGAGCGGGTGAAGCACGAAATGGAGCGCGCCGAGCGCGCCTATGATCTCAACCAGCTCGCCGAGCTCCGGCATGGCCGGCTGCCGCAGCTGGAGCGCGAGCTCGCCGCCTTGGAGAAGACCAGCCGGCAGCGGTCGCTGGTGAAGGAGGAGGTCTCCCAGGAGGAGATCGCCGCGATCGTCGCCAAATGGACGGGCATCCCGGTCACGCGGCTGATGGAGGGCGAGAAGGAAAAGCTCCTGCGCCTCGAGGAGGTGCTGCACCGGCGCGTCGTCGGGCAGGACGAGGCCGTGCAGCTCGCCGCCGAAGCCATCCTGCGGGCACGCTCCGGGATTAAGGACCCGCGCCGGCCCATCGGCAGCTTCCTCTTCCTCGGCCCGACCGGGGTGGGGAAGACCGAGCTTGCGAAGACGCTCGCCGAGTCGCTGTTCGACTCCGAGGCCGCCCTCGTCCGCGTCGACATGTCGGAATACATGGAGAAACACGCCGTCTCGCGGCTGATCGGTGCCCCGCCGGGCTACGTCGGCTACGACGAGGGCGGCCAGCTCACCGAGGCCGTGCGCCGCAAGCCCTACGCCGTGGTGTTGTTCGACGAGGTGGAGAAGGCCCACCCCGACGTGTTCAACGTGCTGCTGCAGGTACTGGACGACGGCCGCATCACCGACGCGCAGGGGCGCACGGTCGATTTCAAGAATACCATCGTGATCATGACCTCCAACCTCGGCAGCCGCTTCCTGACCGAGGGGGTCACGGGCGACACGATCCCGGAGAGCGTGCGCGAGAGCGTCATGACCGAGGTGCGCCGCGCGTTCCGGCCGGAGTTTCTCAACCGGATCGACGAGACCATCCTCTTCAAGCCGCTCACGCTCGAGGAGATCACGCGGATCGTCGACCTGCTGCTGGCCGACCTCAACCGCCGGCTGGCCGACCGCCAGGTGACGGTGAAGCTCGACGCGAAGGCCCGGGAGTGGGCGGCGGAGAAGGGCTACGACCCGGTGTTCGGCGCGCGGCCGCTTAAGCGCTTCCTGCAGCGCCAGGTCGAAACGAAGCTCGCGCGCGCCCTGATCAGCGGCGAGGTGGCCGAGGGCGCGACGGTGGGCTTCAAGGTCAAAGGCGATGAACTCGTGATGGGGTGATTGGAGATGAGGACACGCCGCGAGGGCGTCGCGCCCCCAATGCATCCGAGGGGTGGAGCGGCGACGCCCCCGTCGCCGATCAGAATTTCAGCTTGTGCAGTTCTCCCTGCCACGGCCACTCCTCCGGCACCCGACAGAGGCCTTTGCGGACGGGATTCAGCAGCACGTACCACCATTTCTCCCGGTAGTTCTCATTTGAGCGCAAAAATCGATCGAAGTAGTCTTTCTGCCAGAGGGGTGGCTCAATGGAGAGCTGAGCGCAGAGCTGTCGGCTGGTAAGGGATTTCCATGTTTGCATCCACACAGCCAGCGACTTTGCGTCCAAGCCGGCGCGTGCGAAGAGATGGACGTGATCTGGCATAAGGATGAATCGGCCGACATGCCAGCCGTCGATTTTCGCCGAGCGCGTCCAAGTCTGTACGAGTGACTCGTAGGCTTCCGCGCAAGCGATCAGCGGATGACGGGCCGCGGTGTCTGTGGTCACGAAAACGATCGGTCGGCGCTCAAATGCCTGCAGGTGGGGGAGGCGGAGATTTCCCGAGAGCATCGGTTTCAGGAGAGCAGAAACCGTGGAGCAGGTGGGGTCAACGACACGCGACGAGGGCGTCGCGTCCCCAATTCATCTGACAGGTGGAGCGGCGACGCCCCCGTCGCCGAACGCGATTTGTCGCGATCAGGGGTCAACGACCCCGGTTACAGCGCCGTTGCCCCCGAAGAACCGCGTTGTGGTCCGCGCACCGCGCGGCTTAAGCTGGCCTGATCTTCATGTCCGCCCAGCCCATCGAGTACTGGCATCGCGCGAAGCAGGTGGTTGAAACCGAGCGGGTCTACGGCGAGGGCTGGCTGCGCTTCACCTACGGAAATCCGGCGGGGCGGCTGGCGCTGTGGCTCCTCGTGCGCCGCGCGCTCTTCACCCATTACATCGGCTGGCGGATGAACCGCCGGTACAGCGGGGCCCAAGTGCTGCCGTTCATCGTCGACTTCGACCTGAACGTCGACGAATTCGCGAAATCCGCCCTGTCGTTCAACACCTTCAACGAGTTCTTCGTGCGGGCGCTCAAGCCCGGCGCGCGGCCTGTCGCCCCCGGCGCCAACGTGGCGGTGCTGCCGGCGGACGGCCGGCACCTGGTGTTTCCGGATGTCGACCGCGCCGAGGGTTTCTATGTGAAGGGCGCGAAGTTCACTGTCGCCGATCTGCTCGGGGAGGCGCACCTGCCGCCGGCGCAACAGACGCTCGCGCCGCAATTCGCCGGCGGTGCCATGCTGATCTCGCGCCTCGCCCCGCCGGACTATCACCGGTTTCATTTCCCGGTGGACGGCAGGGCCGGCGAGGCACGCCTCATCCCCGGTTGGTACTATTCCGTGCATCCGGTCGCCCTGCGCCACAATCTGCGCTATCTGGTCGAGAACCGGCGCATGGTGACGCTGGTGGCGTCGCCGGCGTTCGGACCGGTGGCAATGGTGGAGATCGGGGCGACCTGCGTGGGGCGCATCCGGCAAAGCTTCGTGGCCGGGCGGAACGTGTCCAAGGGCGACGAGAAAGGCTGGTTCGCGTTCGGCGGGTCATGCGTCATCACTCTGTTCGGCCGGGGACGCATTCAGTTCGACGCCGACTTGGTCGAGCAGAGCACACAGCAGCGGGAAACCTATGCCAAGATGGGTGAACAGGTTGGCGTGGCGCCGCCGTGACCCGGGTGCCCGGCCGGGCACCGCCGGATTGTCGGCCGGCCGGTTGCATCAGATTCCAAGCCGGGTAAGTTGCCCCGTTTACTTGAGTTAAACATCCAGAACCAGATTTGGCCCCGTCATGAACACAAAATTCAGCCATTACGCGCATCCGGAGGCGCTGGTCGACGGCGACTGGCTCCAGGCTCATCTGACCGAGCCGGGCCTCCGCATCGTCGAAAGCAACGAGGACGTGCTGTTGTACGACACCGGCCACATTCCCGGCGCGGTGCACATCGACTGGCGCGGCGACCTGCAGGACAACACCGTCCGCGATTACGTTTCGCCCGAGGGTTTCGCCGCGATGTGCGGCAAGCACGGCATCACGCCGGACACGACCGTGGTTTTCTACGGCGACAAGTCGAACTGGTGGTCGGCATACGCCCTGTGGGCCTTCCGGCTGTTCGGCCACACCAAGGTGAAGCTCCTGGACGGCGGCCGCGACAAGTGGCGCAACGACGGGCGGCCGATGACGCGCGACGTGCCGAAGTACCCGGCGACCAAATATCCGGTGCCGGCCAAGCGGTTCGACAAGGAAATCCGCGCTTTCTATGACGACACGATCGCCCAGATGCAGGCGAAGAAGCCGCTGATCGACGTGCGTTCACCCGGTGAATTTCGCGGGGAGATCACCCACATGCCGGAGTACCCGCAGGAGGGCGTCCTGCGCGGCGGCCACATTCCCGGGGCGCGCGGCGTGCCGTGGAGAACGGCGGCGAACGACGACGGCACGTTCAAGACGGCCGAGGAGCTGAAGAAGATCTACACCGACAACCTCGGCCTGAAGCCCGGCGACGACATCATCGCCTACTGCCGGATCGGCGAGCGCTCGAGCCACACCTGGTTCGTGCTCACCTACCTGCTCGGGTACAAGAACGTCCGCAACTACGACGGCTCCTGGACCGAGTGGGGCAACCGGGTGCGGGCGCCGATCGCCAAAGGCGCGTAGCGATCGGCGATACCGGATGTCGGACCGCGGATCGTTGCGCACCCGTCTGGCGCGCATGTTCCGGATTGCCCTCGGAGCAATCCGGTAGCCGCAATCCCAGATCCCCAATCCCATGTATCCCCCGAACCTGACCGAGATCGTCGAGCTCTTCGAGGCGCTGCCGGACGAGGAGAAGCGCGAGAACCTCATCCTCTACGCCGATCAGGCGCCGCGCTGTGCGCCGCAGCCGGGGGAGCAGTTCGATCTGGAGGATGTGCGCAAAGATGAGGAATGCACCGACACAGTCGGCGTCTATCTCCGGGTGGGGGCGGAGCGCCGCGCGCATTTCCGCATCACGCTCGGCCCGCACGTCCAGACGCTGACGAAGGCGATGACCGCCATCCTGTGCCGGGGCCTCGACGGCGCGACGCCGGAGGCGATCATGGAGGTGCCGCAGGATTTCGTGTCGCGGATCGTCGGCGGGCAGCTCGTGCGCCTGCGCAGCCAGACGGTGTACTACATCCTCACCCGCATGAAGAGCGTCTGCAAGGTGTGGCTGAACCGGGAACGGGCGGCGGACTTGGGATTGCGGATCTCCGAGGCCGGATAGCGGTCTCGGGCCCCGGATGGCGAACGACAGTGTCGGTGTGCGCGAAGGGCGCCCGCGCCGGAGTGTGGGAATTTGGATTTCACTTTCCGGTATCCGGTATCCACTCTCCCAGATCATCAAACGCCCGGGTGGTGGAATTGGCAGACACGAGGGTCTTAGAAGCCCTTGCCGAAAGGCTTGTCGGTTCGAGTCCGGCCCCGGGCACTTGCGATTGGCGATACCGGATACCGGAAAACGGATGGGACCCGCTTCGGTTCCGGGCATGGGGTCGTGATGCCGGCTTTTGCGCGGGCGGATCCTTACCAGGGTTTGCCACCGTCGCCCAGGTCCGCCTAGCGTGCGTCGTTCCCCATGGACTCCGATGGACAGCTTTCGTCAGTCCCGGCCGCGCCGGCCGACTGGCGGTCCGCCTGGCTGGACGCCTTGGCGCTGGCCGGAGGGCTGGCCCTGGCGTGGTGGCTGCACTGGCAGGTGCGGGACCTGGTGTGGAGTCTGTGGCTTTCCAGTCTGCTGGTCGGCTATGCGCTGATCGTATGGCGGATCTTCGGTCCGGTGCTGGCGATCTGGCGCGGCGCGGCGGCGGAGAACGCTTCCGGGGGCGCACGGGCGGCGGGCGTGGGACTGTATGTGGCCGGCGGCCTGTTCCTGCTGGCGTTCTTCACGGTGCATTTCGGCATGTTCCACTTCGTGCACTCGGTTTTCCTCAACGCCTTCTTCCCGGCGCTCGACGGCCGGGCGCACGGCTTCCCGTCAGCCGCCCTTTACTGGCACGTGCTGATTACCTACTGGCCGTTCGTGGTCGTCGCCGCGGTGGCGGAACGCGGCGCGTTTCTCCAGCCGGCGACGTTGATGGTCGGCCGCGGTGCCGGGACCGCCGCGGGAAGATCCCGGGATGCGTTCATAGAACCCTACCGGAACGTGATCCGCATGCACCTGCTGATCTTCTTCTTCGCCTTCGCCCACTTCGCCCGGCTGGAGAACTTCGGAGTCTATGCGGTCGTGTACGCCGTGTACTTTTTCCCCTGGCGGCTGGTGCGGCGGGCGAAGCCGGCACCAGCCTGAGCGCACCGCCGGCCGCTCACTTCGCGGCGTTGATCGAGATTTCGCCGATGTCGAGCGTCTCCTTGGGGTCGACCAGCCGGACCGTGATCCGCCGCTCCTGTTGCGTGGGCAGGCCGAAGTCAGTGATCAGCCGCACCTGCACGGTCACCGGCCCGAGGGCGGTCTGGCGCCGGTCGCCGAAGTAATTGATCCGGACCTGATAGGTGCCGGCCTCCGGGCGGTGGAGGACGAATTCCTCGGGACCGTAGCCCTGGGTGAAATCGCGGGACATCCGGCCGCCCTGGCGGGTCAGCGGATTGTCGTATTTCGCAGTCTCGCCGCCCGGGTCGGCGACCCACAGGTCGATGTCGCAATTGTCCGCGTCCCAGGTGAGGACGGCGCGCAGACCGACGGGCAGATTGCGGCGCAGGCGGGGATCCACGCGGCTGAGGTCGAGCGGCTGCCCGCAGGTGGCGGCGATGGCGTTCAACTCGGTGAGCGCGATGGTTTCAATCTCGGGGAAGCGCGCATCCCAGGGGCGGTCGACCACCTGCCACAACAGGTCGACGGCCCGCTGATATTGCTTTTGCTCGGCGCAGACGAGCGCGAGGTCGCGGTAGCTCTGCGGCTCCTCCGGCCGCAGCTCCAGGACGCGGGCGAAGATCGGCGCGGCGAGCTCGGGCCGGCCGGCCTGATCCAGCCGGTGGGCGAGGACGCGGAGCAGCGCCGGATCTTCGAGTTGGAGCTCGGCGAGGTTGGAGAGAATGCGCAGCGCGGTGGCGGTGTCCTTCTGCTCAAAGAAGAACTCGGCGACATCGAGGAAGAACCCCGGCTGGCGCGCGTGATCGACGCGCTCCTCGAGATAGACGGCGTAGCGCTGCCCGGGCTCGGCGCGCCGCAGGCGGTCGAGGTAGCCGGCCTGCGGCTCCCAGCGCTGGAGCGTGATTGCCCCGGCGGGGGCGGTCGTGTCGGCGTCAACTTCGCTGTCGGCGGCCTTGGCGGCGCTGTCGGACGAACCGGCGGGAACGCCGCCGTCCAGGGACGCCAGCATCGGGGCGGCCGCGGCCGCGCCCCCGCGGCGCGCCGCCAGGGTGCCGCCGC
>Ga0335078_10014042_pt1 | contig 11872 bp, 11 predicted proteins | sample Lox_Sample_32_FD_206711 | JGI IMG/M metagenome (GOLD analysis project Ga0335078, IMG submission 206711) | Soil microbial communities from Loxahatchee National Wildlife Refuge, Florida, United States - Lox_Sample_3.2 | ecosystem: Environmental > Terrestrial > Soil > Wetlands | place: USA... | reverse complement strand
TCTCGAGCGTGATCGATACCTGGCTGGACGTCAGCAATCTCGAGCTCGAGGGGGAGCGGAACCGGGGGATCAACATCCTCAAGTCGAGGGGGATGCCGCATTCCAACCAGGTCCGCGAGTTCCTGATCACCGGCGCCGGCGTCGACATCCGCGATGTGTACGCCAGCGAAGGCGCGGTGCTGATGGGCTCGGCGCGCGAGGATCGCGAGGCACGCGACCGCGCCGCGGCCACGGCACGTGCGGCCGACCTGGGGGGCAAACGGCGACGCCTCGCGTACCGCCGCGCCGCTGTCGATGCGCAGATCGCCGCGCTGGCGGCCCAGCGCGACGCGGAGACGCTCGAGCTCTCCTCCGAGATCGACAGCGGCGAGCTGGCCGAGCGGCAGATCGAACTGGACCGCGGAGTGCGGGCCGCGGCGCGTGGCGTCGTCGGAGATTCGGGTGACGGGGGGGAAGAGGTTCGCTCGTGAACGGCACGAGCCCGGGACCTGCGATCGAGAGCGGCGGCACCGCGACGTTCTTCAGGCTGCGACTGTACGTGGCCGGCCAGACCACCAGGTCGCTGGCCGCGTTCTCGAATCTGCGCGAGATCTGCGAGACGCACCTCGCGGGACGGTACGAAATCGAAGTGATCGACCTGATCGAGCATCCGCAGCTGGCCCGCGGCGATGAGATCGTCGTGGTCCCGACCCTGGTCCGAAGGCTGCCCGAACCGATCAGGAAGCTGATTGGCGACCTGTCCGACACCGAGCGCGTGCTGGTCGGCCTCCAACTCGTGACCACGAGGGCCGTGAGCAGCGATGAGTGAGTTCGACGCGAGCGAGCGGTTCGCGAAGGCGATCCGGGATCTGGACGAGCGCCACTACGTGCTGCGCCTGTACGTCGTCGGCGCGACGGCGCAATCGCAGCGTGCGATCGCGAACCTTCGCGAGATATGCGAGACCGAGCTCGCCGGCCGCTACGAGCTCGAGGTGATCGATATCTACCAGCAGCCGACGCTCGGCGCGGGCGAGCAGATCGTCGCCGCCCCGACGCTGATCAAGGAGCTTCCGCCACCCGTCCGACGCCTCGTTGGCGACATGAGCGATCGTGACCACGTGTTGCTCGGGCTGGACCTGCAACCAACCGAGGGTTAGTCAGATGTCGGCTTCTCCGAACGATCCGGCCAACAATGCGACGGTCGAGCTCGATCAGCTGCGCACGCGTCTGGCGGAGGCCGAGGAAACGCTACGCGCGATCCGCGCCGGCGAGGTCGACGCCCTCGTCGTATCGACAAGCGACGGCGACCGGGTGTTCACGCTGCACGGGGCGGACGAGCCATACCGGATCATGCTCGAGCAGATGTCCGAAGGCGCCGCGAGCATCTCGGCCGATGGCGTGCTGCTGTACGCCAACCGGCGCCTCGCGGAAATGCTGGCCCTGCCGCTGCCAAACGTGGTCGGCGCGCCGCTGGAGCGATTCGTCGCGCCAGAGGACCGTGATGCTCTCGCGAAACTGTTCACACGCCCTCAGGGCGAGGCTCGTGATAGCGGGGAGGTCACCTTCGTGACGGGTGACGGGCGACGGATCGAAGTGCGGGTATCGGCCACGCCGCTGCCGGAGACAACGGGGCAGGCCTCGACGATGGTCGCGACGGACGTCACCGAGCGCGTCCGGGCGGAAGAGGAATTGGAGCGAAGGGTTCACGAGCGCACGGCCGACCTGGCGCGTGCGAACCGGGAGCTGGAGACGTTCGCGTATTCGGTCTCGCATGACCTGCGCGCGCCGCTGCGAGCCGTCGACGGGTTCAGCAAGCTAGTGCTCGACGAGTACGGCGAACAGCTGGACGAACAAGGGCATCACTATCTCGAGCGAGTGCGCGCCGGGGCTGTGCGGATGGGCAACCTGATCGACGAGATCCTGCAGCTCTCGCGCCTGTCGCGCCAGCGGTTCGAGCGCACGCCCGTCGATCTGAGCGCGGTCGCTCGTGAGATCATCGCCGAGCTCAATGACGCCGACCCCGACCGTGAGGTTGTGGTCGACATTCAGGACGGCCTGCACGCCGACGCCGATCTCGAGCTCGCTCGGCTCGTCCTCCAGAACCTACTCGGGAACGCGTACAAGTTCACCTCCAAGACAGAGACGGCACGGGTTCGCTTCGGGGCTAACGAGCAAGATGGGGTCCCGGTGTATTTGGTCGCCGACAACGGCGCCGGCTTTGACATGGCGCACGCCGGCGAGCTGTTCCGCCCGTTTCACCGGCTGCACCGCGACAGCGAGTTCCCCGGCGACGGGATCGGACTCGCGACCGTCGCACGGGCTATTCGCCGACACGACGGTGCGATCTGGGCGCAGGGCGCCGTCGACCACGGCGCGACGTTCCACTTCACCCTCGCCCAGGGAGCGCGGCCACCGGCAGATGCCGCGACAGGCCAGGATGTGATCCCGTCCTGGGAGGCGACCGGCCGAGGAGGAGACCGATGAGCGCCGACTCGCCGCGAGTTCTGTTGGTCGAGGACAACCCCGACGATGAAGAGCTGACGATCGGCGCACTCAAGCGAGCGAGCCTGACAAGCCCCGTCGAGGTGGCACGCGACGGTCAGGCAGCCGTCGACTACCTGTTCGGCACTGCACAACAGGCCGCACAACACCTCCCAGTCTTGATCGTGCTCGACCTCAAGCTACCGCGAGTCAACGGTCTGGAAATCCTGAAGCGGATCCGGGCAGACGAGCGCACCCGACGGCTGCCGGTCGTGATCCTAACCAGCTCAACTGAGGACGGCGACGTGTTCAACGGATACGAGCTCGGCGCCAACGGCTACGTCTGCAAACCGGTCCAGTTCGACGATTACACTCGCGCGGTCGGTCAGCTCGGCGTGTACTGGCTGGTGATCAACGAACCCGCCCCGCCAGCCGGGGACTACGACATCGGAACAGACAACGCTTAGCCTAACAAGCCTCCTAGCCGATCGAGCCTCGTAGCGGCGCCCGAATCCACTGCTGCGCCGCGCTAAAAAAGGCCGAAGTTGCAGCTGGCGCCGATCGTTTTGCCCCTAATAGTCAGGGACGTGTGGCGGCGGCTCGTTCATTACGAGCCAGTACAGGGCAAGCTGTTGGATCATCTCGGCGAACCGATCGAAGTCGATCGGTTTGCGGATGTAGCTGTTGGCCCCGTAGCGATAGCCCGCGGCGACGTCGTCGCTGGAGTTGAAGCCGGTGAGGATCACAACCGGGGTCAGGCTTGTCCGCTCGACTTCGCGGATACGTCGCAGCACATTGAGGCCGTCCATTTCCGGGAGCTCGAGATCGAGCAGCACGAGCCGCGGGAGCTCCTGAGCGTTGTTGAGGTAGTTGAGCGCCGCCTCGCCGTCGCGGGCGACATTCACCGTGGCGCTTGTGCCCATGCGCAGCGCATTCACAGTCAGCGACTCGTCATCGGGGTTGTCCTCGACGAGCAGGATCGTTGCGGGATCGGTCATCCGGTCACCTGCGGTTCGATATAGTGGTTGCGGGCGGCGGGCGCCGCGTGGGACGCATATTGGGGCGTAGACGAGTGCGGCGGCACCGCCCTGAATATGAAATCGACGCCCTCACCATGTCTTGACACGGTTGACCGGGCGGTGGGGCTCGATTCGCATCTGCGTGTCGAGCACGAGGCTGGCATCGGTCGTGCATCGGATCGGGTTGAGGTCGGCTTCGACGACTTCGGGCACCGCGCCGAGCAGGAGAGTGAAGCGGAGGATCAGCTCGCGGAGCGCGTGTCGGTCGAGTGCGGCGGATCCTCGGAAGCGGCCGAGTTCATCGGCAACGGCGTGGCAGGAGGCGATCAGCTCGTCAGCGTCGACGTCCGTGACAGGCGGCAACCGGACGGTGATCGTGTCCGCGAGCCCGGCCTGCTGCCCGCCGGGTCCGAGCGCCACAACGCGGCCAAGGTCAGGGTCGGTGAAGGTACCGAGAAGCACATCGACACCGGGGGCTACGAGCCGTCGAACGATCGCTCCGCTCCAGTGTCCTCCCCCGGCTCGGACGCGCGCCTCCAGTTCGCGCCAGCCGGATCGCAGCGCGGCCTCGCCCTCGAGTCCCAACAGCGCCGCATCAATCTCTCCTGCACGCCCGGGAGCGGCAATGTCCGCGTTGAGCGTCACCGGGCCGTCGATCTCCGTCGCCACCGCGAGCGCGCGGGCCAGATCTTGGCACCGGTATGAGGCCGCGACCGGGATCCCGTGGGTAGCCAACAGCGCCAGCGCCTCGCGCGGTGACAGCCAGCCGCCACCGGGAATGCGATCAAGCGCTGCGGACATCACTGCGCGCGCCGCGCTCGCGTCTACATCCGCGTAGTCGGGCCGAACGCCGAGAGGCCGCGAGAGCCACGTGCGCCGTTCCGCGGCACGCGCTAGAACCGCAACGCATGTCTCGGGGAATGCATAGTTCGGTACTCCCACATCGCGTCCGGCCAGTCGCCCGTCGCCGCACACGACCGACGCGACCACCGGTTTCGACTGCCCCGCGGCTGCCGCGGAGCTCGCCTCCAGCACGCCTTCCGGGTCACCCCCGAGCCGGTCGACGTAACAGACCATGAGCGCGTCGATGGCCGCATGTGCGAGTAACTCCCGTACCCGCGCGTGATACTCCGGCGCTCCTGCACCGAGCCCGAGCAGCATCGGATAAGGAGCGCCGCGCGCATCGGTGACGTCCAGCCCGTGCGTCGCGCACGAGTCCGCCGCGAGCGTCGCCAGGCTGGCCGAGTTACTCACGATCGCGATCCGCGGTCCGTCCGGCAGTGGCTGGCTTTCGAACAGCTGCGCGACGTGAAACAGCTCCTCGCTGCTGTGAAACCGCAGCACCCCGGCTTCGTGCAACACCGCATCGACCACCGCGTCGCCGCGCAACACAGCTGCGGTGCGAGACCGAGCGTTGCTGCGTGCACGCTCCGCACTGCGACGTCCTTTGATCATGAGGATCGGCTTGTGACGCGAGATGCGTCGCGCAACGCGTGTAAAGCGCTCCGGATTGCGGAAGGCCTCCACGTAGAGCATCACCACAGCTGTCCGCTCGTCGTCCTCGCACCACTCCAGCAGATCGTTGCTCGAGACATCAGCACGACCGCCGACCGAGACCAACACCGAAATGCCCATCTCCCTCGCCTGCGCGTGCGCCAAGAGCCCGAGGCCGGGCGCAATCGCCTGCGCGCCGATCGCCAGCCTCCCAGGACGCACGCGCGAGGGGCTGAACGTGGCGTTCATGCTGACCTCGCGCGCTGTGTTGATGACGCCCAATGAGCTTGGCCCGACGATTCGCAGGCCCGAGCCGCGAGCGATCTCCAACAGCCGCTCGTCCCGTTCCACCGACCGGCCGCCATCGTTGTTGAGATCGCCAGGGAGCACCAGCAACGCCCGCGCTCCGCTGGCCGCCGCCTCCTCGGCGAACCCGAGCACATCGTCGTCTGCCGCTGCAATGATGACCAGCTCGGGAGTGGTCGTCAGCTCGGCCAAGCTGCGGGCGACCGGCCTCGAGCATGCCACACCCCCATTGCGGTTCACGGGGCTCGCAGGACCCTGAAAGTCATCGGCAACGATGTTCGCCAACACCGCCCGCCCCACGTTCCCGGGCGCCTCCGCCGCCCCCACGACAGCGATCGACGACGGCGCGAGCAACGGCCGCAATGAAGCGACCGCGGCGACATGATCTCGCTCGTCGATCCGCTCCCACGCGGCCTCTGAGGGGGTGATGTCGAGTGACACCGTCACCTCGCCAAACGAGCTGGCGCGTCGCATTGCGAACCCCGCGTCCTCGAACACGCGCAGCATCGCGCCGTTGGCGAATAGCACCTCGGCGTCGAACCGCTGAATCCCGCGCTCTGCGGCGATCTCCGCGAGTTGCTCGAGCATGCGTGTTCCGACTCCCCTCCCTTGAAGATCGTCGGCCACGGCAAAAGACACCTCGGCGGCGCGAGGCTCGCGCAATCCTTCAAACCCAGCTACTGCCACCACACGCCCGCCGAGCCGCGCGATCAGCGTGACCCGGTCCTGACCATGTGCCTGCATGGCAACCTTCGCCGCGTCGTCGCTTCTCCCAGCACCGTGGAAGCGCAGATACCGGCTCTCGGCCGAGAGATCATCGAAGAACCGCTTGACCTCATCAAGATCGGCCGGAATGGGAGCTTGCAGACGCAGCGCCGACCCATCGCGAATTAGGACATCGCGGACCAGTGGCCCCGATTCATCAGGCTGAGCGCACATCAGACACCTCCCTTACGATGCGGAACTCGAGACCGCGACGAGTCACGGTAGTGACGACTACGCCGTACAAGAGGCTTCGGGTCGCGAACACGGTCACATCAGCGAGAGTGGCGAGATTGCAGCGCGGCGATCAGCGCCACACGCGCTTGTTCGACGACGGCCGCGGCGCTTCGGTCCTGCACGCCGGCTTCGGCAGCGGCGATGACGCTGGCGAGCGACTCTTCGTGAAACACCCCGGATACCCAGCGGGAGAAATCATGTCCAGGACAGTGGTGGCGCAGCACATCCCCCTCGCAGCGGCCAAGCTCGTCCTCGAGTTCGAGAAGGTTGGCGGCGACCGCGCCCGTCGCGGAGTTTGGCTGGGCGCGGAAGTAGAACCGACGACCCGGTTCGACCCCGGCGCGCTCGTACTTGTGCTCGTGGCGCAGATGCGGTGTGTTGCGCGACCCAGCGGTGAACGCCAGCGCGTGGCGCGGGTGCACGCGCCACCCCAGCACCGCATGCCCCGGTGGCCCGTCCAGCATCCGAGCGATCGCGGCCCGAGGCATATCGGCGACCGCGGCCGTCAGTTCGACCAGCGGGTCTTCGGGATGCCGTGAGCCGAGGGCGATCACGGCGTCGATGCCGGCGAGCGCGTCGCCTGAGAGGTCCTGGGGTCGCCAGGTGACCAGCAGGTAGCCCTTGCTCGCCGGGTCGATCACCCCGAGCGCCGCCCCCGTCCGTCCGATCGGGACGTGGGCCTCGTCGATGACCACCCACTGCGGAAGACCGGTCGCAGCTCGCCGCGCTTCGAGCTCGCGGGTCAGGCCGGCGGCGTAAGCGGCTTGATCGGCCGGGCCGAGATGGGAGAGGTCGACAACTACGCTGCTGTCCCGGTGGCGCAGCAGGCGAACGACCTCGGCGGGATCGGCCAGGCGGCGGTCGTGACCTCCGGTGACCAACACACCCCGCAGCTCGCCGAGCCCGACGTGGTCTCCCTCGGGGTCAAACACGACCAGCGAGTAACCGAGGCCGACTAGCTGCTCACAGATCATTCCGGCCAGGTAAGACTTGCCGTCCCCGGTGCTGCCCCAGATGGCCAGATTGAGCTGTGAGGCCGGCAGGCTGACCCGCTCGCCAGATGCCTCCACGCCCAAGCTGATCTCCCATCGGCGGGGATGGAGGTGAACGCGCCCGGCGAGCAACGGCCCTCGCAGCAAGTCCGCCACGCCCTCGCCATCGGGCAACGTAAGCGTCAGATCGGCACGGTCGCGGATCGCCTCAACCGCGTTGGAAACAGCCACCCCGATCTCGCACACATCAAGCAAAGTGTGATCGTTCTCCGCGTCGCCGACCGCCAGCGCGTTATGAGGCGACAGACCAAACTCCCCGAGCGCCGCCAGCAGGCCACTGCCTTTGGTCACCCCGGCCGGCATGATCATCAGCTCGTCGCGGTTGCGCACCAACTGACAATCCAGCCCGAGCCCGCGGATGACCTCCAGCGCAGCCGACTCGTCAGCACCAGCACACGCAACGATCACCTCCCCGCAGCGATGTGCGACACCGCGGGCAGACAGGCCGGGGCTGACCGCGCCGGCGACCGGCGAGGCCAGGTCGCGCACCCCACCCGCGGTGACGAGCAGCCCACCATTCTCAGCCACCACCCCGTCAAGGTGATCTCCAACATCCGGGAACACCTGTCGCAGTTCGCTCATGATCCGCCCGGTAACCAGAATCACGCGGATCCCCCGCGCCCGGGCCTCGGCGAGTGCGGCCAGGGTGTCGGGCGCGACTGTCCCTTCCGCGAGTGTGCCGTCGAAATCGACTGCCACCGCCCGGAGATAGCCAGACCCTCGGTGCCATGCCGGCATCCCGTCAACCAGCAGCCCCCGCGCTCGCTCGCCCTGACCCGGCGCCATCACCTCCTCGGCGTCATCCGCGTCGATGACGAGCGCTTCCGGTTCGACATCCCAGATCATCTGCAACGTGTCGCGCGCGTCTTCAAGGTCCCGGCGTACCCCCTCCAAGCGACGTTCGGCCCGGCGCAGCGCGACCCCATCCGGGCCGTTGCCGAAGTCCACGATGAACGGACTCATCACGCCGTCTCGAAGCGCACGCACCGTGGCATACGCCTCGTCGAGCTCTCGCCGCAGTTTCTCGAGCGGATCCTCTGGCACAACCCGGCCGGGCTCAACCATTCCTACGCTGACCCCTACGTCGAGCGACCCGCCGCCCCGACGCCGACGGTTCGGCTGGGAGATAAGAGCAGGAGGTCACGGTCGACTCACGAGCAGGATGATCAGTCCGGCGTCTCATTCGGTACCGCCCAGTAACGCCCGAGCTGAGCCACGGCGGCCGCGACCTGGTCGGAGTCGACCCGCTTGGCATGTAGCTGTTCGCGCCGCTGCTGTAGCTCACGAGCATGTCCTCTCCCTCACTCGATGAGGTCGGGAGGATCACCGACAGCATCCCTGTCGGTGGGTTGGCGCGGATCCGCTCCAGCACCTCATGGCCACTGCCCTTGGGGAACTTGAGATCGAGCATCACCAACGACAATCGTGTGGCGCGCTCACCGATCAGCAGCTCAAGCGCTTCGGCGCCGTCCGCAGCAACCGCGAACCGGCCGGCCAGACGCTGGCGCAGGAGGCCGGGCGTCGTCAGCTCGACATCGTCGGGATTATCCGCGACGAGCATGATGCCTAGCGGCCCCCGGCTCATCTTGCCTCTCCGTTTGCTTCGAGCATGAAGGCGAACCTCGCGCCCCGGCCGGCGTCTAATCCGCACGATCGCCTCGTACGCCGACAGCGTGGCGTACACGCGGCCAACCTTCTCCGCACTGCGCTCGCTGAGCCCGACACTACTCTCATCAAGACCGCTCACCGCGAACCGCCCTCCCCGGCGGACAAATCCAATCTCGGACAGCCTGCGGCGCCGAACCAAACGAGAGTAGGCTCATTCAAGTCGCCCCCTTCGGCGAACCGCTCGCTCGCCGACGTGGCTTGTCGGCCGAACAGCTCGAAGATCCCGTTCGTCGTCATCGCAGGAGTGACCTCCAATAGCCCGGTCTGCGCCTCGGCTGATGAAGCGCAGCGCGCATCAAGAGTCCCGACGACAAACTAGCCGCCTTTCGGGCGACGAACATCCTCGGCAAACGCCTCAAATCGTGCGTGAAACTACGCAATCGCGAGCCTCTCCGAACCGCTCGACGCCATTTCTTCGAGCGGGTAGGCGATGCGGACGGACGGAAAGTCGACAGCAGGACCTCGCCGGCCCGATCGCGCCGATTCGCCGTACGGCTCATCGACGTGATCTCGGATCTGGACGCGACCCACGCCGACCAGGCTTCACCAGCGCTACCTCGATCGAGAGGTGATTGACGCCGAGAATTTGCCCGCTCATTTGCATAGGCAGAATGGCAACACGGGGGCGGCCGCGCCCTCAAAGCGCGATCGTGGCGATGAGCTCTGCTGGATCTTGCGGGAGCATTCGGCCTGTGGTGTGATCGGTCGACGCGTTTCGTGGTCGGCTGATGACCCACAGGCAAGATGCTCTGGCCGCGACGAGCGGCCCGCGGCGAAGCTCGCGCCGGTCAGGAGCACCAATGGCTAGCTGCCAGACGCTCAGCCAGGCGGCGTGTTCGTCCCGGGCTCCAGCCATGCGGACGCGTCAGCCGCCCACTCGGGATGCCTGTCAAGCGCCGCCTTATACCCGTCGTGCACGGCGGAGGCCCGTTCCAATGCCCGCGCCGCAGGCTCGGGATGCCCCAGCCGTGCGTGCAGCGTCGCTGCGGCCGCGTGCTTGCGCCCGGCATGCACATATGCCTCCATCGCCCTCAACCAGGCCACACGCGCCCGCTCAACCCGATCACGGCCAATCACGGGATCCACCACCCCTGGCCGGGGGCCGCCTCGATCCTGACGCTCGACAGCGAATGAGTGGACGGTGAGTCGGGCCGGCGCCACCGTCGTCGGCCGTTCGGCATTGGGCGCCGAGAGCAGGTGGCCAAGCCAGCGCAAGATGTGACGTGGTCGAGCGAGCATACGCGGCCTCATTCCGGTGGCGTGGGCCCGCCCGCGCACCCACGGTCACGCCGAGTCGGCCCCGCAACCTCCGTCACGTTCTCGACGATCCCGGCCAAAGTGCCTGCCGGTACCGCTCGCGCGCGGCGGCAGCCGCGCTGTGGCGCCCGACCATGTGAGCGTTCGTTTCGATCCTCCCTCGGGGGGCCCGCGGTGCCTGCGTGTCGCGATCTCGTAACGTGCAGGCTCGCTCGACGCGCGCACAGACGCATCGGTAGCCGCCCGTGTTCGCGGCCGGCGAACTACCGAGTCGCCATCGGAGCTGCACGGTCGCATCTCGTTGCTCGGGCTTGCATCGGTGGACCTTCCTCGCGAGCCAAGAGCCGCCGCGTGGCGGGCCGGTTATGCGACGATCGTCACAACGCACCAGATCACCGTGCGATCACGCAGGGCGGCGTCGTGGCGGTACGTGCTTCGGATCGTGGCGATCCGGAATGCTCAAGCCCAGGGAATCCGTGGTTTTCCCGGTTCGCTGGCAGGGAGAGCCACGGATACCGCGCTTCACGTTGGTTTCTAACCTCGCTGTGTCAGTTGCTGACCGTCGCCAGGATGTGTGTAATGCCCGACGCTGAAACGTACGTCGGATCCCCTCTGCCGGGTACCGGAGCGACCGGCGGCCGCGATGACACGCGCGTAGGTAGCTCGGACGTGGCCATCATGGATGAAGGAGGCGAAATCCGATGATCAATGACCTGCGGGCGGTGTTGTTGGTAGAGGACAACCGCGATGATGAGGAGCTGACGATCCGTGGGCTGGAGCGCGCGAACCTGCAAAACCCGATCGACGTTGTGCGGGATGGCCAGGAGGCCCTGGAGTATCTGTTCGGGACCGACGAACATGGCCCTGAGCCGGTCCCCGCGGTGGTCGTGCTCGACGTTCACATGCCGCGCGTCAGCGGGCTCGAGGTCCTCAGCCGGATCCGCGCGCACGAGCGCACCCGGCGGCTACCGGTGGTGATCCTGACGAGCTCGTGCGAACACCAGGACCTGACCGACGGATACGACCTCGGAGCCAATAGCTACGTCTGCAAGCCGGTCCAGTTCGACGAGTTCGCCACGGCTGTCGCCCAGCTTGGCGTCTACTGGCTGGTGATCAACGAACAACCACCGACCACCCCCACCGGCACGCTTTCCCGACGACGACTACAAAGCGTCCCGCCGGCTTGAGCAAGCGACCACGACGCGAATCAGGGCGGGGCTCGGCGGCCGAGGCTGCCGCCTTGCTGGCGACCCAGCGACGAACCCTGTCCGCCGCTGAGTTCTACTTCGCCACGGCGAACCGAGCGTATGATGGTTGCCGGCTGGGGCCAACGATATCTGAGGCCCCAACGAGACCTCCGGGCTGTCGCCGTCTTGGCAGCCTGGGTCGCGACTGCCGCTTCCGGACGTCGCGGACCTCAAGGAGAAGTCCGGAAAAACCCGTGTCTAACGCGACCGCCCCCTCACCCCACCCGCCGTCGCAGCAGTCACGAGCTTAGGACAGCGGCGATCGACAGGCCGCCGAGCTCGAGCACCGGATCGCCCGCCGTGCCATAGAACAGCCGGACGGTCGCGCCGTCCTTGGAGAGCTGGGCGCGAGGTTCGGGCAGCGAGCCAG
>Ga0335078_10014041_pt1 | contig 11873 bp, 8 predicted proteins | sample Lox_Sample_32_FD_206711 | JGI IMG/M metagenome (GOLD analysis project Ga0335078, IMG submission 206711) | Soil microbial communities from Loxahatchee National Wildlife Refuge, Florida, United States - Lox_Sample_3.2 | ecosystem: Environmental > Terrestrial > Soil > Wetlands | place: USA: Florida... | reverse complement strand
GCGGAGCTTGCGACTGGCCTCCTGCTGCAACGTCGAGGTCATGAACGGAGCCGCCGGCGAGCGTCGCAACGGCTTCTCCGTCACCGACTTCACGGAAAACGGCTGGCCGGTGAGGCCGGTGGCCAGGCCGGCCGCCTCGACCTCGCCGAGGACGCGGACCTCGCCGCGCGCCGCCAGGACCCCGGCGTCGGAAAAGTCTCGCCCGGTCGCCACCGCCGTCCCCCCCACCGCCACCAAGGTGGCGCCGAAGGATTGTCCGGCCGCCTCGAAGGTTCCCTCGAGATCCCACCAGGTGGCCGAGCGAAAACGCATGCGTGCCCGCTCACGCTCGACGATCATGCGGGTCGCCACGGACTGGACACGGCCAGCCGACAGACGCGGCATGATCTTCTTCCACAGCACGGGTGACACCTCGTAGCCGTAGAGCCGGTCCAGGATGCGGCGCGCCTCCTGGGCGTCGACGAGGCGCCGGTCGAGATCCCGCCAGTCCTCGACGGCTCGGGCGATGGCCGACGGAGTGATCTCGTGAAAGACCATTCTCTTCACCGGCACTCGTGGTGACAGCACCTCGATGAGGTGCCATGCGATCGACTCGCCCTCGCGGTCCTCGTCGGTGGCGAGATAGACCTCGCTGGCCTGTTTCACCAAGTTCTTGAGGCGGGCCACCACGTCGCGCTTCTCGGGGGCCACCACATAGAGGGGCTTGAAGCCGTTGTCGACGTCCACACCGAGGCGGGCCCATCCCTCGCCCTTGTAGGCAGCGGGGACCTCGTTGGCTCGCCGGGGCAGGTCACGGATGTGACCGACGGACGACTCGACGACGAAATCGGGCCCGAGCAGCCCCGCGATGGTCCGCGCCTTGGCCGGCGACTCGACGATCACGAGGGGCCGACCGGCGTCGTTCGTGGGGGTGCGGGAGGCTCGGGCAGGAGGAGACATCGTCGTGGGAGAGCGTGAAGGCTAGAGGCTCACCCTGTCAACAACCCCAGGTGAAGCGGGCCTCCGGTCCTGCAGTATGCCCGCAACCTCCGGCGGCCGTGTCGTCAGGACCCCACGGCCGCGGCGGCCTCGGCCGTCACGGCGCCCGCCGGCGGGGCCTCCGCCGGGGCGTCGGCCCCGAATCCCTCCGACTTGCGCTTCGAGAAGGCGATGGCGGCGAGGAGGACGACGAGGGCCCCGACGGCGATGCCGAGCCGGGCCCCGGTGTGGTGGCGCAACGTGATGACGGCCGGCAGGATGAGCAGCGACACCAGGTTCATGACCTTTATGAGGGGGTTGAGCGCCGGACCGGCGGTGTCCTTGAAGGGGTCCCCCACCGTGTCGCCGATCACGGCCGCCTTGTGCGCCTCGGAGCCCTTGCCTCCTTCATGGCCGTCCTCGATGTATTTCTTGGCGTTGTCCCACGCTCCGCCGGAGTTGGAGAGGAAGTTGGCCATGAGCTGGCCGGTGAGGATGGCACCGCCCAAGAAGGCACCCAGGGCGAAGTAGTTGATGCCGAAGCCCACGATGACCGGCGTGAGGACGGCGAGCAGCGCCGGCGTGACGAGCTCACGCTGGGCCGCGGCAGTGCAGATGGATATGACCCGTCCGTATTCGGGCTTCTCGGAGTAGTCCATGATCCCGGGGTGCTCACGGAACTGGCGGCGGACCTCCTGGACGACGGTTCCGGCCGAACGACCCACCGCCCGGATGGCCAGGGACGAAAACAGGAAGGCCACCGATCCCCCGATCAGCAGCCCGATGAAGATCGTCGGGTTCGAGATGTTTATCTGGGTGTACTTCGCCGCGAACAGGGCGGAACCACTCACGTGCTCTCCGAGCTGCGAGGCGATGGTCTCGACGAAGGAGCCGAAGAGCGATACCGAGGCGATCACGGCCGAGCCGATGGCCACCCCCTTGGTGATGGCCTTGGTCGTGTTGCCCACGGCGTCGAGGCTGACCATCACCCGCTCCGCTTCACCGGTGAACTCGCCCGACATCTCGGCCACGCCGGCGGCGTTGTCGGAGACTGGTCCGAAGCTGTCCTCGGAGACCACCATGCCGGCCGTGGACAGCATCCCGATGCCGGTGAGCGAGACCAGGTAGAGAGCGAGCTCGACGTTGCCGTGGGCCAGACCCACGGACACGGCGATGGCGATGGCGATGGCGATGATCGCCCAGACGGTGGACTCGAGACCGATGGCGATACCGGCCAAGGTGGTGGTGGCCGGCCCCGTACGCGCCGACTCGGCGATCTCCCTGACCGGCGATCGCTCGGTGGAGGTGAAGTGCTCGGTGATCTGGCTGGCCACGAGGGCGAGAAGCACCCCGGTGAGCACGGCGTAGAAGGCCTTCATGTAGTGGAGGTAGAGGCCGGCCACGAGACCCGCCCCGAGCACGGTGAGGGCGGCGGCGGTCCAAAAGCCCCGGTTGATGGGAGCCATGGCGGTGCGGTCGTGCGGGCGCGCTCGGACGACGTAGACGCCGATGGCCGAGGTCACGATGCCGATGGCGGGCACGATGAGGGGGAAGATCACGGCCCGGGCGGAGTGGTGGGCGAACGATCCGCCCAAGGAGGTGAAGGCCGCGTAGCCCAGGATGATGGCGGCGATGATGGTGATCACGTACGACTCGAAGAGGTCTGCGGCCATGCCGGCGCAGTCCCCCACGTTGTCCCCCACGTTGTCGGCGATGGTGGCGGCGTTGCGGGGGTCGTCCTCGGGGATGCCGGCCTCCACCTTGCCGACCAGGTCCGCTCCGACGTCGGCGGCCTTGGTGAAGATGCCGCCGCCGACCCTCATGAACAGCGCCAGCAGCGACGCGCCGAAGCCGAAACCGACCAGCACGGCGGTGGCGTCGTTCTGAAAGAGAAAGACGATGACGGTGGCGCCGAGCAGCCCCAGCCCGACGCACAGCATGCCGGTGACGGCGCCCGTGCGGAACGAGACACGCAGCGCCCCGGGCAGCTCCCCGCCCCGGGCCGCCGCGGCCGTACGGACGTTGCCCCGTACGGCCAGGGACATGCCGATGAAGCCGGTCGTGCCCGAGCACAGGGCCCCGCCCAGGAAGCACAGCACCCGGAAGATCCCCGCCGACGCGAAGGAGAGGGCCACGCTGTGGTCGGGGCGCTGCACCTTGGTAGCGGTGAAGAAGATGAGGACGGCCAGGGGCACGATCACGAAGGCGATGGCCCGGAACTGCCGGCGCAGGAAGGCGACGGCCCCTTCCTGGATGGCACCGGCGATCTCGCGCATCTTGGGCGTCCCGGTATCGGCGGCGAGCACCCCCCGCATGAGGACGAGGCCCACGATGATGCCGAACAGGGCGGCGGCCAGGGCCAGGACCAGCCAGACCTTCTCGGTGCCGGTGAGGACGAAGCTCTGGTACCCCCCCTCCGCAGCCAGGACGTGGATCATCGCCTGTCACTCCCTTCCTCGGTGCCCGGCCCCCGGGTGGTGGCGTCCGGCGGCCGGTTGTGCTTGATCGAAATCGCTGGCTCAGAGGAAAGGGCGCTCGATGGCACGGCGCGACCTCCGCGGAACGGGGTGAGACGATACCGACTGGGCGCGACGACCGGCAAGGAACGTCACGTCCGCAGCTCCACCTCCTCGGTATCGGGGCCGGCGATGAGCTCGTAGTCGGGGTTCAAGATGGCGAGGCGGCCCTCCCAGGCCCCCACCGTGCCCTGGGCCACCAGCCGGGCCCCTTGCTGGATCCCCGGGATCCGGCGTCGGCCCTGGAAGACGAGCAGGAGCGCACCGGAGGGGTCGACCAGGGTGCATTCGAGGTTGGGGGTGGCCGTACGGGTGGGGACCCGGATCGAACGGACGCGCCCCGCCACCCGCACCCGGCCACGCCAGGTGACCGAGGCGATGGGCGTGGTCCCGGCCGCTTGGACGCCGAGCTCGTCCGGCTGGCGTTGCCCGTCGCGGCGGCCGCGCCCCGCCGACCCCTCCATGAGGCGCCGTCCCCGCTCCGCGTGGCGGCGCCGGGCCAGTTGGAACGGCACGATGGTGGCGTTCACGTGAGGCAGCTGACCCACGGCGGCGGCGATCCGGTCGGCGCTGCGGTCGTGCAGGAGCCGGCGCCAGCCGGCGGCGAAGCCCCGCCGGGGGAGAAGGATTGTCAGCTCGGTGGTGCCGTCGGCGGTGGTCTCGGCGGCGAGCTCGAGGGCGGCGCGGGCCAAGCGGCGGTCGGGACAGTCGATGATGTCGAGGGGCAGACGCGACAACCCGAGTCGGCTCCAGTCCGCCTCGAGCTCGGCCGCCTCCACGGGGTCGACGGCGAAGTGCACCGCCCGCAGCTCGTCCGGCATGAGCGTCCGCGCGTATTGCAAGGCCCGGGCCGTGGCCAGGTCCATGCCGTCGACGAGCACCAGCACCACGTGGCGGCGCAGCACCGGGGCTTCGCAGGCCAAGGCGGCGTCCTGCTCGAGCTGACGGTCCTCCCCCACGTACTGGCGGTGGAGCCGCAACAGCGCCAGCACCCCGAGGGGTAGGAGGGCGACGACCACCCAGGCCCCCTCGGTGAACTTCGTCACGGCGATGATGATGTCGACGATGAACGACAGCACCGCCGCGGTGCCGTTGATGACGGCTCGCCGTTGCCACTGGGGTTCCCGGTTGGTGAGGTGGAACTTGACCATGCCCGACCCGGCGATGGTGAACCCGGTGAAGACGCCAATGGCGTAGAGGGGAATGAGGCTGTCGACCCGGGCCCGGGTGACGAACAGCAGCGCCATCGAGACCACCGTGAGCACGATGATGCCGGTCGAGAAGACGAGCCGGTGGCCGCGGCGGGTGAGCTGGCGGGGGAGGTAGGAGTCGTCGGCGGCGAAGCTGGCCAGGAAGGGGAAACCGGTGAAGCTGGTGTTGGCCGCCAGCACCAAGATGAGCATGGTGCCCCCCTGCAAGGCCACGAACAGGCTGTGGCCGAGAACACCGGAGCCGTAGACGTGCTTGGCGATCTGGGCCACCACCGTGGGGGTGCCGAGGACGCGCGGCACGGGGTGCACCACCGCCGACAGCACGGCCACTCCCATGACCAGCGTGCCGAGCACCAGGCTCATGACGACGAGGGTGGCACGGGCGTTGCGCGACTCGGGCGGGCGGAAGACGCTCACCCCGTTCGAGATGGCTTCGGTCCCGGTGAGGGCGGACCCGCCGGCGGCGAAGGCCCGCATGACCACGAACAGGCTGGCCCCGAGCAACACGCCGCCGCCGGGGGTGCCCACGCGGATGGCCCCGCTCTGGTGCAACGAGACGGCGTGGAGCTGGCCCAGGGCGGCCTTCACCACCCCCACCACGATGAGCAGGACCATGTTGACGATGAAGAAGTAGGTGGGCACGGCGAAGAGGCGACCCGCCTCGCGAATGCCGCGCAGGTTGCCGTAGGCGATGAGGACCACGAAGCCGACGGCGAGCCACACCGTGGCCCCGGTCAGGACCGGGTACACCGACGTGAGGGCGGCCACCCCGGCGGCCACCGACACCGCCACGGTGAGGGTGTAGTCGATGAGCAGCGAGACCGCCGCGATCTGGGCCACGTTGGGTCCGAAGTTCTCCCGGGCCACCACATAGGCGCCCCCCGCCCTTGTGTAGACCTTCACGACCTCGAGGTACGAGAGGGTCACGAAGAACAGCACCACCACCACGGCCGCGCTCACGCCGATCACGAGGGAGAAGGCCGCCACTCCGATCACCTTGATGAGGTTGAGCAGGATCTGCTCGGTGGCATAGGCCGAGGACGAGATGACGTCGGAGGACAGCACGGCGAGTGCGGTGGGCTTGCCGAGGCGCTCGGTGGCCTGGCGCTCGCTGGCCAGCGGGGGTCCGAGCAGGACGTTCTTGAGGCGGTAGCGCAGCGTCTCGGGCAGCCCCCCCACCGTCGGGGAGGGCAGGGCGATGGGGGCGAGACGGCGGTCGCCGGGACGCCGGGCGGGGCCGGACGGATCGACGCTCCCCGGAATCGAGGCCGTCGTGAGCGGGGGAGGACCCGACTCGTTCACCCTCTCAGGTAAGCACATCGGCCGGCCCGGCCCGGCCACGCACAGCCACTCCCCCCGCGCCAGGAGCGCGGCTGGTGACGATCAAACCGACGCTGGAGTGACCACGGGACGACGATGGAACGGCCGTCGCATGACGACGCCATGAGACGACGCAATGAACGCAATCAGAATTGTCAGGGCGCCGACGGCCGTGTTGCATGGAGCGGTGCACGTGGTCGTGGTCGGGTGCGGACGGGTCGGATCGGGACTGGCCGTCGACCTGGCCCTCCAGGGCCACAGCGTCGCCATCCTGGACAAGATGGCCCGCGCCTTTCGCCGACTGCCCGGGGGGTGGCCCGGCACCACGGTGGTGGGGTCAGGATTCGATCGCGACGACCTCGACCGGGCCGGCGCCGGCAGCGCCGATGCCCTGGCCGCCGTCACGAGCGGGGACAACTCGAACATCCTCACCGCCCGCATCGCCCGCGAGAACTACGGGATCGCCAACGTGGTGGCCCGCATCTACGACCCCCGCCGAGCCGAGATCTACCAGCGCCTCGGCATACCGACGGTCGCCACCGTGCCTTGGACCATCGACCAGGTACTGCGACGGCTGTTGCCCGAGACGATCACCGGCGAGTGGACCGACGCCACCGGGCAGCTGGTACTGGTCGAGCACCTGCTCCCCGAGGCCTGGGCCGGCAAGCGTCTGTCCGATCTCGGACTGGCCGGCCGGGCCAACCTGGTGTCGGTGACCCGCGCCGGCGTGCCTCGCCTCGACGTGGCCGCGCTGGTCGGCCAGGAGGGAGACGTCCTCCACGTGGCCGTCATGAAGGACGCCATGGTGGATCTGGAGCGACACATCGTCTCCGGAACCGAAGGGCCTGGCCCGGTCGAGGGCCGGGGCCGACGGTGAAGGTCGCCATCGCCGGGGCCGGCAACGTGGGGACCGCCATCGCCAAGGACCTCCGGGCCAACGGCCATGACGTCCTGCTCATCGAGAAGGACGTCGAACTCGTGGAGCGGCTGCGCACGTCGCTCGACGTGACGTGGGTGGCGGCCGACGCCTGCGAGGTGAGCTCGCTCGTGACCGCCGGGATGGCCGACGTCGACGTGGCCGTGGCCGCCACCGGCGACGACGAGGACAACCTGGTCATCTCGCTTCTGTCCAAACAGGAGTTCGCCGTCCCTCGGGTGGTGGCCCGGGTCAACCACCCGGACAACCAGTGGCTCTTCAACGAGTCGTGGGGGGTGGACGTCTCGGTGTCGACGCCGCTGCTCCTCACCGCCCTGGTGGAGGAAGCGGTGTCGGTGGGGTCGCTCGTCCGGCTGCTGCAGTTCGAGGGGGGAGCGGCCAACCTGGTCGAGGTCACCCTGGCGGAGGGGTCGCCGGCCGAGGGCACGGCGCTGTCGGAACTCGAGATCCCCCGCGACGCCACCATCGTGGCCGTGGTCCGCCAGGACCGTCTGGTGGTGCCGCGCGGCGACACCGTGCTGAGCGCCGGTGACGAGGTGCTGGCCCTCGTCATCGGCGACGCCGAGGACGCCGTGCGCCGGCTCCTCGTCGGTCCCTGACTCCGGGACACCGCGGCCCGGCACCGCTACCGGCTGACCAGGCAAATCGCCGCCCGAGGCCGACTATGGCGCCCGGCCGACCGTAGACTGGACAGGGATGGAGGCGGCCTTCTTCGATCTGGACAAGACGGTCATCGCCCGGGCGTCGATGGCCGCCTTCGGCCACACCTTCTACCGGGGCGGGCTCATCTCGCGCCGCACCGTGCTGCGGGCGCTCGTGTCCCAGCTCGTCTATCTCCACCTGGGGGCGAGCGAGCAGAAGCTGGCCCGGATCCGGGAGTCCGTCCTGGCCATGACCCGGGGCTGGGACCAGACCCAGGTGTCCGACCTTGTCCGCGAGGCGCTCGACGAGGTGGTCGAACCGATCATCTACGCCGAGGCCATGGATCTGATCGAGCAGCACCGTGCCGCCGGCCGACGGACCTACATCGTCTCGGCGTCACCCGAGGAGATCGTGCAGCCACTGGCCGAGTACCTCGGGGTGGACGGGGCCATTGCCAGCCGGGCCGTCGTCGACCTCGACGGTCGCTACACCGGGGAGATGGCCTTCTACGCCTACGGCCCTTTCAAGGCCGATGCCATCCGCTCCCTCACCCTGTTCGAGAGGATCGACCTGGAAGGCTCCTACGCCTACAGCGACTCCTACACCGACGTGCCCATGCTCGAGGCGGTCGGCCACCCGGTGGCCGTGAACCCCGACCGGGTGCTGGCCCGGCTGGCGCGCGAGCGGGGCTGGGAGATTCGCCAGTTCACGCGACCCGTCCGGTTGCGCGACCGGGTGCCCGTGCCCAACCTGCCGACGGCCGCGGCCATGACCGGAGCGGCCTTGGCCGTCTCGGGAGCGGCGATGCTGGCGTGGCGCTACAACCAGCGGCGCACCGCCGGCTGATCACGCTCGGGACCACGTCGGCGGGTTCGGCCCGCCACGGGCTCAGGCTTCGCGCAACCGCTTGGCGGCGACGAATCCGAGAGCGACCAGGATGGCGAGGATCAGCAGCTTCTTCACGACCGGGATCCTACCCACCGGGACCTCGTGGCGTTCAAGGTCTGCTCCGCGCAGCCGCTCCGGCCCGAGCCTCGGGCGCACCTGGGACGGCTCGGCGGCCCACGGCGACCGGCGCCGCCCGCCCCGGGGCCCCGCTGAACAGGGCCCTAGACGGTGAGCAGGTCCCGGGCGCCGGTGTCCGACGACGGGTGCCGCAGCTTCGACATGGCCCGGGCCTCGATCTGGCGAATCCTCTCCCGGGTCAGGTTGAAGTGCTCACCGACCTCTTCCAGGGTGCGGGGCTCGCCCCGGTCGAGGCCGAAGCGCAGCCGCAGGATCTCCCGTTCGCGCTCGTCGAGGGGCGACAGCAGACGGTTGATCTCGTCGGGAAGCAGCGAGGTGGCGGCCACCTCGAAGGGAGACTCCGCCGAACGGTCCTCGACGACGTCGCCGAGCTCGGCGTCGCCGTCTTCGCGCAGCGGCTCGGAGAGTGACAGGGGCTCGGCCCGGAAGCGCAGCGCCTCGATGAGCTTGTCCTCGGGCATCTCCACCTCGGCCCCGAGCTCGGCCAAGGTGGCCGGTCGGCCGTACTTGAGCTCCAGCCGGGCCTGGGCCTTCTGGACGCGGGCCAGGGTGTCACCGGCGTGCACGGGGAGACGAATGGTGCGGCCCGTGTTGGCGATGCCACGGGTGATGGCCTGACGGATCCACCACGTGGCGTAGGTCGAGAACTTGAAACCCTTGCGCCAGTCGAACTTCTCGACGGCGTGCATGAGGCCGAGGTTCCCCTCCTGGATGAGGTCGAGCAGCGGAAGGCCTGAGGCCTGGTACTTCTTGGCGATGGAGACGACGAGTCGGAGGTTCGACTGGACGAAGGTCTGCTGGGCCTGCTCGCCCGTCATGATCTTGCGCTTGAGCTCCCGCCTCTTGGACGGGGTCACGTCCTTCGGGCGACCGGCTCCGAGCTCCTGCTCGGCGTCACGTCCGGCCTCGATCGTCTGGGCCAGCCGGACCTCGTCATCCTTGGTCAGCAGGGGGTACTGACCGATATCGGTGAGATACAGCCGTACGAGATCTTCCTCGTCGCGCTCGACGCGCTCCTTCGCCAACGTCCTTCAGCCCTTCGTTGGGTCCCTTCCGGCGGGCCTGCCGGCAGGACTAGCCTTTACCCCTGCTCACGCACCCGTCGGTCGTCCGCGACGCCGGAGCGTCTCCGGCGCACGAACGGCGGTCGCCTGTGGATATCAGTCTACCGGGGCCGTCAAGAGGTCCAGTTCACCCGACGGCCGCCCAAATTTGGTGAGGTCTACGGCGACAGCGGGACGAGTCCGGGCCCGATTCCGGCCAGCATCTCCTCGAGAGCTTGCTGGTGGGCGGTGACGACGGCGACGTCGTGGGGTCGGTGGACCAGCGTCTGCACCATGGTCTCGGCCGCCTGCCAGGCCTCGATCTCGTCTTGCACCACTAAACGTAGTGCTCGCGCCACGGGACCATCGGTGGTGAGGGTGGCGCGTCGCAGATGCAGCCCGTAACCGGCCACGAGGCGCGGCAGCACCACCCGGGCCAGACCCACCAGGCGCAGCAGCGTTCCGCCGCCGGCCGGGCCGGCGGCCGGCGGCCCGCCGGCCACGGCGACGAGCAGGCGGTCGACCTCGACGCTCGGGGGCAGGGTCAAGGTGGCCGGGTCGAGCCCGTCGAGAACCGGCAGCCGTTGCGCCCACAGCTCCGCGTGCCACCCGTGGTGGGCGCTGTGGACGTCGAACAGCAGCCTGGCCTCGACCACGGGCTCGGAACGGACCCAGGCACCGAGGATCTCGAACAGCCGTCGCTCGACCCACTGATAGGCGCCGACCACCCGGGCGTGTTCCTCGAAGGCCAGGGCTGGTCCTGCGGCCGGCCGCTCGGCACCGAGTCCACCGAGGACAGCGGTGACCGTGTCGGTCAGCTCACCGGCCACCGGCGCTCCCGGGATCCCCCGACGAGGCGGGGGTGCTGCTCTCCACGGCCGGGGGCGAGGCCGACGCCGCCGGCGTGACGCGGTCGCGGTAGCGGTTGGTGATCGGCATCCGCCGGTCTTTGCCGAACGCCTTGGCCGTGATGCGGACCCCGGGCGGCGACTGCCGCCTCTTGTATTCGGCCCCGTCGACGAGGCGCGCCACCCGGGTCACGACCTCGGCGTCGAACCCGGACCCGGTGACCTCGGCCACTGAGCGGTCGTGGGCCACCAGGGCCTCGAGGACGGGATCGAGGACCTCGTAGGCGGGCAGGCTCTGGTCGTCGCGCTGGTCGGGACGAAGCTCGGCCGACGGCGCCTTGTCCAAGATGGCCAGCGGGATGCGGTCGGTGCCGGCCACGGCGTTGCGATATCGGCACAACCGGTAGACGAGGAGCTTGGGGACGTCCTTGATGACGGCGAAGCCACCGGCAGAGTCCCCGTACAAGGTGGAGTACCCGGTGGCCAGCTCGCTCTTGTTGCCGGTGGTGAGCACGATCCAGCCACAGGCGTTGGACACCGCCATGAGCAGAACCCCGCGGATGCGGGACTGGAGGTTCTCGTCGGTGAGACCGAGGGGTGTCGAGTTCAAGGTGGCACCGATCATCTCCGTGAGGGCGACGTGAGCCGGCTCGATGGCCACGGTTCGCAGGTCGATGCCGAGGTTGTTGGCCAGCGTGGTGGCGTCGGTGACGGAGCCCTCGCTCGAGTACCGCGACGGCATGGCCAGGGCGTGGACGTGCTCGGCGCCGAGGGCATCCACCGCCACCGTGGCCACCAGGGCCGAGTCGATGCCGCCGGACAGTCCGATCACGGCGTCGGTGAAGCCGTTCTTGGCCAGATAGTCGCGTGTCCCGAGGACGAGCGCCCCGTACACCTCGGCATCGGTGTCGAGTTCCGCCACCACCGGTGGGGCGGCGCGCCGTTCGGGGTCACGCGGCAGCGCGCTCACCGGCACGACGGGCAGGTCGGCGGTCCCCACCGACGCATCGCCGGGGACGGGCCGCGACAGCGTCTCGGGAACCTCGATGTCCACGGTGAGAATGGTCTCTTCGAACTGGGCCGCGCCGGCCAACAGGGCCCCGCTGCGGTCCAGCACGAAGGACCCGCCGTCGAAGACGAGCTCGTCTTGACCGCCGACCTGGTTCACGTAGGCGATGGCGCACCCGGCCTCGGCCACCCGTTGGCGGGCCACGGCCAAGCGGTCGGCCTGACGGCCGATGGCGTAGGGCGACGCGTTCACGTTCACGATGAGACGCGCCCCGCCGGCAGCCTGGACGGCGATCGGTCCCGAGGCGAACCAAAGGTCTTCGCACACCGACACCCCGACCGGCACCCCGGCGACTTCGTAGAGC
>Ga0335078_10014039_pt1 | contig 11874 bp, 7 predicted proteins | sample Lox_Sample_32_FD_206711 | JGI IMG/M metagenome (GOLD analysis project Ga0335078, IMG submission 206711) | Soil microbial communities from Loxahatchee National Wildlife Refuge, Florida, United States - Lox_Sample_3.2 | ecosystem: Environmental > Terrestrial > Soil > Wetlands | place: USA: Florida... | reverse complement strand
TAGCGCTTGCACGGCGGCGGAAACGGCACTCGCCGGTGCCGCCGGCGGCTTGCAAGTGGGCTACAATTATCAGTTCGGCGTAATGGTGCTCGGCGCCGAAGCTGAGTTTTCCGCTGCCTCATTGCGCGGCAGCTATGCGGCGCTCGACGGGATCGACACCCTGACGACCGGCGTCGACTATTTCGGAACGGTGACCGGCAAGCTCGGCGTCGCGGTTGGCAAGCTACTGATCTACGGAAAAGGCGGCGCTGCCTGGACGCATACCAACAACAGCGATTTCGACACGCCCGAAAACCTGACGTTTACCGCGAACTACTGGCAGATGGGTTGGACGGTCGGCGGCGGCGCTGAATACGCCTTGTCGCCCAATTGGTCGGTTAAACTCGAATATGCCACCATTGAAACCCCAAACAAACCGACGACGTTCACTTCGCCGTCGCCTCTGTTCTTCACCGCACTCATGCACCAGCAGATCAATCTGGTGACTGCCGGCGTCAATTACAGGTTCTAGGGCAAGCCAAAAACGGCTGCGATTTTTGCGCTGGGCCAAAGATTCCGCACTGCCGCCTTGCTGACCGCAGCCGGATGACTTCCACACCACTTGGATTGCCTCAGGCCGCTCGCCCTACGATCTGCGCCGGCCGCCTCTTCGTTTGCTCAGCGACCGTTTCCACCGGAATGCGAATGACGAACCGGGAGCCCACCCCTTGCTTGCTCTTCACCGAGAGTTCGCCGCCCATCAATCGGCAGTAACGGTGAGCGAGCGGTAATCCCAGCCGCACGTCGTCGCCGTAATTGCTGGCGGTTTCTTGGTCGGAATTGCCGAAGGTCTCAAATAATCTCTCTATCTGGTTCTCCGCAATTCCGATTCCGGAATCGGCGACCGCCACGGTCAATATGGCGGCCTGTATCGAGGCGGTGAAAACTACGTGGCCATCTCGCGTGAACTTCGCTGCGTTGCTCAAAAGATTTTCGATGACGCGCCGCAGTTTCACGGCATCGCAGGTGATTTCGATATCCGGCGGCCCCTCGACCTGAAGCTTATTGCCGTTCTCCAGGACCATCGGGCGCCATTTTGCGGCCAGTTCATCGAAGATATCTCTGAAGTTGATCGTGTCGGAATGCAGCTCCATCTTGCCGGCTTCGAGCTTCGACAGGTCGAGCAGATCGTTGATCAGCTCCAGCAGCCGATGCCCGGCACTCCGGATCGAGGTCAAGTCCCGATATTTTTGGTCTTTGGCAGGGTCCAGACCCTCAATGAGAATCTCGCTGTAGCCGATGATCGAATTGAGCGGGTTGCGCAGCTCGTGGCTCATTTTCGCAAGGAACTCGGATTTCGCCAACATCGCTCGCTCGACTTGCTGCGTGGCTTCGCGAAGCTGCCGCGCAGTCGCCTTGTGACGCTCCACCTCCTGCTCAAGTTCGGCTTGAGAAGAAACGATAGTGGCGTAATAGAGCGCCATCATCGAAACATAGACGCTGGCGCAAAGCGTGGAGATCAGGCCGAGTACAACAAGGCCGTCGAGCGGCACGCTCGGCCGAAATCCCACCGCGCAATATAGCCCGTAGAAAACCGAAAGATTGGCGACGATCAGCAAGCTGACGATAATTCTGGTCTTGCGCTCCGGCAAATAGAAAAAGGCGAGCAGCGGAACCGTTACCAACCACGGCAAGATCGGCGAACTGACGCCACCGTACTGATAGCAGCCCCAAAATACGCAGAACATCAGATTTTGGACTGACAGCAGCGCCAAAGGCACGTACCAGCCGGTGACGCGCAGGACCAGCGGGAACGGCCAAAATGCGGTAACGGCGATGAAAAAAATCCACCACGACAAATCCGCCCCGCCCTGAATGTAGAGCATGGAAAATGAAATTGTGTGGCCTAGAAATGGACCAAACAAATGGCTGAACAAAAACATCCGCACGCCCTGCACAAGATCGGCGGACGATTTGAGTTTCTCGGGGATAAACCAATCAACCGCAGAGTTCACCCGCGCGGAAAGTTTTTTGAGGAAGTTTTGCATGAGATAGCCCGTTCCCCCTGCTTCGACAAATTTCAAGCCGCCGCCGCCATGGCCGGCGAGGCGATCGGCAATCGCACAGTGAAGATCGATCCCCGACCCGGCTCGCTTTCGACCGAGAGGTCGCCGTCGAGCAATCGTGCCAGCTTATGGCTAACAGCGAGGCCGAGCCCCGTTCCGCCATATGACTTTGCGGTCGCGGAATTGGCGCGATTGAAGTCGGTAAACAAGCTAGAAATCGCTTCTGCCGGGATACCGATGCCGGTATCCTCGACCGAAATAATGACCTGCGCACGCTTAAGTCCGGCAATTCGCTTCGCCCGCAGCAGCACCTTGCCGTTTTTCGTGAATTTGCCGGCATTGCCGAGCAAGTTGATAAGAATCTGGCGCAAGCGGGTTTCATCGGTTTGAATGAGTCCCAGGGTCCCTGCTTTCTCCAAAATGAACTCGTTGCCATTTTGCGACACCAAGTTGCGGCACGTGGACGTCACTTCGTCGAGACAGCGGTCGAGGTCGACCGGACGAAGGGATATTTCGACGTTGTCCGCCTCGATCTTGGGCATGTACAGGACATCGGAAACCAGCGACAACAAATGCCGGCCCGCACTGTTGATCGTCTTGAGGTCGGCTTCATCGGCCGAATTCGCGCCGGGCTCGAGCTCTTCCAACAGGATTTCGCTGTAGCCGATAATCGCATTTAGCGGCGTTCGCAGCTGGTGGTTCATTTTGGCCAAAAAGACCGCTTTTGCTTCGTCGGCGAGCTCCGCGTCCTCCTTGGCCCGCCGCAGCTTTGCCGCCGTCACGAGATGTTTTTCGATCTCTTGGCGAAGCGCAGATTGGTCCATCATGACGTAAGCATAGTAGATTGCCATCATCGAGCTGTAGAGCGTGGCGCAGAGCACCGAGATCATGCCGACGGTTGACAGCTCGCCGACCGGTACGCGCTCCGGGAATGAGCCGTTGAGCACGTAGGCCACGCAAAATGCGGCGAGATGCGCGGCAAAGATGCTGACCACCAGAAGCGCCCGATCGCCGAGGTAGAAGAAGCCGATCAACAGCGCAGTGAGCACCCATGGCAGGAAGGGCGAACTCACTCCCCCGTAGAAGAAAGATCCGAGAACACTTACAAAAGTGAGATCGCAGAACGAGAATAATGCGAGCCAGGTCAGCGTCCGCATCTTTTTGAGGGCAAACGGCAACAACCAGAAGGCCGCGCACAGCGTGCAAATCAGCCAAAAAACAAAATCGTGCACCGCCAGCACGCGATACAGATAGCCGAGAATGGCGACGGCGCTGCACGGACCGATCAAATGGCTAATGACAAAAATTCTGGCCCGCCAAAGATTCGCGGTGTTTTTCCGGAGGTCCGCCGGAATAAACCAGTCGATTATCCTAATCAGCCTGTCGCTAAACATCGCCAATCCTCATGATCCGACTTTGCCTCGCGCTCACGCAACGGCGCGAGCGGGCTCGCGCGCTTGCGGCGCACTTGTCCGATATTCCTCATACTCGGGCTGGGTGAGATCGACTGCCGCACGCAACCTTGCCGCCAGCTCCATGATGTTTTCGGCTGTATGGCTGGGCATCATTTGCAGGCGGAAGCGTGCATTGCCCTTCGCCACGGCTGGATATTCGACGAGGTTCGCGATCACTTCGAGTTCGGGCAGCCGGCGGCTGACCATGCGCGCCAATGCTTCGTCGCCGACCAGAACTGGAACAATCGCCGACGGATCGCCAATGACGCTTAATCCCGCCGCGGTCAGGGCGTCGCGCATCTGCACGACGCGCTTTAACAGCTGCCAGCGGAGCTGCTGCCCCTTTTCGGATTTTATAATTTCGAAAGCCTTCGTCACGGTCGCGGCCGAGACCGGCGACATGGCGTTCGAGAACGTATTGGAACAGCCGTAGAACTTCAAATATTGCTTCACCGCAGGCGAGTTGCAGGCAACAAAGCCGCCGTTGGAGGCAAAGGTTTTGGAGAAACTTCCCATCACGATGTCGATTTGCCCGGTCATGCCTTGCATGCCGATGAAGCCGCGTCCGCTTTGACCCATCGCTCCCAGATCGTGAGCAACGTCGACCAGCAGCGTCGCGTCGTACTCGCGACAAAGCTCCTGCAGCAGGCGCAAATCGGGCGAATCCGAATCCATGGAGAACAAGCTCTCGGTCACCACCAGAATGCCGTTCTCGGTATCTTTGGCGCGGATTCGTTTGAGGTGGCGGCGAACGGAATCGGTGTTGAGGTGTCCGTGCAGATGCACATTGGTGGTCGCCGAGTAAGCGCCCTCCTGCAGGCAGGCGTGCGCCAGACCGTCCAGCACCACATGGTCATTGGGCCGCACCAATCCCTTGATGACGCCGTAACCGGCCGCCCAGCCGGTCGGGTACAAGAGAGCGTGCTCGAGGTTGAGAAAATCGGAAATCGTCTGCTCGAGGCGCAACGAATATTTGGTGTTGCCTGCCAACGCCGACGAGCCGGCGCTGTGCACGCCATATTCGTCGACGACAGCTTTAGCGACCTCTTTGATTTCCGGATCGGAAGACAGACCGAGATAATCCTGCGTCGCGAAATTCAGTCCGGAAAACCGCAATCCGGTGTCGTCCCGCGCCGCGGTAATGGCCAGCGGCGCTTGTTCGGTCGATTTGGAATAAGGCCAGAGCCCCTGGCTGCGGCGCAGGCGTTGCCATTCATAAAAATTCCCGACGCGCGCGATCAGGTCTTTGCCGTGCAGATCGCGAAAATCCCGCATGCTGCCGGTGAGCGCCCGGGCCGGGCCAGCGTCGCGGCTGGTTTCGAGGACGGGGGTTTGCGTCGGAATTGCGACCGGTCTTATTTCCGCGGCGGGCAGCGGGGCGGAGCGGTTCTCGGGAACGGATCGCGGCTGATCACCCATTATTTTTTTTTTAGCGAGGCATTTTTCAATTTTGCCCAGCAGCCGCAGCAGGTCGACCGGTTTAGTGTCGAAGTCGGAGCAACCCACCTCCACGCTTTTGTCGCGGTCAGTCGCGAGCGCGTGGGCGGTAAGCGCAATTATAGGAATGTTCGTGGTATTCGGGTTGGCTTTGATGCGTCGCGTGGCCTCCCAACCGTCCATTGCCCCTAAAGCAACGTCCATAAGGATAAGATCGGGAATTTCAGACGCCGCCATAGCTACGCCGCTAGGCCCGTCGGCAGCGCCGCAAACCGAAAAACCGCGCCGCTCCAGCCGGCGTGTCAACATATCGCGATTGGCAACACTGTCCTCTACCAACAATATCTTCGTCGGCGATGCGAAATTCGGCACGGCGGAAATATCGGTCACAGGCGCCCCCAAAAAGACCGTTGCTTATTTGTAGGAACACCTACATTGCTCTGCCTAAAGGTGAGCTAAGTTTTATTGTGAAAATAGCGTTGCGTTGCTCGTGGTTATTTAAGGATGAGGACCGTTAATCTCGGCCACGAAAAGACGTTTAAGCGGAGCGAACCTCCGCGATTGCCGGCGGCGGCACTTGGATTAGCTCGGCCCCTGGCCGCCGCGACCCGCCAATCGGCATAAGTCGGCGTTAACTCGAACGATCTATATAGGCGCCGGTTAGCTCGGGTGTTTTTGTCGTCGATCCGCAGCCGATTTTCATGCCGCGCGGCGGGTTAGTGCAGATCAGCCAAACAGAGAAAAAGGCAAAATGGACAACAAGCCCACGCTCCTGATCGTCGACGACATCGCAGATAATCGGGCCGTACTGGCCCGCCGCTTGGGACGCCAAGGATTTCTGACCGTCGAAGCCGAATCCGGTGAGCAGGCCCTGGAATTGATCGGCGCCAACGATTTCGATCTTGTGCTGCTCGACGTGATGATGCCGGGCTTGGACGGCCTCGAAGTGCTCAAACGCGTACGAAAGCAGCATGCTCCCATGCAGCTGCCGGTCATAATGGTGACTGCCAAGGCCGACGGCTCGGATGTCGCCGAATCCCTCGAAGCCGGCGCCAACGACTACATCACCAAGCCGGTCGACTTCATCGCGGCGCTCGCGCGGATCAAGACCCAACTCGACCGGAAAAGGGCAAAGGACGAGCTTGAGCGGGCCAACGACGCGCTGCAGGCGCTCAACGGATCCCTGGAACAACGCATCACCGAGCGAATGGCTGAGCTGGTTGAGACCAACGAAGCCTTAAAAAAGGAAATTGCCGAGCGCGAACGCTCACAAGCCGAGATTCACTACCTCGCCCACCATGACAGCCTCACCGGCCTCGCCAATCGCGTCTTACTCCGTCAGGAACTTGAGCAGGCATTGGCGCAACCGACCCGCACCGGAGTCGCAGTACTGTTTGTCGATCTGGATGGCTTCAAGAGCATTAACGATACGCTCGGCCATTCGACCGGAGACGGTTTGCTGAAATGTGTCGCCAACCGGCTGATCGAAAGCGTTCGCGACAGCGACCGCGTTGCTCGCCTCGGCGGCGATGAATTCGCGATCATACAGTTAGACTCCGAGCAGCCGAAAGGCGCGGCCATGCTCGCCAACCGGCTCATCGAGCTGATCGGCCGCCCCTACCAGGTCGAAGGCAATCAGCTCAATATCGGCGCCAGCATCGGCATTGCCGTCGCGTCGGAAGATCAGACCAAACCGGAGGATCTGCTCAAGCGCGCCGATCTAGCCATGTACAGCGCCAAAGCCGAGGGGCGCGGCACCTATCGATTCTTCGAAACGCAAATGGACGAAAGCGCGCAGGCTCGCCGCGACATGGAGTCCTTGTTGCGCACGGCCGACATAGAGAAGGCTTTTGAAGTCTATTACCAGCCGCTGATCGACGTCACGGAAAAACGAGTGATCTGTCTTGAGGCGCTTCTGCGTTGGCGGCATCCGGACAAAGGCTTCATCTCGCCGGCGCAATTCATTCCGCTTGCGGAAGAAATCGGATTAATCGTTACGCTCGGCGAGTGGGTGCTGCGTCAAGCCTGCCTGGAAGCCACGAAATGGCCGGATGATGTGAAGGTTGCCGTCAACCTTTCGCCGGTCCAGTTCAAATACAGTGGTCTGCCCCGGGCGGTGGAGGACGCTCTTACCGAATCCCGCCTGCCGGCGCACCGGCTCGAGCTGGAAATCACCGAGTCGGTGCTTCTGGAAAGAACGGAAACGAGCCTCGCGATACTGCACGAGTTGCGAGAACTCGGCGTCGCGATTTCAATGGACGATTTCGGCACCGGATATTCAAGCTTGAGCTATTTGCGCAGCTTCCGGTTCGACAAGGTAAAAATCGACCGTGCATTTGTCGGCGATCTGACGAAGGGCTACGACAGTTTGAAGATCGTCCGCGCCATCAACGATCTCGGCCGCAGCTTCGGCATGACCACCGTTGCCGAAGGGGTAGAGACAATCGAGCAATTGCGTTGTCTCGAAGACGAAGGCTGCGCGCAGGTCCAAGGTTACTTGATCAGCCCACCGCGGCCCGCGTCGGAAATTCCGTCAATCATCCGTAAGTTCGCTGACGCGGCCGACGCGGAAGCGGCCGCCGCACCGTCCGAGGCCGAAGGTTCCCCCGTCGCGGCCTGACCTCTCAAGGTAGACGAAATTCGTCATCCGACCGCTGTCGGGGCAGATCCACCTTCGGGTCAGGCGTAAATCGACAAAGACGAGACGAATTCAACGGCGAAATTCGACCCGGTGCGTGCTGTGACCCGGCAGCGCACTTTGGCGTCGCCTTTGCGGGTAAAGTGAAGTGTGAATTCGCTTGGTACTTGCGGACGAAAAACCTTCACCTTCGCTCCGGCCCGTGACACCTCCTCGACGTAACAGCGCGCCGGCGGCAGCCCCGCTTCCGCTTCCAACCAAGCGACGAAGCGTCCGGCGTCGATGTTCTCTTGTAGCGAATTCATCATCAGAATTTGTGCGAGTTAATGGGCGGCATCGGCACTTTAGGCAAATGCGCCTCAAAAACACCCGAACACAACGACTAAATCTTTCAGCGAATTTTCGGAAAATCACAGTCCAAATTAGTGCAGGATTTGCCTGAGGAAAGCGCGCGCCCGCTCGTGCTGCGGGTGGTCAAAGAATGACTTTGGAGCACCGCTTTCAAGGATTTGTCCGCCGTCCATGAATATCACCCGATCGGCGACCTGGCGCGCAAATCCCATCTCATGAGAAACCACGAGCATCGTGATCCCGTCCTTTGCCAGCTCGATCATGGTATCGAGCACTTCTTTCACCATCTCCGGATCGAGCGCGGACGTGGGTTCGTCGAACAGCATGATGCTCGGATTCATACACAGCGCCCGGGCAATCGCCACCCGTTGCTGCTGGCCCCCCGATAGTCGCGCCGGATATTTGTCCGCTTGTTCGGAGATTTTGACCCGACCCAGATAACCTCTCGCCAACGCCTCGGCGTCCCGCTTCGGCATGCCCCTGACCCAGATCGGCGCCAGCGTACAATTTTCGAGCACGGTGAGATGTGGAAACAAATTGAACTGTTGGAACACCATCCCGACATCGCGACGTACTGCTAGTATCCGCCTGCGGTCGTCGGTCAGTTCGATTCCGTCGACGGCGACACGGCCAAGCTGCCAATCCTCGAGCCGATTGATGCAGCGTAGCAGCGTCGACTTGCCGCTGCCGGAAGGCCCGCAGATGACGATGCGCTCGCCGCGCGCCACCGTCAGATCGATGTCGCGCAGCACGTGAAAATCCCCGTACCATTTGTTAAGACCCGCAATCTCGACGGCTGCTTGGTTCGCGGGCAAAGTCATAAAGGCCTCCTTCCGGCACCCTGCGACCCGACCAACCGCCGCTCCATGCCATGGCCGTAACGCGACATGCCGTAGCAGCAGACAAAATAGAAAGCGGCGGCGAAGGCGTAGCCTGTGACCGTGGTGGTTGGTGCGGCCCATTTTGGATCGCCACGCGCCGCTTCGACAGTGCCGAGAAAATCAAAAATGCCAACTACAAAGACCAGCGTGGTGTCCTTGAACAGGCCGATAAAGATGGACACGATATTCGGCAAGGTGACGCGCAGGGCCTGCGGCAGAATGACGAGACCCATCATCCCCCAGTAGCTGAGCCCGAGTGACCGCGCCGCCCGGTATTGGCCGGCCGGTATCGCGGCCAATCCGCCACGCACGACTTCCGCCATATACGCGGAGGCGAACAGAGCCACGCCAACGAGCGCGCGGATGAGTTTGTCCGGCGCATACCTTTCCGGCACAAAGAGCGGCAGCATCACACTCGCCATAAAGAGAACCGTAATCAGGGGCACGCCGCGAACAAATTCCACGAAAGCCACTGCGATCCACCGTACCAGTGGGATTTCGGAACGACGTGCCAGCGCTAGCAGAGTACCGAGCGGCAACGAAACGACGATACCGACGGTGGCTACCACCATGGTTACGAGTATGCCGCCCCACAAGGCGGTCGGCACCACAGGAAGCCCGATGGGCGCCGCGCCATGCAGGAGCACAAACGACACAAGCGGCAGGACGACAAAGAAATAGACTGCGCCGAAGCCGCGCCGCGGCGCCTCAAGCCACGCGAGCCAGCCGATGCCGAATGCCAGCGCCGCGAGAAAGATATCAACCCGCCATCGTTGGTCAGGAGGATAGAAACCGTAAACGAAATAGGAAAACCAGGCGCGCACAAAGGGCCAGCATGCACCCGACGCCAGCGGCTTGACGCAAGCTTCGCGGTCCGTACCCGACCAGACTGCGTCAAGGAGGAAAAAGCGGATCAGCGGGGGAACCGCCAAGACGACCAAGGCGATACAGCCAAGCGTGAGCGCAGCGTTCAATGGGCTGGAAAAAAGATTTTGCCGCGGCCAAGCAAGCGCACTGCGTAGCACGGTCGATGGCAGTCGTTTCACGCCGCTGCGCGGTCGGTCGTTCCTAAGATCGTCGCCTGTTGCACTCATGCCATCAATGCTCGACGAACATCACGCTGCGGCCGTAAAGGTTCATCAAAAGCGACGTCAACAGGCTGATGGCTAGATAGACCGCCATTGTTACGGCGATCACCTCGACGGCCTGCCCGGTGATGTTGAGAACGCTGCCGGCAAAGACTTGAACGAGGTCGGGATAACCGATCGCAACTGCCAGCGAGGAGTTTTTGAGAAGGTTGAGGTACTGACTTGTCAGTGGCGGGATGATCACCCGCATCGCCTGCGGAACGACGACCAGGCGTAGGGTCGCACGCGGGCGCAGGCCTAGGGATTGGGCGGCTTCCACTTGTCCCCGCTCAACCGCCAGGACGCCGGCGCGCACCACTTCAGCGATGAAGGCGGCAGTGTATACGCTCAGCGCAAGCACGAGCGCGGCGAATTCCGGGAGGATTTCGACTCCGCCGCTGACATTAAAGCGGCTCACGTGCAGCGCGCCAAGCCGAATTGGGGCCCCGGTTATCGCCGAGGCGATCAATGGGAAGCCGATGAGCAACGCGAGCGTTCGCCAAACCAGGGGCACCGGCTTGCCGGTCAGCTCAAACCGCCAGCGAGTCCATATCCGTAGTGCAATCGCTACAACGACCGCGGTGACAAACGCGATAAGTACCGCGGCAAACGGAGCGCCAAATTCGACCGCCGGCAAGAACAGGCCACGGTTATTAAGGACGGCCCCGCCTGGCAGCCGCAGGCTGCCGCGCAAATCTGGGAGCGTTTTGAGGACGGCGTTGTACCAGAACAACAATTGCAGCAAAAGCGGGACGTTGCGGATCGATTCGACGTAGCCGCCTGAAAGCCGGGCAATCAGCCAGTTGGGTGAGAGTCGACCAAGGCCGATGAGAAAGCCGATGAGGGTCGCCAATACGACCCCAAGAGCGGCGACCAGGAGCGTGTTGAGAAGACCGACCCAAAACGCCCGCCCGAAAGTCGAAGTACTCGCGGAATAGCCGATGAGGGTTTGGCTGATGTCAAAGCCTGCGGTGTTGTTCCAGAAGCCGAAGCCGGAGGCGATGTGGGCGCGTGAAAGATTCTGTGCAACGTTGATCGCGACGACGTAGATCAGCGCGCAAATGACGACGACAAGCGCTGCCTGAACGGCGAGGCGACCGAAACGCAGTCCCCGGTGCCGCGCATGGTTTTGCAGCGAAAGCCAAGATTTTGTCTGCATCGGCCGATGCCCGCTGCACCGAAGCCGGGCGCCAACGACGAATCTAGCGTATCGGGGGCGCGTATTGCAGGCCGCCCTTCGTCCACAGCGCGTTTAGCCCGCGCGCAATTTTCAGTGGCGATCCTTGGCCCAGATTTCGTTCGAAGCTCTCGCCGTAGTTCCCCACGCGCTTGATGATGCGGTACGCCCAGTCGTTAGTGAGGCCCAGCGCCTCGCCGTATTGGCCTTCGCCACCAAGGAGCCGCTTCGCCTCCGGATCATCGGATTTCCTTTTTTCGTCCACGTTGGCTTTGTTCACCCCAAGCTCCTCGGCGTCGACCATGGCGAAATGCGTCCAGCGAACGATATCGGTCCATTGGTTATCGTCCTGGCGCACAGCCGGGCTGAGCGGCTCCTTGGAAATGATTTCCGGCAGCACGATGCTTTGGCCCGGGTCCGCGAGCTGTAGCCGTTCGCCGTAGAGACCCGATGAATCGGTCGTATAGGAATCGCAACGGCCGGATTCATAGGCCTTAAGCGCCTCATCACCGGTCCCGAATGTCACCGTCTTGAGGCTCATGTGATGGGCGCGGAAATAATCGGCGAGATTAAGTTCGGTGGTCGTACCCTGCTGCACGCAGATCGTCGCATCGTCGAGCTCGAGCGCCGAGCTGACCTTCAGTGCTTTGTGCACCATGAAGCCCTGACCGTCGTAGAAGGTCACGGCGGGGAAATCGAGCCCGAGCAATGTATCGCGGGATAGCGTCCAGGTGGTATTGCGCGAGAGCACGTCCACCTCGCCT
>Ga0335078_10014037_pt1 | contig 11874 bp, 11 predicted proteins | sample Lox_Sample_32_FD_206711 | JGI IMG/M metagenome (GOLD analysis project Ga0335078, IMG submission 206711) | Soil microbial communities from Loxahatchee National Wildlife Refuge, Florida, United States - Lox_Sample_3.2 | ecosystem: Environmental > Terrestrial > Soil > Wetlands | place: USA... | reverse complement strand
ATCCACCAGCACCATCCCGGAGCCATCCACCACGGACTCGAAGTTCTCGCGGGTCAGCTCGACCGTCGCCATCTCTGTCTCCGCCTCCACCGGTCGCCCGGGCATCGCGTTGATACCCCGAGGGGTATAGCACCCGCTAACCCGGATCCATTCCGGGCCGGGCCGCCGACATCAGCGCGTGGTCAGCCGCGGCCGCGTTCAGGCACCGCCGGCCGGCTCGATCCAGCGCAGGTGCTCGAAGTCACCCTGCAACTCCAGCCGCCGCCACAGAACCGCCGCCGGTGAGACCTGGCTGGCGTGCAGCAAGGCCGCACGCCGCTGCCGGGCGCGGTCGACCCGGACGCAGAGGTCGACCTGGTCGGCTGGCCGGCCGGCGAACGGTGCGCCAGTCTCAGCCCGAAGCTGGCTGGCGACGGAGGCCGGGATGGTCCAGGCCAGCGCCGGCAGGCCCGCCGCCCGAGCCGCCGCGGCGGCCGCTGCCGTCGCGGCCTTGTGATCACCGTGGCCGGTGATGCCGGTGTCGTCGAAAACGAGCAGCCCGTCAACGCCACGTCGGGCCGCCAGGTCTGCTACCTCAGCCTCCAGTTCGGCCTGCGGGACGGCCGGCAGCCCGGCGTCTGGGTAGTCGAGCAGAGCGCAGCAGGCCACCCCGAGTTCCGCGCTGGCCTGCCGCAATTCCGCTGCCCGCGCCGAGCGCAGATCGGCGCCGCTCTCGTTCAGGGTGGACGCCTCGCCGTGCGTGAAGCAGAGGACGTGAACCGCCGATCCCGCCACGATCAGGGTGTCGATCACCGCGCCGAGCCCGAATGTCTCGTCATCGGGGTGGGCGACCACGGCCAGCACGCCGCGCCACCCCGGCAGGGCCGGCCCGGGCCGGGCGGCGAACGGGCCATCGTGACCAGGTAAGGTCGGTCCCACGCACCTATAATACCCCTACGGGTATATGCCGTCGCCGCAGGAGGTTCGCGTGAACGAGGTGAGCGCCCGCGGGAGACCGGCATCCGGGCATGTGCCGACCTCGCCGCTGGTCGAGCGGATCCGGCGGGGGATCATCGGCGAGGGCGAGCTGATGGACGGCCCGTTCGGGCCGCGCCGGGTCACCTACGCCGACTACACCGCGTCCGGCCGGTCGCTGGACTTTATCGAGGACTTCATCCGCGACGCGGTGCTGCCCCGGTATGCCAACACGCACACCGAGAGCTCGGGCACCGGCTTGCAGACCGGCAGGCTGCGCGAGGAAGCCCGGCGAATCATCCGGGACGCGGTTGGCGGGACCGACGATGACCTGGTGATCTTCTGCGGATCGGGGGCGACCGCGGCGGTGAACAAGCTGATCGGCATCCTGGAGCTGCGTATCCCGGCTGGGCTGGACGAGCGCTACGGGCTCAGCGCCCGGATACCCGAGGCCGAGCGGCCGGTCGTGTTCGTCGGCCCTTACGAGCATCATTCCAACGAGCTGCCCTGGCGGGAGTCGATCGCCGACGTCGTGGTCATCGGCGAGGACGCAGACGGTCACATCGACCTGGCCGACCTGAAGGGCCAGCTCGATCGCTACGCGCAGCGGCCGCTGCTGATCGGCAGCTTCTCCGCCGCGTCCAACGTGACCGGCATCCTCACCGACACCAGCGCGGTCGCTGCCCTGCTGCACACCCGCGGGGCCCTGTCGTTCTGGGACTACGCGGCCGCCGGGCCTTATGTGGACATCCGCGTGCCGGCGTCGGCGCCTGGTGCTGGCGATCACAAGGACGCGGTGTTCCTGTCGCCGCACAAGTTCCCCGGCGGTCCGCAGACTCCCGGCGTGCTGGTTGTGCGCCGCGAGCTTGTCCGCAATGCGGTACCCACCTCTCCGGGCGGCGGAACCGTCGCGTTCGTCGATCCGGTGGGCCACCGTTACCTCGACGACCCGGTTGCCCGCGAGGAGGGCGGCACCCCGGCGATCGTCGAGTCCATCCGCGCCGGGCTCGTCGTAGCGCTCAAGCAGGCGGTCGGCACCGACGTCATTACCGCGCGGGAGGAAAGGCTGTGGCGGCATGTGCTGCACCGCTGGGCTGACGTGCCCCAGATCGAGGTGCTGGGCAACCAGCGGTCCCGCCGGCTGTCAATCGTGTCGTTCCGGATCCGCCGCGGCCCGCAGTACCTGCACCACAACTTCGTCGTCGCGGTGCTCAACGACCTGTTCGGCATCCAGGCGCGTGGCGGGTGCTCGTGCGCGGGCCCGTACGGGCACCGGCTGCTGGCGATCGGCGCGGCCCGCTCGCACGCGCTGCGGGACGAGATCGGCCACGGCTGCGACGGGATCAAGCCCGGCTGGAGCCGGGTGAACCTGAACTACTTCATCTCGGCCGCCCAGGCCGACTACATCGCGGCGGCGGTCGAACTGATCGCAGCCGACGGCTACCGGCTGCTCCCGTCCTACCGCTTCGACCCGCATACCGGGTTGTGGCGGCACGCCAGCGGGGCGCCCCGCCCGGCACTCACGCTCGATGCGGTCGGCTACACCCCGGACGGTGAGATCAGCTACCCGCGCCGCGGCGAGCGGGCCGGCGAGGACGTATTCCCCGGCTACCTGCGGCATGCCCGGGAGCTACTCGCCGGGCTGCCGGGCCGGCTGCCCAGCGGGCCTACCGGCCTCGGCCGCGACTTCGAGGCGCTCCGCTGGTTCCCGCTGCCGCCCGGCTGCCTGGGCCAGGTCGCCGCGGAGCCTAGCGTGACCCCCGCGGACTATCCGCCCGTCAGGCCAGGCTCAGGAACAGCTTCTCCATCTGCTCCTGCGTCATCTCCGCCCCATCGCCGGCCGCCAGGCACTGCCGCAGCCCGCTTGCCACGATCTTGAACCCGGCCCGGTCCAGCGCCCGGGACACGGCAGCGAGCTGAGTCACCACGTCCTGGCAGTCGCGCCCGGACTCGATCATCGCGATGACGCCGGCCAGCTGGCCGTGGGCCCGGCGGAGCCGGTTCAGCACCGGACCCGTCACTTCCTCGTCGATCTTCATCGGCAGCCCCCTTCGTACCGCCGAGTATACCCATAGGGGTATTCTGCCGTCGACAGCGCCGCGCTACGCCCCTCGGCGGCTGGCCGTCGGCAGGCGGGTAGAACGACCCTGCGGGGCGGGGTCGAAAGGCCCTTGTCGTGGCACCCGCGACCTGGACCACACGTTCGGCGAGATCGGCCTGGCGGGGCACTGGATCAAGATCCTCCTGCACCACATGTTCCTGTACAAGGCCAGGCTCCGCCCTGGCTGGACTCTCATCCCGGAGTGACCGCCATGCCAGGACGCGACTCCCCCGCTGACCGCTCGCCCGGGTCCAGTGCCGTGCCACCGGCACCCGAAAGCGGCTCAGCGAAAGTGACCGCCAGCAGCGCGCCGTACGTAACGCGGCCGACTCGGTGGACGCTGTTCCTACGGACCTTCGTGCCGTGGCAGCTCTGGCGGTTCGCGCGTATCAACCTGAAAATGATCCAGATCATTCGCCGATCTCGATGAGCGGATCCAGGCCGAGCCCGGCTCAGGCCGAGGATCCCCCGGCCGCGAGGCGCATCAGGTCGGTGTCGAGGTCGATGCCCGCGTCGGCTTCGCCGGCGCTGCCGTACTCGTGCCGGTAGCTCTCCCAGGACTCATCCCTGATCTGCCGGGCGAAGCCGCTTTCCATCAGCAGCACGAGCTCCACAGCGGCCCGGTCGATGCGCTTGTTCAGGGCAGGGTCACTCCAGTCTTCCGGCGCGGCGAACAGCGAGGTCGGGATCGTCATCGCGCGCAGGTAGGCGAACATGGACCGCATCTGAGCGTCGACGACCAGGGCGTGCCGCGCCGTCCCGGCCGTCGCGGCCAGCACGACGGGCTTGGCGATGATCAGGTCGTCGTCCAGGACGTCGAAGAACGATGTGAACAGGCCGCTGGGGCCGGCCTTGTAAACGGGCGTGCTGGCAATGATCCCGTCGGCTTCGCCGAGGGCCGTGATCGCCGTCTGCAGTCTTGGCACGATCAGCTGCGATACCAGGGCGGTGGAGATGTCGGCCGAGATCTCGCGCAACTCGATGACGTTCGGCGTCACCGTCCGGCCATGACAGGCCGCCAGCTCGCTGGCGCGGTCGGCGATGCGGTCGGCCAGCAGCCTGGTCGACGATGGGTCACTCGTGCCGGCACTGATGATCGCCAGCGCGAATGGCTCGTGCTCGGGGCTGTTCATCGCGGCACTTGCTCCTCGTTGGTGGCTAGCTGCCTGCCGTCCGCCATCACAGCTCCGGGTACACAGAGCGCGACTCCGCAGCGGTGTCCTGATAGGGGGATCCGCCGGTGACGTTGTCGCCGCGGTTGGCGTTCGGGCGCGGCTGACGCGGTGCTTCGTCCCCGTACTTGGCCCGGACCAGGCTGGCGTGGGTCGGGGCCTGCGGCGTCTGCGGGTCCTGCCGGGCCGCGATCTCCTTGCGCAGCACCGGCACCACCTCACCGCCGAGCAGGTCAAGCTGGTTCAGCACCTTCTTCAGCGGCAAGCCCGCGTGATCCATCAGGAACAGCTGCCGCTGATAGTCGCCGAAGTGCTCGCGGAACGTCAGGGTCTTGTCGACGACCTCGGCCGGGCTGCCCACCGACAACGGCGTCAGCTCCATGAACTCCTCCATCGCCGGGCCGTGCCCGTACACCGGTGCCTCGTCGAAGTAGGGCCGGAACTCCCGCTTGGCATCTTGCGAGTTCTTGGCGATGTAGGCCTGGCCGCCCAGCCCGACGATGGCCTGCTGCTCGGTGCCGTGACCGTAGTAGGCATAGCGCTGCCGGTAGAACCCGATGAGGCGGATGTAGTGCTCCTTCGGCCAGAAGATGTTATTGGCGAAGAAGCCGTCCCCGTAATACGCGGCCTGCTCGGCGATCTCCGGCGTGCGGATCGAGCCGTGCCACACGAACGGCGGCACGTCGTCCAGCGGCCGGGGGATCGAGGTAAAGCCCTGCAGCGCCGTGCGGAACTTGCCCTTCCAGTCCACGACGTCCTCGCGCCACAGCCGGTGCAGCAGGTTGTAGTTCTCCAGGGCCAGCGGCAGGCTCTGCCGGATGTCCTGGCCGAACCACGGATACACCGGGGCCGTGTTGCCGCGGCCGACCATCAGGTCCATCCGGCCCTTGGACAGGTGCTGCAGCATCGCGTACTCCTCGGCGATGCGCACCGGGTCGTTCGTCGTGATCAGCGTCGTCGCCGTCGACACGATCAGGCGCTCGGTCGTCGCGGCGATGAACGCCAGCAGGGTGGCCGGCGCTGAGGAGAAGAACGGCGGGTTGTGGTGCTCGCCGATCGCGAACACGTCCAGTCCCACTTCCTCGGCCTTCCGGGCGATCGCCGCGATCGCGTCGATCCGCTCCGCCTCGCTCGGCGTCTCGCCGGACACCGGGTCGCGGGTGATATCACTGACCGAGAAGATCCCGAATTGCATACCATGCCTCCTGCGCTCCCCGCCGGCCGCTCGCCTTCCGGGGCATCGCCAAAGTTATCTGAGGGCACATCGCGGCGGGCACTCTCCTTATCTGCGGAGCGGCTGAACCTGCCGGTCCCAGGCCTGGGCGCCCATCTGGACTGCTTCCCATGGACTGCCCAGCGGGGGGGTGTAGGACAGGTCGAGGTCACCGATGTTCCCGACCGTCATGTTGTTGAAGATCGCGGTGGCGGCGATGTCGATCCGCTTGGCGATCTCGGCGTGCTTGTGGCCGAACAGCTGCATGCCGAGCAGCCGCCCGGTGCGGCGGTCGCCGGTGACGCGCATCGTGATGCGGTGGCTTCCGGGGTAGTAGGCCTTGTGGTCATCCGCCTCGGACTGGACCGTAACCGGGTCGAACCCGGCCGCCGCGGCCTCGTCGTGACGGAGCCCGGTCCGGGCCGCGGCCTGGTCGAAGATCTTCACGACCTGGGTGCCAAGGCTGCCGGCGAACTGCCGGCCGGCGCCGAGCGCGTTCTCGCCGGCGACCCGGCCCTGCTTGTGCGCGGTGGTACCGAGCGGCAGGTACGTCTCACCGAGGAGCCGGTGGTGCGTGACGACGCAGTCACCAGCGGCCAGGACGTCGGGCAGGCCGGTCTGCATGGCCGGGTCGACCTGGATCGCGCCGCGGACACCAAGTCTTGCCCCCGCCGCCGCAGCCAGCTCGGTATCCGGGCGGACGCCGGTGACCACCAGGACGATGTCGGCCATCCGCTCGACGGCTTCGCCCGATGCCGTCTGCGCTTCCACCCGGAGCCTGGCCGGGCCGGTCGATGGAGCGCGGCTGATCCGCCGGGCCGTGGTCCCGGTCATTACCTCGACGCCACGGGCGGCCAGTTCGGCATGGACCAGCGCGCCGAGTTGCGCGTCGACGGTCGCGAGCACTTCGGGTAGCTGCTCTATCTGGGTGACGGCCAGGCCACGGGAGATCAGGGCGTCGGCCATCTCCAGGCCGACATATCCGGCGCCGACGATGACCGCGCTGGCGGCGGATGTCTCCTCGAGAGTGCGCATGACCGCGAATGTGTCGCCCATCGTGTGCAGGACGTGCACGCCGTCCCCGGCTCCGAGTGCGCCGGGTCCGGCCAGGCCGGCGATCGGGGGGCGGACCGGGACAGCGCCGGTGCCGATCACCAGCTTGTCGTAAGAGATCACCTCGTCTTGGCCGTCAGGACGCGTGAGGTGAAGCTTGCGGCCCGCGACGTCGATGCGGCGCGCTGTGGTGTCCAGCCGCAAGGCCATCCCGGTCGCTTCAAGGTCGGCGACGGTGCGGTGGGCCAGGTTGCGCCAGTGGGTTACCTCGCCGGACACGTAGTACGGGATGCCGCAGATGGAGAAGTTCGGGAATGCGTCGGCGACGACCACGGTCACATCGGCCGACGGATCGATCTCGCGGGCGCGCAGGGCGGCACTGATGCCCGCGTCGCTGCCGCCGATCATGACCAGGTGCATGCACCGCTCCTGTTAGTCGCCGACACGGTTGACGGAACTGGCCGCCGAAGCCACTGCGCCGCCTCGCGCCGCGCCGGCGGCGTGCGGGACGACGACGTCTGCGGCTTCGGCCGGCGTGATGTCTGGATACAGCGCCTTGACCACGACGACAGCGAGCCCGCCGCCGACAATCTGCGCGACGATGAAAGACGGAGCCGAGGCGGGCGCGATCCCAGCGAACGTATCGGAGAACATCCGCCCGATGGTGATCGCCGGGTTGGCGAAGCTGGCTGAGGAAGTGAAGAAGTATGCCGCGCCGATATAAGCCCCGACCGCCGCCGGGGTGGCTTGGCTGCGCCCCGACCTGGCTAGCGCGAAGATCACCAGGATGAGGCCGAGCGTGGCGATGATCTCGGACAGGAAGTGGGCTGGCGTGGCCCGGCTCTTAGCGGAGATGGTCACCGCTGGCAGCGCGAACATCAGGTTGGCCAGCACAGCGCCGAATACGCACCCCGCGACCTGGGCGGGCAGGTATGCCGCGGCGTCCCGCCACCGCACCCCCCCGAACGCTGCGTCGACGAAGGACACGACCGGGTTGAAGTGACCGCCGGAGACCGGCCCGAACATCAGGATGATCGCGAAGAGCCCGGCGGCGGTGGCGGCGGCGTTCTCCAGCAGTTCCAGTCCCGTGTCGCCCGGGGACAGGCGCTGGGCGGCGATCCCGGAGCCGATCACCAGCGCGGCCAGGAACGCGCTGCCCAGGAACTCGGCCGCCAGCCGCCGCCACAGCGCAAGCTCGCCCACCCGGCCACACTCCCCGGTCTTCATAGACAGTCATCGATTCAGTGCCAGCTTGCCAGCCTGCATCGATGGTCGTCAACATAGAGACATGTCAATCCAGCCCGCAGCCCGGGATCTGGCGATCATCGCCGTGACGGGCCCCGGCGCCTGTGCCCAGCCGGCCCTGGTCAGCGAGCCGATCGACGAGGCATCGGCGGCCGGGCTGGCGCAGGTGTTCAAGGCGCTCGGCGATCCGGTCCGGCTCCGGCTGGTGTCGCTGATCGGCGCCCGCGCAGGCGGCGAGGTCTGCGTCTGCGATCTCACCAGCGCGTTCGAGCTGAGTCAGCCCACCATCAGCCATCACCTGAAAGTGCTGCGTGAGGCCGGGCTCATCGACAGTGAGCGGCGCGGCACCTGGGTCTACTACCGGCTCGTGCCCGCCGCGCTCGAGCGGATGGCTGCCGCGCTGTCCCCACCGGTCAGCTGAACTGACGCCGGGCCTGTCGGTCCCCGGCGCTCGCGATACGGAGCCGGATCGGGGACCTTTGAGTGCCGCCCGGGGACGTTAGGCCCTGCAGGGCCATGGCCCCCAGGATGATTCTGGGCGTGACTGAGGAGAGTCGCCATGGCCTCGTCGCGTGAAGTTCTCATCTCGCCGCGTGAACTTCCCGCTGAGCCTCGTCAGCGCGAAAACTGGGCGGACAACCTGCGCGTGCTGGTCATCGCGGTAGTTGTGGTATTCCACACCGCTACGGCCTACCTCGGGGGCTCAGCCTGGTACTACATGGATCGCACCGCGTCGAAGGTCTGGACGACGGCGTTCTTTCCGGCTTATGCCATCTCGGTCTATGCGCTGGGGCCGTTGTTCCTGGTCGCTGGCTGGTTTTCGGCACGTTCACTGGCGCACAAGGGCGCTGGTGCGTTCGCCCGGAGCAGGCTTCTGCGGCTTGGGGTCCCGCTGATTGTCTTCATCTTCCTGATCGACAGGCTTGCCGCCTACCTGGGCGACCTCGGCCGGGGCCAGCACCCCACCTTCTCCCATTACTGGGGCTTGCCGCCCCAGTCGGGTGGCCCGTACGAGGTGGGGTCGCTGTGGTTCGTGGCAGCGTTGCTGGCCTTCTCGCTGGCGTATGCCCTCCTGCGGCGTGTGCGCCCGCTGCCAGTTGCGCGCCGGTGGTCCGGGGCGCAGGTCATGGTGGCCGCCGCCCTGCTGATAGCGGTGACAGTCGGCGTGATGTGGCAGCGGTGGCAGCTGGGCGACGCCGACACGTTCATGAAGATGCAATGGGGCGAGTGGCCCCAGGGAGCGGGGCTGTTCGCTCTCGGAGTGTGGGCCCGTGAGGCTGGGAGCCTGGAGAACCTGACCGCCTGGGCGCGCAGGCTGGGCTGGACTGCGCTTACAGCGGCGGCCTTGTGGGCGGCGCTAGCCGTATACGTAAAGACAACAGGGCATCTTGAGTCAGCCTTCCACGGCGCGGGCTGGCTGGTCATACTCAACGTGCTCCTCTACGGCATCATCTCCGTGGCCTTCACGGTGTGGTTCACCGCCTTGATCCGGGCGCGGTGGTCCGGTGGTGGCCCGCTGCGCGCCCGCGCCGGGAGGGCGTCCTACGCGGCGTATGTTCTGCACTCGCTGGTGCTCACCGCGGTCATGGTGGCATTCGCGTCGCTGGCGCTCGCTCCGGAGCTGGCTTTCCTGGTGGTGGCCGTAGTGGCGGTACCGGTCTGCTTCCTGGCCGGTTACGCGGCAACGCAGGTCCCCGGCCTCGCGAAGATACTGTGACCGCGAGTAGGCCGCGGCGACATGGCAGCGGCGGGCTCGCGGGCGTGACGCACCGACATCGCTATCCCGTTAGACCTGGGTCTAAGAGGCTTTCGCCCCTAGCAGCGGCTGGGCGGCGAGCGCAAACGTAATGTATGAGCGTCATCACGGTGCAACACCTGCGTAAGACCTACCGCCGTGTCGTGGCCGTGGACGACCTGTCGTTCGAGGTCGAGGCGGGAGAGATCTTTGGCATCCTTGGCCCGAACGGCGCAGGAAAGACAACGACCGTCGAGTGCATCCAGGGTCTTCGCCGCCGCGATGGCGGGACGATTCGGGTGCTTGGGCTCGACCCGGCATCCCAGGCTGCGCAGCTGCGGCAGCGCATCGGCTCACAGCTGCAGGATTCCTCGCTGCCAGGCCGGCTAAGAGTCGCCGAGTCCATTGAGCTGTTCGCGGCGTTCGCCCGTCATCCCGTCGACTGCGGCGAACTCCTCGCGCGCTGGCGACTGGACGGCCTGCGCGGTCAGGCATTCGACACGCTCTCGGGCGGTCAGCGCCAGCGACTGTTCATCGCGCTCGCGTTCGTCAACTCACCCGAGGTGGTCTTCCTCGACGAGCTGACCCAAGGCCTCGATCCCCAGGCCCGGCGGGCGACGTGGGAGCTGATCCGCGAGATCCGGCAAGGCGGTACGGCGGTCGTGCTGGTGACGCACTTCATGGACGAGGCGGAACAGCTCTGCGATCGGGTCGCGGTCGTAGACCGCGGGAGGGTAGTGGCGCTCGACACCCCGCAGCGGCTGATCGACGGGCTGGGACTGCCGTCGGTGGTGCGGTTCACCACGCCGCAGCACGATCTTGACTGGTTGGACAAGCTCGACGTAGTCGATTCCATGGCCCGGCACGGGGAGGCAGTCGAGATCCGGGGTACTGGCCCGGTGCTGGCGCTCGTCGCGTCCGAGCTCGTCGCGCACGGGATCGTCCCGCTCGACCTGCGGGTGGAGCGCCCGACGGTTGAGGACGCGTTCCTGGCCTTGACCGGACGAGACGTCAGAGGGTGACAACGATGCACGGCTACCTGGCGATGACACGCTCTGAGTTCCGTCTCTTCCGCCGCGAACCCTTCTCGGTCGTCTTCGTGCTCGCCTTCCCGCTCATGATGATGGTGCTGCTCGCAGCGGTGTTCGGGAACAAGCAAGCCGACGCTTTCAAGATCCAGAACGGGATGCTGATGTGGCGCGGCGTGACCCCCGCCAACTACTACACAGCAGCCTCGGTGGCGGTGATCGTCGCAGCGCTCGGGCTGATGACCCTTCCCATTACTCTGGCCAGTTACCGCCAGCGCGGGATCCTGCGGCGCTTCCGCGCATCGTCAGTTCCCGCATCGACCCTCGTCGGCGCGCAACTCACGCTCGCGCTGGTGACGTTCGTGGCCGGCACCCTCGTGCTGGCTATCGTCGCCCGGTTCGCCTACCACGCAATGCTGCCCCAGAACGTGCTCGCGGTTGTCGTAGCCCTCCTGGCCGGAACCGCGGCCTTCGGGGCGATCGGGCTACTGCTCGCGACCGTAATCCGAACCAGCCGCGCCGCGCAGGGCATCGGCCTGATGCTGTTCTTCGTGCTGTGGCTCATCTCGGGCACCGCGCCGCCTCCGGCCGTCCTGCCCACGGGCCTCCGCGACGTCGCCAACGTTCTGCCGCTCACCCACCTGGTCACCGCGGTGCAGAACGCGTGGTTCGGCTTCGGCTGGGCCGGTACTGATCTCGCCGTCCTCGCCGCCTACGCGGTCATAGCCGGCGTCCCCGCGCTGTGGCTCTTCCGCCGGAGCTCATGAGACCGCCGGGGGGTGATACGGGGCCTTGACCGGCTGCTCACCTTCCGTAACCGGCCGCTACCCCGCATCGGGAGTGTCCCGATCAACGGTTAACCGGGTGCTCGCTTTCACACACCGCGGCTGTCTCGTAGGCGGACTGGTCAAGCGGGTCGCGGCCCGAGGCCGCTGGCAGGCGATGAGCCTCGACGCGCCGCTTGACGCCCCGCAGCATGGCCATCGCCATAACATAGTCGGCGGGGCCGATGACGGCCAGATACAGCGTGGTCAGCCACCACGGAGCTGTCCTGCCGCGCATCCTCACGCGCACCCGGGTTCGCCGCGGCGCCAGCCGCCTCAGCGAGAAGCACCACGTCCAGTCGATCGCTGCGCCGTAGCGTTCCCAGCCCGGCGGGACGTGCGTGGTCGAGCGCAGCACCAGCACGTGCGGCGGATCGGCGGCTGCTACCCGGAAGAACGCCGTGCCGGGCGGCCCGTCGGGGATCAGGTCACCGGCCCGCAGGTCCCGCACCAGTGCGGGGTCGAGCCGGTCGAGACTGGGCCAGTTGCCGGGGAACAGAAGCCGGTCGACCCATCCCGGGGTGTAGTAACCGCCCAGATGCCAGCCGA
>Ga0335078_10014036_pt1 | contig 11875 bp, 6 predicted proteins | sample Lox_Sample_32_FD_206711 | JGI IMG/M metagenome (GOLD analysis project Ga0335078, IMG submission 206711) | Soil microbial communities from Loxahatchee National Wildlife Refuge, Florida, United States - Lox_Sample_3.2 | ecosystem: Environmental > Terrestrial > Soil > Wetlands | place: USA: Florida... | reverse complement strand
CCGCGGGATTCGGAGTCGGTCGACCTCGGCGCGATCTTCAGGCTCGCGCCGGGGCTCATCACCCGCCCGCCCGCGACCGGCACGGTCGAGTTCGACGTCGACGGGCCTGACGGCCGATCCGCCTACGCGTTCACGCTCGCCGAGGACTCGGTGACCGTCGACGAGCGGCCCGCCGACGCCCCCGACGCGCGCGTCACCGGATCCGAGACGGCATGGGTCAAGGCCTTCTCCCCCGAGCGCGACCGCGACGGACTCGAGCTGACCGGTAACCAGGAGCTCGCCGGCGCGGTACTCGACGGGCTGCTCGCGATCGGTGGGCGCGCCTCGGACCGGGCCCGCTACGCCGCATAGCTCAAGCTGGAGCGGCCGTGCCTATTTGTCCGGGTAGGTCGCCGCCAGTAGGTGCGGGATCTGACCCGGCTGAGCCCCCGGGAGCAGCGGCGCAACCCAGCACGCCTCCTGCGAACCGGGGCCGGAACCGCTCGCCGGCACCGATCCGTCGCCGCCCGCGCCGGTGTTCTTGCAATCCCACGACGGGAAGTTGTCCTTGCTGAAGTCCTGCGGGTTCGCCAGCCAGATCGGGCCCGGGTAGGTGTTGCCGCGGTTGTTCGAGTCACGGTTGGGCGCGAGCGACAACGTCTCGGGGCCGACCGGCGAGAACTGGCGCAGGTAATGGCCGACGCCGTTGCCCGAGAACGACGACGTGGTCGCAGCGATTCCACTCGCGCCGTTGGAGATGAAGTCGGAGATCAGCTGCTGGTGGTCGGACAGCCAGCCCAGGATCGGGTTGAGCTGCTCGAGGAAAGTGCCGAGCGAGCCGAGCAGCGGGGTCGCGCCGGTGAGGATGTTGCGGACCGCGGGCAGCCCGGTCTGGGAGACCGTGATCAGCGGCCCCAGGTTCGTGAACAGGTGGCGGAGCGGCGGCGAGAGCTGCTGCACCGATTGCAGCGTCGGCTTCAGCTGCCGGGCCACCGGATCGAGCTCCTTGATCAGCGGGTCGGTATTGACCGAGAACGTCTGGAGCTTGGCCATCGTCGCCTTGGTCTCGTTCAGGAACGTCGGGAAAACCTCAAACGTCTTCGCGAGCTGGTTGTTGTTGGCCGCGGTGGTGGCGAACACCTTCTCGCCGCTCGTGATCAGGTTCTGGAGCGCCGCCTGGTTGGCGCCGAGCGCCCCGAACACGGTGCCTCCGTTTTGCAGGAGGCTGACCACGGCCTGATGCTGAACGTCGAGCACCTGGAGGATGTCCGTCGCGTCGGCGGCGAACGACGGCAGGTTGCCGAGGACGTCGTTGAGGTTCTGGTCGTTGCCGCCGACCGCCGTGGCGAGCTGCTGCTGCCAGACCTGGAACGCGTGTCGCGTCGTCGGGTCGAACGCGTTGTAGATGTCGGACAGCTGTACCTCTGATTCCACCTGCCCCTGCGGGATCGAGCCGCCGTCGCGTATAGGCGGAGCGTTCGGGCTTCCCGGGATCAACTGCACGTAGGTCTCGCCGAGGATGGTCTTGGTCCGCAGGATCGCCTTGGTGTCCCGGCGGATCGGCGTGTACTTGGTCTGCAGCTGCAGCGTCGCCTCCGTCAGGTTGCCCTTCGGGTTGAGCTGGGTGGAGACGACCTTGCCGACGGTCACGCCGGAGATCCGCACGTCCGCCTGGGTCGCCAGATCCTGGGCGTTCGGGAATGAAACGTTGATGCGATAGCCCTGGGCGCCAAGCGGGATCGTGCCGCCGAACGACAGCCACAGGAACAGCAGCAGCCCTACGCAGGAGAGCGCGAACAGTGCCATCGTGATGACGCGGGAGATCGGAGGGCTGCCGGTATGCATCAGTTGGATCCGGTCGGGAGCTTGGGGAGGAACAGGTTCGACTTCGTCCCGGCGACCCCGGAGCCGGCGTGCGGCGACAGCGCCGAGATGCCCGACAGCTTCGAGTTCGACTGGGCGGCCGCGGTAGCGGGGTGCTGCTGCTGGTACTTGGCGTACGCCGCCTGATCGGCGGCCGCCTGGGCCGGGCACAGGCCGCTATTGGTGAGAATCGGCGTGAGGTTCATTACCACCTCGGTCAGCGGCGAGCCGTTGACGAGCTGCGCGAGCGTGGCGCAACTGGCCTGGAGGAACAGCGGGCGGAAGTCGCCGTTGGCGTCCTGCACCGAGAACAGCGTGCGCGCGTTGTGGTCGAGCCACGCCAGCCACCACAGGTAGCCGTGCTCGGTGTTGCCCGGGTTGTAGCCGACCATGTTCACGAAGTGGTTGAGCACCGTGAACACGTTGGAGAGGCTCGGAGTGGCGGCGGCCAGATTCACGGCGGCGGGACGCAGGTTCCGGACCACGGGGCGGGCGGCGACCACGAACGGCCGGATCTGGTTCTGGACGATCGGCGCGCCCGGGACCGCCAGCGCGGTCAGCGCCTGGTTGGCGCCCTTGAGCGCGTTGGCGGCCGGCAGCAGGTTCTTGGCCGCCGGGCCGAGCTGCTGGGCGAAGGCCTGCACCTTGGCGAGCGTCGCGGTTGTCTGGTTGAGCGTCGAGGGCAGGTCGGCGACCGCCCGGCTGACGTTGCCGTTCTCTGAGGCGAACGCGCTGAACACCTTCTCGCTCGAGTCGATCAGCGAGACGATCTGCGGCTGCTTGGCCGCCAGCGCGACGTTCAGGCGCTTGAGCGAGTTGACGAGCTGCCGCAAGTCGGTGCCGCGCTGGGCGACCGCCCCGTTGAGGCGAGCGAGGTCTTGATGGGTTGGCTCGAACCGCTCCATCACCTGCGCGAGCTCATCGCCGCCGTTCTTCTGGAGGCCCTGGCCGGCGCCGTTGACGAGCAGGTCGAGGTACTCACGGCTGTCGGCGTCAAGCGAGGACAGGATCTCGTCCAGGTTGACGACCGGCATCGTGTTCGACACCGGAATCGTGTAGCCCGATTTCGCCGCCGGCGCGTTCCCGATCCCGGGGCTGAGCTCGACGAACATGTCGTCGAGGCCGGTGCGCGGACGAATCAGCGCCGTCCAGTTGGTGCGGACCAGGCCCTGGTACTTCTTGTCGATGCTCATCTTGACCACGCCCACGCCGTTCTTGAGCGACACGCCGGTGATCAGGCCCACCTGGACGCCGGAGATCCGGACGCTCTGCCCCTGACCGGGGGTGACGGCCTGGGCGGTCGAGAACTCGGCGTTGAGCGTGTACTGCGACGGTGTGATGAACGGGATCGACAGTCGCTCGTTGGTCAGGATGTAGCCCGCCACGGCGACCGTGATCACGAGCAGCGCCATGAGCGCCACAAAGTCCTTCCAGTGCTCTCTGATCGCGCGTTTCATCGGACAGCGTGGCTCGTGGGCTTGGGAGGCGTGGCGCTCGCGGGCTTGAGCGCCGGCATCGCTGCGGTCCCCAGGCCGAGCCCGGCGAGGGAGGCGAGGTTCCGGACCGCCGGGATCGCGGCGGCGGCCGCCGACTCCCAGCGCAGCGGCGCGCCCGGGGCGGACAGGCCGGTCGACTGCTGCTGCGGCGGTCCGCCCGTCGGCGTGGACAGGTCGGTGATCGGCGGCTGCGTCTCGCACGGGGTGTTCGGCTCGAGCGGCGGCGAGTGTTCACCGGGCGGCGGCTGCGGCTGCTCGCCCTGGAGCGGCGCCAGCGCCTGGCCGAACAGCCCGGGCTGGAGCGAGTACGTGAGCGTGCCGCCGGTCCCGAGAATCCGCACGTACGGACCGTTGGCGTCGAAGTTCCGCGACTCGCCCGCCAGGCCGGGAAGGAAGTCGACGGCCTCGACGTAGACCGGGCGCGCCGGGAACCCGTTGGACGCGTTGAAGTTCGGGTCGTTGATCGTCAGCTTCGTCCACGGGATGACCACGTTGGACACGCAGCTCGAGGCGGGCCGGACGCCGTTGGCCATGAGCGGGATGCTCGCTCGGGTGAGGTTCGACAGCGCCGGGACCGTCTGCGACAGGTCCGCGGTCAGGCCCCGCAGCTCGGAGGGCGAGACCAGGTAGCGGAGCTGCGTGATGAACGGCAGGTTGGCGTCGATCATTGGCCCGGTCGACTGGACGCCGGGGATCAGGGCCTTGGCCAGCTGCGGCAGCGGCCCGGGCTTGCAGTTCGGGACCTGCGGGCCGGAGCAGAACGCGGCGTTGAGCTCGTTGAACGCCGGTATCGCCGCCGCGAGCGTCTTCGGCAGCGCGGCCACGGCATGCTCGAGCGACACGTTCTCGCGCGCGAACGCGTCGGCGGTCGTGTTGAAGTTCGTGATCAGGTTCTGGAGGGTCTGGGGGTGGGTGTTGATGGCGCCCGACACCGTCCCCTGGTCGTTGATCGCGTTCGAGAGGTCGTGCGGATCGATCCCGAGCGCGTCGTGCGCGACGATCGCCGAGTACTCATAAGCCGGGAGCCAGTACTTGATCGATGCGTTGTAGGACGGGCCGCCCTTCTTGAGCGCGGTGCCGAACTGCTGGAGCAGGGTCTGCAGGTTCTGGCGGGTGCCTGATTGCAGCGAGGTCAGGACCTGGTCGAACTGCACCGGCTCGGTGCCCTGCTGGATCGGGAACGTGTAGCCCGAGGACACGCTTGGCGCCTCGGGGGTGCCGGGATCGACGTCGATGAAGAAGTTGCCCTCGAGGAAGATCCTCGGCCGGATCGCGAACGTCGCATCCTTGTGGATCGGCAGCCCCTGACTCGAGACGGTGAACGTCACGTCGGCGGCCGAGCACTGCTGGCTCGGGCCGCCCGACGTCTTCTGCGGCGTTCCGCCGATCTTGCACCCCGGCACGGGGCCAACGCCGGTCACCTGGCCGACGTCGATCCCGGCGATCCGCACCGGCGATCCCGGCTTCACCCCGTTCGCGTTGGAGAAGACCGCGTGGACCGTGTACGGGCTGGCGAACGGGTTCGCGAACTTCGTGAAGCCCAGGTAGACGAATACGACGATCGCGACGATCGCGATGAGGCCCGCCGCGAACGGGGAGATGCCACCTCTGCGAATGCGCTTACGCATCAGTTGTTCCCCGGGACCGAAGGCGTGACCGGTCCGGTTTGCGGTGCACGGGTGAACGTCTCGCCCGCGGGCACGTGCGCTCGACCGGCGAACGTCGGGCCCTGGTCGCCCGGCGTGTGCGAGTCGGTGTCGAGATCTCGGCCCTGCGGGTCGTAGTAGTTGAGCTTCTTCGGGTAGCCGCGCTGACCGGTCTCGCAGTCCGCGTTGCCCTGGCTGTCGACCGCCGCGCCGTACACCTCGCCGTGCAGGTACTGGTTGCCGCCCAGCGGCGTATCGGCACCGCCGCCGTTGACCGGCGCGGTCGCGCCCTGGTCGGAGACGTTGTTGGTCTGCGTCGGGTTGCTCTGCATCAGGAGCACGCGCTGGGCGAATCCGAACGCGGTCGCCTCGGAGATGTGCTCGGACAGGTAGGTCCACCAGTAGTTCCAGTCGTCGCACACGGTCTGGAACGGCCCGAGGTAGCGGACCATCGGGTTCAGAGTCTGGACGGTGTCGACCAGCGCGTTGAGCCCGACGTTCGTGCCCGGGGCCTGCGCCAGCGTCTGCAGGGCCTGCATCGTCTGCTGGAGCCTCGCGTTGAGCGCCGGCGTGCGCCCCAGGACCTGGGTGCCCTGCTCGAGCGCCGGATTTAGCACCGGCAGCGCGACCTCGAGCGAGTGCGTGGCCGGGGTCATGTACTGGCCGAACGTCGTCAGGTCGGTCAGCAGCGGCTGCTGGGCGACGAGCGACTGGGTCGACACCTTCAGCGTGGAGGGCGACTCGCTGATCGTCGCCTTCAGGTCCGCCGGGTTGCGGTCGATCGCGCCGAACGTCGTCGCCATCTTCCCGAACAGCTCGGCGTTGACCTGCGCCACCGGCGCCACCGCGCCCATGAACGAGTTGAGCCCCGTGAAGAAGCGCGTGAGCTCGGTGTTCGGGTCGGACAGGTAGCGCGCGACGGGCTCGAGGTAGCCGAACAGCGGCGGCAGGCTCGCGATCGTGTCGTTCAGCGCGGCACCGCGTGAGGCCAGCGTGTCCCCGAACCCGACCAGGTTCTCCTGCGCCGCCGCGCGGGTCTTCGGGTCGAACATCTTGAACACGTCGTCGAACTGGACGGGCACGTTCGTCTGCGAGACCGGGAGCGTCGCCCCATCGGCGAACATGTGCTTCGAGGTCCCCTTGTGCAGGTCGAGGTACTTCAGGCCGAGCACCGACCGCGGCTGGATCGAGACGGACGAGTCGATCGGGACCTGGCCGTAGGCCTTGTTCAGCTTGAGCGTGAGCTGCGCGCCGGTCTGCCCGTTCTCGAGCGTGACCGGCTTGAGATCGGACACGATGCCGATTAGGTAGCCGCCCTCGCGCACGTCGTTGCCGGCCACGAGCTCGGATCCGTTGGCGATGTCGACCTTGAGCTCGCGGGTGGGCACGAACGGCAGGCCCTCGTTCGCGTTGTAGGCCAGGAACACGGCGACCAGCAGCACGAGCACGGTGACCGCCCCGACCAGAACGGGGTTGGCGAAGGCGGATTGCTGGCGGCGCGTCATGGCGACAGGAGGTAGTTGAGGAGCTGCTGCGCCTGTTGGGCCGATGGAGCGCCGTTATTCGGAGTGCTCGTTGGGGACGTGCTGGTCTGCGGCTGGGACGGCACCGTCACGCCCGGCACCGTCACGCCCGGCACCGTCACGCCCGGCACCGTCACGCCCGGCACCGACGGGGTGACCCCGCCGAGCGGCGCCGTGGCGGCGCCGACCGCCTTGTTCACCTGCCCGAGCGCGTTCTGGACGCTCGGCGGGCTGGGCGGACTCACTCCTGTGGATGGGGTGGTGCTGGAGCCGGTGTTCGCTGGCGTCGTCGGCGTCCCCGCCTTGTTGGTTTTCGGTGCGTTCGTGCTGAGCGCCTCGGCCGGGCACTTGGACGCGGTCGTCGACGGTCCGGTGTGTCCCGGAGGCGCGCCTCCCGGATCGGGCACGCAGCCGCTCGGGTTCGACGGGTCGGTCTCGTTGACGCCCGGCTGGTTGGGACCGAGCCACGAGTAGCACTGGCGATATGCGGCCCCGTAGGTCTTCAGGTTCGCCGAGATCGTCCCGGGGGTCGCGTACGGCGTGCACATCGGGTTTGCGAATGCGTCGACGGCGAGCATGTGCCCGTACGGCCCGAACGTGTTGATCGCCAGCGTCTGGTTGAACGCATACTGGAGGAGCGCCTCGAGCCCGCTGAAGCCCTTGCCGCCGGGACTGCGCGGATCGGGCTCGACCGCGCGGTCCTGGGTGTCCATGTCCTGCAGCACGATCGCCACGTTCTGCGCGAGCTCGCCCGTGCCGGCGCCCCCCTGGCTCGTCGGCGCCGCGAACTTGTTGAGGATCGACACCGTCGGCGCCGCCGCCTGAACCGCCGTCTTGCCTGTCACCGACGCCTGACCGAGCGACTGCAGCGCCGGCAGCGACGCGTTGGCAAAGCCGCACTGGTTGCCCGTGTGCGGCTGCGAGCACGACGCGAGGTTGGTGAAGAACGTGTGCAGCTGACCGGCCGCCGCGTTCAGGTTCGTTACCACGGGGGTGTTCGCGGTTGCCGCCGAGCCGAGCTTCGCCATGGCCGGCTTCAGCTGCTCGAGGAATCCCGGGAAGCGTTGAAGGGTCGTCTTGAGGCTGGCCTGCTGGGTTGCGGTGTCGGTCGCCGCGTTGTTCGCCTCGACGATGAAGTTCTGGACGTTCTTCGAGTTGTTGGCCAGCGCGGTGACGACCGCGTTCGAGTTCGCGGTCAGCGCCTTCAGCGTCTGCGAGTCGTTTCCGAGGAGGTTCAGCAGGTTGTCGGTCTCGTCCAGCGCGGGGACGGCGCGCCGGAGTGCCGTCTGCAGATCCAGCGAGCGTCCCGCCACCGCGGCCCCGAGCTCGTTGACGATCAGCGTCAACCGTTCTCGCTGAGGCATCCGCATGATGTCCGCGAGCAGGTCGGCCGGGATCGTCGAGAACGTGTGCGAGGCGTTCAGCGTGCTGCCCGAGGCGAGCGTCTTCCCGTATTGGCCCGGCTGGCAGTCGACGAAGTACTCACCGATCAGCGACTGGGGCCGCGACTGGCACGAAGCGTCCGAGCGGAACGCGCCGAAGCCCTTGGACGTCACCTGGACGGTGACCAGCGCGTCGAGCTTGTTCTGGCAGTGGGCGTGCTTGTCCTCGTAGCAGAGGTTGATCGACTGGATCGAGCCGGCGGGGACGCCGGCGACCTTGAACTGGGCGCCGTTCACGAGCCCGAAGGCGTTGTCGAACTCGAGCTTGTAGGTCGGGTTGCTCGGTCCGCTCATGAAGCCGCCGGCGATCACGATGAACGCCCCGAGGACGAGCACGATGCCGGCGCTGAGGAGGATCCTTCTCATCTCAGTTCCCGGTCGGGACCTCGGCCGGGTTGCACGGGTAGCCCGACTCCGGGTACCAGGTCGCGCCGCGCTCCATCGAACCCGGGCAGCGGTCTCCCTGCCCGGACGTCAACAGGCCACCCGAGCTGGACGGGCCGCCGGTGCTGCTGTTGCCGAACGCCAGCACCTGGCGGAGCACCGGCTGCAGGAAGGACGGGAGCAGGTTCAGGGTGCCGTTCTCGATCGAACCGACGCCGACCACTGGAGCGATCCGGCTCGCGGAGCCGTTCGCGTCGATCGTGCCCGGATGGCTGTAGCCCTCGAACCAGCCTGTCAGGTCGACGGCGTACGGGCGCGCGGTCGCGAGCTCGGGGGTCGAGTCGTTGAGCGCCACCGTCGACTGCGGGAACGCGCCGAGCCGCTGCTGGCCGTTGGCCTGGAGCGTCCCGTTGCAGGTGCTCGCGGCCGAGCTGGTGCCGCAGGTCACGTTCGAGAGCTGCACGCTCAGCTCGAGCAGCTGGATCAGGTCGTTCTCGCCGGGGTTGCTCGGGGAGCACGGCTTCGATCCGCGCGAGCAGATGATGTTCGCCAGGTCGCGGACCGTCGGGACCGCGTTCTTGGCCAGCGGCTCGAGCTGGGCGAGGAACTTCTGGAGCTTCGGAGCGACCGGCTTCGAGACGTTGACCAGCGGGGTCAGGGCGTCCAGCGAGTCGCGGAGGTTCACGAACGTCGTGTCCGCGAGCGCCATGAACTGCGGCAGCCGCTGGATCGACTGCCCGAGCGCCGTCGACTGGGAGGCCAGCGCCTGGGTCGTCGTCCCGAGGTTCTTGACCAGCGCGGTCAGGGTCGAGGAGCGCGCCGCGATCGTCGAGAGGAGCTTCGAGGACTGGACGACGAAGTTGGTGAAGTCGCCGCCGTTGTTGCGGTTGAGCTCCTGGAACAGCGTGCTGCTCGAGGCCACCGCCGGATTCAGGTACTGCCACGCCGCCTGGGCCGCCGCGCCCTTGCCGGCAAACTCCGAGCCCGCGCCCTGGATCAGGTTCTGGATCCCTTTGAGCGTCGGCGGATTGAGCGTGTTGAACAGCTCGTCGATGTCGACCGCGCTGGTGGTGTACTGCGTGCCGACCACCCCACCCGACGGGATCTTCGGCGCGCCCGCCGACCCGAGGCGAAGGTCGATGTAGCGATTCGCGATGCCCGACAGCGACGCCAGCCGCACCGTCGCCTCGGTGCCCTGATGCAGCGGCACGTACGCCGGGTTGGAGATGTTGATCGTCATCTGCGCCTGCCCGTTCGGCGTCAGCGCGATGCTCGACACCGAGCCGACGGCGTTCCCGGCCACCTCGACCTGGTCGCCCTTGACGATCTGGCTCGCGTCCTGGAACACGAGCTTGACCTGGTAGTTCGTCCCACCGGAAAGCAGAATCACGGCGACGACGACCACGGCAATAGCGACCGCAGCCACTGCGGCCACCCTGCCGACCACGGTCGAGTTTCTCACCGCAAACCTGCCATGCGAATCTCCTCCCGCGCGGACCCTGGAAATCCGACGCGCGGACCTAAAGTCGAACCTAGCAAGGGGTTTGTTCCACTGTCAATTTCGAACCGACACGCCTGTCGGAAGCCCTATTGGCCTAATAGCTACCCGGCCCCAAACGTTGTCCTCGCGCGCGTGATGGGCCTCGCTGCGCTCGGCGTCCGTGGGGCCGTTCCGCCGGGCATCCGTCGGACGTGGCGCGGCAGGCCCCGTCTGTGAGGCACGGATGCCGAACGGGGCCGTCGCCGCGACCCGGCGGGCGCGACTGCGCTCCCGACGCCGGCCCGCCCCCGCCGGCGCCCATCCACCCGGCGCCGGCCCGCCCCGCCGGCGCCCATTCACCCGATAGCGTTAGGTCCGCGCCCGGGTGGTGGAATTGGTCAGACACGGTCGCCTTAAGAGCGACTGCCCCAGTGGCATGAGGGTTCGAGTCCCTCCCCGGGTACCTGGCGGACCGTCCTTCGAATCCGCACCCGCTTCGCGGCCGGGCCACCTCGTCCAAGCGGCGTATGCGGCGGACGCCGTGCAAGACCGCAACTAATCCGCTGCTACGGTGTCAGTGCCAGCGACGGCCCTCGGTAGGTCGGGCGTTTACGCGGTCTGGATGGAAGTCTCAGCGCTTAGATATTCGGGAGGAATCGGCCTTCACGCGCGCTCGCCGCTGCTGAGGCTGCAGTCCGACGAACGTCTGGTGACGCTCATGCGGCGGGGCAACACGGTCGCTTTCGAGGTGCTCGTCGCGCGCTATCACTCGCGCCTGCTGGCCTTCTGCCGGCACCTGCTGGGCTCGCGTGAGGACGCCGAGGACGTGCTCCAGGAGGTCATGTCCGCCGCCTTCAACGCGATCCTCGACGACGACCGCCCGATCAACGTGCGGCCGTGGCTGTACCGGATCGCCCGGAACCGCAGCCTCAACCACCTCCGCCGGATCCAGGCCGTCGGCGTCGACTCGATGGACACCCACCTGTCCGAGCACGGCGCGACCACCGCCGACAAGGTCCACGAGCGCGAGGAGTTCCGGCTGCTCGTCGGCGACATCCACTCGCTCCCCGAGACCCAGCGGACCGCGCTCGTGCTCCGCGAGATGGACGCCCTGTCCTACGAGCAGATCGCCGAGGCGATGGAGACGACCGTGCCGAGCGTCAAGTCGCTGCTCGTGCGCGCCCGCGTGTCGCTGGCCGAGGCCGCCGAGGCGCGCCTGCTCACCTGCGAGCAGGTGCGGATCGAACTGGCCGAGGTCGCCGAGGGCCTCCAGCGGCGTCCCGGCGCGCTCGTGCGCCGGCACCTGCGCTCGTGCGAGCGCTGCTCGACTTTCAAGGGCCAGCTCAACGAGACGAGCAAGGCGCTGACCGCCGTCCTCCCAGTCGGCGGATTCGTCCTGCTCCGCAAGCTCGCGATCCTGCACATCGGCCACTCCGCCGGCGCCGGCGCGGGCTCGAGCGCGTCGGGCGCGAGCGCGGCCGGACAGGCCGCCGCCGTCGGCGGCACCGCGGCCGCCGGCGCCACCGCGGTCATGGGATCGACGACCACGGGCTTCCTGTCGGCGAGCATCGGAGCGATCGCGACCAAGGCAGCGGCCGGGCTGGCCGCCGCGGCGCTCGTCACCGCCGGCGCGGTCGAGGTCGAGCAGCCTGCCCGCCCGCGCCATCACCACACCCCCGTCACGACTCCGACCGTCGCCTCGGTCCCGAGCCCGCAGACGGTCGCCGCAGCGGTGACCCAGGCTCCCGCGGTCCATACGAGGATCGATCGCCCCGTTGCGACTACTCATCCGCACAAGCCCGCGGTGAAGAAGGCGGCGGCGTCGACGCACAAGCCGGCGGCCAAGAAGGGCACCACCACCACCGCCGCCACAAAGGATTCGAAGACCACGACCACGCCCACCGTGCTCGCGGGCCGCACCACGACCCAGACCGATTCGACCGTGCTGGCCGGCTCGACCACCCCGGCCGCGGCGACCACCGGAACGACTCCCGCCACCACGACGTGCCCGGCGACCAGCAGCACCACCACCACCACCACCACGACGACGCCGGCGTCGTCC
>Ga0335078_10014035_pt1 | contig 11875 bp, 4 predicted proteins | sample Lox_Sample_32_FD_206711 | JGI IMG/M metagenome (GOLD analysis project Ga0335078, IMG submission 206711) | Soil microbial communities from Loxahatchee National Wildlife Refuge, Florida, United States - Lox_Sample_3.2 | ecosystem: Environmental > Terrestrial > Soil > Wetlands | place: USA: Florida... | reverse complement strand
GCCGGCGGCTAGAGCCATCAACAGGAGCGCGCTCAGGAATGCGCGTCGGCCGCGGCGGCCTCTTCCGAAGCCGATCGGCAGAAGAAGAGCAAGCGCAAAACCTCCTGCCACAGGCCACCAACCTCCTCGCAGCCTGCGCACAGGTTCCAACCTCGCGGTTACGCCGGTGATGGAGACCGTTGCCGTGCTGGTTGTGGTGGTTGCTCCCGCGGCAATGCTGACTGTAGCCGGTACCGTACATGAAAGCGCTATCGACTTCGTCGTGGCCGCACAGCTCAGCGTGAAGGTGCTCGCGCCGGAAGAAACTGAGTTAAGCGTTAAGGTGACAGTAGAGTTTGCTGAAGGGTTCGTCGCTCCACTGGCTAACGTAATCGGCGTACCGGTGACTGTAAAGTCAAGCGGCGCAACGGTCACCTGAATCGAAGCCGTCGAGCCCAGATCTTGCACATCGCCACCGTAGTTCGCCGTCAAGGTGTGAACGCCCGTGGTGAGCGTCGATGTGGCGAATGTGGCAATGGCGTCTCCGAAATCGCCGTTCGGATTGGGCACAGTGGCAGCCGTGCCAAGAGTGTTCGTCCCATCGAGAAACGTCACTGAGCCCGTTGGATAACCCTCAGCATTGCTCACCGCGCTGATGACCGTCGCAACAATCTGCACCGGCTGGCCAACGACCGGCGCTGGGGGCGTGGTGGCAAGAGAAGAGTAGGTCATTGACTGCGTCGTCGTAACATTGATCTGGGCATGTATCCCGTTCGTAGTTTCCGGAAGGTAATTTGCATCGCCGGAGTAGGTTGCGGTCGCAAAATTGCTGCCAGACGCAAGTGCCATGGCAGGAATGGTGACCACGCCGACCGATCCGCCGACTGCAGCGCTATAGCTCACCGGGACTGGAGGCAACACGGTATTAGCGCCTGTAGCTGAACCCACCGAAACACTCACCGTTCCCGTAGGCGCAACTGCGCCTCCATCGGTGATGGAAACGCTGACCGTCGCCGGCGAGCCTGGCAGAACATCCTGACGATATGGGTTGATTTGAACCAGTGTGGGCCCGGGCCCGATCGTGAAATTCAGGGGAGTGGACAGCGGCGAAACTGTATTGCTCGGGTTGTAACTTGAATCGCCGGCGTAGCTCGCCACCAGCGAGTGCTTGCCTACGGGCAGGTTGTAATCCCCGAAGTAAGCCTGGCCGGTCTCCAGAGTGATCGGCGCCCCGACAGGCGCGCCGAAGTCAGTGATCGTGACAGCGCCGGTGGCTGGAGTGGACTGGATACTCGCTGGATCGGCGGGCAGCGCGTAGTTCGCCGGAACCGGCACCGCGTAAAACGAAATGACTTGGTCGTAAGGAAGATCGGTCTGGCCGTTAATGTTGCAAAGCAGATAGCCGCAGAACTCGTAGTAGATTGCGACTTCGCTGTTCTCAGGGCTGATCCTAACCGGCACGGCGTTCGAAGTGCTGGGGGCGTAGACGCTGCTGCCCTCATACCGCGCAGACACGTCGTAGCTGCCGCCGGGTAGTCCCGCATAGCTGAAGGTGCAGGGGAAAGCGGCGCAGGTCGTCGCATACGGGCCACTCGAGGAATGCGTCGTCGGCAGTGTAATCTCGCCGCTTGCAGGGCCGCCGGTTACGTTCACTGTGAAGGTGAGTGGCGTGCTGTGAGCAGCCGTTGTTGGTGTGATCGTGAGTGTCGTTGCCGTAGGCTTGAAGGTGACGCTCGACCAGTTGTTCACCAACTGTGTTGCATCGATGCTGCCCAATCCGGTGGCCATATCGTAGCCAACGGTGGCGTTGTAGCCGGTAAGGTAGCCCAGGTAGCTTGTGGCGGCGCAGTCGGGACTTCCTGAAGCGCAGCTTACCGCGTTAGTGCCAACGGCGATGTCATGGAAAGCTTGCGGCACTTGTTGCGACAGGGGATACAGAACTGTGTTGGCCTGCCCCTGGCGCGATTGTGTCTTCTCCACCACCAGCGCCATGATCCCGGCCATCGCGGGCGCAGCGACTGACGTACCACCAACACCGTCGATCGGCAGCGGAAAAGCCGCGCTGTTCGGTCCGTCATTGGGAATACTGCATGCAGGCGCGAAGGCGCAGATGGCCGTGAAACTGTAGTTCGACTCGTTAGAAGCGAAGAGAGAAACATCGGGCAGATCGCGCGCAGTGTCGTCACCGAAGCCGCTCTGCCACGCCGGCTTCGGATATCCGCCTCCCTGGCAGTCGGCAGCCAAGGGCCCGTTGCCGTCTGGTGGAGGAGGAGGGCCGGTGTAATCGATGCAATTGCTGGGGCCTCCGCCACCCGCGTTCAGGCTGGGACTGAAGCTGACCTGGTCCAACTCCGGGTCACCCAGATCCCACGGCTTCTCGGGTATGTAACTCAGGGCCGAGCTCCAATCGGCGTTGTTATTCGGATCGCTGGCCGTAGCTGTCTGCCAGTATTTGCTGAGCGTGGCCATCGTTGCGTCGGCGGGATAGTAGAAATCCGTTCCACCCACGGCAACGTTGTAAGGAGTGGATGCCAGGCCGCTGACGAAGAAGCCATACTCGGCCGCCCCACCTCCGGTTGAGCCCGGTGGCGGATCGCAGCCCGCCGGGCCGCTATCTCCCGTTGCGGCCATCACGGTGATGCCTTGTGCGGCAGCCTGCTCGTAGAAGTTGTTATACAGCTGGTTGCCCGAAGCACCCAGGTAAGCTTCGCACTCTCCAAAGCTCACCGACAGAATGGAGACTTGGTTATCATCCAGAGCTCGAGCCATGGCCAGGGCAAGGCCATCGGTGAAGTAGTTATTGGCGGCGTAATAGTAATTGATCGTGGCGTTCGGGGCCACCCCGGCTGCCACTTCTACATCGAGATAGGCTTCGATCTCGTCACTAGATCCAAACACGGTCGGTTCCGGTCCATCCAGAATCTCGTTGGGCAGATTTGTCGCGCTGTAGGCCGGAAGAAAGTTCTGGCGATAAAGCTGCACCAGAGAAGTGTCGATGCCAACGTCGCCAACAATGCCGATGGTGACGCCTGCACCGTCAATCCCCGATGTAAGCAACGGTTTGGTGTCGTATATGGTCGCAAAGTCGCCGGGCACAACCGCGAAGCAGTAGTTGTTGAGGCAGCCAATCGTATTCGGGCTGGGATCGTTGTAGAGCGGTGTCGCGCGGTGGGTGAAGGGATCGAGTTGCTCCCTGCCGATGCTCTGGTTCAGAGGGCGCGGCGCGAAGTTGTTCAGCGTGATGCCGCCGACGACCGGGGCCAGCGCCGCCGGTATCTCAGGATCGTTGGCATTGGCGTAGTGTTGCTCGCCGTTCACGACATAGCGGTGCAGCGTTGTATGGAACGCCGAGTCCACCTGGCCTGCATTGCCCGAAAACTCGATGGCCATACGCCCGCTGTGTACCCGGTTGACAGAAAAGCCTGCGGCGCTCAGCCAGCCGGTCACAGCTTCCAGATCGCTCTCTGAAACACCGTACTGCTTGCCGAACTGCGCCGGCGTCAAGTACTGGTGATAGATCGGCGAGGCCGGATTCTGCACTTGCCCGAGAAATTCCTGCAGAGATTTTTCCTCATCTGCCGAACGCTTAAGGACGAGGGTCATTCTGTCGGCAGGAAAGTCGCTAGAGACAGCCCCACGGTCGAAATCGGGTTGAGCCAGCGGATGAGTGTTGCCGCGCAGTGTGACCAGACGCGTTTCGTCAATGGTGCCTGCGATGCGCGATTGCGACCAGACGGGCCAGGGCAAGAAAGGGATTAGAAACAGAACAAAAACGATAGCCGCATGCAGTCGAATCCTGCCCAAACCCGTCACCAGAAAAGAATCCGGTGAGTCCATTCGTCTGTAACCTCAGGACTTGCATCTCGAGCGTTTCCTAATGATAGCGCTTGTCGTCCTTCCCCTTCTTTACGGCGCCGGGCGGTTAGATCTTCATCAAGCAAGTTTTCCTCCACCGAGGCTCAAGCTTGCCTACAAAGCTTTCATCCATCCCTTCCTGCTCGGTTAGATCCGGCTGCACTCAGTAGCGCACTAAAGCTTGCATGCACCGAATTGCAGGAAATCGATTTCTCGACTATAAAATGATCCATAGGTGCGCATCGAGTACTCGAGAGGGCTCGTGCACCGGGCACAAGGAGTACAACGGGCGGTTCCTCCATCATGATGGGGAGGGCTTTCATTCGCCTTCGCTATGAGTATGCAAACTGGTAACGGGAAAAAGACCCGGAGCAGCGGCGCCGACATCATTCAAGTTGCGCGGCGGGCCAACGTTTCTCCCGCGACGGTATCGCGTGTCACCAACGGCCGGTCTACTGTTGCCAGGCACCTGGCGAAGCGGGTTTGGAAAGCCATCGAGGAGCTCGGCTACACGCCCAACCCGCAGGCCCGCGCCCTCGTTTCGGGCCGCAGCCGCGTGCTCGGCCTCCTGGTTTCGGAAATTACCAATCCCTTCTTTCCCGAATTAATGCAAAGCTTCGAAGATCTCGCCGGTGAGCGCGACTTCGAAGTCATGGTTGGATCGACAAACTACAACCGTGCAAGCGCGAAGGTCTTTATCCGCCGCCTCGTGCAGCGGCGCGTAGAGGGCGTAGCAGTAATGACCTTCCGGGCCGAGTCACACCTGCTCGATGAGCTCATCGCGCACAATATACCCCTGGTGACCATTGACGTCAGCGCAAATTCCGCAAGGTCGCTGGTGCTTGAAGTCGATTACGCGCAGGGCATCGACCAGGCCGTGCAACATCTTGCCCTGCTCGGCCATCGCCGCATCGGCTTTGCAAGTGGCCCCATGCCGCACCTTACCAACGTGCGACGCAGAGACGCTTTCCTTCGCTCAGTAAAGAAGATCGGTCTGCTTGCACAGAATGCTCCCATCTTCATTGGCGATCATACCTTTGAAGGTGGAACACAGGCCGCTGCTCACTTTCTCGACATGAGTGCACCGCCCACAGCGATCGTCTGCTCCAACGACATGATGGCCGTCGGTGTCCTGCGGGTCATGGCCGAGCGTGGCGTGAGCGTTCCCAGAGATATGTCCGTTGTCGGATTCGACGACATTCATCTTGCCGAGTTTGTAAATCCGCCGCTATCTTCGGTGCGCATGTCGCGTCAGGATCTTGCCCAGGCCGCATTCAAGGGGCTGGAACAGTTGTGGTCCGAGAGCGATGAGATGCCATTGCAACCGATTCGCGTGGCTACAAGCTTGGTCGTTCGACAATCGACGGATTCTCCCAAAGAAGCGCTCGTCGCTCTCGGGCGCAGATCACGGCCGCACAGCACTGTTGGAACACTGTGACTGCGAGCGCGGCCGATGAATCAGTCGCCGCGCAGCGGGGCAACTCTACCACCAAAGCACATTCAAGAGCAGGCAAAGCGCAAGCAGGGCCGCGCTTAATGCAACCAGACCGCGTCCGGGGCGAATTGATTCAAGGCGAATCGTCTCGCTCGCTGGCTTTGCTGCCTGTCGCGACCCCACGAGATCTTTCTCTCTCCACAACGCGCATCCGAGCGCGGCTACGGAGAAGCTCAGCGCAGCCGTGTAGAAATCCGCTGTCATCTGGCTGCCGAAGCGCACAACATGCAGCCACCACACAGCCTGAAGCACCAACCCCGAAACCACGCCGGCGCAGATTCCTGCATATGCCGCGCGCTCGCTGGTGCGCCTGGTGCAGACCCCTGCAAGCACCACCGCAAATACTGGCGCGTAAAAAAGCGCCACAATTAGTTGCAGGAATTCCATCACGTCGTGAAACAGAAATGTCGCATAGGCGACAATCTGCGCAATGAGCAACCCTGTGAAAATTGCGAGCCTGCCGGCTGTGATGTAGTGCGCTTCAGAACGGTGCGGACGCAAGCGACGACGATAGATTTCCTCAATGCATAAGGCCGAGAACCCGGAGATGTTTCCTGCCAGCCATGCCATCAGGCCGGCCAGCAACGCCGCGGCGCCCAGCGCCAGCAAGGCCGGTGAGTATTCGAGGGCCATCAAAGCCGGCATCGTCTGGTCAAACGATGCTCTTCCATGCAGCAGCGCTGGTCCGGCTGCCCCCGGCAGCACAACCAGAAAAGCGATCGCCAGCTTGCCAAAGCCGGCAATGACGGGCACCCGCCGTGCGTCGTCTACTGTGCGCGCAGTCAGCGCTCGCTGAATCATCACAAAGTCAGTGCACCAGTACGAAAAGCTGATCACAAACCCGAGACCGATGATCACACCAATCTTATCGAGCGGCGCGGACGGCGAGAAGACGGGCAGCGGCTTCCATAGATGCCATCGCTCAGTTCTTGCGGTCCATGTAGCCGCGTCAAAATGCACCGTCATAAAAAGCAGAGGCGCGAGGCCGGCGATCAGGACAAAGAGCTGGAAGATCGAAGTGAAAATGGAAGCGCGTACACCGCCAATCGATATGTAGGCAAATACGATCCCAGCGCAGATCAGCCCCCCCGCAAGGAAATTCCACCCCAGCAAGACGTGCAGCACCTGCGCGATCGTGTAAAGAGCAACGCCGGCATAAGCCAGCGTGCCCGCCAATGCGACCGATGCATTCAGAAGGCGGACCCGATTTCCGAAACGCTGGCCAAGATACTCCGGCAAACTGCGCGCGCCAGTCCGCATATAAATCGGCAAAACGACAAATCCCATGAAAACCATTCCCGGGATGCCGCCGATCCAATAAAAATGCAATGCCTGGACGCCGTATTGCGCGGCCATCGCGCTCATGCCGATCACTTCGATCGATCCGCAATTGAATGCAAGAAAAGAAAAAGCCGCCGCCCAGAGCGGCAAGCTGCGGGAGGCATTCAAATAGTCGTTTGCAGTCGGCCAGCGGCGCTTTGATATCCAGCTGATAAGCCCAATGGCGACTAGGTAAATGGAAAAGATAATCAACCCTAAAGGGCTCAAATTGCTTGTTTTCATTAACTATTCCGCCGTCGATCGCAAGGCGTATTCCCTTGTACACAAACCCTGGTCGATCCGTCCAGGGGAATTGATCTACGCCACATGCGGGATGACTGTTTTCCCCAACTTCCTGCGGGCCCGGACGCCAAATCAACGCTCCGCCACGATTGCAAGGCGCTCGAAATAGAGCAGAAAGCGGCGCGCCGAATTTTTTCTTGACGATTGTTGCAGAAGAGGAGTAAAGTTTCGATTTCGAGAAAACGATTTCTCATTTCAGCCATCCCAGTGGGAGAAAAGCTTCTCAGATCGATCCTCACAGCAGGCATGGCCAGCCAACTATTGATCGACGCTGGCGGCGAATTCTCAGGCGCAATTCGCCTCTGGTCGGGTCTTTGCATCTGCGCTGCTTTCTTGGAGGCTACTGGATGAAGCACCATTCGTTTCATGGCATGTGCACCACGCTCGTATTCCTGCTCATTACAGCCGGGCTGGCATTCGTGACGCTACCCTGCTCCGGCCAGGCCAACCGCGCCACCATCACGGGAATCGTCACCGATTCAACTGGCGCGGTGATACCCGGCGCCGATGTGACTGCGGTCAACACCGGTACCAACGTACCAACCAAAACCGTCTCCAACAACGACGGCGTCTACGTGTTACCCAACCTCTTTCCCGGCCCGTATAACGTGACATTCGAGAAGAGCGGCTTTGAGACAGTGCAAAGGCCCGGCGTAACGCTGCACTCGACCGAGGATGCGCGCATCGATGCTGTAATGAAAGTGGGAGCAGCGACAACTAGCGTGACCGTCTCTGGCGGCGCTCCGATTCTGGATATGGATACGGCTTCAGTGGGCACCAATATGAAGTCCGATGTGGTCAACGACCTCTCTCTCGATATCAATGGAGGGGGGCGCCTTGTCGAGCTCTTTGCTGTGGCAGTCACGCCTGGCTATTCGGTGCTCAGCTCTCCTTATGGAGCGGTGGTGAACGGCGGCCAGTGGTTCTCAAAGGACTACACCATCGACGGCACCTCCGGCACATCCAATATTCGCGGCGACTCCATGGACGGCGGGCCAAGCATGGAGGCCGTGGAAGAGGTCCAGGCGCAGACAAGCGGCCTGGATGCGCAAAGCAGCATCACCGGCGGCGGCGTGATGGCCTTCAACCTGAAGTCGGGCACAAACGCGCTGCACGGTTCGGCTTTCCTCTATGGACATAATGAACTGCTCGATGCCAATACCTGGACCAATGATAACGAGGGCGTTCGTAAACCCAAGGACCGGACGTGGGATTACGGCTTTAGCCTGGGTGGCCCGATCCACAAGAACAAGACTTTCTTCTTCGGCACCTTCGAGAGATACCAGCAAGTGGACTGGCGGTTAAATGGCGGTGGTGCGACGGTTCCTACCTCGGCAATGCTCAGCGGCGACTTCAGTGGCGTGCTCGGACAGTCTCTTTGGAACGACGCGTATGGCGACGTGATTCCCTGCACTCCTCCAGCGTGCTCGGGGTTGACTCCTATCATGGTGCAGAACGATGCCGGGCAGTCTCTGCAAGCCCAGGTGGACATGATCTACGATCCGAATACGGGCAATCAATTCACGAACAACAAAATACCCACAATCAGCGCGGTTGCGCAAAAAGTGAACGCTTTCTACGCCAACTATGCTCCCAACCTGGGCGGAATCTCCAATAACGAGAGGACGCTGCTCGCCAATGTGCCCAGCCAGACGCCGAATTGGTACGTTGTGAAGCTGGACCACGTCCTGGGCGAGCAGGACCATCTCACGGGATCGTGGATCTACGATCACAAGCCTCTGCTCAAAGACGATGGAGGCGGCGTTTGGGAATCGGGAAGCACGAGCGGCGGACCCTTATCGAACCAGCGCAACCAGTTCTACGCGCAGCAGCAATACCGCATCAGCGAGTCGCACACGTTCAGCACAAACATTCTGAACGTGGTGAACTTCACCGACGCTTTCGACAACAATGCGAGCACTCCCACCGACCCCGGCAATTACAATTCGCAGATCGGCTTTGGAAACACGGGATCCGACAACTTCCCCGTCATCTCCTTCTCCGATAACCAGGCGGGCATCAGCGAGACCTATATTGGCAACACCTGGCAGGGGGACATTGCCGGCTCAGTCAGCACCACCGGCGACACGCTTACCTGGACCAAAGGGCGCCACAACCTGAGCTTTGGGGGAGATTTTATTGCGCATGACATTAATTACCGATCGGGCAGGGGCGCGTATGCCTTCAACTTCTCTTACTTGAATACCGCCGGTCCCGGTTATCCGTACGACGGGTTTGCCTTTGCAACTTATGAGCTGGGCCAGGTGAATAACGCAAGCCAGACCGTTGCCTACAACCTCTACGGGCGGCAGAAGAATATCGATCTGTTTGCGCAGGACAGCTACAAGATCACTCCCAAACTGACGTTGAACCCCGGCCTGCGCTGGACCTACAACACACGTTTCCACGAAAAGAATGGCAACTGGGCCAACTTCGACCCAACTGTGGTTGACCCGCAACTCACCTCGGTGTACGGGGCCGCGCTTCCTGGATCACTGGTTTTCGCCAATGGCGGCAGCGACAGTTTCGACAAATACGAATACCCCAACAACTACGGCCCCACCTTGGGCATCGCATATCAACTGCTGCCGAATGTCGTAATACATGCATCCTACGGCCTGATCTTCAATCCCGTAGGCATCACCTTCTTTGGCGGCGTGCCCGACAGCTTCTCTCCGCAGCTTGGATCGAACTCGGCAAATAGCTTCGACTGGGACAATCCCAGCGGCGGCGGGAACTACCCCGGTGTGGTGAAGAAAGCTTCGCTGGCAACCGATCCCTCCACCATGTTGCCCTTCCCGGTTGAAACCGATCCGCACTCGCTGCGTTTGGGATACAGCTAGGCATTTAACTTCGGCGTGCAGCAGGAGTTGAGTTCTAACATGCGCTTCGAGCTTTCCTATGTCGGCAACCGCGGACACCGTTTGACCGATACGGCTTTGGCTTGGAATGAGACCAGCACGCAGAATTTCCTCAATTTGGTCGACCAAAACCCGGGGTTCAGCATCTGGAATTGGATGTATTGCCCATCTGGGTACGGATCCGTTAGTGGGGTAGCCTGCCCGTATCCGAATTTCTATGGTTCACCTCTGGCGGCGCTGGCGCCGCTGCCGCAGATGGCCGCGGCCGAAACCGACTACTGGTACGGCTGCTGCGCCAATATCAACTATGCGGGCCTGCCGCTGGGGCAGAGCTTCTACGACTCGTTGGTAGCGGAAGTTGTGAAGCGCGCCGGCAGCCTGACGATGGATATGAGCTACGTGTGGTCGCGACAGGAGGGCAATTCATTTTCTACCGAGCAGGACTACAACAATGGCTATACCGGCGTTGAAGACTTCCAAAACATGCACGGCGCCTCTCACGCCCTCACAGGCTACGACCTGCCGCAAGTCGTGAAGGGATACGTCAGTTACAAACTTCCATTTGGCGCCGGGCAGCGGTGGGGCGCCACGCAGAACCCCGCCGTGCGCACGGTGATTGGAGGCTGGACCGCGACGACGCTGGTGGCCTATTACACGGGCCAGCCGTTCCGGGTCGGCGCGGCAGATCCCTACTGGCCGCTGTGGGGCAATATCTACCCGCAGTTCAATCTCACTGGCTATAAGGGCCCCACCAACCCAGGAAAGTATGTGCCCGTGGGTCCGAGCGGCAACCCTCCGGTTAACGACTTTTACATGCCGTCTTCCGTGGCCAGCAACCCTGCTGCAGGATTCTTGCCGCTTTCGCCTTACACCTCGCGGCTGCGCTGTCCAGGGCAGGCGAACGAGAATACGACCTTCCTGAAGAATGACAAGGTGGGACCGGACGGAAAATACAACATCTCTCTCCGCATGGATTTCTACAATCTGTTCAACCGGCACTACTACAACATCGAGGGGTGCGGCGGCAATACTGCGCAAATCGGATCGCCCACCTTTGGCGAAATCCTCGACGTCCAGGACAACCCGCGCACGGCACAATTCGCGGTACGTCTGGACTTCTGATTCTCTGCGTTGTTTCTCTGCTTCGGGACCTCTTCCGCGCAAATTGTGGAGGTCCCGAAGTTTCCTGAATTCGCGTCAGATGTTGTGCCATGTGCGCAGCACCTTCGGCATATCCTCTTTAATATTTTTGTGGTGGAGAATCGTCGCGTGGCTCGTTTCATTTCCGGCTTTCGAACTCGCACGCCGGAGTTCATACTGAATGTCTCGTTCCTCTGTGTCTGCCTGTTCAACGGCGCGGCTGCGCACTCGCAAGTGACCGCGCCATCGCTCACCTTCCATATTGATTGCTCTGCGCCTGCTAACGGCGATGGCTCAGTTCAGCATCCCTGGAACAACCTGGCCGCCGTCGAATCCCACGAGTTCGTGCCCGGCGACACCATTGCCCTCGCCCGCGGCTCAACATGCCAAGGCTCGTTTGCTCCGCAAGGTTCGGGCGCGCAGGGGAAACCAATCCGCCTCACCGCTTACGGCTCCGGCGCGCGACCAAAGATCGTCGCCCCCGCATCCGCTCGCCAGGCATTGCTGCTCTTCAATCAACAATACTGGCAGGTCGATTCGCTCGATATTGCCGGCGGCAACACTTACGGCATCTTCGTGACAGGCGACAAGGGCTCGCTCCATCATCTCTATATCAAGAACCTCTACGTTCACGACGTCTATGGCGGCACCCTTGAGAACAAAGACAATGGCCTGGTGATTGTCGGCCCGAGCAGCATCAATGTCTTCTTCGACGACGTTTTGATCGACGGCGTCGATGCGGCGCACACCAATCAGTGGGCCGGCATCCTTGTTGGCGGCGGCAACTTTCCTTATAAGGACGATGCGCCCCTCAACACCAACGTGCAGATCCGCAACTCCACCGTTCATGACGTCTACGGCGACGGCATCGTCCTTTTTCGAGACTCGCACAGTTCCATCCGCACGAGCTCGGCCTGGGAAA
>Ga0335078_10014034_pt1 | contig 11875 bp, 10 predicted proteins | sample Lox_Sample_32_FD_206711 | JGI IMG/M metagenome (GOLD analysis project Ga0335078, IMG submission 206711) | Soil microbial communities from Loxahatchee National Wildlife Refuge, Florida, United States - Lox_Sample_3.2 | ecosystem: Environmental > Terrestrial > Soil > Wetlands | place: USA... | reverse complement strand
TAACTGGCCAGCCGGGCTTCATCAATCCCCGATTCCGCCACCGCACATCCCGGCTCGCCCTGGTGCCGGCAGTCGCGGAACCGGCATTGCCGCGCCAACTCCGCGATGTCGGCAAACGCAAGGTCCACGCTCTTCATGCCGGCCCACAACTGCAGTTCCCGCAGCCCCGGCGTGTCGATGACGAGCCAACCATTCGGCGCCAGAAACAGCTCGCGCCGTACCGTGGTGTGCCGGCCCCGGCTATCCGATGCGCGCACGTCTTGCACACGCTGCTCATCAGATCCGAGAAGCCGGTTCAGTAATGTGGATTTCCCCACGCCCGATGACCCGGTCAACGCAGCCGTCTCGCCCGCCGCGATGTGTGCATCGAGTGCGTCGACACCCGACCCATCGAGCGCGCTAATCACCGCGACCGGCGCACCGAGCGCTTCGGTTTCCGCCGCGACTCCCGCGGCGTCCTGGCACAGGTCTGCTTTATTCAGCACAATCACCGGCCGCCCGCCGCTTTCCCACGCCACCATGAGGTACCGCTCCAGCCGCCGCAAGTTGAAATCGCCATCCAGCCCCGCGACGATGAACAGCACGTCGATGTTCGCCGCGATCACCTGTTCCCGCGTCGCCCGGCCCGGCTCCTTGCGCGAAAACGCAGTCCGCCGGGGCAGCACGCTCGCGATGCGCGTGCCGGCTTCGAGCGCCACCCAGTCTCCCACTACCGGCCAGTCATCTCCTTCATACCGCAAACGCCCGCCGGCCGTGGCTTCCCGCTCGCCCGATTCTGTCCACACGACAAACAACTCGCGATCCGCCAGCACCACGCGCGCAGGCTCCGCCGGGCGCGCCAGTTGACCTTCGAAATACGAAGTCCATCCAAACTTTTCCAGGGACATTCCTAATCCTTTTTCGAGACACACCAACTGATGACATCGGCCGCAGGACGCGGCCGGACTCGTCAACAAGGATTAGGCAAGGACGGTCAGCGGCAAACTCTCCAGAACAGGTTATCGGAACACCGTGCAACCGCGCAACCTGGAGTTAACGTATTGAGTCAGGCTTCGGGGGGACACACGCCAGACATGTGTCTGCGCCGATCCAATCTTCAGGATGGGCGTTATGGCGGCCAAGTGAACGGGCAGGCCGTCGCTGGACCCTGGCTGACTTCTCGTTTGTAATCCTGCGCAATTCTCTCGAACGCCGTTTTGGGCAACGTAGCGGATCCGCTCCCCTTCCAATCGCGCCTGAAATCGTGGTGGCCGTTTCCGCTCGTGATGAGCCGGGCCGTGCTTTGCCGCAGTTCGGTCGCTGAGGTGTCCTTGGGGCGACGCGAACTGCCCGTTCACGTTCCCACCCTTCGACAGTTCGACACAGCAGCGCGCCCATAAGAGTTCAGGAAATGCTTTTGGTTCAAGAGCATAAGGGCGTGAGGCGAGGTTGGCGCACCGCTTGCTCTGCCTGGGAGTTCACAAACGACCAAAGCAAGGAGGATGGGCTCAATGAAAAGCAGAAGAATAGCGGTGAGTGCGGCGATTACGGGAGTGCTCGCCGTCATAGGCGGCTGGACCATCGCCGCGCAGGATAAGCAGGACAAGTACACTCTGAAGGTGCCGGGCGGGCTGGCGTTCTCCGAGATCAAGGGATACGAAGACTGGCAGGCTGTCGGCCCGAGTCTGACCGAGGCCGCAAACGTGATCAGACTCATCGTTGCGAATCCCGTGATGATCGACGCATACAAAAAAGGTGTTCCCGGTAATGGCAAGCCCTTCCCGGACGGTTCCAAGATTGTGAAGATTGAATGGAGACCGAAAAAGTTAACGGATCCCCCTTTTTCAGCGAGCACCCCAGACACGGTGCCTGGTGACCTGACCGAGGTCGAGTTCATCGAGAAGGACAGCAAGAGATTCCCGGACACGCACGGATGGGGATATGCCATGTTCGACTATGACGCCGCATCCGGAACGTTCGCACCTGCCAACTCGTCCAGCAAGCCGCCGCAGGGGCACGACGCCAAGTGCGGCGGCGCATGTCACACGCTAGCGGCGTCAAAGGATTACATTTTCACGGATTATCGGAACAGGTGAAGCGATATCAGGAGGGAAGCGAACTCACCGAATCGCACAGACGCATGAGAGGGTCGAGACGAGACTGACCAGGGGGTTGGTCACGCCTCACAGACTTTCGCAAAAAGCGTGCAGGCGCTCATTGAACTCTGCCGGGTCGTCCCAGAAAGCCGCGTGCCCCGTCTTTGTCAGATGAACCTGCGCGTGCGGCATCGCCGCCTTGTGCTTCTCTACGGCGGCGGGTCTGACAATCGCATCCGCGGCGCCATGTGTAATCAGCACAGGCTTGCGGATCCGAGGCAGGAGGCCGTCGTTATCGAAGGAGCGCGACAACATCGCCTGACGGACATATGGCGGCACCGAGACATTGTATCCCAGCATGAGATACAGTTCGGTGGCCAAGGGCTCCTTGGCGAAACACAGCCGCAGCAAGCCCTCCAAACCGCGGACACTCGTCTCGGTGTCCGTGGAGAAGAACTGCGGGACGAGGCTGAGAAATTCATGAGTGAGGACTGAAGTAGCCTCCTCACTGCCCAGTTTCGTGACCGCACCCACGAACTGGAGGCCACCGAGCCCGTCGTCGCCGTAGTGCCGGATGTAGTCGAGGAAGACAAGCGGACCGTAGGACCAGCCGGAGAGCACTGGATGGTCGAGTTTTAGCGCCTGGATGACCGCGTTGACGTCGTCCGCCCACTGCTTCGAGTCGTCATAGCCCTGGCGGGGCTTGTCCGAGAAACCATGACCTCGCATATCCAGCGCGACTAGTCGATGATCTTCGGCCAGGCTCGAGTTGATCTGTCGACTCCACTGCAACCAACACTGCGACAAGCCGTGGATGAAGACGATCGGACGGCCTCTTGGATTTCCTGTCTCTACCACGTATAGCTGGATACCTCCAGTGGTTGTGATTCGATGGCTCTTCATTTCATGTTCCTCCTCCGCGGATGGGCGCGCGCAATCCCCGATTGCGGCCCGAAAATGCTCACATTAGTGTAGACGAATAGTGTCAGGGACGGCACGCGGCTCCCACGACACCTTTGGGCGAATCGGCCGTAGGACGCGGCCGGACTCGTCAACCAGGATGAGGCAAGGACGGATCGGACCTGAGCAACACTTCTGCGCCGGCCCAATCTCCTGCGTTACGCGACCAGGCGGGTTACTTCCCGGTGCCCGGTCACTCGGGAGTTGTGCTTGACGATCACGCATGAGCCCTTGGTTCAGGGTATTCGCTCGCCTTGGGGGAACTCCGACGATCGCCGCGGTATCGGCCGGGAGGCTGCCCAAACTCACGCTTGAATGCTCGATTGAAGGCCGCTTCCGACTCGTATCCGACGTCGGCGGCGATGTCGGCGACGCCTCGCGATGTCCCTTCGAGCGATCGCGCGGCCAGTTGAAGCCGCCAGCGGGTCAAATACGTCATCGGCGGCTCGGAGAGATATCGGGTAAAGCGCTCCACCAGAGCCGATCGCGAAATGCCCACCTCGTCGGCGAGATCCGCAATCGTCCACGGATGGGCAACGCGGCTATGGAGCAATCCGAGGCTCTTCCCCACAATGGGGTCGCGTGCTCCCGTGAGCCATCCCATTTGTTGTTCGGGCAAGCTGGCAACGTAGCGCCGTAAGGTGTCCACGAACAAAGCCTCCGAGAGTTTCGCCAGCATGGCTTCGCTGCCGACCCGTCCCGAAGCCGCTTCTTCCACCAGGTGCATGATGGAACTCTCCAGCCAGTGCCCGGCGCGATCGGTCCGGACGTTGACCGTAAAAACGGATGGAAGTCCGCTCAGGATCGGCCGGCTAAGGTAGGGGTCGCAGGTCATGTACCCGCACACGAACCGCGAAGTCTCCCCGCCGCCGCCGGCACGCAAGGGGCTCAAGTCGCGCGACTTGATCTTGGCATTAATCCCGTAGTTAGGGAATGGTGGTTTCGCCCCCTTGCTGCTCATATGGTGAGGGTCCCCATGCGGAAAGATGACGATATCTCCCGCCTTGAGCTCGATGGACGGCTCATCTGCTAGCTCGATGATGGCCCCGCCTTCGACCACTAAATGGTAGGTCACAAGGTGTGCTGCCCCCGGAGCAAGCCTGGCCGTCATCACATTCGCCGCGGGCATCGACAAGCCCCAGGGAGCCGAGAATTCCGCGGTGAAGAACACGGCGCCGTTCAGCTTGACCCCGCTCAGGATCTCGGAGAATGCATCCATTCAGTCCTTCCGGACCTTCTGCAAAGTTCCCTGGTCCCCAGGCAAAGGAATCTGTTTAGGTTGGCCGTCCGAGCAAATCATCGGGACGCTCGGGCATGGTCGTTCCAGCAGGCGCATCGCACAATTATAGTCCTGAAGCCGAGCATTGACACCATTTAGGAGACGAGCATGAAAGCCGCAGAGACGATGAATCCAAACAAAGCGTTGTGGGAAAAAGGCGACTTTACCGAGATAGCCGCCTTCATGCGTGAATCTGGAGAAGCAGTCGTGAATTCGATCGGGATAACGCCGCCGCTGCGGGCTTTGGACCTGGGCTCCGGAGATGGCACCACCGCAGTTCCCCTGGCTCGCAAGGGCGCGGAAGTTGTCGGCATCGACATTGCCCGGAACCTCGTGGAAGCCGGGAACAAACGAGCCGCGGAAGCGGGGCTCGACCGGCTGAAGTTTCATGAAGGCGACGCGAGCAACCTGGAAGGAGTCGGCAACCATTCGTTTGATTTGACCCTCTCCATGTTCGGCGCCATGTTTGCACCCAAACCCTTGGATGTCGCCAAGGAGATGGTCCGGGTCACAAAACCAGGCGGCCGCATTGTGATGGGCAACTGGATTCCCAACGATCCGACATTCGTGTCGCAGCTCCTCAAAGTAAGCTCGGCGTTCACGCCTCCGCCTCCGGAAGGTTTCGTCAGCCCGATGACCTGGGGAGTGGATTCTCATGTCGTCCAGCGCTTTGTCCAGGCCGGAGTGCCCCAGGAGAAAATCTCCATGGACAAGGATACGTACTACTTTGTCTCGCCCGACAAAAGCCCAACACGGTTCATCGAATTATTTGAAAAATTCTATGGCCCGACCATGAACGCAGTGGACGCGGCTCAAAAAAGCGGGAAGCTGGATGATCTCCACAACCAACTTGTGGAACTGGCGAAAGCACAGAACAAAAGCACGAACGGAGGCACTCTCATCCCTGCCACGTTCATGCGAGTCACGGTTTCCCTATAAAAACTTTAAGGAGATTTCAAATGTCCATGTGGCGCCCCGATCCTACGTTCTACCCTTCGCCCGAGATGGCGATGCAAGCACCTTCGGAAAAGCTGGCGTTCGTCGCTATGCTCAACGGAAAGAATAACGGCCGTCACGACGCATTAGGCGTCGTGGACGTCGATCCCGCATCCTCGGGTTACGGCCATATCGTCGGCCAGGTGGACATGCCGCATGCCGGCGACGAGTTGCATCATTTCGGCTGGAACGCATGCAGCGCCTGCCTGTGCCCGCACGCTCCGCATCCCCATGTGGAACGCCGCTACCTGGTGGTGCCGGGCATCCATTCGTCGCGCATACATATCATTGACACCAAGCCTGATCCGCGCAAACCGCAGATCGTGAAGGTGATTGAACCGGAGACGTTGGCCGCGCGCACGGGATACGCATCCCCTCACACGATTCATTGCGGTCCCGACGGAATCTTTGTCAGCGCGCTGGGAGCTCCTGACGGCGGCGGTCCCGGCGGAATTTTCGTCATGGATCACGAGAGTTTCGATGTCCTCGGGAAGTGGGAGCTGGATCGTGGACCTCAGAAACTCTCCTATGACTTCTGGTGGCACTTAGGATACGACACCGTGATCACCAGCGAATGGGGCACGCCCAGCATGGTGAACAAAGGATTGAATCCGGAAATTCTGCTGAGTGGCGGCTACGGCCACAAGCTGCACGTCTTTGACCTGATCAAGAGACGTCATCAGCAGGAACTCGATTTAGGCTCCGAGTATCAGATGACGCTGGAACTGCGGCCGGCGCACGACCCCACTCGCGCTTACGGCTTTCTCGGAGTGGTGGTCTCGCTGAAAGATCTTTCCGCATCGGTCTGGCTCTGGTATCGCGACGACGGCAAATGGGGAATCAGGAAAGTGATCGAAATTCCCGCCGAGCCTGCCGATCCGGCCACCTTACCGCCGCTGCTGCAGGGATTCAAGGCCGTTCCGCCGCTGATTACGGACATCAATCTCTCTCTTGACGACCGCTTCCTGTATGTTTCCTGCTTTGGCACCGGGGAGTTCTTGCAGTACGATGTCTCCGATCCTTTCCACCCGCGGAAGACCGGATCGGTGCACCTCGGTGGCATCGTTCGCAAGGCTGCGCATCCCAAGCAGCCCAAGACTCCGCTCAACGGCGCTCCGCAGATGGTCGAGCTCAGCCGCGACGGCAAGCGCATCTACTTCACCAATTCTCTCTACTCACCTTGGGACGCGCAGCTTTATCCCGAAGGCATCCAGAGCTGGATGGTGAAGCTCGACGCCAAACCGGAAGGCGGCATGGAGATCGATCCCAGGTTCTTCGTAGATTTCGGTGAGCTCCGCGGTCATCAGGTGCGTCTGGAAGGCGGCGACGCTTCCTCAGACTCCTACTGCTACGCATGAGCGAACAATTAGCAATCTGGCCCATGCTGTTTTTGTTGGGGGCTTATCACGGCATCAATCCCGGAATGGGGTGGCTGTTCGCGGTGGCTCGCGGAATGCAAGAGCATCGCGCGCGAGCGGTCGCGTGGTCGCTGCCACCCATCGCCCTGGGCCACGCTCTATCCATCGGCGTGGTGGTTCTCATCGCTGGATTGGCGCAGGTGGCGCTGCCGCTGATGTACATTCGCATCGGCGTGGCCGTGGCGCTGGTGGGGCTGGGCGTGTACAAGCTGATCAACAGCCGGCACTTCCGCTGGGGCGGCATGCAAGTAGGCTTTCGCGAACTCACCATCTGGTCGTTTCTAATGGCGTCGGCGCACGGCGCTGGCCTTATGGTGCTGCCGGTGGTGCTGGCGGGACCTCATGCGCATTGCCACATCGCGTCGCAAGGCGCCGCCAGCGGCATCTGGGCCACGCTCATCCACACGCTGGGATACTTCACCGTCACCGCAGCGGCGGCGTTGCTCGTTTATCAGAAATTCGGCCTGGCAATGCTTCGCCGGTCGTGGTTCAATCTGGACCTGATCTGGGCTATCGCATTGGTGGTAACCGGCTTTGTAGCGCTAATCGTTTGAAATTAATCAACAGTTTGTATCGAGTTCCTGGGAGTCTGATCCGCGTCGGAACGCGCAGGTCTACTAGCCGTACCCCGGCGGCGCCACGAACCCTCCGGTCAATTCCGCAATGCGACCCGCGATGTCGATCGGCGTGGCGTCTTCCAGGTAAGGTCCGAGTATCTGAATCCCGCAAGGGAGGCCTTCCGTTGTTCGGCCGGCCGGGCAAACCGTAGCCGGGTTCCCGCTGAACGTGGCGTGGAAAATCCACTTCAGCATGTCGAGGTACTCGCGCGGGCCCGCGGACGTCGCGATCTTCCGCTCTTGCAGGTTCGGGCTATGATCGTGCGGGAACGCGGTGACGAAATCGACGGGCATGAGGAACGCGTCATGGTCGCGGAAGTAGCCGGCCCAGAATCTGCGCGCTTCGCGCTGCAAGCCCACGGCGGCGCCCCACGCGCGGTGCGTTGATGCGTCGGTCGGCATGACGGCCGCAAGCAGCATGGTGACATACCCGCCGTACCATTCGGCGAGCTTGATCCCCGCCGGCCATCCTTGTTCCAGCCGCGCGCCGGCTTTGCTCAGCGCGTCGATGGTTTTCTCCAGCACCTGCCTCACCTGGGGCGTTACCGGGCAAAAAGGATCATCCAGCACGTAGCCGATCCGGTAGTCGCGCAGACGCGAGCCGCGCGCGGGCGGCAACTTCCACGAATACGCGATGCGATGCACTCCGGCCGGCCCTCCTGCCACTTCCATGCCGAGTAGCAGATCCTGCGCGCTGCGTGCCAGCGGGCCGTTGACTGAAAGAAGCTCAGGCGCAGGATTGGCGTTGGGCGGATTGATGAAATCGTTGGGAACAACGTCGAGGGTGGACTTATGACCGAACACGCCGCAGAAATGCGACGGTGTGCGGATGGAGCCGCCGATGTCGCTACCGAGTTCGAAGAATCCCATCCCGGCGGCGAGCGCCGCCGCACCGCCGCCCGTTGACCCGCCCGGCGTCCGCTCCAGGTTCCACGGGTTGTTGGTTGTACCCGCCAGCTCGTTGTAACTCTGGAAATCCGACGCCCATTCCGGCAGATTGGTTTTGCCCACGAGGATTGCGCCCGCGTCGAGAATTCTCTGCACCGCCGGCGCATTCTCCTTCGGGACGCGGTTCGCGTACATTTTAGACCCGCATGTCGACCGGATGCCGGCCGTGTCTTTGTCGTCCTTCATCACCACGGGAACGCCGTGCATCGGCCCCCACAGCTTGCCCTGCGCCAGCGCATCATCGGCGGCGCGGGCGCGCGCTATCGCCTGCTCCTCAGCCAGCGTGACAAAAGCGTTGATGCGAGTGTTGTATTTGCGAATCCGCCCGAAGACGTGCTCGGTCAGTTCGCGCGAAGAGATCGTTCCTGTTCGGATGGCGCGCGCCGCATCGGTGGCGCTGCCGAAATCGGGATCGAAGCTGGCGCTGGCGCGAGCAGCAAGACCGGCGAACGGCGCGAGGCTCAGGGTGCTGAGAAAACGGCGTCTTGGGATCAACATGGGGGACGATTGTAACACTGGTGCGACGGCCGAAAAGCTGACGTAAGCCGTCAACGATCGACACGCTCCGGCTAACTGGCAAAGCGGCTGAGCACCCGCTCGATGAAGTCCTCCAGTTGCAAGCTCGCCTCGTTGCGGGAGTAACTTTCATCGAATGCCTCCACGATCAGCCGGGTGCAACCGCGCCAGGGCGAATAGGATGAACTTCGATATGGGGCGCATGGCACACCGAGCTCCATCCGTTTTCTCGTAAAGTCCAGCACGTGCTGGAGATCAAAGTGCTTTCTCCGGTCAGCATGCGCCGCTGTGCTGGGGGCAAAAACGATCATTCGAACACATACTCGGCGCCCGATATCGTCGCCTCAAGGGATGTCCGGCCAGGCCCCTTTATTGATCTCCCGATGTAGATCCGTGGCCATACAATACGCGCTACACCCTGCCTCCAACGAAGCTCTGGGGAACACCCCAAACATGCGGAGCGCATCAGCAATTAGCCGCACGCCGTCCGGTTTTCGTATCGGTTCATTGAATTCAACAGACGGTTCTTTGACCTCGGCAATGAGACAGTCCACCGACGCCTGGTCCTTGGGCAGCACCAATGAGGCGTCCCGTTTGGCGTGAGTTCCTCTTGATCCGCATTGCGAACTGCGAGAAGGTCGGACTCTGACCGTAGTCCGAATTCCTCGGGTCTCCGATGATAGAGGTAGTTTCTAATGCAGAAGTAGCCATTCAGTCGCAGGTACAGCTCAACCAGCGATTCCAGAACGTCCGCGCGCCGCAGATTCTGAGGGAAGTTCAAGACAGGCCCTCCCTTTACCCCTTCAGCGGAAGCAGTTCCGCCACCCTCACCTTGTGCGGCCGTTCGAGCGTCCCCACAATCACCCACGCCCCCGGGTTCATGTCGCTGATCACTTCGCGGCAGCGACCGCACGGCGGCATCAGATAAATGTTATCCGGTCCATCGCCGCCGAGCGCGACGATGGTGTCCAGGTCTGCGTGTCCGTGCGCAACCGCGTGGCAGATGGCCGCGACTTCGCCGCACACATCTGCGAATCCGACACTCGCTTCAATGTGAATGCCGGTGAAAACCTCTCCGCTGGTTGTCCTGAGGGCGGCGGCTACCTCGTGCCGCCCGGCGCGATAGAGCCTCCGCCGCGTGTCCTTGGCGTTTTCAATCAGCTCCCGATCCTTGTGATCCAGCTCCAAAATCCCAACCCCCAAATCCCAAATCCTATTTGCCCGGCCTCACAATCTTGTCCACATCCCGCACGCCATACTCCGGCCCCAGCTTGCGGTAATCTTCCGCCGCACGCGCATTGCGGTCCCAGGCAATCTTGCCGTCGCGCACGGTGAGTTCGCACTCGAGCCGCTGCTTGCCCGTGAGCTTGCCGCCGGATGCGTCGTAAAAGCCGAAATCGCCGGAGCGCAATTCCCAGACTGCGACGTCCGCTGGCGCGCCCACCGACAAATGCCCGAGTTCGGGGTGCTGGATTTCGACCGAAGGGTTGATGGTCGATTCGCGGATCACCTCGACCAGCGGCTCGCCCATGGCGAGAAACTTCGACATCGTCGTCGGCATATCCATCATGCCGGCGTTCATGCTCCCGCCATGAAGATCGGTTGAAATTGAATCGGGATAAAAACCCTGCGCGACGGCGGGCGCTGCGTTGCGAAACACGAAGCTGCCGCCGCCATGGCCCACGTCGAAGATCACGCCGCGTTTTCGTGCTTGCCGCAGGTAGTCGTAGAGCTTGCCGTGCTCATCCACCCAAGGCACCGGCGCGCGAAAGCAGTGCGTGGTGATGTCGCCGGGCCGCAGATGCTCGGTCACGAGCTGCCAGTAGGGGCGCTCGGGCAGGAACCAGCCGAAGTCCACCATCACCGGAATGCCGGCGAGCTTGCCGGCCTCGACTGCGCGATCGACCGAGGCCCAATCCGGCTTCTGGTAGTGCGCCGTCTTCACGCCGACCACTACATCCCGATGCTTTTTGGCGAGCCGAGCCACTTCCTCCGGCTGGAACTCGCTCTTCTCCTGCTCCGCGGCGTCGGTCAGCATGCCGAGCCCGGCGATGTTGATGAACGCGAACACGCGCGTCTTCGCGCGGTCGATCACGAAAAACCGGAAGGTCTCAAACCCGCGCCAGCCCGCGCTGCCGGCGTCCACCATCGTGGTTACGCCCGTGCGAAAGCTGAAGGCATCCGGCTGGACGCCCTCATCGCCCGCCCACGCCCCCGCCGCGCCTGTGGTGAAGAACAGGTGCGTGTGAATATCCACGAGGCCAGGCGTGACGTAAAGCCCGCGCACATCCACCACCTTCTTCGCTTGCGAGGCGCTGATGTCCGGCGCGACGGCTGCAATCTTGTCGCTTGTAATCGCCACGTCCATCTGCGCATCGACGCCGTTTTTGGGATCGATTACGTGGCCGGCTTTCAGCACCAGATCGTACTGGGCTGGAGCTGTAACCGAGAGAATCACAGTGAGCAGTGCGCAACGCACCGGGGATGGCATGTCTGGAGTTTTATCACAGAGTGGCGGGCCGTTTTACGCCGCTTTGGCGACGGTGCCGGCGACGCTCGCTTCGCCCGCCCGCATCGCCAGATTCACGCCCATCCAGTAAGGCATGAAGTATGGCACGGCTGGAATCGCGAGAACGAAGCCGAGGATTCCCAGCGGGCCCGGAGCCAATGGGAAAAAAGGCACCAGACACAGCGCCACGATGCTGCCCCCGACGAACGCCCAGCAAGCCACCTTACCCATCCACCCGGCTTTGCGCTGCGATGCGGCGTAGAACGCCGTGCCTAAGTAAGCGAGTACCGCCCAGAAGATCGTGAGGTAAACGAAATAATTGCGAAAAGGTTCTACCCAGCTTGGTTCCCGTCCCGTGCTGGCCTCCTGCTGCACCGCCTCAAAACCGATCTGAAGCGCGGCATTCACCACCGTGAACAGCAGCGTAGAGAGCAGCATGGTCGTGTAGCCCAAAGATGAGAGAACGTGTTCACCGGTTTGGTACAAAGCCGAGCGCAGCACCGTCAATCCCCCCAGAGCGAGAACCGCGCCGATCAGAAGCGTCGTGTAGCGGAACT
>Ga0335078_10014028_pt1 | contig 11877 bp, 10 predicted proteins | sample Lox_Sample_32_FD_206711 | JGI IMG/M metagenome (GOLD analysis project Ga0335078, IMG submission 206711) | Soil microbial communities from Loxahatchee National Wildlife Refuge, Florida, United States - Lox_Sample_3.2 | ecosystem: Environmental > Terrestrial > Soil > Wetlands | place: USA... | reverse complement strand
GTCACATTGAACCCACTGTTAGCCGTGGCGGTGGCCGGAGCGGTGACATCGAAGTGGTCCAGGGGCCCGGCATCGGTGAAAGTTATCTGCGCCTGCGATTGCGCTCCGGTCACGGTCAGGAAGAAGCGAACGTCAAGATCGTGGGTTTCCGGCTGAAAGCTGTTGTTCTGAAAGTTGCCGAACGCATCGGCAACGGCGCTCAGCGTACGGTCTGCGTGCTGCTGCGGAGTTTCGTGCAGCAGCAGAGTGAGCGTTTCGCCCGGCTGCCATCCCTTGCCGGTTATGGTGACGGTCTGTCCCGGACTGTAATCTGGCTTGTCCGTCTTGACGGTGGCGAATCCATAGACTTCGGCGCTGGCGGAATTGCTTCCTCCCGCTACCAAAAGTACCCCATCCTGGTTGAGCGGAGATCCCACCGCTCCGGAGCGCGCTACGGACATGGTTCCCGTTGTCTTGAAGGTCGTGGTCCACGACTGAAAAATTTCGGCGGCGGCTGTGTCGGCGCCGGCCGACTTGCCGCCGGTGATAAGCACACCATTGTTATTCGGCAATAGAAAGGCAAGGTGCTGGCTGCGAGCCGTCGCCAGCGATGACCCGGAAACTGGCTGCCAGAGATCAGAAGACGGCTGGTAGATTTCAGCGGAAGCTAAGTCACTGGTTCCATCATTTCCACCAATGGCGATCACAGTCCCATCCACGAGGGTGGTGGCTGAGTGGCTGGTGCGAGCAACATTGAGGGGAGCGGCCGGTGTCACCGCCTTCAGCACTGGGTCGTAGATCTCGGCGCTTTTCAACACCGTCGCGGAACCGTCGGCGGCTATGCCTGTTCCGCCTGCCAATAGGATCCTGCCGTCCTGCAATTGGGCCGCAGCATGGTTTTGTCTGGCCTGCGCAAGATTTCCTGCATAGGTAAAGGTGGCAGTCGCGGGATCGAAGATCTCAATCGTCGGGCTTGGCCCGGAAGAGTTGCTGCCGCCCGCCAGCAACAAGGTTCCATCCGGCAGGGACGATGCCGTATGCCCGCTGCGGGATTCCGCCATGACGCCCGCCGTGCTCCAACTGTCTTTTTGCGGATCGTAGATTTCCGCGGTATTGGTCACTCCACTCGCCGTCGTTCCTCCGACCACCAGTACGCGGCCATCCGCCAGTGCAGTAGCGGTGTGCCCGGTTCGCCTTTCTGACATGGCTGCCGCGGCAATGAATGACCCATCCAAGGCGAAAATCTCCGCGCTGTTCAGGACGGCTCCGCTGCCATCGCTACCGCCGCTTACGAGCACGCGTCCGTCTGCAAGCACTGCCGCTGCGGCGCCAGTCCGAGTCTGCATCATCGGGCTCGCAGGAGCCCAGGTGGCGCTGGATACTTGTGGAACGGAAGGTCGCAGAAGAATTGCGGTGAGCAGCAATCCTGCGGTGACAGTGAACAGTCGGCGGCCGGCGCATCGCATGGGCAACCTCGCTGGGCAGATCGCGATTCAGGGGAGGTTGTCTTGATTTCGCTGTCCGAAAAAGGGGCCGATTGCTCGACCAAAGACAAAACAGGGGAGGACAATGGACGATGGGTTCGAAAAACTGGATGGAATGCTGTTATAGAAAAGTAGGAATGTCAAGATGAAATAATTTGCAAACCAGCCTGCAGTTGCCGCGCAGACTCTTTAGAGGAGCTATGCCCGGTCCGGATGGGCTGGCTCAGAATCAGAAAGGATTACTTTGGTCATTTCGCTATAGCGTCCCCTAGTAACTTTGCGGCAGGGTTACGATAGCGCAATAATTTTCAATAGTGGGAAAGGGTGTCACTACGGTGGTTACCGCCGTAACAGACACGGTGCGCTTCGGCAATTAAACGCATAGCGACCCGCCTATCCCGTTCCCACGTCGTGATGTAATGACGGACCACGAGAACTCCCCAAATTCGCATTCTTCGGCCTATCGGGATCTGCGAACAGCGGAAATGGATAGCGATGGCGCCGCTCCGGCGCAACCCAAATATTTGGGCCGATATCAGATTGTTGCCGAGCTGGGTTGGGGCGCGATGGGTCTGGTTTACAAGGCTTACGATCCTCGGATTGATCGCATCGCAGCCATCAAGATCATCAACATACCGGCAGTCGATCCCAAGGAAAGCCAGGCGTATCGGGCAAGGTTTATGCGCGAGGCGCAGGCCGCTGGCAGGCTTTCACACCCCGGAATTGTGACCATTTACGACGTTGATGAGGACCCAGCTTCTGATACTCCCTACATTGTTATGGAGTACGTGCCCGGAAAGAGATTGGACACCTTCGTCGCAGATCTGCCCTTGCAGCGCTTGTCGCTGGAGATGAGCCTGGCGCTAGCGCGTCAGATCGCCGAAGCTCTGGATTACGCGCATTCGCAAGGTATTGTGCACCGCGACATCAAGCCCGGGAATGTCATTGTTACCGAGGAGGGCCGCGCTAAGATTGCCGATTTTGGAATCGCAAAGATCAACCGCACTGATTTCACCTTGCCCGGGCAGGTTCTGGGCACCCCAGCCTTTATGGCTCCTGAGCAGTTGCTTGAAGGATCTGCGGACGGCCGTTCCGATCTGTTTTCTCTGGGCATCATGCTCTATTGGATGTTGACCGGCACAAGACCCTTTAGCGGGGAAAGTGCGACCAGCGCAGCTTTTAAGCTTGCCTACAAAGATCCGATTCCAGCCACTGAAGTCAATCCGAGCCTGCACCCACATTTCGATGCGGTGCTGCGCCACGCACTGGCGAAGACTCCCGCCGCGCGTTACCAGACCGGCAAAGAGTTCGCACTCGATTTGAAGCTTTTGAGTGAAAAGCAAACGCCTCGGGTCTTAGAGGTTTCAAGCACAAGCCAGAGAGCAGGAATCTGGAGCCGGGTCGTGCCACAAGCCCTGTTTTCAGCCCCAACAGCCCTGTTTCTAGCCCTGAGATCGCTGTGGTTCGCGCTCAGAACCCTGCTCTTCATGCTGAGATCCAGCACTCTGCGGGCGCTTTCTCAGGTCAAAACATGGCTGTATCCGTTGCTGACCGTGAAATTGCAAAGACGCGCGCAGGAATTGCTGACCATGAAGTTGCCGACACGGGTGCGCGGATTGGACCTTACGTGGGTCGCTTTTGCTGTGACATTCCTCCTGATTAGCGTGGCGGGCCTCCGCTTTGAGCGTGGGCGACGAGCTACAGCAAGTGCACGTCCTCCTGATATCTCGGCTTCCGCGAATCGCCCGAGTGCTAGTCCTCTTCCGGCGTCGCCCCTTCCTTCGCCGGTGATCGAGACCCACGACGTCGATCTTGCAAGCCTGGATGCTGAAAATGTCGAAAACAGGCCCGCACGCAACCGGTCGCCGGAGCAACACTCAACCAACAAACAAGCCAGTGCCAGGTTGGTGCTGGGCAAAAGTGCCATGGCTGCGGCCACCAAGGCGCTTCCGATCTCGGCGGCGGAATTGGTTGGCAAGCCGGAGACGGTTGCTTCAAGCATACCCGACGTTATCCCGGAGCCCAAGGTTCCTGCCACTTTGCTGGCCTTGGGCGAACATCCATTTCGCTCTGCCACGCTTTCGATTTTCGTGGACGGAAAGCCTGCCTCCGTGGAGCGGCTGACAGGAGCACGCAAACTCCCTTTCGGATCCGCGCACGGAACCATTTCTGAAACTGTTCGGCTTACCCCCGGATCGCACGTGGTGCAGGTGCATGTGGTCTCCGAACGCGATCACAGTGATCAAACGCAAACGATTGAGGGACAGTTTCAGGAAAATGAAGTGAGAAAGCTGGAGATTAGATTTGTCGAGCGGGTGCTGCAATTGAGTTGGAAATGAGGGTGCGGTGCTAGCCGAATCGATTCCACTTTACAGAATGGGCCATTAGCTCAGCCCAAGAAACAGTGCATTCGGAGTACGCGTGGCATTCGCCATTCAGGTTGCGGCCAGAACGGATGTGGGGTGCGTCCGCACCAACAATGAAGACAATTTTGGCTACGACATCCGCCATGGAATCTTTGTGGTTTGCGATGGAATGGGTGGCCACTCTGCCGGCGAAATCGCGAGCAGGATCGCGGTCCGTAGCCTGCTCAGATTCTTCGCTGAGGGGGGGCCGGAGGACTCCGGGTTCTTGCCGAGCGAGAGGACTCACGAAGATTCGGCAGACGCTACGCCTTTGAACAAGGCAATGCAATTCGCCAACCGTGCAATCCGGGAAGCAGCCAGCCAGGATGTGGAGCGATCCGGCATGGGCTCAACCATTGCCTGTGCCCAGGTGGACGGGAATCTGGTTTCCATCGGCCACGTTGGAGATTCTCGCGTCTACCTCGTCCGCGAGCGAGCAATTCAACCGCTAACGCAGGATCACTCGCTTGTCACACAGAGCCGGGGCGAGATTTCTCAAACCGAGGCGAAGGCATTAAAACTGCAGAACATTGTCACGCGGGCCCTGGGCCCGGAGGAAGTTGTGGAGCCGGACGTCGACAGCATCATCGCCGTTTCAGGCGACGTCTTCGTGCTCGCCACGGACGGCCTCACGAAGGTTTTGCGGGACGAAGAGATTCTCTCTACAGTTACTTCAGTCGAAAATTTGACGGCCGCATGCGATAGTCTGATCGATAGGGCAAACCATATGGGCACGGACGACAACGTTACCTGCCTGCTGATTCGACTGGTCGAGCAGCCATGGCGCCAGAGTTTCGCGCGCCGACTTCAGTTTTGGAGAACAACCAATGCCCGGGCTTTATCTTAAGTTTAGAGAACAAGTCATACGGGAAGTCGTCCTCACGCAAGGTGTGGTCACCATCGGGCGGCAGCCGGACAACCTCATTCAAATCGACAACCCGGCGGTGTCCGGGCATCACGCTCGTGTTTATTGGAAAGATGGCCAGTACGTTCTCGAGGACCTGGAGAGCTTCAACGGTACGTACCTGAACAATAGCCGCATCGAAGCGGCCGTGCTTGCAGATCGAGATGTGATCGCCATCGGCAAACATACTGTCCTCTTTTCTGAGCAGGGCAGTGACGAGCCGGCAAAACATCGGTCCGTCGATCGAAGTATTAACTGGCAACGCCAGCTGGACGAAGCGCGATTGCCTCAGCTTGATCGCACGATGTTCCTAGATACGCAAAAGGCCAAGCGTATGCTGGCTCAGGCTGGTGCGGTGGTTGCGGGTGGTACTGTCACAACGGGGATCGATCCGGCATCTGCGAGTGCCTCTTCGGCTAGTAGCACAACTGCAGGGCAGCGAATCATCGGTAGCTTGACAATTCTTGAAGGCAAAACCGACCGGCAACATTACCTCCTCCCGAGCAAGCTAAGTGCAATCGGGAGATCGAAGCTGGCTACTATTCGTCTGAAAAAGTGGTTCGCTCCGAGGCTCGCCGCCTCGATCCAGCTCCGGGAAAACCAGTACTTCATTGTTGCGGCTGGCAAGACGAGCAAAATTATAATCAATGGCAATGAGATGGTTGTCGGCCAACAAGAGCTTAAGCCGGGAGATGTAGTCGAAGTCGCGGGAATTAAAGCGAGATTCGACTACGCAATGCGTTGATCCAGCTGCCGGAAATTGCAACGCTCTTGAACTGTCCCCGGCGTGAGTCAAACGAAACCCGCTATCTGTTTTCATCCTGCTGTAGGTTCGCTGTCGATCTCCCTGGCGACAAGGTGAAAGGCAGTATTTGCCGCTGGAATTCCGGCATAAATAGCCGCTTGGAGGAGAACTTCCTTCAGGTCGCAGGGCTCTAGTTCACGTCGCAGGCCGGTTCTCACATGGAGTTTGAACTCCTCCCAGCGAAACCTCGGCCGCCTCCGGGAAAGAAATGTTTATGAATTACTGTGCTTCCTGTCACGGAAAGGACGGGAAGGGAAGCGGTCCGGCCGCCAGTGCTCTTAAGACACCCCCGGCAGATCTCACCATGCTCGCCGCAAAGAATGGCAGACAGTTCACGACACAAGGGTCACCCCTGTTTTGCGCGGAGAAGCAAAGCTCACTGCACACGGCACTCAGGAAATGCCGGTTTGGGGGCCGGTCTTCTGCATGAGCCAGGGATACCCCGCCCAAGTCCAGCAACGCGTCGCCAACTTGGTCAGCTACTTGAAATCTCTCCAGTCGCAGTAAGGCAGGCCACACTTTCCCGTACGATCGGAGGAAGCTCTATGAGAGTAAACCGACCGGCGACATTACTTGCTCCCACGTAAGCTAAGTGCGGTCGGAAGATCCATGCTGGCTACTATTCGCCTGAAGAGGTGGTTTGCACCGAGGCTCGCTGCCTCAATCCAATTCCGTGAAGAGCAATACTTTATCGTAGCTGCTGGTAAGGCAAACAAAATTGCAATAAACGGCAGCGAGATGGTTGTCAGCAAAACAGGGCTTAGACTGGGAAACGTAGTCCAGGTCGCGGGCGTCAAGGCGAAATTCTGCGCCGTGGGCTGATGGGACCGGCGACGGGTTGGCCGGGCAATTTCGAACTGCAGCTACAAAGATGTCGCAGCGCGGCTCGGATATGCAATTGGGCTGAGGAGCGCATTCTCGGCCTGTCGTGAGTCCAGGCGGGTGTGCTGCGCCACAACTGGCACATCGGAGCGGATGATACTCGTGCCATTTGCATTACCTCAGCCAGGTGCAAAGCATGTCGATTCGTTTCCTGGGATATCTGTTCGCGGCAGCTGAAACCATCGGCCATGATAATGGTGGAAAGCCCAGCGCGCGAACCTGCGGCAACAGCGCCCGTGGGGTTTGGCAGCTCAGGTGATTGCCAATAGAAGAGCAGCCAGCGGAGCGCTGGTCTCAACTCGCTCCTCATTCTGCATATTTTGCGACAACCATCGGCAAGTTGCCATCCAAGCTTCCATCGCGATTACCGCGAAGGAGGCATCCATGACAAAAGCGAGCCGTTTCCCGGTGATTTGTCTTCTGGTTTTCGGGCCGCTGCTGATTCTTGGTGCAACTTTCTGGGCACAAAACACCTCGCCGATCGCCGCGCAAATCGCCAACGCCTATGGTCTCGATTCGTTTGGTCAGATCGACGCGATCCGCTACACCTTCAATGGCGTGGGGGCGATCAATGGTTCTCGAACCTGGGTATGGGAGCCCAAGGCCGACCGGGTGTCGTATGAAGGAAAAGACAAGGCGGGGAAGCCAGTGAAGCTCATATATGTGCGCTCTCAGCTCAGCCCGGAGGCGAAGGAGGTTGATCCGCTTTTCATCAACGATCAATATTGGCTGCTCTTTCCCTTCCATCTTGTCTGGGACACCAGCGCCAAAGTGGAAGACACGGGCATGCACAAACTGCCGATCGGCGCGGGTTCCGCCGAACGAATCGTAGTGACCTATCCATCGGGTGTGGGCTACACGCCGGGCGACACCTGGGAGCTGTTTATTGGCGCCGACAATCGCTTACAGGCGTGGGTCTACCATCGTAATGGCAGCGAAAAGCCGACCGGCATATGGACGTGGGTCGAGTACAAGAAGGCCGGCCCGCTGGTCGTCTCACTCGACCACCGCGGAACCATTTTTGCTTTGCCCGGCGCACCCAAGCCTTTGCCCGCCGGCAAACCGCAGCGGATCTTCTTTTCGGACGTTTCCGCCAAGCTGGCGGGATCAGATACATGGGTGAAGGCGCAATAAAGGATAGCCGCTCACGACAGCTTTTCTAAGACCTGCAGGCAAATATCAGGAGGACGCGAAATGAAGGTGAATCCGTTCTCGGACACACTCTCGTTCCTGACCATCGGAGGGTGGACGACGATCGTCTTCTGGCTGCTGTTACTGGCCAGCATCGGGATTGCGATCTTCAATTATCGGCGCGATCCCCGCCAGCGATCGGCGCGCCACGTGTGGAACTGGCTGTCGCGACTGTTCATTGGCGCTTTGTGGTGGCAGCAATCTCTGTGGAAGATGCCCCCGACCTACACCGATCAACCGGACGGTTCCGGCGGGCTGCGCTACTGGGTCGGCGAGATGGCGAAATACGCCTCACTCAGCGTTCAGGCGGATTTCGTTAAGAAGATTGTCTTGCCGCACTTCTACTTTTTTGCCCCGCAGGTGTATGCGGGCGAGGTGCTGGTGGCAGTGAGCCTGATGCTGGGATTGTTTACGAGATTGGGTGGCCTGGTCGGGGCTCTAATGGCCATCAATCTTTGGCTCGGGCTCTACCGCTTGCCATCCGAGTGGCCTTGGACCTACTTTTTTCTGGTGGTGATCCAGATCATGTTCGTGGCATACAAACCCGGACGCAGCCTGGGTTTGGATGCCCTTGCGGTTCATGAGGAATCAAAGCCTACAAGCACAGGCTGGCGGCGGATAGTGGGGCTGATTTCGTAAGCTCAGCTGGCGGCAAGACATAGCGGGTAGAATCCTGAGCTTGAGCTTCGGATGCTGGATACTTCGCGCTTTCGCGACGCGGACCGGTATGCATCGTACCTGAAGACCCCGGCCGGCAGACTGCGCTCGGAGTTAGCGTGGGAGAACTTGCGGTGTTGTTTGCCCCGCGCGGCTGCGATGCGACGTGCGCTCGACCTGGGCGGTGGCACCGGCTTTGCGGCGGTCCGGCTGGCGCAGATGGGATTCGAGGTAGTGCTGCTTGACAGCTCGAAAGAAATGCTGCGAATTGCGAGGCAGGAAACAGAGCCCAGCGCCTCGATAGGTTGCGTCTCGTTCCTCCACGCCGACGCCGCTCGATTGCCAGAGCTTTTTGAGGATGCGGCTTTCGACGTCGTCGTTTGCCACAACCTGCTTGAGTACGTGGCGGATCCCTTCAAGACGGTCTGCGATATCGCGCGGGTTCTGCGTAGTGGCGGGCTGATTTCCGCGCTGGCGCGCAATCGGGCCGGGGAAGTCCTGAGAGCAGCGATTAAGGAAGACTGGAAACTGGCACAAGCGAATCTTTCCGCGGAAACGGTCGTGGATTCGCTCTTCGGCCAGCCGGTCCGAGTGTTCTCGCCGGCGCAGGTCCGCGACATGATGGTCTGTAGCGGGCTGGAAGTGATCGCCGAACGCGGAGTCCGCGTTTTCTCCGATTATGTGGGGGTGGAAGGGCCAAGTGGCGAGTCGTATGATCAGGTGTTGGACTTGGAGCTGGCGCTGGGGGCGCGGCCAGAATTCGCTGCTATTGCCCGCTATTCTCAGTGGATTGCTGTTTCCGCGAAGGAGCCTTCCCGCGAGGACGCGGCACTATGACCCCGGCGGCCCAGCCCGCAACGATCAGGCCCGCCACTTCATCCCGAGGTTTCGCCCTCGGGCTGGGACTGACCAACGAGTGCAACCTTGCCTGTTCGTTCTGCTATCGCGATCCATCGCGGGTCGATCGCTTAAGCCTGGAGCAGGTGCGATCCGTGATGGAAAGTCTGCCTGTCCGTTCCGTCAACTTGGGCACAGGTGAGAACGGCATGCACCCGCAGTTCCGCGCCATATTGGCCTACCTCCGAACCCTCCCGGTGAAGCTCACCATCACCTCGAACGGCCACAGCGCCGCCGTGCTCAGCGATGACGAGCTTTGCGGCTTCCGCGACGTTGAGTTTTCTCTCGATTATCCGTCCGAAGCGGAGCAGGATGCGCAGCGTGGTGCAGGCAACTGGGCCCTGATTCACGAACAGGCAGAGCGCTGCGTGCGCCTGGGGATTTCCGTCACTTTTATTGCCGTGATGATGAAGTCCAACTACCAACGGCTGGCCGAGATTGCGCGCGTGGTCAAGCGTTATCAGGCACCGCTGCGGGTGAATGTCTATCAATCCGTGCGGTCCGACCTCTATGCCGTGAGTTACCAGGAGTACTGGGAAGGATTTCGGGTGCTGTTTGCCGAGACGGACGTGATCGACATTGGCGAGCCGCTGGTCCGCGCCATGGCGGGAATGCCTCCGCGGTACGGCGGATGCGGAGTGAGCACAGTGAGGGTCACGCCCCGCGCTACCACGCAGCCGTGCGTGTACTGGCCGGGAACAGGAGAGCCGCTGTCGCTTCTGCTTGGCCTCGGCAGTGGACTTGTAGATACGCCGCCATACGTCGATGCGCGCACGGTACCCGAGGCATGCCGGCCGTGTACATATCTGGAATCCTGCCACGGCGGATGCGCCGGCCGGCGGCGCATCCAGAACGCTCTCTCCCAGCCGGACTTTTATTGCCCGGTCGTCCGCGGAGAAACGCAGAAGTTACAGGTCCGCATGGCTCCGGCCCGTGAGCTTCCCAAAAGCGAGAGCGCCTGCACTACGGTCGTGATTGCGCGTGATTGAACTGATGCCACGCCGGCGCCTCTTGACCATCGGCCGTTGCCTGCTCCTCTGACTGAGACTCGCGGCCGCGGTTTCGATGCCGCAGCAGGCGCCGCCCACCGGGGACCAGGTCGAGCCGCCCAAGACGAGCCCACCCTACACCGGCGATTTCTCTATCTTCGAATATGAGGATCGTGACAAGAAGCTTCATGTCGAGAGGGTGATGGACATCCTCGGTATTTCTCCGGGAAAGACTGTGGCGGATATAGGAGCCGGCTCGGGATGGTTCTCGGTCCGCGCCGCTCGTCGGGCGGCGCCGGCGGGCGTCGTGTACGCAGTAGACATCAATCCCGAAGCGGTCCGCTACATTAAGGAGCGCGTGGTCCGCGAGTACGTTACGAATGTGCGAACGATTCTCAGTAAGGCGGACGATCCTCTCCTGCCTCCGGCAAGCGTAGACGCTGTCCTCCTGCTGAAGACTTATCACGAAGTGGCCGAGCCGATCGTTCTGCTGAAAAACCTGCGCAAGGCGCTGCGGCCGCAGGCACGGATCGGCATCATTGACCGCAACGACAATGGCGAGAATCACGGTGTGAACCGGGACGTGGTGACGCGAGAGGCTGGACAGGCGGGATACGAGTTGGTGGGTGAATACGACTTCGTGAAATCGGACGGGGACGATTACTTCTTGGTGTTCGAGTCGAACTAGCCTTGTTTGCCGACCAAAGTTGCGCGGAGGAATGTAAACAGGATTCGCGCTCCCGCGCGAAGAGTGCCGATGAATGTACCGGAAACCTTCGATTTGCCGCCGGTTCGCCGGCGGTGGTCCACGGGCAGCTCGAAGATGCGCAATCCAGCCCGGGCGGCGCGTATCTGCATTTCCAGGTTCCAGCCGTATGTTTCCTCCCGCATGCTCAGGCGTTCCAAAGCGTCGCGGCGGATGGCGCGGAAGGGGCACATGTCGGTGAACCGCACCCCGTACAGAACTCTCAGCATCAGACCAGCGGCCCTCCCCGCAAGTAACTGCGAGAAGTTCATGCTGCCGGCTTCGCGCCGCCCGAGCGTACGCGAACCGATCACGAAGTCGTGTGTTCCGTCCGCGATGGGAGCAAGCAGGCGCGGAATCAGCTCGGGACAGTCACTGCCGTCGCCGTCGAGAAAAACCACCACCTCGCACCGGGGCGACATCGCGCACACGCCCGCACGACAGGCGCGTCCATAGCCTCGCCTTGGTTCCTCGACCACGCGAGCGCCTGCCTGCCGCGCCTGGTCCGAGGTTTGGTCGGTACTTCCGTTGTTGACCACAATGATCTCGCTGACGGCATCATGCGGAATGGTGCGTATCACGTCAGCGATGGACTCTTCCTCGTTCAGCGCGGGAATAACCACCGAGACCCAAAGCGGGCGTGAGGCGGGCTTATCGCTCACTTCCGGCGACACGCCGCTCATAGGCTCCAGCGCAGACCGCAGTTCGCACACGATGCGGGCGGCTGGGCGGTCTGCAGGGCGCGGCGGAACTCCTGGTATTTAGAGCCATTCCAGATTTCGGCCAGAGTCTGCTGAGTGGCATCGCCGAGGGTGAAACTTTCATAACCGCGCATCGAGAAAGGGGCGATGCAGCAGGGCAAAGCGCGGCCGTGCGCGGTGAAGTACATGAGTGTCCACGGACGCCGGCAGAGCGACCACGGCTGCGCGGGATCTTTCT
>Ga0335078_10014027_pt1 | contig 11878 bp, 9 predicted proteins | sample Lox_Sample_32_FD_206711 | JGI IMG/M metagenome (GOLD analysis project Ga0335078, IMG submission 206711) | Soil microbial communities from Loxahatchee National Wildlife Refuge, Florida, United States - Lox_Sample_3.2 | ecosystem: Environmental > Terrestrial > Soil > Wetlands | place: USA: Florida... | reverse complement strand
TCCTTATCGGCAAAGATGTTTCGCATGAGTAGTGGGAGCCAGAGCCAGGCATAGAGACCCTTGAGTTGTTTCCGACTGTCGCCCACCCCGATCGACGATTCCACAATCAGCCGCTTTACGAGCAATTTCTCCATGGCCTGGATCAGATTCCGAGTGCCGTCCGAGAGCGTGGTGTTCTTTCCGAGTCGCCGGACACCCAGAGCCGAGAGCACCGCGTCTTGCCCACGCACGGCAGACTCGACCGCGGAGTAATCGAGGATGTCGCCCTGCTGGACCCTCAAATTCGCGTGTTTGAGCTGCACCGCCGCCGGACGGCGAGCGAATGCCGTCACCGCGTGTCCGGCCTCCAGGGCCTGCTCCATCAATTCCAGGCCCGTCGCACCCGTTGCCCCAACAATCAAGAGCTTCATGCCGTCTCCTGAAACTCCTATCATAAGAGATCTGGGGCCGCTGCAGAAGCCACGTTGCCCAAACCGGTCCAATCATCATAAAATGGCAACCTGACTAACCGGAGCGCATCGAGGTGCATTGGCTTACAACTCTCGCAGCACATCTAGGCCATGTCCTAGGCCACTACGGTGGATGGGGCCTCTTCCTGATCAACGTCTTAGACTCCTCCGTGCTGGCGTTTCCTCTGATTAATGATCTTCTCCTCATTCACATGGCCAGCCGCCATCCTGCTCTTGCTCCTTTCTACGCCCTTTACTGCACCGCCGGCTCACTGGCAGGTTCGTTCGCGATCTACGCTATAGGCCGGGGCGGAATCCGCTTCTTCAGGCGCAACCCTGAGATGCGGGAAGCGGGCCGGGCGCGACGCTGGCTGGCGCGCAACGACTTCGTCACGGTGTTGGTGGCGGCGTTGCTTCCGCCGCCGACGCCTTTCAAGGTCGTGCCCATCGTGGCAGGCGCGGTCAACATGAACATCGGCCGTCTGGCGGTGGCGCTACTGGTCGGACGCGGTCTGCGCTTTGTGTTTGAAGCCTGGGTGGGTCTGCGCTACGGCGCCGCAGCCGAAACCTTTCTGCGCTACCACCTCGTGTTCTTGTCGCTGGCCGCCGCCGCAAGCGTAATCCTCCTGGTGGCTACGTACCGATATCTTCAGAAGACCGCTCCCGTCGATTGACGCGACGATAGACGGTGCATGACGGGCGAAGATCCAGATCTACTGGCTCTCGGTGCAGGGAGGCCAGAGCCCTGCCTGCGCCGGATGTCAGTCGGTCCGCCGCCCCATAAAGCTGAAGGACTCCGAGCGCACCCGCAAGTTCCGATCGAGTTCGACAGTGGCCTGAAAGGCCCCGGGCTCGGCGCCAAAACGGAGGTCGTGAATGCGCACCTCGTATCCACTCACGTGGAGCAGGTTTGCGTTGCCGGCTCCATTTGGGCCGCCAGCTTCCTCGGACTCCCCGGCAGCATTGTCCTCTTGGCCGCTGCGGCGCGGACTATCCTGGTCATCAGAAAGGGGTTCGACTTGCGCCCAGGGAAATCGGGCAAAATCTGAAAAGACGCGTCCCACGTGCGTTTGAAGTGCGGCCTGGAGGGCGGCCGAAGGCTGGGGCTTGCGAAACAAAGTGGCATACTCGGCAGCCACGTCCGAAGCTAGTGCACTCGCCGGAAGGACGTGATAGGCCGAGTCTGTCTCCACAACTCCCGTCCAGGAAAACGGATTGAGAGTGGGGAAGGCACCGGCCCGCTCCGGAGGTTCATCGTTGTAATTGTTCGCTTCGAGAAGAGCCAGGACTCGGCGGTGGCCAATGTCTCTCAAACCCCAAAGCACAACCATGGCGACCAGCGCCAAAATCGAGCCCCGGCGATAGCCCGTCTTGCTCGCGCCCACTTCCTCCGAAATCAGGCGAAACAGCAAGGGCAAGCACAGCCCGGCCACCAACAACAGGAGCAGCATGGGATCGATGATCGGCATGATGTCCCAAGCGAACCACCGCCCGCTGAAGGGCAAGAGGAGACGCACCCCGTACGCGTTGGTGAAGTCGAGCAAGACATGGGAGAGTACCGCAATCCAACAAAGCAGCACCAGCCAGCGCACGTCGGGCACGCGCGTAGAGGGCTTGGTCCGGGCCAGCCGGCCCGGGATGTAGATGAGGAAGGCAAGAACAACAGCGAGTCCGCTTGCTCCTAACAGCGAGTGCGTGATACCCCGGTGATACTCGAGGTAGGCGACGCTACCCTTGAATCGGGTCAGGATGTCGACGTCGGGCGCATTAGACCCAACAATCAGGGCGAGCGTGGCAAAACGTGTCTTGCGATTGAGCCCGGCCCGGCTCAAAGCGATTCCCGTGAGCGTGTGCGTCAGGTTATCCATGTTCCGCCCCGCCACGCCCGGTACAGGCCGCAGCTGCAGTCCCCTGTCCTCCCTCTAGCGGGACTCTTCGCCCTCCTCAGGGTGCGCCGTTCACAGTCTTCTCAGGCAATAGGAGCGTCAGCGCGTCGGGCACCACCTCAAACGTCGCAGGCAGCTCGCCCGCCAACTCGCCATCAAGCTCCAGATAAATGCGTTCTGACGCCTGTTCGGCAGAACAGGCCACCGGAGAACCTTCGACGAGCCGCACGTCAGGAAGCGCCACGTGACGCTGCAACGCCACCGCGGTTGCGTAGAGGGAATACCGCAAGGGACCTCGGCCCGCGAACAGGCATAGCTTCATCCGGTCGCTGAAGAGGCTGGCGCCGGGCGCCATGTGGAACCATCCCGCGTATCGCTCGGTACGCTGAAAGACTCCCATGGTGCCGCGCCATTCGCCTTTCCCATTCCGGCAGACGAAACGCGGGAACCGATACCGCCAAGCTTGACGGATCGCTTCCCAGCAGTAAGCGCCCACGCCGAAAGCTGACTTGAATTCCCACGGCAAGCTGTGAACGACATAGGCGTCAAATCCGACCCCAGCGATGCTGAGGAAATAGCGCGAAGGACGCTCGGCAGTGTACCACGTCACCCGCCCGAGCGCGATTCTGCGCGGGCGCACGCACCTCAGTTCTCGCGCTGCCACCACCGGATTGTGGGGAAGGCCGAGATCCTTAGCCGCGATATTGGCAGTTCCGCCGGGCAGTATTGCGAGCGGGCAATGACCCAGAGCAAGGCCGTTGGCCACCTCGTTAAGGGTCCCGTCCCCGCCGCACACGATGATAGATTCCGCGCCTGCGGCCACGGCCGCGCACGCCAACCCTCGCGCGCTTCCCGGCCCAGTGGTGGGGCTCACCTCGAGGTTGAAACCGGCGCCCCGCAAGACTCCGACGACCGCGCGGATTTCCGCCGCTCGCCGGGCCGGGTTGCGCCCGGCGACTGGATTATAGATAAGTGTTGTTCGGCTCAAATGAAGGGAACACCTAGGACCGGAGTGCTTTTATGGCTGCACCGCGCGACACTGAGGATTCCACTGGCTTGACCGATCACCACAGTCAAAAATGAGAGGACAGGACGAAAAGAGCAAGGAGGGAGGCTCGCTCATCGCTCACTTCATGCTAACGGAGAGCACACCCGCCACCACCCGCAGTGCAACCAAATCGCCCGTCTTTTTCTCTCGCCGGATTTTCACCCACACCTTATCGCCCGCTTTGAGATCCGCTGCCTCCGCTGGTTTGCCATCGCGCAGGAATCTGGTTTTCTTGTCAAGCCTGAAGGCCTGATCGTCGCCGAATTCGGTCTTGTCGCAGATCAGTTCCGCTGACGCGACGCTCTTGACTACACCGTAGACGTAGTTTTGGAGATTTCGCGCCGTATCGGTGGGGTTTCCAAACCGTGCATTATCGGGCGGCTGGGCCGGCGAATCAGCCCGCCCCGGCTGATTAGGCTCCCCACTGGGCTGCTGTGGGGGATCAGCAAAGACAGCCGTCGCACTTGCCAGGACAATTGCGAATATTACCGTTCGAGCTTTCACAATATATCCCCCATCTCCCCTCAAGAGGCTTCTTTCCCATCGAACTGTGCTGCTTTTCCAACGGCGCCCAACAATTGCCCGCCGCATTGAACGTAGCGCCGCCTTAGCATGATGTCAAGCGGGTGCGAGAGGTGGTACTGTCCTAATTTGAATCTGCCGTTGTTGGGCCACCCACTCGGACAAATGTCATCCTGAGCGCAAGCGAAGGATCTGCTTTTAACTCAACAGCAGATTCTTCGTCGCCTCTGGCTCCTCAGAATGACGGTGCTGGAGGGTAGGGGACACTAGTCAAATTAGGACACCACCCGAAAGGTGCGAGAGGGTGCGAGAGCTGAGTCGCTTTGTATCACCCAATTCCCCAGTTACCGACGGGGTCGCGACTTGCTTGACTGCCAAGAGCATGGGCCCTCCGCCACGATTAGCCTGATGTGAGAATCAGGCCCACGCCACCTTGGCTTCGAACGGGCGTCGCGACACCACTCATTCCGTTAAATGCGCTATGATGTGGGTCTTAACCATCGCGAGGAGAAAAAATGAGCTCAGACCAGTACTTCCAGCTGGATGGTCAAGTCGCGGCAGTAACCGGCGCCGCTCAAGGCATCGGCGAGGGCATCGCTCGCCGGCTTCATCAGGCGGGAGCGAAGGTGGCGGTTCTCGACCTTGACGAGTCAGCGGCTCGGTCTGTAGCCGGCGAAATCAGCGGTTTAGGCGTGGCCTGCGATGTGACCTCGGCAACGTTGGTGAGCGAGGCTTTCCGCCGCATCGAAAGCGGCTTGGGTCCAGTCAGCATCCTGGTGAACAACGCCGGGATTGCGGGCCGCACAGTGCCCCTGTGGGAGCTCGAGGAACGCGACCTGGACGCCGTGTACGCGGTAAACCTGAAAGGCGTCTTCCTAACCTGTCGCGCTGTAATTCGCGGCATGCTGGAACGGCGTTACGGCCGCATTGTGAACGTGGCGTCGATCGCGGGCAAGGAAGGCAATCCGAACATGCTCCCGTACTCCAGCAGTAAGGCCGGCGTGATAGCGCTCACCAAATCCCTGGCAAAGGAGGTTGCGGGCAAGGGCGACATCACCGTGAATAGCATTGCGCCGGCGGTGATTCGGACTAAGATTCTGGACGGGTTGGCAGCCGAAACCGTGCAGTACATGGTGAGCAGGATTCCCGTGGGCCGCACGGGCACGATCGAAGAAGTCGCCGCCCTGATTCAATACCTCGTGTCGCGCGAAGCGTCGTTCACCACAGGGCAGTGTTATGACATCTCCGGCGGTCGGGCCACCTATTGACCGCGAGGCACCGGCAGCTGCGAACGCCCGTCCCCTTCACTTCCGTCCAAGGAGATCAACAATGAAAAGCAAGCGGCTGGGTCGAAGCGAATTGATGGTTTCGGAGTTAGGACTTGGCTGCATGGGCATGTCGGAGTTTTACGGGCCCGGGAACGACGAGGAATCGATCGCCACCATCCATCGGGCCCTGGAGCTGGGCTTCAACTTCCTGGACACGGCCGACATGTACGGTCCCTATCTCAACGAGGAACTAGTGGGGCGGGCGATTCGGGATCGCCGCCCGCAGGTGATCTTGGCCACTAAGTTCGGGATTGTGCGGATGCCGAACTCCCCGGCGCGCTCGGTCAACGGCCGGCCAGAGTACGTGCGCTCCTCATGCGAAGGTAGCCTGCGCCGCCTGGGCGTGGAGACCATCGACCTTTATTACCAGCACCGTGTCGATCCCGACACCCCCATCGAGGAGACAGTGGGGGCGATGGCGGACCTCGTCCGCGAAGGCAAGGTGCGCTGCCTGGGGCTGTCCGAAGCAGGTCCTGAAACCCTGCGCCGCGCCGCCCGCGTACACCCCATTGCCGCCCTGCAGACCGAGTATTCGCTCTGGAGTCGGGAGCCTGAGGAGGGAATCCTGGCCGCCTGTCGGGAGCTTATGACTACATTTGTAGCGTACAGCCCACTGGGCCGGGGATTCCTGACGGGGCAGATCAGGCGCTTTGAGGACTTGTCTGAGGATGATTATCGCCGCACGGCGCCGAGGTTTCAGGGTGAGAACTTTCAGAAGAACCTGGACCTAGTGCGGCGGATCGGGGAGATCGCTACCGCTAAAGGCTGCACGCCTTCGCAACTCGCCCTGGCGTGGGTGCTGGCCCAAGGCGATGATATCGTTCCCATACCCGGCACTAAGCGGCGCAAATACCTCGAAGAGGACGCTGCCGCCCTACAGGTGCATCTGACGGTCGGAGACCTTCAAACCCTCAACGACATCTCCCCACGGGGAGCGGCCTCCGGCGGACGGTACCCGGAACACGCTATGGCCATGGTCGGCCGATAAGCGAAAATCACAGCACCCTGAGGGGTAGCGTTTCGGGTCAACAGCCAGCCTCAAGGCGGCCTCTACGGTTGCCGCAGCCGACTCCGCCCTGAAACGGCCCGCTAGCGACCTCCGACGCCGGCGGGTTGCAGCTTCGGCCGCTTGGCGCCACGCGTTCCGTTTCCTCCGATCTGCCGCACCTCGATAGCTGGTACCACCGCCAGGGTGGGAATCTCCAGATAGAATTCGACGTCGCGCTCATCACGAAGCGCCTTGTCGCGAAGCTCGAGAATCAGAGCCAGCCCAAAGCCCAGAACCAAGCCTCCGCCCAAGCCACCGAGCAGGAATTGCCACCAAATGGGGAAGGACGGGACCAGCGGCAAGCTCGCCGGATCCAACAAGCGGAACTCCTCACCTTGCCCATTGCTCTGCGCGTTCGCCGCCATTTGAGACTGATCGCGGCTGGCAAGCAGACTATTGTAGAACTTCAGCGCGGCGTCATACCCCAGGCTTAGTTGTTTATACTGCTCCTCCACCAACGGACTTACTCCAACGCGTGATTCGTAGGCTTTCACTTGTTCCTGAAGCCGGGCCTGCTCCTTGGTCCTTTGCTGAATCAAGGCGTCGTCCTGCTTCAAGCGGGCACGCAATTCCTGTATCGACGCGGGAGCAAGCGGTGAGTTCGCGGCCTCTTCAGTACCCTGGGCAGGGGCGGCCTTGGCGCTTGCGGCCTGGCTGCCTGAAGGCTCGTAAGCGGTGGCGGGTGCATTGGACGTCGAGCTGGCTGGATTCTTAGTGCCTGACTTTTGAGGGGCGGCCTTCTGGGCGTCGATCTGTTGCTGCAGCTGAGCGATATTGCCCTTCAGCTTTATCACGTCCGGGTAATCGTCAGTATAGCGGCCCTGCAGGATAGCCAGGCTGGCCTTCATTTTCACGAGTTGGTCCTGAAGGCTCGGAACGTCAGCGGACTGGTCACCGGTCTGGACCGCGTGCCACGTCGCTTCCTGCTGCGTCAACAAGGACTGCTCATAGGTCTTGTCGAGTTGAGCGCGGCTCAGTTGATCCGTCACAGCCGCGAGCTGAGTGCTCAGCGAGGCCAGTACCTGCAGGTTGGCCTGTTGATCGTCAGGCAGCGAACCCAGGTTCTTGCGTTTGAAGTCCTCCATTTTGGCGTTCTGCTCGTCGAGAGAGCGCTTGGCGTCAGCCAGAGAATTTGACAAGAACTGCGCGGTGCCCTTCGCCATGCTTTCGTTCTGTTGCAGATCCTCCGACATGAACATGGAGGTAAGCTCGGTGGTGACTTGCTGGGCCAGCCGCGCCGTGTCCCCGGTGTAATTGACGCTAAACCCTGGAAGCGGTAACTGCTTGCCGCTGGTTCTCAGCAGCTCTCCTTGGAGTGCCACGGGCTTGATGACAATGTCCTTGCGCATGGCTTCGACAGCGTCCTCCATGGACTTGTTGCGTTCACTCTTGTACAGATCGTAGCGTTCAATCAGGGGCTGCAGGCGCGTACGGCTTTCAATGCGCTCCTGCATGGTCGCCAGCCTTACAAAGAGGTCACTCGTCGGCGAGGACTGAATGAGATCCTGGGGAACGGTGGGCTGCTCGTCCAGAATTAAGCTCGTGGAGGTGTACTGCGCCGGAATGATGAACGTGAGGAGTAATCCGACGACGCCTCCCGCTACGGCGGGTATTATCACCAAACCCAGCCGCCGCTTCAGAATGTTGGCGTAGTCGTCGAAACTCATCTCCCGATTTCCAATCATATGACCTCTTCCTCTTTCATCAGCGGTGTCGAAGCACCCCTGACCTCATCAGCGCCCGGCGGGCGACGCAAGAACCTCTCGATTCGATCATCATGCCTGAGTTGCGGCCGCATTTCCCTTCCTCGGCAGCGTCCCGAGACTTCCGAAGATGGCAACCCAGCAAGGCTATGGAACCACTATGGTGTCCCCTGGCTTTAAGGGGATATTCTCTTCTTCATTTTTACCCTTAATAACGTCTTTATAATTAAAAGAATACTTCACCTGCTTGCCGCCCTCGTCTCGTAATACGTATATCTTCTTAGGGTTAGCGAAGGGAGTAAAACCACCGGCGCCCGACAACCCTTGCAGAACGGTCATCCCCGGCAGAAGAGGATAGGTGCCTCCGCGGGTCACTTCACCCATAACGTAAAATCGCTGGCTGTTGATCTGGGTCACCATGACCGTGACCTGTGGGTCGGAGATGAACTTCTTGAGCCTCTCAGTAAGATCGGTAGTCAGGACCCCTGCTGTAAGACCCGAGGCTTGAATATCGTTGACGAGCGGAAGGGAGATTTTGCCGTCAGGTCGAACGGGCACCGTCTTGCTTACTTCAGGCTCTTTCCAAACTTGAATGTCGAGAACATCTCCGGGCTGGATCACATAGGTAGCCGAGGGCCCCGCAGCCGCCATGGGCGCAACGGGCTTTTCAGGAGCGTTCGACTGCCCGCTTGGCACTGCGACAGCCAGCGCCACAGACAACGCGACACAGAACACGGCTGAAGCAACCGTGGTAAATCTTACCCTCATGCTCAGATCTCCTCACGCGCAGGTAGTGGCGAGCGGCAGCGGCTTGAGACACACAACCATCGCTGGCACTGACGCTTACCATTTCTGCAGCCCAGATTCCAGGTCGTTTAAGCCCCCACGACCGTTGCCGTGCATTCGTGCCAACGCATCGCCTCAGGAGAAGCCAAGGGCCCAGACCGCTAGATCTCAATCCTAGCAGAGTCAGACTAGCGCTGCAATTCAAAAACCAGGCGCCAGTGGTTCTATTATCTTGCTTTATAATCCATTAGTCTTTCGGCTCAGGCTTTGATCCCGAGCATCGTCAAACCGGCGGCGCATGCGCGCTATCGACTATGAGCCAACAGTTACTCACGTGACGCCACCCTCTGAGGCTAGAATGGCCGCAATGCCATAACACTTTTAGTATCAATAACATTCCGCCATATCGAGGATAACATTCATCCTCTCAATGGTATGCCCAAAGTCCGCGGGTCGAGAAACGTGTAAGCCTCTTAATTATGAACGAGATTCCAGTTTTGACCTGATTCCAAGAATGGAAGTCACTTATTATCATTAACATTCCAGCTTAACTTTTCGTTTTTTGTCGCCCCTGCCGTTCTAACTGTCGGCCGCAGCCACAGTGCTATCCCGGCGGACCTACGGAGGACGCTCCTGGATGCCTAAACCGTAGCTTGCACGAAAGAGGACGCAGGGCAAGTTGGAGGATTTGAGCGCCTGTCGGTTTCGTCCCGCGCCACCAGCGTTCGGACGATGCAACCTCGCCGGTTGTGATGGCCACTAGCCTCGCATTGCTGTGGATGGGGTGGAACGTGTTCTTTGCCGCCTTCAGGAACGTCCTGTCGGGGAGTTGACAAACGCCAGGCAGGTTCAGCCTCGAGTGGTTAGCAGCCTTCGGTCAAGTGCCTGCCCTCGGGGGGCGAGCGTACACATTCTGATGGGCTTGCCGGGCCGCGACCCGTGACCGTCGATTCACGGCTTGCCGTACTTGTCGAGCCACTTCAGTTCCTCGCGCACTTTGATTCTTCCGTGCCATGGGTTCTTGTCGAGCGAGTGGCCTTCGCCCGGGAAAATGAGCAAGCTGGTGGGTACGCCGCGCGCGTGGAGCGCTCGTTCCAGAAGGTAGTCTTCGCCCACGTAGACGCGAATGTCGTCGGCTCCTCCTACCACGTGGGTCGGCGTGGCGACCTTGGCGAACTGCCAGATGGCGGCCTCGGCATCGTAATTTTGCTTCGCCTTCCAGGGCACCCCGCCCAGAAAGTAGGCATCGTCAAAAGTGGTATCGTCGTTGCCCCAGTTCGCGACGTGCTCCACCGCGCCCGCCCCGGACACGGCGGCCTTGAAGCGCGAGGTCTGAGTGATCAACCAATTCGTGAGGTAGCCGCCGTAACTATAGCCCCCCAGCGTAAGATGGGCTGGGTCAGCGGTACCGTCGCGGACGAGCTGGTCGACCCCTTCTAAGATATCCTTACCGGGCCGTGAGACGATGGGCCCGATCACGCCCAAGGCAAGGGCATCACCGTATCCTACTGAGCCGCGGTAGTTTGGCTCGAAGACCAGCCACCCGTCGGTAGCGGCAAGGGCTGCCCACTGGTACCAGTCGGCTTCAAAATGGTTGCCGTCCGCATCTTCCGGACCGCCATGGATCAGCGTGAACATCGGCAGGTGGGTAGCGCCGAGTTTGCCGGGCGGGTAAATGAGCATACCCTCCACGGCGGCACCGTCGTCGGCCTTCCAGCGGTAAGGCTTTCCCTGAGGGAGCGCGCGCTGAGTGAAAAGTCGGTTGAAGTCAGTGATGGGACGAGCCTTGTCCATCCCTTCGGGGCTCTCAGCGAGGTACACCTCCTTAGGCTGCTGCAGCGACGAATACACAAAGGCAATGCGCCCGGAATGCTCCGCTGCCGAGAAAGTCTCGTAAGTGCCCAGCCAGCCTGAGCGCTGCGCGAGCGCCCGGGAGCCATCCGCCTGCGTGTAAGCTTGGACTTCGGTACCCAAACGCCCGCCCGCCAGGAGCCCCCCAGTCGGCAAGATCGTATAATCGAGAAGCGCACCGTGGAATTCCCTTCCCCAGCGCGTATAAGTCTTGGCGGGTGGGGCGGTTGGGGTCGAGTTGGCGTCAACGTCGACCGAATAGATGCGCGGCTGAAGGTCCTGGTAGGGCCCTTCCACGGATCCATTCAGGACGGAGAAAAAGAGACGACGACCGTCGGGAGACCATGTCAGGGTCTCGTAGATCGCTTGAGTATGGCTGAGCAAACGCACGGCGCCAGACGGCAGATCCACCAACTCGATATTGCAGGCTTCGAGCGACTCCTGCCGCCTGGATCGGGAGTCGGTAATGAAAGCCAGGTTGTGACCGTCCGGTGACGCGATTAGATGTTTGACGCGCCACGGCGTGGTAGAAATGGCACTGGGCCTGGCCTGATCGGCAGTGTGCGTCGCCGGGACCTCCGCGCCGGCAACTTCCGCCAAATCAATATGAAACAGCGTGTCGCCGCGCTCCGACTCCCTGAATTGAATCACGTCCGTCCAATGCCTTTTGTAGACCTCTTCCTCCTCCGGGCTTCGGGGCGTTCGCGTGGCAAAATAGATGGAACGCGAGTCGGCTGACCACGCGAAGGCATGAACCTCTTCCTTGCCGTGCGTCACCGGAAAAGCCTCGCCTCCGTCGGCAGCAATTGCCCACACCTGGCCGCTGGGTTGCTGCTTCTCGGATGCGGGTTCTTCCGGGTTCGGCCCGGGTACAACCCTGTCTGAAATGAAAGCGATCCATCGTCCGTCAGGCGACCACTGAGGCTCCGAATCGTGCCCGGATCGAGTCAACGGAATCAGGTTGCTGGCGCCTGCCACACCCTGAGGGTTGACCTCCCGATAAAGCCAAAGGTCGGTTCGGAACCGGTTCTGATCCCAGTCGGCCCGGGTAGTCTGGATGACCACCGCGCGCCCGTCGGGAGCAAGAGACACCTTATTGATTTCAATAGAGTTGAAGAACTCTTCCAGGGTCAAGGGCGGCTTCTGGGCGCTGGCAACGACGGCCAGACAAGTCAGAAAAACAGCAAGCCGAGTTGAGTTTCGGAGCATGAGATTGTCGATTTTTACGATTGTCGATTGCCGATCGCTTTTGGGTCG
>Ga0335078_10014026_pt1 | contig 11878 bp, 14 predicted proteins | sample Lox_Sample_32_FD_206711 | JGI IMG/M metagenome (GOLD analysis project Ga0335078, IMG submission 206711) | Soil microbial communities from Loxahatchee National Wildlife Refuge, Florida, United States - Lox_Sample_3.2 | ecosystem: Environmental > Terrestrial > Soil > Wetlands | place: USA... | reverse complement strand
CCTACCCCGTGGAACGCCAGCCCGCGCGATTACTACGGCACGCCCGGTCCTTACGAGGATGCGGTGCAGGATCAGCCGATCTTCGAGGAAAGCGGACGCGACAAATTCAAAGGCATCGATATCATGCGGACCGTTCGCAGTTTCGATCCGTGCCTGCCGTGCGGCGTCCACATGTATCTGGGCAACGGCCAGGTGATCGAGAAGCGGCATTCGCCCACGTTGCTCAACACTATGGAGAAGGGGTAGGAGACGCGTGGCTGAAGCGCCGGATGTCGAGCGAACCGTTCGTAAACTCGAAGAATTACTGGACGAAATCGCCGCGGCCGATCCCCAGCTTCGGGAACGCGCTGAAGAGGTTGTCCGCTTGCTGATGCAGCTTTATGGCGCGGGTCTAAGCCACGTGATGGCGATCGCGGGGCCGGAGACGGCGCCGCGGCTGGCGGAAGACAAGCTGGTGGGCAGCCTGTTGCTGTTGCATGGGCTGCACCCCGTCGATCCGAGCACGCGCATTGGCCACGTCCTTCGGCGTATGGAGGGCCACATGGCCGGCCATCGACTGCATCTGGCCGCACTTTCGGAAGACGTGGCACGGATCCGGGTGGAACTGAACGGCGGGCCGATTCCCCACGCCTTGGCTCAGGCGATTGAGCAGGCGATCGCCGACTGCGCGCCCGAGATCGGTGCCGTACAAATCGAGGGACTGCCCGAGAGGCCGGCGGAGTTGGTTCAGATCGCGATTGCGCCGCCGGTGGCCGGTTGAGATGCAGCACCTGTTCCGCCTTCGACGGTATCTGGATACTCCCCCGCCGCCGCCATCGAAAGCGGCAGGGTGCGAGATGTGCGGCGCGCCGCTCGAAAACGGACACGCACACGTGGTTGACCGGGAACAGCATCGCCTGCTGTGCAGCTGCCGGCCCTGCTATCTGTTGTTCACCCATAGCGGAGCTGGAGGCGGCCGATTCCGGTCGGTAGCAGAGCGGGTGATCCCGCTGCCGAATGAGGAACTCCAAGCTGTCCCGTGGGAGGCGTTGGAGATTCCGGTGGGGGTGGCCTTCTTCCTGCGCGATTCGGCGCGCGATAAAGTCCAGGCTTTCTATCCCAGCCCGGCAGGCGCGACGGAAGCGGGGCTCGCGTTGGAAATCTGGAACGACATCGTGACTGCCAGCCCGACAATCGCTGCGATGGAGCCCGATACGGAAGCACTGCTCGTGTGGCGCCGGCAATCCGTTATGGAGGCATGGATCGTCGCTGTCGACGCCTGCTATGCACTCGTGGGCAGGATTCGCCGGCAGTGGACGGGTTTTGCCGGTGGACCCGAGGCGTGGCAGGAAATCGGCTCATTCTTCGCAGAACTGCGAACACGCGAAAGGAGCTGCGCGTGATCGATCTCTGCTTTTCCGTGTTAGGGGCGCGCCCCGACCCGCAAGCCGCCACGCCAACGCTCGTTTTTCGGGTCCGGATTCAGGCAACTATGCCCGTGCACGCGATGCTCTTGCACTGCCAACTGCAAATCGAGCCGCGCCGCCGCCATCACGTACACGCCGAGCAGGAACGCGTGTTCGATCTCTTCGGTGAGCCGTCGCGCTGGAGCGACACGCTGCGGCCGCTGACCTGGACCCGAAGCTCGCTGACCGTACCGGCCTTCGACGAGAGCGTGGACATCGAGCTGGCGGTGGCTTGCACGTATGACTTCGATGTGGCCGCCGCGAAGTACCTCCATGCACTCGAAGGTGGCGAACTGCCGCTGCGCTTTCTGTTTAGCGGCACCGTTTTCGCGAAGGCGGAGAACGGCTTTCGCGTGGCGCAGGTGCCCTGGGACAAGGAGGCGCTGTACCGCATGCCGGTGGCCGCCTGGCGCGAGGTGATGGAGGCGCATTTCCCTGGGTCCGCCTGGATCCGGCTCCGGCGCGAAAGCCTGAACCGCTTGCAGCTCTTTCGCGCGCAGCGCGGGCTGCTGAATTGGGACGAAGCCATTGAGGCGTTGATGGGTGAATCGCGCGAGGAGGCGGCCGTCCAATGAATTTCGAACGGGCTCGCAAAATCGCCGATGCCGTGATGTACGAGGGGTACAATCTGTACCCCTACCGGCCCTCGTCACTGAAGAACCGTTTCCGCTGGCAGTTCGGAATCGTGGCGCCGCGCGAGTGGAGCGAGAATGGCGGCGGCGATCCTTGGGAAATGCAGACGGAGTGCCTGGTCGAGGCTGAAGACGGAGCAAGGCTTGATGTCGCCATCCGCTTCCTTCAGGTACAGGCGCGTGAGGGCGAGCCGTGGGAAGACGGAATCGAGAGGGTCATCGAGTGGACCGAACTCCGAGTCTTGGATCTGGCGGCTGCCCCGCGCGAGGAGCGGTTTGCGATCGGGCTGATCACTGGCGTGGTAAAGCTCTCGGCACAACCGATCGACAGCTTTCTCAAGGTTACGGTGCGCGTGGAAAATCACACCCCCTTTTTTCAGGCCGCCGAAGGCGACCGAAGCAAAGCCATGCGCATGTCGTTGGTCGGCGCACACACCATGTTCGCCATCTCTCAAGGCGCCTTCGTCTCCGTGACGTCGCCGCCGCCCGCCGCTCTCTTGGCGACACAAGCGTGCTCCAACGTCAACACGTGGCCGGTGTTGGTGGGTGAACCCGGATCGCGGAACATGGTGCTGTCAGCGCCGATCATCCTCGAGGACCACCCATCGCTGGCGCCGGAGAGCGCCGGGGATTTCCACGATGGCACGGAGATCGACGAGATTCTGACCTTGCGCGTTATGACGCTCACCGATGCGGAGAAACGCGAGGTCTGCCGGAGTGACGAGGGGGCCCGCCAGATCATCGATCGCTGCGACAATATGCCGCCGGAGATCTTCGAGCGCCTGCACGGAGCGATCCGCTCGATGGGAGCCGCTCCGTTGCGTCCGCAGCTCCATGACGTCGAGGGCACGGAAGAGTTCTTCAATCCAAAGGATGAGAATCCCGAGCAAAATAGCGCCGTCGTAGATGGCAGCACGGTCACGCGCGGCGAACGGGTACGCATCGCGCCCAAGCGGAGTGCGGACGCAATGGACCTGTTCCTCGCCGGGCGCACAGCGGTTGTGGCTGCAATACATCACGATCTCGACGACCGTATTTATGTTGCAGTGACCGTGGAAGACGATCCCGCGGCCGATCTTCAGGGCCGTGTGGGCCGGTATTTCTATTTCGATCCAGATGAATTGGAGTTGGTGGGAAAGGAGAAGTGAAATGCGTACTTTCGGTTGGATGATAACGGTGGTCGTGGGCGGATACGCGACATACGTGTTTCTGAAATCGATTCCTGACCTGGTGCGGTACGCGAAGCTGAGCTCCCTGTGACATGTCCAGGCTCCTGGTAGCGGGAATCGGCAACATCTTCTTAGGCGATGACGGCTTCGGGGTGGAAGTCGCGAAACGCCTGGCCGCCGAGAAACTGCCGCGCGAGGTTACAGTGCGCGATTTCGGAATTCGCGGATTGCATCTCGCGTTCGAAATGCTCGAAGGGGCTTACGAGACCACTCTTCTGGTGGATGCCCTGCCGCGTGGCGGGACTCCGGGAACTCTCTACTTAATGGAGCCGGAATACGACCGTCTGCCAGAAGCCGAGGCCACGGATGGGCATGCCATGGACCCGAGTACGGTACTGGCGATGCTGAAATCGCTGGGCGGTTCGGCCGGCAGGGTACTCATCGTCGGCTGCGAGCCGCAGTCCGTCGAAGAGGGGATCGGGCTGAGCGGTCCGGTCGCTCATGCGGTCGGCGAGGCGGTCCGGTTTGTTTGCGACATTGTCGAGCGCGAGCGAAAGGGGGTTGTGCATGTGTCTGGCGATTCCCGGGCAGATTGAGCGGTTAATCCCGGAAACGGATCTGGCGACCGCGGATGTGAGCGGAGTCAAACGAAACGTCAACATCGGGTTGGTGAGCCATGAGGGAATTGCACCGGGAGACTGGGTGCTGATCCACGTAGGCTTCGCTCTTTCCAAAGTGGACGAGCACGAAGCGCGCGCATCGTTGGAGTTTCTGGAAACCTTGGGAGAAGCGTTCCGCGACGAGATTGCCGCCATGACCGGCGCGGAAGGATTCTCTCCACTGGACACGGCGGAGAGAGGCGGAGGTTGACCATGCGTTTCGTCGACGAATTCCGCGATCGCCGGCTCGCCCAGGAGCTGTCCGCGCAGATCGCGCGCCTGGCCCGTCCCGATCGGGAATATCGCTTTATGGAGGTTTGTGGCGGCCACACCCACACCATCTACAAGCACGGTATTCAGGATTTTCTTCCGCCCAACATTACCTTGGTGCATGGACCCGGTTGCCCCGTCTGCGTGATTCCCATGGGACGCGTGGATGATGCGATCCATATTGCCCGGCAGCCCGGCGTGATCATGACGTGCTTCGGCGACATGATGCGCGTGCCCGGCAGCACAGGCTCGTTCCTCGATGCCAGCGCGGAGGGCGCCGACATCCGCATGGTCTATTCCCCCCTGGATGCCCTGAAGCTGGCGCGGAAAAACCGCGATCGTCAGGTCGTGTTCTTTGCCATCGGTTTTGAAACCACGGCTCCCTCTACGGCTCTGACGTTGCTCAAAGCCGCCGCGGAGAACGTCACGAACTTCTCCGTCTTCTGTAATCACGTGACGATCGTCCCCGCTCTCAAAGCGATTCTGGATTCGCCGGACTTGCGGCTGGATGGTTTTCTGGGGCCAGGGCATGTGTCCACCGTAATTGGCTGCCGTCCATATCAATTCGTTCCGCAGGCATTCCAACGGCCGGTTGTGGTGGCTGGATTTGAACCGCTGGACATCCTGGAATCGGTTCGCCTCCTGCTGAAACAACTCCACGAGGGTCGCTGTGAAGTGGAGAATCAGTACACGCGTGTGGTTCCGTGGGAAGGCAACACCAAGGCGCTGGAAGTGATCCGCAATACGATGGAGTTGCGGCCTCACTTTGAATGGCGCGGTTTGGGGTTCATCTCGCAGTCGGCACTCCGGCTGCGCGAGCCGTTCTCGAACTTTGACGCCGAGCGCATTTTCCAAGTGCCCGGCGTGCGCGTGGCCGATCCCAAGGCGTGCCAGTGCGGCGAAGTGTTGAAAGGCGTGTTGAAGCCGTGGGAATGCAAAGTCTTCGGGACGGCTTGTACGCCCGAAACGCCCATCGGCACGTGCATGGTGTCTTCCGAAGGCGCCTGCGCGGCTTACTACAACTTCGGCCGTTTCACTCGCGAGCGCGTGGCGGAGGCTGTGCGATGACCGCGCGGCCGACCCGCGAGCAGCAAGTGCTGGATCGCATCGAGTCGTATCGCCGGCGGAAAACCGTTCTGCGTGAGGAGCGGATCACCATGGCCCATGGCGCCGGCGGTAAGGCAACTCAAACCTTGGTCCAGGCGCTTTTCCTCGAGGCGTTCCGCAACCCGCTGCTTGAACCGCTCGAGGACCAGGCCGTGTTCGGCGTGAACGGGAGCCGCTTGGCAGTGACGACCGATTCCTTCGTCGTGTCACCGCTATTCTTCGCCGGGGGCGATATCGGCCATCTGGCAATCAATGGGACGGTGAACGACTTGGCAGTCTCGGGCGCGCGGCCCTTGTATTTGACAGCTGGATTCATTCTCGAAGAAGGTTTCGCAACGGCCGATCTGGAACGAATCGCAAAATCGATGGCACGGGCGGCGGAGGCCGCGGGTGTCGCCATTGTCACCGGCGACACGAAAGTGGTGCAGCGCGGCAAGGCCGACGGCTGCTTTATTAACACAACGGGAATCGGCCTGTTCGAGCGCGATATTCAATTGGGCGCCACACAGGTGCGGCCCGGCGACGCGGTTCTGGTTTCGGGACCGATCGGTGACCACGGAATCACCATTATGCTCGCGCGCGGGGAGCTCGAACTGGTTTCGCAGCTCACTTCCGATACCGCGCCCCTGCACGGACTCGTGGAAAGCCTGCTCAGCGCAACGCCTTCCGTGCGCGCCATGCGCGACGCCACCCGCGGCGGCGTGGCTACCATTCTGAACGAGATCGCGGCTGCGGCCGGTGTGGCTATGGTGGTGGATGAAAACGCCGTGCCGGTGCGCGATGAAGTTCGCGGTGCCTGCGAAATTCTGGGTATCGATCCTCTCTACGCGGCTTGCGAGGGCCGATTGGTCGCCATCGTGGCGGGCGATGCCGCGGAAACGGCGCTCCGCGCGATGCGGACTCACCCGCTCGGCCGGGAGGCGGCGATCATCGGAAGCGTTCGCGAGGACCCGCCCGGACTGGTGCTGCTGAAGACCCAGTTTGGCGGTACACGGATTGTGGACTTGCTGGTGGGCGATCCGCTGCCGCGAATCTGCTGAACGCGGAAAAGCGATGACCGCGACTTCTCATATCCAGGAAATTGCGTCACGGAAGCTGCTCGATCGCAATGCCGTTTACGAGGCATTCTTTGGGCGGGAGGCAGCCCGACTGGCCCGCGCGTGTCAACAGATGGCGCAACGTTTCCACGATGGCGGCCGCTTGCTGGCTCTGGGCCGCGGCCCCTACGCGACCGATGCGCAGCATGTTTCGGTGGAGTTCGTCCACCCCGTGATCGTCGGAAAACGCGCTCTGCCCGCGCTCGACCTATCGGCTCTCGGCGACGCTATGGTGGAAGTGCTGGTTCGTTCCGAGGACATCGTCATGGGTTTTGGCCCGCCCGAAGGCGATCCGCTGATCACACAGCAACTCCATCGAGCGCGGCGTGCGGGCGCTATGGTATTCGCGCTGCCGGGCACGCGTGGTGATTACGCGGTGGAATGCTTTTCCCAGGACCCGTTCCTTCACCAGGAAATGATGGAGATGCTGTACCACACGCTCTGGGAGACGGTTCACGTATTTTTGGAGCATGGTGAACTGGATTCGGATGCAGGCGGCGCTTCTTTTTTGTACCCATTTCTCGACAGCGATGGGCCGTGGGATCACGGTGTCCTCGAGGATGTCGCCGCATCCATGCTCATGAAGGTGGCTGAAGATGCGGACCTGCGGGAGCGTGTCGCGGAAAACAGTGCCGGCGCCATCGTTCATTCGGCGTCTGCCATCGCGCGAAGTGTGAATCAGGGAGGCAAGCTCCTTCTCTTCGGTAACGGCGGTTCGGCCACCGATGCGAACGATTGGGCGCTCGACTGTATTGACCCGCCCAATGGACTGCGGCCCATCCCCGCGATCTCGCTTTCCTCTGAGCCAGCGGTGCTCACGGCCCTGGCCAACGATGTCGGCGTTGAGGTAGTATTCCTGCGCCAGCTCCTCGCACACGCCCGGCCCGGAGATGTCGCGGTAGCGATTTCCACCAGCGGAGGCTCACGCAATCTTTTGACAACGCTCGAGGAGGCGCGCCGGCGCGGCCTCACGACGATCGCCCTCCTGGGGTACGACGGCGGTGAGATCCTGCGCCGCAGTTTGGCGGATCATGCCATCGTTGTGCCCAGCGATTACATTCCACGCATTCAGGAAGTCCAGGCTTCGGTGTATCACGTGATTCGTGAACTCGTGGAGGTCGCCTCGCATGCCTGACGTCGAGGCGCGGTTGGTGCATGTCCGCGGCGTCGTGCAAGGCGTCGGCTTTCGCCCATTCGTTTACCGTTTGGCCCGGGACCATGCTTTGGCGGGATGGGTGCTCAACGAGGAACGTGGTGTCGAAATCCACGTGGAAGGCGTGGAACCTCAATTGGCTTCGTTCCTGCGGCAATTGAGCGCGAACTCACCCGCGGCCGCTTCGATTCGCTCTCTGGATGTTCGCTCCGCGCAACCGGTCGGAGTGAGCGATTTCGAAATTCGCGCCAGCGAACGCCGTCGAGCGCCCCTGGCTGCGGTGTCGCCCGATCTCGCAATCTGCGAACGCTGTCTCGCCGAACTCTTCGATTCCCAGGCGCATCGATTTGGCTATCCCTATATCAATTGCACCGATTGCGGCCCACGATACAGCATTCTGCTGGATTTACCATACGATCGATCCAACACGACGATGGCTCGGTGGGAGATGGACCCGTATTGCGCTTCGCAATATCGCGATCCGCGGGACCGTCGCTTCCATGCTCAGCCAGTCGCCTGCCCCGAATGTGGCCCGACGTATTATCTCGACACTGACGGCGCGCGGACTGCGGACGGCGCCGCCGCTATTGCGCAGGCGGCCCGAATGCTGCGCCAGGGCGTCATTGTGGCAATCAAGGGCATCGGCGGTTATCACCTCGCTTGCGATGCGCGTAATGCCATCGCCATTGAAAGCTTGCGCTCGCGAAAATTTCGCAAAGAAAAGCCCTTCGCGATGATGGCAGCGAATCTCACGGTGGCCCGGCAAGTGGCCCGTCTGAGCACGGCGGCCGAGGAGTTACTCCTTTCGCCCGCGCGGCCCATCGTGCTGGCGCCTGCACGCGCCGAAATCGACGGCGTCGCGCCGGGCGCCAGTGAAATCGGAATCATGCTGCCGTACGCGCCGCTTCATCACCTGTTGTTCGCCGCGGGCGCGCCCGAACTTCTCGTGATGACTAGCGCGAACCGATCCAGCGAGCCTATAGCCTATCTGGACGACGATGCGCGCGAGCGTCTGCACGGAATTGCGGATGCACTTCTGATCGGGGAGCGGCCTATCGCGCGCCGCGTGGACGACTCTGTGGCCCGCGCGTGCGTGTTGGGTCCCATGATTCTGCGCCGCTCGCGCGGCTATGCGCCTGGCATCGTGGCCCATCTGCCGGTCGAGCGGCCAATCTTGGCCGTTGGGGCGGACCTCAAGAACGCGGTGGCCCTCTCGATCCGCGGCGAGGTTCTGGCAAGCCCCCACATCGGCGATCTGCAACATCATGGAGCCGTCACTGCCTTCCGCGAAACCATACGGGATCTGTTGCGCATGTATGATCTTCACGTCGAGGATCTACTGGTCGTTCACGACGGCCATCCGCAATACCGCTCCACGCAGTTTGCGCTCGAACTTCCAGCGGCACGGCACGTCTCCGTCCAACACCACCGCGCGCATATCGCCTCCGTCCTGGCGGAGCTCGGCGCATGGGATCGCCGTGTCCTGGGCGTGGCATTGGATGGCACCGGTTATGGCGATGATGGCCACATCTGGGGCGGTGAGATCTTCTGCGGGAGCGTAGCGGATGGAGTTCGGCGCGTGGCGCACCTCCGGGAAGCTGCACTCGTCGGTGGAGACGCGGCAGCGCAGCATCCCGTTCAAGCCGCGGCTGGCTTCTTAGCGCAACTTGAGGAATTACCGGATCTCCTGGCACCACCCTTCGATTTTCCGAAGCGCTACCGCGATGCCGTCAAACTGCTCGAAACCGGGGTTCGAACGTTTCGCACGACAAGTATGGGAAGGCTATTCGACGCGGCGGCAGCACTGCTAGGCTTTACGCGCGAGGTGACCTTCGAGGGTCAAGCCGCCATGTGGCTGGAGAGCATGGCACGTAAGGCCTCCGGTCCGGTAGCGCCGTATTCACTGCCATTTTCCGAGGGAGAGCTGGATTTCCGGCCACTCGTCGCCGACGTGTGTCACGATCGCCTCAACGGGCGCGAGCCCGCCGCCATCGCACGCGCGTTCCACCGCGGTATTGCCGGAGGATTCGCGCTGGCATTGCGACAACTCTCTTCAGTCGAACATGTGGATGGAGTGGTGCTCTCCGGCGGAGTCTTCCAAAACGAATTGCTGTTGCATGATCTGCGCGAAGAACTCGCGGACGGTCCTCCAATCTGGACCAACCACCTGGTTCCACCAAACGACGGCGGTATCTGTCTCGGTCAAGCCGCTCTGGCAGCCCTGGAATATGGCGATGCATGAACTTTCCATCGCCATGAGCATCGTGGAACTGGCGCAGGAGGAGGCCCAGAATCGAGGAGTGCGGGTCCTCGCGGTCCACCTCAAGCTTGGGCCGCTGGCAGGGGTCGTCTCGGACGCGCTGCGCGGCTCCTTTGAGATGGCGGCGGCGGGCACTGCGCTGGAACACTCTCGTCTGGTGATTCAGGAAACTTCCATCGTTGCCTTTTGTCCGAAGTGCGAAGACCGCCGCAGAGTGGCGTCCATGCAGTGGATGCGGTGCCCGGACTGCAGTGCACCGGTCTCGGAAGTGCTGGAAGGCGCCGAGTTGCAAGTGACGGGATTGGAGGTGGAACCGTGAACAACAGTCCGCGCTTGCTGGAAATTCGCCGCAACGTGCTGAAGCGCAATGACGTGGTTGCCCGTGAACTGCGCGAGCGCTTTCGCGCAGCGGGCGTTTTCGTAGTGAGCCTGGTCTCCAGCCCCGGTTCGGGTAAGACTTTGTTCTTGGAGAAAACGCTCTCCCAGCTTCGCTCTCGCTACCGGGTGGCAGCGTTGGTGGGCGATCTCGCCACGGAGAATGACGCCGCGCGACTGGCGCGTTCCGGCGCGCCGGTGCGGCAGATCGTCACCGGAACGGTGTGCCATCTCGAGGCGGAGATGGTCCGCGCGTCGCTCGGGGACTGGGACCTCAGCGAACTGGATTACCTCTTCATCGAAAACGTCGGCAATCTGGTGTGTCCCGCATCCTACGACTTGGGCGAGAACGCGCGCGTGGTCTTGCTTTCCGTGACCGAAGGCGAAGACAAGCCGCTCAAATATCCGACGATTTTCCATGGAGCCGACCTCGCGGTAATTACCAAAATCGATCTTGCTGAGGCGGTGGAATTCGATCAAGAAGCTGCGTGGCGGAACATCTCGGCTGTGCAGCCGGAGTTGCCGGTCCTGTCAGTGTCGGCCAGAAGCGGCACCGGTATGGAGGAATGGCTGCAGGTGCTCTACCGCGGCCGGACAGCCGGAAATGAGTCGTCGATACCCGCCACGAGCCGCTAACGTACGCTGCTTCCGGAGTGTCCGGCGATCACCTGTGCGTGGTTCAAGGCCGATACCAACGACACACCGCCGATGATATTTCCCATCAGCGTTGGCGCCATATAACCCGCGAAGAACGAGAGCCAGTTCTTTAGCCCTGCCGCCACCAAGTACAACACTTCCACCGATCCCACGATCACGTGGGTCAGATTCGCCAGGCCAACTACGTACGTCAGGATCACGATTATCCCAATCCGCGACGAGTCGGTAGCGGCGAGCATCCACACCACCATGGCGATCAACCAACCCGCGAAGATTCCGCGCAGGACGGCCAGCCCCGGCGTGACATTCGCCGCGGTCAAACTAATCTCGGTCATAGCCCGCTGCACTTCTGGTGTCATCATTGGCGTTTTGCACACCACCCAGGCGAAAATGTGGGCACCTGCTAAATTGGCCACAAGCACTACCGCCCAGAGCCTCAGTACCGCGACCAGAGTGGTGGAATTTCTTCTGGCCAGCAACGGGATGATCGCCGTCAGGGTGTTCTCAGTGAACAGTTGCTGTCGTCCGATGATCACGATCAGGAAGCCTAAGGGATAGCCAAGACTGGCGATCAACGGCCTCCAGGCGGTCGGCGGCAGGTAACGCCAGAAGAGGGCTTCGCCGAGGAAAGAGAAACCCATCGACAGACCCGCCGCCAGTCCGGACCACGCGAGCGCCGATACCCGCCGGCGCAGTTCTTCGTCGCCGTCTTTGCGGATGGCTTCGTGAACGACGAGAGCCGTGACCGATGTCCTGGATTCGGCCTCCTCTTCCTGGCGCTTGGTGAGGGGAGGAATCGTTTCGCTCCGCGGGATCGGTTGCACCTTTTCGTCGACGATGGTCTCCACTCGATTCTCCCGATCCATCCTCATCCTCCGTTCGTCCGTTTGCTAACCCGTGCGGTTCTTAACGGCCAACGAACCGCGACCGTCAGGGAGCGGAATTCACGGTCACGGTCATGCTCATGCGCTTTTCGACTTCCGTTGCAGCCTTTCCCGAACGGCGATCAAGTCTTTGACGAAAGCGTAGTAGTCCAAGTGGCGTTGAGCCGGGT
>Ga0335078_10014024_pt1 | contig 11878 bp, 13 predicted proteins | sample Lox_Sample_32_FD_206711 | JGI IMG/M metagenome (GOLD analysis project Ga0335078, IMG submission 206711) | Soil microbial communities from Loxahatchee National Wildlife Refuge, Florida, United States - Lox_Sample_3.2 | ecosystem: Environmental > Terrestrial > Soil > Wetlands | place: USA... | reverse complement strand
CTGATCGGCGAACTGCAGCGTTGGCCTTCGGCTCTCTTTAAGCGGGAAGCTGGGGGCGCCGGAGCCATCGTCGGAATTGTCTGGCTGGTGCCGATTTTCGGCGTCTATTTTGCAATTAAACTTTGTCACTGGGGCGCGGCCCCATCGAGCGCGCCGAAAGCGGTGGGATTGTCGATAATCGGCGCGATTATCATCACCTGCGGCGGCTTCTTGCTTTTCGATCAGGGGCTGAAGTTGCCCGGAAGGCAGCTAATCGGCCTGGTGTTTTTTATCGCTGGCATCCTGGTCGAATATTCCGCGTGGCCCACACTATTCAAAGTTATGATTGCCTACGGGTATTCCGCCAGAATCCCGGTGCTGATCGTTATGTTCTTTGCGATGCGGGGCAATTGGGGCACCCACTATGACGCCGGACCAGCCGGGGCGCCAACTGAATTCTGGCCTAAGTTCCTGCAGCTCGCGGTCGTTCCTCAGATGCTGATGTGGATCGTCTTTACGGTTGTTGTGGGAGGAGTTTTTGGAGCCGTTGCCGCGATCTTTGCTAAGAGTGAACGGCACGTGCCACAGCCGGCATAGAGTTGGGGTTGGCCGCTGGGTCGGCAGTTCCGGTCGTTGATTCAGGTCGAAGGGGTCACAAGGATTATCGATTGCTGTTTGACTTGAGTACTCTTTCGATAGTATTGAGAACGTGTTTGAGATCGAAGGGCTTTTCTATAAACTCGACGGCGCCGCACCGTTGGGCTGCCTCCCGGCGGGCTGAATCCGCAAGCGCCGAGATTATTACAACTTGCGTCTGCTGATATGACCTGCGAACGATGTCACACAACTCAAGGCCTGACATTCCCGGCATCTTTATGTCGGTCATTACCAGGTCGATTTGGCGGGTTTTAAGCTCTTGAAGCGCCTGCTCGCCGTTTTCAGCCGTTGAGCACGCGTATTTAGATCCAAGGAAGCTGTTCAGTAACTGGCGAACGAATCGTTCGTCATCGACAATCAAGACCGAATAGATTCGCTCGTCAGTCATCTTTTGTCGTGATCTTACTAGCAGTTCATAGAAACTGGCCGCAGTAGCCTAACGCACATACCGTACCAATCTCAATATATACGCATTCGAAATGCGACCGCAGTTTGGAAATCCGATTGCGGTCAATTTATAGCATTTAACCATAGTATCTTCGGCGCGACCCAAAGCAAAGGTCCGAGCGCGCTAGTTTGCCGAGCAAGTCGGGAAAACAGAATAGCTCGCTAAAGTCAGCAGCATCAACGTACTCTAGTTTATGCCCGTCCATAACTCAGAGCAACACGTTTGTCAGTATTTTGTGACAAGCCCACGGAGATCGGCTGCCAGCTAACCGCTCGGCTTGCTGGTTTCCATTCGGTCGAATGGGGAGTGGTGGTCCAGGGACGGCGAATCCCGCGCGATGCAATGACGGGAGTACATGTGGCGATGGCGATAGAGGGTGCCGTCAACTCCAAAAGCCACTTAATACCCGGAGATAGAGTTGCGCTAAAATTTGAAAAAGTTTCAATTTGATCCGGGCGAGTCCAGCCCGCCTTTCGATCCGATATCCCTCTTATACTCTTGATTTACAGGTTGATCAGGAACATGTGTCAAAAGCCAGCCGGTTGGCCGGTCGGCTTTGTCTGCTTGCAAACGCGGCGTTTTCGGCATATTATGGCGGCTGGCGACAATCAGTGGCGTTTTCAACGGGTCACGGTCTGCCAACGGGACAATTTTCCGGGTCTATAGTAGGTCGGCCGTTTTTTGATTTCAATTCGCCAAGATATTCCAAAATTCTTTAAAGATCGACGTCTCGTTCTTCCTACGCACAGAGGCGCCCAAAGGAGAAAAGCATGTGGATTCGTAAAGGACTGCGCGACAAATTGAAAGGGGTTGATTCCCCGATGCCGACCCAGGTCGTGTCGAACGAAGAATTCGTACCTCGGCCTCAGACTCAGCAACAAAAGCAGGTCGAATACCTCATCGGCGAAATGGCGGACCAGAAGTCCAAAAAGCTTGGTGTGGATCGCCGCACTTTTATGGCCAGTTCGCTCGGCCTGGCAACCTGCTTTCTGGCCTCAAACAAGGTCTATGGCAAGATCTGGAACGTCGACGAAGTTGAGACTATGGAAAAGGCCGCCATCGATGAGAAGTTCCCTAAGGGCGAATACTTCATCATCGACGTTCAGACCCACTTCACGAACGGCGTTGCCTTGCCCTTCAGAAACGACCCCTTCATCAAAGGGATGGGGTTCAACCTGAAGAACGATCCCGAGGCCTATAGCTTTAACAACTACGTAAAGGAAATCTATTTCGACAGCGAAACATCAATGGGTGTCATCTCAGGGGTGCCGGGCAAGGAGAACAACAAGAACTCTGACGGAAAGGTCCTTGAAGGAAACGCCCGTGGCGGCGGGATTTTGCCGAGTTGGCTTATGGCCAAAAGCCGCGACACGCTCAATAACATGGCAGGATCCCAGCGCGCGCTAAGCCAGGGCAATCTTGCGCCGAATCATTACTGGGATACCGCGACCAATCAGCCTGACAAAGCCGCGACCATCGAGCAGATGGAACGAGAGCTCAATGAATACAAGATCAATTCATGGAAATGGTATTGCCACTCTGATCCTGGCAGATCAGGCAACGGGTTCAGGATGGACGACGACAACGCGATGTGGTTCTACGAAGAGACCCGCAAGCGAGGGCTCAAGCTGGTCAGCGTCCATAAAGGATACCGCTATCAGTCGCGCACTCTTGGCCATCTGGCGAATCCCGAAGATGTGGAAAAAGCAGCGCTCAAAAATCCGGATTTTAACTTTGTCGTCTACCACTCTGCCATCGAACACGGTCCCAACGAGCCCGACTGGATCAATGCGGACAAATACGATCCGACGACCGGCGACTTTACCTGGCACAATGTCCTGATGGATATAAAAAAGCGAAACCCCCAGATGAACAACGTCTATTGCGAAATCGGCAGTTTCTTTAACGTCCTGACGATCGTCAACCCGATGATGTGCATGCACGGAATCGGCAAAAACATTAAGTATTACGGAGCCGATCACGTCATCTGGGGTACTGACTGTCTGTGGTGGGGTTCGCCGCAGTGGGCAATAGATGCGTTCAAGCGGTTCGACATCACCGACGAATTCTGCGAAAAATTCGGCTATAAGAAGATCACAAAGGAAGACAAAGCCAAGATCTTCGGTTTGAATGCCGCCAAACTCTACAACGTTGACGTTCACGCGAAGCGGAAGGCATTCCCCAACGACACTCTCGAAAAACTAAAGACCGCCTATCTGGAGCGCGGCGGTATGCGCAGCAATATGGCCTACGGCTGGGTGCGCGCCAGCGACTAAGACAGGCGCGATACGATTCCTCCTGTTTATGCCCTATCAGGCTAACGGCCGCATGTGGCGGCGTTCTTGATAGGGCATTTTTAATGCCTGGACACGGCTTAGCCTGTGTTGCTAGCATACAGAGTTTTGGACTGGCGGACCGAGGAACACTATGTCCGCCGCCAAAGTTAAGCCAGGCACAATGAGGGAATCTGCCCAAGATCTGTTTAGCGAGCCCCAGGCAGTCAGCCGCAGAGTCTGGCGCGCGATCGTTTTTGTTGTAATCCTGGGAAGCGTTGTGGCCGCTGTGTTCGGTAACGGCCGGTTTGCCGCCGGAGTTCTTACTGGGGGTCTGCTGGCTCTGCTTAACTATCGGTGGTTGCTATCATCAGTTCGCGGCATCCTTGACATCGCCGGCCCCAAGGCCCCACCAGGCACTACGATGATGTTCATGCTTCGGTGGATGGTCGTCGCGGCTATTGGCTATGTGTGCTATGCATTCGGGCACCTAAGTCCCGCCGGCATGGTTGCTGGGCTGCTGGCTCCTGCGGTTGCCGCCGTCATCGAAGCCGCTTATCTAGGCTACAAAGTCATGGCCAATGGAGATGCGTTGGCAACGGCTGAATTGAAGGAATAATCTTTATCGATAATTTTATCAAGCACTCGATACTAAAATGATAAACCTACTGTTGCTACTGCAGGAAGAAACCGCTGCCGGCGGGGGTGAAAGCGCGGCTCCAGCAAACGAACCGTGGTTGGTGGAACAGGTCAATCACCTGCTTGGGCCGCCGGTGCTTGCCATTGAGAAGGCTATAATGCCCGGGATCTATGGGTTGTTCGGTGGTCATTGGACGGCGCCCGCGCCAGGCGAGAACGTTATTCCGACTCATATAGTGATGGCGATAATCCTGTTCATCATATGCGCGGTGGGGGCCTTGCTGTTGCGCGGAAACCTCTCTGTAGACCGTCCTTCGAAGGGCCAGCAAATCCTCGAAATCATCGTCGAACAGATCCGATCGCTGCTGGATCAGGTAATTGGCCCTTACGGCGCACGATACGTTCCGGTCATCGGCGGAATGGCGATCTTTATTCTGATCGGCAATCTGATGGGCCTTATACCGGGACTTGAAGCTCCAACAATGAGCATCAACGTAACCGGTGCGCTGGCCATCACCTCGTTTCTGTATTACATGACTATGGGATTCCGGCAGCAGGGGATACGTTATTTGAAGCACTTCACCGGTGGATTGACCGGGGCCTGGCTGCCGCTCGGGATAATGATCTTTTTCATCGAGCTGATGTCGAATTTCGTCCGGCCGGTTACTCTGTCGGTGCGCTTATTCGTAAACATGTTCGCCGATCATTTGATTGGCCAAACGTTCCTTCAGCTTGCTCCGTGGCTGGTTCCGATATTCACCTTAATCCTCGGAGTGTTCGTCGCTTTCGTGCAGACTTTTATCTTCATAATGCTGTCAATGGTGTATTTGTCAGAGACAGTTCCTCACGAGGAACACGACGAAGGTGAGCACGCGCACTCGTCGGAGCAGGGACCTGCCGGGCACACGGCCGAAGCAGAGGCAGCATAGTCTGACTGCGAGCGCGTGGTTCGTAACGACTGGGGAATCGGGGCCGGGCACTGCCGGCGCCGTGACTTATAAGCAGTATAGGATTTATCAGGGTTTCATAACGTTACTGTCGCTGGGAGGCGTGGGACCTTCGAGTTCTTTTCATAGAAGTTGCTTCGCGCGTTGTTGCTGGAGCCTTGCTGCAAGGTGCAAGAGTATACCGGACGGCGTGGAAATAATATCCAACCGAACTCTCTGTTTTTCGCTTCCCTCCTCAAAGTCATCCAGCGCGTGACTCCCGTCGCTTTACGCGCTCAATCCGCCGCGAATCGATTCGCGACGCTGGGTAGAAATCTACTACTCGCTATAAGGAGGCAATGATGTTTAAGGTAAGAATGTTTGTCATTTCCGCATTAATGATGCTGCTCGTTATCGGGACTGCGATGGCGCAAGCTCCGGGCCCGACCGGGGCTCCATCAACCGGCAGCAACACCTGGTTTTTCCCCGCTCTGGGTTCATTCGCGGTAGGTATCGCGGCATTTGGCGGGGCGCTGGGTGACGGCAAAGCGATCGCCGCCGCTTGCGAAGGCGCGGCTCGCAATCCTGGAGCCGGGGGCCGTATCTTTACGATGCTGCTGCTGGGCCTGGCGCTGATAGAAACGCTGGTGCTGTTCACCTTCCTTACGGTGCTGATCAAAGGCTAGCTTCGGAATCGAATTCGAACCCAACGCCAAAGGAGGGCCAGCTTTCGCTGGCCCTCCGGCAATTTGAGTCAGCTCTCATGCGTCATCAGCGAACCGCGCATCCACTTCCGGCCTTGGAAATCGCTGTTAGAACTCACAGACAACGTCGCTCTCACCCAGCACCCGCCGCCACCCGCCACCACCCGCCAGCACCCGCCAGCACCCGCCAGCACCCGCCAGCACCCGCCAGTTTGTTGACTAAATCCCTGTTAAACCGGTAGATTAAACCAGCCCGCGCAATCACCAAAAAAGATGTTGGAGGCTTACCGTAAAATGGTTCCAGCAAAGCATTCAAAGGCATTCTCCGCAATTGCGCTTGTCTTCTTCACCACAGGTTTGCTAACCACAACAGTCCGGGCCCAGTACAGGGACGACAGCGACGACGCGTGCCACCAGAGGAGTGATCGTTGCGACAGGGAACGCGAGCGAGAGCGGGAGCGCGAACGCCGCAAACGTGAACGTGAGGACAAGGAAAAGGCGCGCGAACGCGCCGCCGCAAACCGTGATTGGCGTGGATCGATTCGCCTCGACGGCAAAATCATAATAGCCGGCGATTTTCCGAGCCATTTCGTCAGCGATGTGCAGCGAATTGCCGAGCAAAACGGACATCGCACAGGTTTGGAAAAAGGACTGGATGACGGTCGTCACAATCGCTCGTTCAATCCCGAGCGCTCCAGCAGCTATAGGAACGGCGATGCCGGCTACCACAAGGAATTCGGGCTCAAAGAGGACTACCGCGTTGCTTACCGCAATGCATTTCTAACCGGCTACCTGGAAGGTTTTCGCGAATACAGCAATCGCGACTACGTCAGCCGCCGCTGATTGACCTCGAAATTCAAATAGCAAGCAGGCCTACCAGCGCTTGCAGGTGGGATGCGGAGCGATACGATTGCTGGACCGGCGGCTGATTAGTTATCGGAGTCAGGTACATCGTCATCGCTATCCACCCACCTGTGAGCCTCTTCGCCCAATCTCATCATGTCAATGATCGCGTGCTTGTATTCGTGGATCGCGGTGTGATAGTCGTACCGGACATCACCTGTTACCCCCAACGTAATAGGCGGGTCATTCTCCAGATCCGTGTCGCCATCCACATAGTCGCCGAGTTCCCGGTCGAACCACGGACCTTGACGAATCGCGACCTCTGGCCGTTTAAGCTGGTTTATGCCGGCAGTAAGCGCCGGATACCGCTGTTCAACTTCTTTTTGCGCCGCGCCCCAAGCACACGGAAGCAATTCTGACACATTGCCGGCTCGGTTGGGATCACAAGCCGCTTGATTGTGATCCGCACGCGTTTCTTTGCCGGGAAAAATGCCTGGGTACGCAATTGCTAATGGGGTGATCAGACCCGCCAGAACGAGCGATGCAACCTTGCTCTTCATTGTTAAAACTACTTCCTGGGGAGTGTAAAACTAAAAATAACCGCGTCTCTGACTACAGATCGCGCCAGAAAACCGATACTCAACGTATTGGATGCGTGCGTGCGGCCAACTGCTGCCCGCACTTTTTGAATTCCTCCGGATTGTCGGGGGCAAATTATTGCAAAATCACTGCAGAACCGAAATCAAGCGGGCAAACGGTCGCCTCGAAAAGGACAGTTTCTTACCGCATGTCAGTCAAGATTCTATTGCTGTGTAGGCCACTGAAAGGACTGAAAGTGAACTGCATTCGGCCCGGAATCCGCGATCAAATTCGACAGCCCTGCCACAAGTCACCTGTCCACCACCAGCATATCTTTTTCCGGTTGTGCGCGGGCCATCGCCCCTATCTTCACTCTGCTATAATGTTTTTGTTGAGGTTTGCGACGAAATTCCCGCGTGGTACGGCGGCGGCTGGCTTACCCGGGCAAAGAAAAGCGTTGACATGAATAAAATATCCGTCCCGTTTTCATTTTTATCATTCCCTAATATGGAATTGAAAGGTTAGCGATCAGATGAGTCTTTGCCAAATATGCGGTAAGCGACAGGCCAAGCGGTTTTGTCCTGCGCTGAACAATAAAATATGCACGATATGCTGTGCCCGTGATCGAATGATGGAGCTTGCCTGTCCAGAGTCGTGTAATCATCTTCAGGCTGCTCGTGATACTGCTTCTGAACGACAGGGAGCATTAATGGCGCGGTATCACCAAACCAATCCGCATGTCCACTTCGCGGTGGATACGCCTCACATTTATTGCGTGGTCGTCATTCAAACGGCAATTGCGGAGACCCGCCGGACCGAGTTCTTAAACCTGGATGATTCTGAGGTGCTGGCCGGACTCAAAAACGCAAAGAAGAACCTTGAGACCGCGGACACTGGATTGATCTACGAGCACCTGGAGACTTCCCCGAGAGTTCAAGCCCTCAGCAAGCATATCCGCGAAAAGCTTGATAAATTGTCGGACTCGAGTGATGACCTCGAACATATAAGCCGCTCTACAATGCTGGACGCGCTTTCATTAGAGATCGAAAGAGTTGAGGCGCACCTGACGGAAGGCGGTGACGGCCGGGCCTATCTTCGGTTCATCTCGCTTTTTGTTCCCTGGGAAAAGAAGCAGCATGACGAAGCGAAGCAGCTCATCGTGCTGTAGGAGGATCATCGCCGGATGGCTCAATTCCGCGCTCGATAAAACCAGCCTCCCTGTCGTAGTTAGGGCGTTACCCTGCGTACGCGGAGCTAAACCGCACTGGGGGCTGCGCTCCACCGGCGGCATATTGGCCGTGGCCCCGGTTAGGCAATCCACAGTTGAAGATTCCAAACTCCCCACGGGCGGCGGCATATCTCGAGGTCGAAACATTGCTGACTATTTAATCTTTTCAACGGGAAACTGAACGCCGAAAAAGCGACTGGCGGGGTAACCCGCCAGTCGCTCGTGTCAACGCCTAACAGACGCGTCGACTGATCACGGGGGCATGGGGGCGTTACTTTACCTTTTCTGCTCCGGCAGCATCCAAAATCTTTCTCGCCTGACCTGCCCGATCGTTGTGCGTATAAACGCCGAGCAGTATGCCGCCTTTTTCAATCTCCTCGTTGTAGAAGCGCGCCTCGTGCTCGGGAAGCCCAAGCCCGATCAGTGCTCCGGTGACACCTCCGGCCGCCGCGCCCGCCCCCAGTCCCGCAAGAGCAGCAACAACTGGACCGGCGGCTACAAGGGCCAATCCCGGCACTACGATAATTCCGAGGGCCACCAGGCTGGCCGCAACTGCTCCGATGACGCCGCCAATGGTCGCTCCGGTGGCTGCCCCCTCAGGGGCCTTGGTCGCCATCGAAAGGGCAAATTCACGTCCCCTCGTAGCGTCTGACATAAGAAGGCTTATATCGTCGCGCGAAAATCCATAGTGCACGAGATCTTCAGTAGCTCGCTCGGCATTAGAACGCGTCTTAAAAATACCCGTCACCAACGTCGCCATAACCGTATCCTCCTGCGCGGTCACCCACCGCTCTTCGTATATTTATAGTTCGATGCAACTGGCTTCCTATCGACGGTGCAATGCTGATGCCACGTTTCGAGCGGATCGCCGATCCAGTTCCGGAAACAGTACATTTTCGCCGATTTCATTGTGTTGCTTCTAATCCAGGTATGAATTGGCGGCCTCGGCGACTTAGGCCGTGGTGAATGACGCATCGCTGGGCGTACGCAATAAATACGGCTAAGCGGCCAGTCGTACGAAACAATGTCAGTGACCTCAGGGCAGGATAGCTTCGGCGGTCCGCACATCAGTTGCATGATTCGATTGGAAAAACGGGAGGAGAACTATGAGGTCGTTCGCCGCGATTCTATGCTTTGCACTCATGATAGCCTACGCGATTACCACACCCAGGCGGCGTGCGCGAGCCGCCACCACCACTGTGACCGCGGATGCGGGTGATGTTACGGTCAAGCCCGAGAGCCTGGACTTTGGCAAGCAGGTAATCGGAACTGTAAGCAAGGCTCAGCGGGTCACGGTAACCAATAGTGGCTCGGCCAAGGTCTATGTCAATAGTGTGGCCGTTGGCGGAGATGACTGGCAGCAGTTCAGCGTCACCAGTGACACCTGCACCGGCTCAACGCTCGATCCGCAGAAAAGCTGCATCATTGACGTTGTCTGTACTCCCGCGAAACAGGGCAGCATAAAAACCGTGCTCAGTATCACCAATAGCGCCTCTCCCCAAACGGTCACTCTCAGTGGAAATGGAATCAACTCGGTTGATGTTCCGCCATCGAGCCTGCGCTTTTAATTTGGACGGCAGGAATTTCCCTCGGAATCTATGGATCTGTTGCGCTTAACCGGGTAGGAAGCAAGCACGCGTTGCAAACCCTTAGCTGCTTGCGTAGAGTTTCTTTGCAAGTTAGCAACAACCCTGGACGAACTGAGATAGCCTTCACACTTGAACTTGGAGAACATCTATGTCTGACGAATCGAACGGTAATCGGCGGGATTTTTTTCGGCTCTCCGGCCTGGCAAGCGCTGGCTTGATTCTCACCGCGTGCGGCGGAAACAACGCGGCATCCAACAGTCAAGGCAACAAACAAGGCCTTGAAAATAAAGAAGCATCTGAAAAAAAGGACGACAACGGCCCCGCCGAGGTTACGGCCAACGAAGATCTCATGCGAGAACACGGCGTACTGAGACGAGCCCTGCTGATATATTCTGGGGTCGTCCCCAAGCTGCGGGCGAGCGCGGCCACTGTCTCCGCCGATGCACTCCAGAAGACGGCCCAACTATTCAGAACCTTTGGCGAGGAGTATCACGAAAAGCAGTTGGAGGAAATCTATATCTTTCCGGTCGTAAAAAAGGCCGGCGGCCCAGCGGCCGCCTATGTCGATATATTGAACGCTCAACACCAGCGAGGGCGCGAGATCACCAACTATATTATTGGAGTGACCCGAGGCGGGAAATTGACTGGCGCAGCCGAACCACTCGCCAAAGCGCTGGAGTCAATGGTGCTAATGTATCGCAATCATGCAGCCAGGGAAGACACAATCGTGTTTCCCGCTTGGAAGAAGACCATGACAGCCAAAGACTACGACGAAATCGGTGACCGGTTCGAAGACATAGAGCAAAAAATGTTTGGCCACGACGGGTTCGAGGACGCCGCGCGGCAAATCGGTGAAATAGAATCCAGCCTTGGGTTTGCCGACCTGGCGCAGTTCACCGCGCCTCCCCCTCCGTCCGTCTGATAAGATGCTCCTGCGAAATTTACACCGGTAGCCGATATTGCGGAGCCGCGCGTCAAAATGACAGGTCCCACCGACGTCTCTCCCGCAAACCAGTCTCTGGACGAGCGGCGCTCTCTGGAGACTGTAGCGCTCCTTTTCCTTAAGCTCGGCACAATAGCGTTTGGAGGCCCCGCAGCCCACATCGCGATGATGAACGGCGAAGTTGTCGAACGACGCCGCTGGATGACACGTGAAAAATTTCTGGATCTGCTTGGCGCCGCCAGTTTGATCCCCGGGCCGAGTTCTACGGAACTGGCTATATACATTGGTTACATCAAAGCAGGCTGGCCGGGATTGTTACTGGGCGGCATATGCTTCATTCTTCCCGCGACCTTGATCGTTTCGGCGTTCGCGTGGGCCTATGTACGTTTCGGATCACTGCCTGAAATCACCGGCATTCTATATGGCGTGAAGCCGGTTGTGATTGTTATCGTCGTCCAGGCCATCAGCCAACTGGGACGCACGGCGCTGAAGACGCGATTCCTGTCAGCGATCGGGGTGTGCGCGCTTGTCGCCAGTCTGCTCGGCGCAAATCAGCTTGTAGTGCTTTTGAGCGCGGGCTTGCTCGCCCTGACCGCCAATCAGGCTCGCAACCGGTTGCAACGGATTTCGGCTGAGTCCCAGGCCGGATGGCTGGCAACTCCCTTCGCCATTGGGCTGCAGAGTGGGGCCACTGCCCTTTCATCGGTTGGCTTATGGCCGCTGTTTCTATTCTTTCTGAAGATAGGTTCAATAGTTTTTGGAAGTGGATATGTACTGCTCGCCTTCCTGCGAAGCGACCTCGTCGAGCATTTGCACTGGCTGACGAACTCACAACTCCTTGATGCGGTCGCCATTGGCCAGGTGACGCCGGGGCCCGTTTTTACAACCGCCACGTTCATCGGCTATATCCTCGCCGGCTCACGTGGAGCCTTCGTCGCGACCCTGGGAATGTTTTTACCCTCTTTCATTCTTGTAGCCGTAAGTGGACCGCTGCTGCCGCGCATTAAACGCTCAACCATCACCGGGCCGTTCCTGGACGGAGTAAGCGTCGCCGCTGTCGCCCTGATGGC
>Ga0335078_10014023_pt1 | contig 11879 bp, 11 predicted proteins | sample Lox_Sample_32_FD_206711 | JGI IMG/M metagenome (GOLD analysis project Ga0335078, IMG submission 206711) | Soil microbial communities from Loxahatchee National Wildlife Refuge, Florida, United States - Lox_Sample_3.2 | ecosystem: Environmental > Terrestrial > Soil > Wetlands | place: USA... | reverse complement strand
GAATTGCAACCGATTACACGTGGGCGGATGATTTCATTGCCTCCGAAAAGTTGCATGAAGAAGCGCTTCGGCTAGCCCAGAACACTTTGGGCACAATTAGGATTGAACATGGACTTGACCAGATTCGTGGGGCAGCCCGCAAGCAGCGCGTGTTCGGTGCGTCGATCTCTTCAGCGCCAGCGCTGGGTACGTTTAACGGCTTCGGGTTCACACTGTACGGTAGCTCAGATTACGACAATGAGACTCAATCATACGCCACGACGCATTACTTCGTAGCTTTATTTGTCCCCATCTTCCCCATAGGACGGTACCGAGTGATAAACGTGGGCGGTAGTACGTATCGCTTCCTGGGGAAGCTCCCTCTGCGCCAAGCAGATCGCTGGCATCTCGGAATTGCTGCAGCGGCGATAATTGCCATGATCCTCATCGGCGTGTTTTCAGGCGAGAGCTCGAACGTCTCCTCCACCCCTTCCACAAGCAGCTACGCGACCAGCTCTCAGACTCCCCAGGCTTCCATCGCAGAGTCGGCTGAACTGACGGGAACATATTCGGGCGTTGTTCAGAACCTTACGGCACGTGTGTCGGCTGACTTTCAGATCTCTGTAGCTGAGCGGAACGGTGCAATTGACGGTTGCATGGAGGTGAAGCCGCCGCTCATTGGGAGCGGCTCCTTGCGAGGCACGGCTAACGGTTTACACTTCTCGTTTGTTGTTGCTAGCGATTCCATGCAAATAGCATTTGATGGTCAACGGAATGCGACAAACCTTAGTGGCACTTACGTCGTATCGAACCGCGACGGAAGCTCGAAGCAGACGGGTACGTTTGTTCTTAACAAAATCTCATCGGAAGGTTTGAGTAGCGGATTCAACATATCGAATTGCCGCGGAGATGCTCTCGCCCGCACGAGCACGCCGGCTGAATTGTCGGCTCTTAAGGCTCGTATCGAAGCTGGTCGCTCACAAATGACGGTGCTCAAAACACAACTACAACCGATAATTGACGAGCTCACTAGCTTGGATGCACAGATGGAAACCCTTAAAGCTGAGCTTAAGTCACTTGATGGACAACAGAACTCGGGAGTTCGAATAGACATCGATGACTACAACGCCAAAGTGAAAACACACAACGCCGTGCTCGCAAGACAACGTGCGCTCATTGCGGCCAACAGCAGCGACCTTAAGACTTATGATGACTTGATCGATCAGGATAAGGTTCTCGTAAGGCAGTACAATGCACTCCTAAAGTAGCAATGCGATGAATTTCACGACGATACCTGCCGAGCTGCCGATGAATATGGATGCAGCGTGCGCCATCTCTCTGGAATGTTGGCGACTTAGTCTTATCACGGAGTTGTTGAAGGACAGCAATCAATGGGTCGGACTTCGCCATGCCGTCCGGCGTATCACCGAGACACTTAAGGGAATGGGTATTGATGTGGTCGATTTCGCCGGGCGGCCGTACGATCCCGGCATGGTTCCTGAGGTTGTCGAGGTTCGGGAAGACCGGGGGCTACCGGACGGGCAAGCAATTATTGACGAGACTATTGTACCGACAGTTACGTGGCGCGGACAGGTTATAAAGCCCGGGCAAATCATTGTGAAGCGATCTTCTGTAAGACCGCAGGAACAGACAAAGGTGGTTGAATGACCAAGACAGTCGACTACGGAATCGACCTGGGAACGACAAACTCCTGCATTGCCCGGTGGGAGGGTGGGTCGGTAAGGGTTTTCCAGAACAACGACCAGATGAATGTAACACCGTCCGCGGTGCACATCATGAAGACCGGGCGGGTAATCGTTGGCCGCCGGGCGTACGCAGCGCTGCTGACGGACCCCGACAATGTATCCATCGAGTTTAAGCGCTGGATGGGACAGAAGGATCGCAAGAGATTCCCCGCTGCCCAGCGAGAACTCTCGGCCGAGGAGCTTTCTGCCGAAGTCCTAAAGTCGTTAAGAGAGGATGTGCGCAGGCAGACCGGCGCGGATGTGACCACTGGCGTGATCACCGTGCCAGCTGCATTTGGCGCACTGCAATGCGAAGCTACTGCCCGTGCAGCTGCACTTGCCGGACTGCAGGAGGCGCCTTTGCTTCAGGAACCTATAGCCGCTGCCATTGGCTACGGCGCGCGTCCAGGGAGCGTTAACCAGCGCTGGCTGGTCTTTGATTTGGGCGGTGGGACGCTCGATATTGCCGTAGTTTCGACGCGAGAGGGGCGGCTGAATGTTCTCGAACACCGAGGGAACAACTTGCTCGGTGGCAAGGACATCGACCGCTCGATCGTTGAGCATGTCTTTTTCCCAGCCCTCGAAGCGAGTTACGATCTTCGGGCTACTGGATCGCAAGCTGCTCGGAGCATGCTCCTTCCCCGGCTGCGGATCAAGGCCGAGGAAGCCAAGATAGACCTGTCTACAGATACCCAAGTCGTCATTTCCTTGTTTGATCTGGGAAAAGACGATTCCGGAGAGCCTATCGAAATGGAAGTGTCGCTTACGCGAGCACAGCTTGAGGGGCTCATGGAGCCACTGTTAGAGAAATGCTGCATCCTTGCCAAAGAGGCGCTAGCAGGTGCGCGCCTGGCGGGAACCGACTTGGACCGCATTCTCCTTGTCGGTGGTCCGACACAATCTCCTCTGTTGCGTACCATGTTGAGCGCGCGCCTCGGGGCCCCTGTCGATTTCTCAGCAGACCCCATGACGGTCGTTGGGCGTGGCGCGGCAGTTTACGCGTCTACTCTTGAGACGACCAGAAACTCCGCGACCTCGGCGGTAACTACGACTCCAGACTGCGTGCACCTAAAGCTTGCCTACGATCCGGTCAGCGCTGAGCCACACTCTACAGTGGCAGGGCGCGTGGTAGACACCACCCGTTATATCGAGATTAAGCTTGACACAGAAGGCGGTCTCTGGACGAGCGGATGGATGAAACTGAAAGAGGGGTTTTTCGAGATTTCAGCGCCTCTGAAAGAAGGCGACATCACGACTTTTTGGGTCTACGCCCGCGACGAACGGGGGCAATTGCTCGAGACGGACACGCCAGAGTTCAGGGTGAGGCACGGTCTGGTTCCGTCGGCGCCACCTCTCCCCCATACACTCTCGGTCGAGGTCGTGAATCCCGGAGGGAAGCCGGCACTAGATTCTGTGTTCTCAAAGGGGACCCCACTGCCGGCGGAGAAGACGGTCAAGTACCGCGCGACCCATGCGCTGGCCCCTGACAAGGCGGATTCCGACATCGCGATTAAGCTCTGGGAAGGCGAGTTTCTCGACGACCCGGACGCGAACGATTGGGTGGGTAACGTCTTGCTCCTGCACGATGGAGTGCGACGATCCGTGCCGGAAGGTGCGGAGATCGAGGTGACAATTCGTGTCGATGAGTCTAGGAAGACCACTGTCGATGCTTTCGTGCCGCACCTGAATCAGCACTTCAGTGGTCACTTGTATGTGGCTCAGCGCGAGGAACAGGATTTTGCAAACCTCTCACAGACGGTGGCATCGGAGACTCAGAAGTACCGCGAGCGGCTCGAGGAGCTTGAGCGCACATCATCCGATGAGTCAACCCAAACCGAACTCGAAGATCTCCGTCGCGATCTTGACGACCTTGATGCCAGAGCGCCCTCTCCCAGCAGCACACAAGGGAAAGCTGACCCCGACGACTCCAGGCGCATTGTCGAGGATTCTAAGACCGTACGCGGCCGACTCGGACGGCTTGAGCGGCGTGCCGCTGCAGATCGAAGCCCGGTGGAAACAACACAGTTCGTAGAGCTGGTCGAGATGGCGGAACAAGTTGTGGGGCAATTTGGGACGTCGCTTGAGAAACAACAGCTGGCAATGCTTCGGCGTGAGCTGGAGCGTGCAGCCTCGAAGGGGGATGGTAAGGCGATCCAACGGGCAACCACAGAAATTGAAGCGTTACGCTGGCGCGTACTCTTTAAACACGATTGGTTCTGGCGAGAGATTTTTGATTCTCTGTGTGAACCCAACACTCCATTCGTCAATCCAGCCGAAGCACAGACCCTCATTACTAAGGGACAAGCAGCAGTTTCTGGCGGAGACGGCGAGGGCCTAAGAGAAGTCGTTCGCGGCCTATGGAAGCTTCAGCCAAAGGGAAATGCTGAAGCGGCTCGTGAGCGCGCGGTGCGTTCGGGTCTCCGGAAGTTCTGAATCCAATGATCAAGACGAGACCAACCCTCGCAACTGGCCACTCGTTGGCGGGCCTGCCGGCTGTGACGAGGGTGTTGCACACAGATGAGCGCTGTGAACTCTACAGCCTAGCTTCGTCTGGCGGTAGCGAGACGACACTGTTCCTTGTGCGGTGCCCCGAGGAATCTCCCCCGGTGGCGCGTCGCTTGGCCCAGTGGTGGAATACTCAGCCTCCACAGGTTCTTACTGTCCTCCAAGTGCTGACCACGGAGCAGTGTCCCGCCAACGCAAGTTGCGCTGTGCTGGCGTTAGGTGGTCGCCGTCTGGAGGACGAGAGCATGAAAGAGGCGAAGCAGGGCAGTCTCAAGCGGCTCTTCCACGCGATGCTCGATGTCGTTGATCGAGGTCTTTCTGTTCACATGTACCCGGACTTCAACCCTTCTCTAGCGTGGCTGACAACCGACCAGGAGGCTATGTGCATCCTGCTCCCTCTGGACGGCCCAACCCCAGCCGAGGGGGATCAGGTTCGTCTTGTCGCAAAAGCCTTCTATCGGTTTGCCACCGGCATTGAACATGGGCAAATGGCTGGCGGGGTGCCCGCCCTTCTCCGATGGTCGAAGTTCGGCGGAGAGGAACTCTCCCGGATCGTCGACAGATGCCTTGCGCTAGCCAGTTCCAAGGCTTGCATAACAACCTTGTCTGGACTCAACAATGCGCTGGGCCGTGAGAGGGTGGAGGGCCTGAACTCAGAAGAGAGTTCCTCAAAGGTGCGCTCGACACAACCGTCATCCGCAACTGGACAAGGCCTCGACAAGGTTGCGGGGATGCACGCTCTCAAGGAGCTTTTGCGCCGTGAGGTCGTTGACCCAGTCAGGAATCCGGAGCCCTATTTGCGGTACGGTCTCTCGATCCCGAATGGAATTCTCCTCTACGGTCCTCCCGGCTGTGGCAAGACCTACATCGCGCGACAACTCGCCGAGGAGTTGGGGCATTACTTCGTCGAAATCATCCCGTCAGAGCTGGCCAGCCCCTACATCCACCAAAGTGTGATCCGGATTCGTGAGCTATTCGACGCCGCTGCGGAGCAAGCACCCGCAGTGGTTTTCATCGACGAGTTCGAAGCACTCGTTCCATCGCGAGAGGGGTTAGGAGGTCACCAGCAATACAAGGCGGAGGAAGTCAACGAGTTCCTGGCTCACCTGAACAGTTGTTCGGAGAAGAAGATATTCGTGATAGCAGCCACGAACCAGCCCCAAAAGATCGACCCTGCAGTGCGGCGGACGGGACGTCTCGACAAGCTCATCTACGTTGGGCCCCCAGACGAAGAAGCTCGCCGTGAGATGCTGACGCTTCATCTTGAGGGCAGGCCTGTCGCTGCTGACTTTGATGTCGGAGTACTGGCCAAGGCGCTCGAGGGCTATTCCGCCAGTGACATACGCTTCCTGGTAGACGAGGCGGCCAGAGACGCGCTCAAAAGGCGCCAGGAAATCACCATCGAGTCGTTTCGAAGGTCAATGGCACGAATTCAGCCATCTGTGACGTCCGACATCGAGACGCAGTATCAGTCCATCGAGCAGAGGGGCTTATGAGCGATGCGCAGGTTCAGCCGGGTAATCGCTGGCTTGGAGAACTCTCAGTGAAGGGCAGAGAAATAGCGACGGGAGGTTTCACATGTGGAACAACGTTATTGGGCGCCAGATCCGGCGATGTAACAGAAATCTCTTAGTAGTCAATGTTTGTATCATCATAATAGGCATCATCTGGGCGTACAATGCTCGACGCTATCTCTATAATTGTTTTCTAGGCCCCTTCCCCGTTACTCAAGCAGAACTTGTTCGACCAATTGACTCGACAGGCATGCGATATTTCGTCTCACTCGACGGCTTAAAGCCGATTGAGACAGGTCTCCAAGACATCGAGACCACAGTGGATAAGTACACCAACGCCGTCAAGAGCAAAAAGGTTAAAGCGACTTATTTCATTGCGCCAGTCGAGGATAAATTGTTCCTCATTAAGTCTCCTCAGGAAATACTCTCATCGAGTTATCAGGGCGCATTGATCCCCGTTACATCTGACGTGCGTTCTTGGTTTCAGAAGGAGCTCCTCGACGACAAGAACCGGCGGTTTGATGATGTATTTATACCTTACCTGGTGGATTCTTCCAGCTTTAGATCCGATGCCTATATTGCTTTCGCCATTGGAGTTCCGGTCATGTTGCTGGCCGCTTACAATTCAAGAAAAGCCCTTGCCCGTATCAGGAACATGGAAAACAGTCCGATTTACCGATCGCTCAAACGTTATGACGTGCCGCCCGAAACTGTTGCACAAATGGTTGACAATGAATTCAAGCAAGAAGGTGTCACCGTTGTTAAGTCACTCATGCTCAGCTCATCGTGGCTACTCCACAAGACTTTGTTTAATCTAACCATCGTCCACCTGAACGAGATTGTCTGGGTTTATGCAAAAGTCACGAGCCACTCGTATAACTTTATTCCCACTGGGAAGTCCTATGGATTTAGTGTTGCAGATCAGGCTGGCCGAATGATTGAGCTTGACCTCGGTCGCGGAAAGTCCAGCGAATGGGAAGTCCTATGGATTTAGTGTTGCAGATCAGGCTGGCCGAATGATTGAGCTTGACCTCGGTCGCGGAAAGTCCAGCGAAAGGGAAGCTAGTTCTTTCTTGCAAAATCTTGCAGCTCAGATTCCCTGGATCATCGTCGGATACAGCGATGAGTTGAAGGAAGCGTACGCGAAAGATCGACAGGCTTTCGTGGCCGCTGTTCAAGAGCGTAAGAGCAGCTATTTCAATAAAGCATCATCTAATAGCTGAAGGCTGGCCGGCTACGGCCAAACGGCGCCGGCGGTCGCGGGGGACTGGGCGGTGCCAAGCAACTCAAGCGACAAACCAACCGGATGATCGACACCTCGGTGTGACGCGATGTCTTGAAAGCTCATATGCGAGACGTAGTATCGTCGATCGAGCAGAGAGGCTGATGATGGAGCACGACGCAGGCTGTCAGCCGCGCAGCGCGACAGGGCCGTTACAAATTTGACCGCAGTTCGAGCAGAGCGAGGAAACAGTACCATGTTGGCGGTGTTCGGGAGCCTAGCCTCGGCTCGGTTTCTTGGCACCCCGCGTTTGGCCTACAATCCACAGTTCCATCCGTTTGGCCATTTGGCTCAGAGGAGTCTCCAACACGTCGGCAATCTTCCAAAGCCGGCTCACCGTTGGGTTGATGATCCCTCGCTCTACGCGGCTGATGTACGTACGATCGAAGCCGCACTCGCCACTCAGACGTTCCTGCGAATGCCCCGCCCGTTCACGGAGTTCGCGCACCACGGCCCCGATGGCTCTTGCCTTCAGATCGGTCGGCTGGATTTGCCTTTGGCGCCGTTGCATGGGCAAATCCGATGGTGGTAGGGTTGAAGCGTATTAGCCAACGGCATATACGCCTCATTTTCGAAGGAGCGTTGACCCGTGCAGCAACATCGGCCTCGGAGTGGCACCGCCAAATCCAATTTTCCCTAGTCATGCCGCCAGCTTTTGGTGTATGGTATGAAGTACCTTCCCCACGAAACCGGCCTGAAGGGTGATTTTTCGATGAGGAAGGCAACCCAACTCCACGAAGCTGAGGACGCGCTCCACGAAAAATCGCGTCAGCTGGCTGAAGCTCAGCTAAAGCTCGTGAGTGCCGAGCGCTTGGCGGCAACGATCACCGATTACGTCGAGTGGCGCGCGTTCGCTTACTGGGTACGTTTGATCGTTGAGACCGAAGGCTGCGTCTCCGGCGACATGACAAGCCTGCTCGATGACCGCTGTCCGGGATTCCTGAAATACGCGGAAGACTATCGCCGCGCCCACGTCAATGAGCGCGAATTTCTATGGCTTCGCCTGATCTCTTGGATTGACGATGAGGTGTTCAGCTTTGTGAAGACTGAGGGCTGGCCGCATGCGCTAGGTTATTTCGGGGCTCGGGACCCTCGTTTAGATCACATACGAGCGTATTGGCAAGCGTGCGATGACCGTTGGAAGCAAGATCGGCCAATTCCGCTTCCGGATCTTGCTCAATGGCGCCAAGCTGCTCTGGCGCACGCTGTTTAGTTGGACTTCCCGCCTCCGCGTTTTCGTCCTCACCTCCTGCGACCTGCTGCACCCAGGCCCGATCTACCCTTTCCCAGTCAAGCTCGTCCGAGTGTTCTCGGAGGAAAGGCACCAACGAGCGGTCCTTGATTCGTCCATTGCGACCGAGCTTCAGCCACTCGCTCTCAATCCATCTTCGAATCGTCGGAGGCCGAACATGAAGTCTGCGGCATAACTCCCTTTGGCTGTAGTCTTCCTCGTATCGCGCTCTCAGACCTTCTTCCCAGATCTTGCACCACACCGAGTTCTCGGTGCGATCCAGCTCGCGCGCGATTACCGTGACGGGAACATGCCGAATAGACTGCGCCAGAAAGTTCTTGTCGGCTGCGGTCCATTCTCTGCGTTCAGGAACCTCCTGGACCTCGATTCCAAGCTTATGGGCTCGCCGCAGAATCGCGGTCCGCGGCCAACCGGTTCTCTGCTGAACCTCCGAGACGCCGATACCGAGTCCCGCTTCACCGCACCGGGTTAGCAATTGCTGGTCGAGTTCGCTCGTCCAGGGAAACGGGAAGCCGCGTCTGCCGTCCTTTCCTCTCTGCTTGCGGAGCCGCCGAACACGAGCCCAGATCACTTCAATACGCAGGTCGGGCTTCAGCCTTAAGACCTTGTCGACCGCGCGCCGGGTCCTCTGTCCGCCGGCTGCGATCCCATCCAGTAATAAGGCGTCGAGATCTTCCTGCCAGAAGTCGTCCTGAAGGAACCGTGGAAGACCTTGTGTGGCTAATTCTTCCATTCGGTACACCAGTTCCTTCGAATTCAACTTTCCCCACGTAGTGCACAGCCTTTTGATCGCCTCGGTCTGGCCGGCACGGCCGCTAAAGATTCCCTCCAAGAGGACGGAGTCGATTTCGTCGAGCCAAAACTCCACGGTCATCCAACACGGACTTCCGTCCGCCGAACACGGAGCCAGCTTCTTCTGGACAGCGTTGGTTTTGAGCTGAGGGTGTAGAGCGCGCATCTTCTCCAACGCACCCTTCCGGCCAGAATCCGCTATGTCCGTACCGACGATCCCGTCCAACAGAATCGATTCGATGCCGGGTATTCGCGCCCACCAGGATGGGCTCAAGCACATTGTTTCTTTTGACGTAGCCACGTAGCCCCTCCTTACGCGCTTCGGGGACTGGTCTTCTCCGGGCGTAGGACGCGGCACTTCAAGGCGAAGACCCTCTATAAGGTAATAAGCAGTTTTCAAAAGCAAAATTGGCCCAAAACTTTGGGCTTCCTTTGAAGTAAAATATGAGAATCCTCGGCGGGTGCGGTATGCCCTCGGAGAAACCCTTTTGGATTGCCCCGGGTAACGGTAAGCAGCAGTTCCCAGACCGTTTGGTTCAGGCTGGGTACCAGCTGAAGAACCGGATCGCCCGCTTCACCGCCTATCTCCTTCGCGATCCGTCACGCGCGCCCGAGTTGACCGAGAACGCGATCCAGGACCTGGTGGAGCGGAAGGGTTCCGAGGCGATTCAGCATCATGCGAACGTCAGGGGGCTTCTATACGGCCGCGTCCGAGCCTTAACTATTCAGGAGAAACGGCGCGCCGACAAGCTTGTCTATTACAGTGCGTCCGAACTGGACGACCGCTTCGGCGCGCCCAACGACGACGATCTGGTCGAGAAAATCGACGCTGATCGACTGCTTTCGCGCCTCGAAGGACAATTGAAGCCGAACCAGAAGGAGGTCCTGAAGCTAGTGCTTTTGGATTACGACATTTCTGAAATCGCAAGTGCTCTCGGAATCACCGAGAACGCAGCGTACAAGCGTTACCGCAAACTGATGGAGAAGGCTCGCGGGCTCCTTCCTCACCGGGGGCGGTGAATTGGTGCATAATGTCTGTCTAAGTGAAAGACCTTAACCGCGTCCTAAGGGAACTCAAGGGTGCGGCACTTCGGGAGTTCCCGAATCCAGAACGAGTTGGTTGCCCCGGTTCCGATGTGATCGCCGGGTTGGCACGCCGCACCTTGCCGGCGACTCATCCTGGCGCCGAGCATATCACGCACTGTTCCCCTTGCTACGGGGAGTTCCTCGCGGTGCGCCGCCAAATTCGTCGGGCGCTCTTCGTCAGAATTGCGGGCATTGCGGCCGTTTGCGTGCTCGCTGTCGCCGCTGCTACCTATGTTGCCCTGCAACGCCTTCACGTCAAGCCTCAACTAGTAGAGCAAGCGGCGACTTCGTTGACGACGGATCTACGTCCTTATTCGCAAAATCGCGGCTTGGGCGAGACCTCTGCTCAAGCGACTCTTGGGCCGCTGCGGGTTCCAAGAAAACGCCTCCGCTGGACTCTTCAGCTTCCGGTCGGCGCCGATGAAGGACTGTACACTCTGAACATCAAAGACGACACCCACAGGGTCATCGTGGAAAAGCAGACGCCAGCAGCTCTCCAAGATCACGTTCTGACGGCTGTGAGCGACGTGGACCTAACGCAAGTCGCGCCGGGGCGATATCAGTTGGCCCTTGGAACAGGAAAAGACGGCTGGCGTACGTACCCGCTCGTCGTTGAATGAGGCTCTTACATTTGCCGGACAACGTTGATAGCGGTCTGAAGCTGCGCGTCGCGGCCCTGGCGTATTGAGTCCACAGAGAAGCCTTCGCAAACGTCGGGTGTGACGCCGGTCCCTTCGAGCAGCTTATCCTGCCAGGTGTAGTACGCGGCGACGGGCAGTGCGACGCGGTACCCGTGTCCGACACGAACCGAGTGGCCGGCGAGCAAGCGCCCGGCCGTCTTCGTTCCTACGATCGTGGCAAATCTGTTTTCCGACGCAAACGCTGCGACCATTTCGCTTGAACTGGCCGAATGCTCATTGACCAGAAGCACAGTCCTTCCGTGAAATCGTTGTGGACCGAGACTCTCAGTCGCAACGCATACAGAATGATCGCGGACGCCGAATGTGAAGAGCAGAGGCAGCAGCCCGAGCTTTCGTGACGGAATCCGATTAAACACCGGCAGGTCCTCCTTTCGGAAGGAGTTCGCTGCGCGCTTACGTGTGAGGCTGTAGCCCGCTGGCACTTGGCCGGGCGTGAGATAGCTCATCAAGCGCAAGCATCCGATTCCACCCCCGGTGTTGCCTCGAAGATCGACTATAAGACGCCCGCAATCAAGGGCTCGCACCGCGTTGTCGATGTCGCGAGCCAGATCGATCCCAATCGCCCCAGGAAACATGCAGACCTTTAGCCAACCGATGTCCCCATCGAGCTTCGTAAAGGAAACCGCCTGGAGTTCAATCAAAGGGCGTTCTTTCGTCTTCGACTTCGGGACGTGCACCATCACTCTCGAGTGGCTGCCATCCCGCCGCTCGATGTCCACCGATGTGGTTTCGCCTAATGGGAAGAGCGGCATCTCCGGTGGCACGACTTCTCTTTCCGCAACGCGTAGCATCACTTCGCCCGGTTGGATGCCCGCTCGTTGTGCTGCGCCGCCGGGGTGAACGTCTTGAAAAACCCATTGTGGAGGAGCACCGTCTGTGCGAAACAAGGTTGCGCTGATCGCGATCTTGCCGGCCGCGCGTGGTTTGCTCTCGTGATAGAAACCGGCGTGGCTCACGCGGAGCTCTTTGATCAGATCGTTGACGCGACCCTCGAACTCCTCGGCATCGGCGCCGGAGAGGATC
>Ga0335078_10014022_pt1 | contig 11879 bp, 11 predicted proteins | sample Lox_Sample_32_FD_206711 | JGI IMG/M metagenome (GOLD analysis project Ga0335078, IMG submission 206711) | Soil microbial communities from Loxahatchee National Wildlife Refuge, Florida, United States - Lox_Sample_3.2 | ecosystem: Environmental > Terrestrial > Soil > Wetlands | place: USA... | reverse complement strand
CTCCGCCATCATCGACAAAGAGTACATACCCTCGTTCTGCACGGGGTGCTACCGAAAGGGGAGGGTCGGCAGCGATTTCATGGAACTGGCCAAACCCGGTCTAATAAAAGAGTTTTGCATGCCTAACGCGGTCTTCACCTTCGACGAGTACCTCCTGGACTTTGCCTCCCCTCCCACGAAGGAGAAAGGGCTGAATCTGATCGCCAAACTCCTGTCGAATGTCGGGAAAGGGTCCGTCAAACAGCGAATGACACGGGCCCTCGATGAAATAAACCACGGGGCAAGAGACGTCTACTTTTAGACGCGCTTTCCTACATGTGGCCGCGTGACCCGAACCTTGTTTTGTAGCGGTTTCCCTGATCAGGGCTTCCCCAAGCCGGTTCCCGCCGCCCCGACCCAAGTTGAGAAATGCCGCTCGGATTCCTCAGCTTTTTTGAGGCTTCTCCGGTTGAGGAATTCAGGAAGTGGCCCCTCCGTCGCGTTTCGTTACGAACCTCTGCCGATTTCACCCCGGAGCCTCGCCAGTCTCGCATCAACGGTTATGGATGGCAATGGTTGGGACGGAGGTACACGACGAGATCGCCACAGCGACTCACCAAGAGCGTGTTCTGTCGTCTGCTCATGAGTGACGAACCCTCACAAAGAACGGAGGAGCCAGTCTTCAGCACAACAATGATTGACGAGAAAAGATGAACCTGCTACGATTGGTTTAGACCCGTATTACAAGAGCACGAACACCAGAAACCAAACATTCTCCTGTTATTGGACGAGGTCTGGCGTATCTCATAATGGTGTTCTCAAGCAGTGTCCGGCTATCTGTCCGTTCTCCGCCACTCTTCTCTGGAGATTCCGGGGCCCGAAACCCTACAAGCGCGGCCCGTCTTCAGCTGCGAGATCGCAAAGGCTTTATGAAGCGGGGCGTGCCATACGTTTCGGGTACTTGGCCGGCTTCAAATGCGACGGGGGTAACACACAAAGGAGGAGGGAGTTATGAAGAGAGCATTTCGTGCGTCAGCCATGGTTGTTCTATTCGGTCTTGTCTTTTTCCTTAGTCAGCCTTCATTCGCCACCCAGGGTAATTTGGTATTGCCCCCGATGAAAGTCGTCGTCGTATCGGGGAGCAACTACGAGATGGGCCTTCAGTACGGGGAGCAGGCAGCGGACCTTATTGCTGACAACAGGGACGCGACCTGGAATTTGCTCGACACCCAGGTGCTGGACAGCTCCGGCACTCCGTTGGGCCACAGTGTAATACTCAAGGACATTCAGGTCTGGACCTACTACATCGAAAAATACGACCCGAAATTGAAGGATTGGCTCCTGGGGATTTCGGACGGCTGCAAGAACAAGGGGTTCAACGTTACTTACGTGGATCTCATAGCCCTGATGGTCCTGCCCCAGGAATTATGGGCGCGCCCCCAGATGCCGTACCCTTCTGAGACGGGCGTGACGGCCTTCATGCCTGGCAAGAAATCAACACTGACGGCGAAGGGGCGCACAGATACTCAAACCCTGGCCTCCTGCACCTCGTTCGCCGCGACGGGGAGCGCCACGCGCGGCGAGCCGATGGTCTCCCTAACGCTCGGCTTTATTTCGGACATAAAGCTCTATGTCATCCTCGTTGCCTATCCCAACGATGGGGAGCCGTTTATCAATTTGACCGTCGCGGGGAAGGTCGTAAACAACACCGGCATGAACAGCAAGTACGCCTGGATCATGACGGCGTCCGTGACCGATCCCACCAAGGCCTGCGCCAGCAGCTGGGGCGTCCCCTCGGAGGCCTACCATCATTACTTGCAGCAATACGCCAAGTCGCCCAACGAGGCGATGCACTTTCTGGAAACGACCCCCACCGGCGGCGTGACGGGTATCTTTCTGTTCGCGGACCCGTCGGGCGACGTCTTTGCCTTTGAGATAGGCTCTTGCGGATACGCGATAAGGAAGCCGGGCGACCTCGGCGAGAAGGACTGGGTTGCCACGACAAACAATTTCAACAGTGTCACGATGGCCCCGTACGCGATACCCTTTGATTGGTTCTCCGACACCTACATCCGGTATGCCACGATTTTCAAGGAATTGTCTGCGGCAGCTCCAGGAACGATCGGCCTGGAATTCGCGAAGGCCGCGTGGCTGTCCAACAACTGGTACGATGCCACGACGGGGACATGGCACACCGTTCCCGTTCCCGATGACCCGTCTGACCCGAACGTCTGTAATGTCCCCGGCAATACGTGCGAGGGCGGTGAATCTCAAGTCGTCCAGTTCCCCGCGCAAAAGACCGTCTACCTGGAGTCGGGAGAGCCGCAAGGCACTTCAATACAGTATTACTGGCCGGATAACCCAAAGCCGACCGGGGAGTACACGAAGTGGCAGCTCGACGATTCGATAGACGACACGGCGATGGCGGCATCGGAGTATGCCCTGAGCACGATCGAAACCGCTTCGGATGCCTTCGCGCAGGAAGGACGCTACCTCGACCCCAAGACCCGCAACTCGATCAAGAGCTTGATCGACCAGGCCAGTGGCGCGTGGCGACAAGGGGCGGCGGCGGAGGGATCGGCCTGGAACGCCCCCGACAAGAAATCGCGAATGGCCCTGTGGGGTGCAGCCTGTACGGACTACGCCACTGCGCAGCTCTATGCTGAAATGGCTTACGCACAGCTGAAGGGAACGGCCGAGTAGCTCTTCAAGTAAAAACCAAGAAGGGGATCCGCAATTGGTTCCCCTTTTTGGCCTTCTCCAGATCATGGTAATTCTCAAAGCGGGTCGCCCTGGTGCTCATCCTTGCCACGAGGGTGCCACGACCGGATCCCTTGGAGCCGATGTGAGCAGGCTTTATCGCGAGTCAATGGCCGCGGTACCTCTGCCCGCTGCCCTTCTTCTAATAGGTCCGGGGCCGCTCTGTGGCATTTTGTGCCGGTCAGGGGTAGGATCAAGAGATAAGATGGGCAAGTTTGCACCTGGCCGGGCCTAATTTCCCCCTGCCTTTTTTCTTTTCTCGGGCGATTACCGTTTCAATTCTTGTATCAGGCGGGACTATTCAAGTTTGAGGAATCCAGGAAGGCAACCTCGGCCGCCCCTCAGGACCAGGCTCTCAAGATTACGCGCCCAGGAGCACGGCTTGCCCGCCTTCACCATTTGTCCTGGTATTCCGTGGAAAGCGAAGAACTCGGGAAGAAAGCCCAGGAGTAATCAGTTAGCTTCAACCAATCATTTCGTAGTATTATGTGAAAATGAGGCGTTAGAAAGCAGGCGAAGCAGCAAGAAGGCGGCCGAAAGGAAGAGATTAAGAGGAGGATCCATGGGAGACGTCGTCCACACATCGCGCATCAGCATCGTGAGGGAGAAGGGCCCCACAAGAAAGGCCTTCATCGAGGGGTTCAGCGAGCCAATCTATTACGGCGTCCACAGCGGCATCAAGAGGTTTTACGGTGTCCAGCCGGAGAAGGAGTATCCCGCCACCCTCGATCACATGATCGCGGCGACGGCCGGCTGAATGATGGGAACGCTGGCCGCGGCGCTGGCCAGAAAAGGTATCGAGACGCCCGAGGACGTCTATAGGGCCGAAGTCGAGGGAGACATCGAGAACGTGAAAGGGGTCCTGAAGATCACCCAAATCCGCGTCGACTATCACTTGACCGCAGGAGACGAAAAGGTCAGTGATGCGAGACAAGCTTTCGCCTCGTATCTCCTCTCATGCCCTGCGGCTCAGAGCGTCATCGGCTGCATCGACATAAAGGACAATCTCGTCTTCCACGGGACGTAGCACACCGTGGCGCGACCACTGTGTCGGCGCATCTGCCTGCCATAGTGGAGAGGTCGCGGTATCCATAGAGTGTTCCCGGTCCGAACGGGACGTCATGCTCCCGCAAAGAAGGGAGAAAGAGGGTGCGACATGGATGTGTTTGACAGGAGTTTTCTCGATAGGATGAAGGCCGGGCTCGATATCGACCTCGCCGGGGCAGTGGCGGTTGGCGACACCGGCTCTCCGGAGCTGAAGCGGCGAGTCTCTCCCCTCATGCCCACGGCACGGTCCGTGGTCGTCTTCGCAAAAGAGATATACCAAGAGGTCGTCGGTCTTTTGAGACCCTCCAGCGAGGCCGGACAGGCGCACGGAGGGGACCTGCTGCCCATGCATACCGAGTACCTGAACGGTCGGCTCAACAGGGGGGTGCACGAACTGGCCGCGTATTTTCGGCAGCTCGGCTACAGGTCACTGCCCCTTCCCGCCATCGCGCCGACCGATCAGCGTTTTCTCGAGGGGCTCCTCTCATACAAGCACGTTGCGGAGCTTACCGGTATGGGAAGGATCGGGTGGCATAGCATGCTGATCACCGGGCAGTTCGGCCCTAGGGTGAGGCTTGCCTGCGTGGTCACGGAAGCACCCGTTGAGCCTTCTCCGTCCTCTCCCGGAGGGTCCTGCACAGGGTGCGGCGCGTGCATCGAAAGCTGCCCCGCAAAGGCCCTTGAGGTTCCCGGCAACGGCATGGCCTATTCGATGAATAAGTTCTCATGCCGCACCTATAGACAGGCGGGGCTGACATGCTCCGTCTGCATGAAGGTCTGCGATGAGGCCCTGACTGCGGGCCAGCGCGCTTGACGTGACCTGAGTTTGAAAGCGGGGCCTTATGGGCCTTACCTGAACGACCTCAGCCCAACAGGTAATCAACCCCCGGTCCGAAGAAACTGCGACGGGGACTGGTTCAATCACCCCGTTTGCGCGGCACCTCGAGGACCCCGTCGCCCTTCACGTCTTCGAGGTCGAACCACCACTTCTTCGCATAGTCGGGCTTACCATAGCCCAGGAGATCATCTCCCTTAATCGCGACGCTCCTCGCGACGGAAGATCTTCTCATGGCCCAGCCTATTGCTCGGTGAAAAGGCGTGTAGGGTTTGTTCCAGGGGCACACCTTGATGCAGGTGCCGCAGCTTGCCCCCTTCTGGTTGCCCACGCGCATCTTCGTGCACTTATCGACATCCGTCGGCCATTTCTCGTAGCCGTTGAACATCTCCTTGCCCCCGTCACTCAGAGCTCCCCCCGGACACTCGCGGGCACATTTCTTACACTTCGAGCAGAAGTCCTGGAGGCCGAAATCAATCGGCTTGTCAGGCAAGAGAGGAAGGTCGGTCGTGACGACCGCCCCCTTGAATCGGGGCCCCATGAAGGGATGAAGGATGCAGTCGCCGATGCGGGACATCTCGCCGAGCCCTGCCCAAAGAAGGATCGGCGGAAGCACCACCTGATAGTTGGACGCGTAGTGGGCCCTGGCGGGATAGCCAAGGCGGCGAATATATTCGGCGAGGATTATCGCGATGAATCCCGAGTTGGAATAGGAGAGCATGCTCATCGAATTGCTAATCCAGTCGTGGCCCGTGAAGGCTTCGGCGGTCGGCCAGTCCTGGTCGACGAGGATGGCGATGGCATTCTTGTGGTTCAGCTCCACCGGGACTCCCGTGTCAGGGCTCTTCGGATCGTAATTGTGGGAGTACACGGCGTAAGAAGGCAGTTTGCATATGCCGACCGCGTCGGCGCGCAAGAAATAGGCCGCCTCTTTGACGTGACGCGACAGAAGCTCCGGATCGTTCGGAATCGGCGCCTTTTGGGCCGCTGTTATTCCGTCGACGAGGGTCCGCATCTTCCCCATCATCCAGCTCTGGGCCCCTGACAAAGGTTGCTTGGGCACGAAGCGGGCAACTTCCTTCTGCAGAACAGGACCGTAGATGCCCCGGCGGGCCTTCATGAAGCCGGAATCAAGTTCTCTGATCCTCGGGACCAGTGCGTCCTGAATCGCGGTCGTGGGGCGATCGACCCTCCGTAGCGTATGCATAGGAAAGGGCTCCGGATTTCGTTTGTGGTATCCGCTCACGGGCGTGCCTCCTTGACAGGTGATTCCGAAATGACAGGTAAGACGATAGCAGGTCGGACAAGGTTTCGCAAGGGGGGTGCCAAACCCTTCTCGGCACCTTCGATCGGACACCCCCCGTGAAAGGGCATTTTTTGATTAAGAACCCTTAACAAAAGACGGTGCTCTGGAAACCCCTGTTTGCGGCCATAAGAGAGGGCAAGAAAAGTGAGGTCGAGGAATATCTCGATATCACTCAGTATTTTTGACTGAGTACGTCGAGGAGAAGAGATGGATGCTCCTCAACCGGGCATTGAAAACATTGGCTTTTTCTCACTGCCCACGAAGGGGGCAAAACGTGAGAAACCAAGCCAAGGCGCCCCTTCGCCGAATGGGAAGCGCATGTTATCGACAGGTTTTCCACATTTCCTGTGGAAAAGGTGGGTAACCCGCGAAAAGGTTAAGGAATTTCGGTGAGGGGCCTTGCTGAAAACTGCAGGTCTCAACGGTGCGGAGCGAACGGACCCCCGGTTAGGCGTTGTCGGCGGTCGGAACCCCCAATGAAGTGAAGGCGAGGCAGATCTTCGACACGAAGGGTGGCGGCGGGAAACCCGGCAATGCGAAAGCAGGGTGCCTATCCGTGCGCCCCCGCCTTGCTACCCCAAATCTCCTGCAGTCGCTGGTCCCTGCCGCAATTCCAGCGGTAGAACTTGTAGCGCACAGGGTTCTTTTTGTAATAGTCTTGATGGTAGTCTTCGGCCTTATAGAACTCCGAAGCAGGTACGATCTGCGTATAGACGGCACCTCCGAGCTCCTTCTCGACGGCTTTCTTCGAATCCTCAGCCAGTTTTTTCTGCTCTTCGTTGTGATAGAAGATGGCCGTCCTGTATTGTTCACCGACGTCGCAGAACTGCCTGTCTTTGACCGTCGGGTCTATGTTGTGCCAGAACACGTCCAGCAGCTTGGCGTAGCTGATTTTCGCGGGGTCGTAAACGATCTGCACGGATTCGGCGTGGCCTGTCGTCCCCGAGGAGACTTCTTCGTATGTCGGATCCTTCTTCTGGCCGCCTGTATAGCCCGCTGTCACCGAGACCACGCCGTCCAGACCCTCGAAGGGAGGGACCATGCACCAGAAGCAGCCGCCCGCAAAAGTCGCCTCTTCGAGTGTGGCGGCATGGCCGCTGCTCGCAAAGACCAGGCCGAACACCACGAGTAAAACACTCAGGGATAGAGCCCCGAGAATTAGTCGAGTCTTCATATGGCACCTCCATTGTTTCTTCGTGCCTTCAAGTTAGGAACCTACTTCCCGGCAAAGAGCGTCGAGTATTCTCCATAGCCCTCTCTCGCGAGATCCTCCTTGGGGATGAACCTCATCGCCGCAGAATTCATGCAGTACCGAAGGCCGGTCGGGGGAGGGCCGTCGTCAAATACGTGGCCGAGATGGGAGTCACCATGCTTGCTTTTGACCTCGGTGCGGGTCACGAAGAGGCTCCTGTCCTCTTTTTCCACGATGTTTTCCGGCTCGAGGGGCTTGGTAAAGCTGGGCCAGCCCGTGCCGGAATCGAACTTGTCACGGGAGCTGAAGAGAGGCTCCCCCGACACTATGTCGACATAGATGCCTTCACTTTTGTTGTGGTCATACTCGTTGTTGAATGGGGGCTCAGTACCCTCTTTCTGCGTCACCTCATACTGAAGCGGGGAGAGGGTCCTTTTCAACGTCGCGTCGTCAGGTTTCTTGAAGTTTCTCCAGTCTCCTGGCGATGAGCTTACCATGTGGCTTTCTCCTTTCTCCTTGTAGTTTTGGCCCGTGCCGGCGCCTCCAGGCTGCGGCCCCTGTTCGTCCAATGCCTGTGCACTGCACCCGGCGAGGACGAGCAGAAGAATGGCCGCGATGAGCGCCATGCGTCGGGCTATGGGCGCCCTCTTTTTCCGGTTGCTGTTATCTATCTTCTCACTGTCCATGATACGACCTCCTTGCACGGCTCCCTTGCGTCTGGGAGCCAAATGCTTCATCACTTGTGGGCGCAGAAAGCGGATGTTCCATACCTCTCTCCCCGCTTTCTTATTGCCGCAAGCAGCCTGTCGTGCGCTTGGGTGGACAGGCCCAGATTACCGATTGCCTCCTGAACATCTTCAAAACTGCCGAAACCGGCCAGGTAGCCGTTCACGCGGGCCGCCGCCGTCGAGTTCATGAAAGCCTCGTCGGACGGATAGATGGCCTGGAACTCCTTCATGATCTCTCCGTCGCCCCTCAGGCTGTACTTCTGATGATACGCCTCGGCAACATAGAACGTGGAAGCCGGCAGGATCTCCGTGCGCACTTTCGCCTTCTTCGTGGCCTCGATCATATCCCGCGTCTTTTCGGCCAGCCTCTTCTGCTCGTCGTTATGATAGAAGATCGCCGCCCTGTACTGCGTCGACCAAGACCGCGAGCAGGGGTCGTGCCCCTCCCAGAATATGGTGAGCAGATCCTCATAGGAGATCGCCCTCGGGTCGTACTCTATCTCGATGCTTTCCGAGTGGTCTCCCAGGCCGTGGTATGTAGGATTCACCTTAGTCCCTCCCGTGTAGCCTACTCTCGTACGTAAAACGCCTCTGACGCTCCCAAACTGGGCGTCCGGACCCCAGAATCAGCCCATCGCGAACGTCGCGGTTTCGGTCCTTTCTTGCGGCGAGGTGCCGGAGTGCCCATTGACAGCCACCGGCTCCGCCGCATTCGCCATGCTTTCTTTTACATCCATATTCTTCTCCTTTAGGGGCCCATAGAAGACGAGCCCCGATACGAACCCTATGAATAGAAGCCCCAGTGCCGTTAACAACGTTCTCGTTCTCACGCCTCAACCTCCATCAGGTTTTACTGCAAATATAACGGCCTTCCTTAAAGAGGGTAGAAAGGAAATGTAAAGAGTCTGTAAAGGTGTCTTTACCGCGGTGTTGTCGGCATAGAGAACCAGATACGGACTCGGCCACCCGCCAGTTCGGCGCCCACGTGGCCTTCATGGGCCTCGACCAGCTCCTTGACGATGGCGAGGCCGATGCCCGCACCCCCGTATTCGCGGGAGCGGGACTTTTCGCCCCGGTAGAACCGCTCGAAGATGAAGGGAAGGTCTTGATCCTTCAACTCTCCGCCCGTATTCGAAAAGACGAAGAGGACCTCCTGCGGCAGACGCTCTACCGAGACGGTGAGCGCACCGCCTTCAGGCGTGTACCGGGCGGCGTTCTGAAGGAGATTGCCCACGATCTGGGAGAACTTCTCCGGGTCTGCCGACAGCCGGACGTCGCGATCCTTTTGGTCCACCGTCACCGTGACGCGGCGGGCCTCGAACTGTCCCCTGTACCCGTCCACCATCTGGAGGAGCGCTGCGCCGGCCTCGATCTCGACCCTGTGAAGATCGGCCCGGGCGGCGTCAGCCTTGGCTAGCCTCATCATGTCCTCCACGAGAGAGGTGAGGCGTGCGGTTTCCTCCTGGAGCAGCTCGAGTGTCTCCCGGGAGGGGGCCACGACGTTGTCCGCGAGCGCTTCGAGGTATCCCTTGATGTTGGTGAGGGGTGTCCTCAGCTCGTGGGCGACATCGATCACCATCCTCTTGCGCAACTGTTCGGTATGCCGCAGGCTCGCCGACATCCGGTTGAACGCCTCCGAGAGCCTCCCAACCTCGTCGTGAGAGACGACCGGCACTTCGCCCGTGTAGTCGCCCTCGGCGATCCTTTGCGCTGTACTCATCATGTCCGTGAGAGGGCGGAGGAGCCTCCTCGTCAACACACTGCTCAGGGCCAGGGCGAGGACAAAGGCCGCGACGCTCGCCCAGATAAGATAGCGGTGAACAGCGCTGACGAACATGTGATGGCTCTCCGTGGGCGATATGTGATACTTCTCCATGAGGGCCATGAAGTAACCGGCGGCCAGGTAGTTGACGGCGAGCCAGACGACACTGATCACGAAAACGATGACGAGCAGGTTGACGCCGAGAAGCTTCCAGAGAAGGCTCTTTCTCAAGGTCGCCGTGCCTCCGGAGGCTCCCCGCCTTCGTCTTCCGCAAACCGGTAGCCCGATCCCCTGACCGTCAGGATGAATGCAGGATTGGTCGGGTCTTTCTCCAGCTTCTGCCTGACTTTCCCGATGTGGACGTCGACGACGCGGTCGATGACGATCGACTCCCTGTTCGGATAGAGAAAGGCGAGAAGCTCGTCCCGGCTGTAGACTCTGCCTGGCGCTGCCATCAAGGCGTAGAGCAGCGTGAACTCGTGGTGGGTCAACTCGATCCGTTGCCCGTTGAGTGTCACCTTCTGCTTTTCTGGCTCAAGCACAAGACCCCCGTGACTCAGGAGGGGCGTGGGTTCCACTGCCGGCCGGCTCTGCACCCTTCGCAGGATCGCCTTCACCCGAGCAACGAGTTCCCGGGGGCTGAACGGCTTGACCACGTAGTCGTCGGCGCCGAGGGTAAGCCCTGCGACGCGGTCTATCTCCTCATCCTTGGCCGTGAGGATCAGGATAGGTACCTCCGAGGTCTTCCTCAGCCGTCGACAGACCTCCCATCCGTCCAACCGGGGCAGCATGAGGTCGAGGACCACGAACATGGGCCTCTGTTTTTTCGCCATCTGCAGAGCTGTCTCGCCGTCGTAGGCAACGAGCGTGCGGTAACCCTCCTTCTCGAGATAGAGGGCTATCAGGGAGGCGGTCTTTTTGTCGTCCTCTATGATCAGGATGGGGCTTTCCCTCGGTGCGGCGATCATTCTTCCAGTAACTTAGTGGCCCTGTACCGTAAGTGCATGGGTCGTTGGCTTTGATGACCTCTGCCAACACGTTGGCTCGTGCGCACCTGTCCGACTGGAAGCCGCCGCCGATGGCTATTCTGCCGTTCCTGCGTATGTGCCTGCCTTCTTTAAGGCGATTTCCATTTCTTTGATTGTGACGATGGCAGGGTCATAGTACACCGTGTTAATCTCGTGACCGCCGTGAAGACCTTTTTCTACTCTCTTCACTCCCGCAAGCCCTTCCAGGACTTGCCCGCCGACATCGAATCATTGAACATAGAAAACGGCTTTGGCTACCTCATCCCCAAGCGAAGGAGATACCGCGTATCCCGAACATATCATTGAGAAAATCACGGCAGTGAGTGTCACACATCTACCGATCCGATACTTCATAGCATCACCCTCGATTCATTATGCTGAAGTGCTCTCCCGCTCCTGTTTTTCGAAGATGCTTTGCGGCAAATGGCGCATCATGCGAAAAGGAAGATCGCGCCGGACCGCAAGGCTTGTTTGCACAGGGGGGGAAAGCCTATATCCCCCTGTGCAACCGTTGATATCCTCACTTTGCTGGAGCAGGCTGCTCCATCTGCATTCCCTTCTCCATCTCTTTCTTTTTCATCATCGTGCCGCCGGCCATCAAGACCGAGCTGGCCATCATTTTACCGTTCTTTTCGATGTATTTCACGCGTACTTTGTCGCCGGCCTTCATTTCGCCTTTCATCTTTGCTCCAGAGAGGTCAAAGGTCATATCACCCTTTTCCCCCTTCGCGGTCATCATCTCCCCCGCCATGTCCATGTTGGTGACTTCGCCTGAGAAGCTCATCATCTTGCGCTTCATCTCTTTCTTCTCCATCATCATCTTGTCAGGCCCCTGGTTCTCGGCAGGGGCCTGCGCGAAGACCGTGGCGACGAAGGTGAAGAGGGCGCCCATGACGAGCGCTAGCGAGGGTGAGCGGGGAGGCTCCATAGGCTTTGCTCGTGGAGGGGGCGCTGAGCCAGCGGCAAGAACCGAGCGAAGCGAGCTTTGAGGGGGAGGCTCCGCGGGCTTGTGTCTGTGGAGGGGGCGACGCGTGCCCCATTAATTGCTCGCGATCCCTCCATGCGGACCGGTCGTACCTACATGTCTGCCCGAAGATTAGCCTTTAGGTCCTATGTTTCCCTGTCACTCTTTCCCGATGAGGCTGGTGACGTAGGTGGGCGTAAAGATACCCCTCTTCCCCACGCTCTTTATCACTATATGAGGTTTCTCCGCGTCGACCCAGCAGACCACCACGGGATTCA
>Ga0335078_10014021_pt1 | contig 11879 bp, 11 predicted proteins | sample Lox_Sample_32_FD_206711 | JGI IMG/M metagenome (GOLD analysis project Ga0335078, IMG submission 206711) | Soil microbial communities from Loxahatchee National Wildlife Refuge, Florida, United States - Lox_Sample_3.2 | ecosystem: Environmental > Terrestrial > Soil > Wetlands | place: USA... | reverse complement strand
GCGCCCGGATCCGGGCCAGCAGCTCGCCGAAGTCGAACGGCTTGACCAGGTAGTCGTCCGCGCCCGCGTCCAGGCCCGCGATCCGGTCGGCCGGGGTGTCCCGCGCGGTGAGCATCAGGACCGGGGTCGCGGTGCCGCCGCGGCGCAGCCGCTGCACCAGGTCGAACCCTGACAGCCGGGGCATCCGCCAGTCCAGCACGGCCACCTCGTACTGGTAGAAGCGCAGGTACGCGGCTGCCGCCTCGCCGTCGGGCACCAGGTCCACCACGTAGCCCTGCTCCCGCAGCCCCCGGGCCAGGACCTCGCCCAGGCCTTCGTCGTCCTCCGCGACCAATACCCTCACAGCTTCAGAATCTACCTCTCGCAGCACAGGTCACCGGGAGACCCGGCGCCAGGCGGGGCGCGGGATCAGGCGCAGGGCCACGGCCAGGCCGCGCAGCGACCCCGGGATCCAGACCGTGGCCCGGCCGCCGCGCAGCGCGGCCGCGGTGGCCGCGCCCACCTGCTCCGGCGTGCTGGCCAGCGGGGCCGGGCTCATGCCCGCAGTCATCCGGCCGGTGACGAACCCCGGCCGGACCAGCACCACCCGGACCCCGGTGCCGTGCAGCGAGTCCGCCAGCCCGCGGGCAAAGGAGTCGAGCCCGGCCTTGGCCGAACCGTAGACGAAGTTGGCCTTGCGCGGGCGGACCGCCGCGACCGAGGACAGCACCACGATGGTGCCGCGGCCGCGGGCGCGCATATGGCCGGCGATGGCCAGCAGGCTGGTGACGTGCCCGGTGAAGTTGGTCTCGACCATCTCGGCCGCGCGCCGGACGTCGCGCTCGGCCTCGGTCTGCGGGACCAGGACGCCGGCCGCCGAGATAACCATGTCCAGCGGGCCCTCGGCGAAGATCGCGTCCGCGAACGCCTGGTGGGCGTCCGTCCCGGTGGCGTCGTAGGCATGCGTCCGCACCTGGTAGGGCAGCTGCTTGCCCGCCGCGGCCAGCCGCTGCTCGTCCCGGCCGGCCAGGATGACCCGGGTCTGCGCGGGCGCGGCGAGCGCGCTGAGGATGGCAAGGCCGATCTCGCTGGTGCCGCCGAGAAGGAGGATCCGGGGCGAGGAACCCGGCCCGTTCGGGAAAATTTCCACTCGTCTCACCGTTCCGTTACAGGCCGGCCACGAACAGGGCGAGCCAGCCCGCCTCGCAGGCCAGCATCGGGCCGTCCCTGGTCAGCAGGTCCTCTACCGGCGTGGTTGTGCGGCGGCCGGTGAGAAATGCGAACCTGGCCAGCGCCGCGACCAGCGGCACCGCGCTGGCCAGGTGCCAGGTCCTGGCCTCCGGGTGCTCCGAGGCCGCCCAGGCCAGGTACGCCGCGATCATGCCGGCGCCGACCGCGAGCTGGCCCAGCCGCAGCGCCGCGGGCCGGTACCAGCGCATCACCGGCCGGTGCTCGATCGCCTCGGCGCCGAGGTTGGCCAGCTCGGTGTAGCGCTTGGCCAGGACCACGCCGAGCGCGCCCAGGCTGCACACCGCCAGGAACCAGCCGGACGGCGGCACGTGCGTGGCGGCGGCGCCGCCCAGCACGCGGAGCAGGAAGCCGGACGCCACGAACAGCAGCTCGAGCACCGGGACGTGCTTGAGCTTCCACGAGTAACCGAAGGACAGGCCCAGGTACGCGGCCACCGTCGCGGTGAGCGGCGGCTCGGCGATGAGCAGGCCCGCGGCCAGCCCGGCCAGGGCGCAGAGCGCGCCGAGCACGATCGCATCCCGGTTGGGCAGTTCGCCGGAGGCCACCGGCCGGTGCTGCTTGCGCGGGTGCAGGCGGTCACGTCCGGCGTCGGCCACGTCGTTGACGAAGTACACCGCGACCGAGGCGAAGCCGAAGGCGGCCGCGGCGACCGCGGCGTAGAGCAGCCCGTCGCGCCGGCCGAGCGACGCGCCGGCCAGCGGCGCCGCGAAGACGAGCAGGTTCTTCGGCCACTGCCGGGGCCGGGCGGTCCGCAGTACCGCCACCACCCAGCGGGCGCCGCGGGCAGGCGCGGACAGGACCACCTCGGTGGCGCTCGTCTCGGCGGTCACCGTGAGTAGACCGCCGTGAAGTCGCGGCTGTAGACCTGGTAGTAGCGGTAGACGCTGCCCTGCTGGGTGGGCAGCAGGGCGTGCGGCGTGGGGTTCCGCGGGTGCCCGGCCGCCTTGTAGTAGTCGTAGGACATCCACTCCGGGTTGATGTCCAGCTGCAGGGCCTCCACCGCGCCGGCCCGGCGGAGCAGCGACGCGAGCTCCCTGACGTTCAGCGCCGGGCCGTAGACGAAGATGACCCGGCCGTCCCGGGTGATGCCGAGCCCGGAACGCCACACGTAGTAGCCGCCGCCGAGGGTGGCGCCCCACGACGTGTTCACGTTCTGGTCCACCGTGGCCGGGACCTTCCCGTGGTCGACCAGGAGCTTGAGGTTCTGCCTGACGCCGGCCACGTCCGGGGTCATCCGCAGCTCGTGGCCCCAGGAACCGATCTTGATGGTGCCGTCGCGGTAGTAGACCACCGACGCCGCCCCGTTCACCAGCGCGCCCTTGTGCGAGCCGTTGAGGTAGAAGCCGCCGCGCGCCGAGTCCAGCTTGAACCCGCCGTTGAACGTGGCCAGCAGGCCCTCGCGGGTGCCCGGCGGGATCCACGTCGAGGCCTTCCAGTGGCCCGGGCCCGGGTCTTCGGCGCCCGGCCGCAACGCGAACCTGACCAGCCGCTGGTCCATCGAGACGAGGCCCGCCACGTAGGACGTGTACACCGCGCTCGGCCGCAGGAACGTGCCGAAGATGGCCGGGTTGCCCCTGACCGTCTCCAGCACCCGCCAGGCGCCCTCACCGGGCAGCGCATGGCCGGCCGGGGAGGCGAGGTTGGGCGGGATGTCCGGCACGAACCCCTGCGTGTGCCGGTATGACTTGGCGGGTGTCTCGCCGGACGGGGCGGCCAGGGAGAAGCCCGGCTTGCCGCCGGCCTTGGGCGGGTTGTACGAGACCCACTCGCCGAACGTCACCACCGGGCCCAGGTAGTGGTCCCGGGCCCATTCGGCCAGCTTGGCGGCTGTCGAGCCACCGCCGGGCGCGGCCAGGGCCTGCCCGACGGAGAAGCCGGCCCAGCAGAGGAACACCGCGATCAGGGCGAGGATGACCCGGACCGTGCGCAGCCGGAAGAACCTCCGGATCCGGCCGCGGCCGCGCTTGCGCCGGCCGCCGTTCTGGCCGGGCTCGTACGGGCCGGGCTCGTACGGGCGGCCGGGTTCGGGACCGTACGGCTGCGGCCCGTACGCGGGGGCATTGCGCCGGCCAGTGCGACGAGGTTCCGGTCGTTGCACTCGCCTACCTCCTCGCTGTGACGGCGACATCCCCGCTGATGGTCTACCGTCTCAACATGAAGGAACGGTTACACGCGGAGTTACCCCCGCCGTCACGGCAGACATCCTGACACAGCTAGGACGGAATAACGGCCATCCTGGTTGAAGGCGGACAACGTGTCGCGAAACGGCGGATCAGGGACTACCAACGTCCCCAGGGGAGGAGGGCGGTGACCGCGACCGCCGCGAACAACAGGGTCAGGTACGCGATCGACAGGTGGAACAGGCGCATCGGGGCTGTTCTGGCCGCGTCGGCGGCCGCGTCAGCCCTGTCGGCGGCCGCGACGCGGGCGTTCAGCTGGTGCGCCTCGGCGACGAACCAGGCGCCGAGCGCGGCGGCCAGCACGCCGTAGATCCAGCCCGCGTACGGGACCAGGGCCAGCGTGGCCGCCACCATGGCGTAGGAGTACCAGAGGATCTTCCGCGCGACCGCGGCGGGCGACGCCACCACCGGGAGCATCGGCACGTTCGCCGCCGCGTAATCCTTGCGGAACTTCATCGCCAGCGCCCAGAAGTGCGGCGGCGTCCACAGGAAGATGACCGCGAAGAGCACGACGGCGGGCAGGCTCACCGTACCGGTCACCGCGGCCCAGCCGACCAGCACGGGGAAGCACCCCGCGGCGCCGCCGATCACGATGTTGGCCGGGCTGCGCCGCTTGAGCAGCAGCGTGTACACGAAGATGTAGAACAAGATGGCCGCATCGGCCAGCGCCGCCGACAGCCAGTTGGCCATCAGGCCGAGCAGCAGCGTGGCGCCGGCGCCGAGCGCGATGCCCCAGACCAGGGCCTCCCACGGCTTGATCGTGCCGTGGCCGTTGACCACCAGCGGACGCCGCGAGGTCCGCTTCATCACCGCGTCGATGTCGCGGTCGATGTAGCAGTTGATGGTGTTCGCGCTGCCCGCGGCCAGCGTGCCGCCGACCAGCGTGACCAGGACGAGCCGGATGGACGGCACGCCGCGCTGGGCGAGCAGCATGGTCGGGACCGTGGTGACCAGGAGCAGCTCGATGATGCGCGGCTTGGTCAGCGCGATCAGCGCGCGCACCACGACGCCCGCCGGGCGGCGGCCGCCCGGACGGTTTCCGAGTGTCCCTGGCGTATCCGCGGAGACCGCTGCTGGAGAAGTCACTCGCCGCCCTCGGGCTCCTGCTTGCCCTCGCGGGCGGCGGCCGGCTCCCCCGGGACCGCCGTGTAGGAGACGGGGCGCTCGGCGGCCGGGTTGCGGTGGCCGGGGACCAGTTCGGGCTTGGTGTACGCGACGTACAGGGCACAGGCCACGACGATGAAAAGGAGCATCGGGAACACGAAGGTCAGTATCGAGCCGCCGAAGCTCCACGCGCTGGTGCTCGCCGGGTCAGCGATCACACTGTGCACTCCAGATCCCTTCCCTCTCTTTGGCTCGCCCTGTGGCTCGCAGCGCCCAGGCCTGTACTACAGAGCGTAGAACAGAAGCCAGAACAGCAACCCCATCAGGGCCAGGAAACTCCAGATAGTGGAGAAGGCACTCAGCGAGGCCTGGAAACGCTGCACCAAGTAGGTCTCAGTGTACGTGGGCGGCTGCTCGACGAACGACAGGGCCGGGATGTACCTGGACCTGGCGAGCAGCATCTCCAGCCACAGCAGCACGGCGAGCTGGATGACCAGGAAGACCGGGTAGAAGCCGACGTAAACGCTGGAGTACCCGGAGCTGCCCGGCTTGAACGGCAAATTGAGCAGCATGTAGACCTGCATCGCGACCGCCGCCAGGCCGAGGCCGAGCGCGATCAGCCCGCCGATCTGCCAGGTCTGCTTGTGGCCGGCCTTGATCCGCTGCAGCGCGTAGTAGTGCGTGCCGGCGCTGAGCAGCGCCAGGAGCATGATCGTGGTGCCCATCCACTGCGACGGGTGGGTGAACCCCGACCCCTGCCACCTGCCCTCTGAGTCGAGCGAGCGCAGGTAGAAGTAGGCGAACACGAACGAGCCGAACAGGAACGCCAGGCCGCCGACGGCTAGCCGCGAGCCGGTCCAGGCCGCGTTCAGCGCCGACTCGTGGTAAAAGCCCTCGTCCTCGGCCGCGAGCGCCGCTTCCTGGGACGCTGGTGCCGGCGACGCCGTCATGTCGGTCATCGTTACGCCTCCCCTCCGGACGCGCCCGCGTACGCGGCGGCGATGACGCCGGGCGGCGGATTCAGGTCCGCCACCGGCAGGGCGTCCGGCACGCCGTAGTCATAGGGGCTGGACAGGATCACCGGCACCCGCTTGAAGTTCTCCGGCGGCGGCGGCGTGGACACCTGCCATTCCAGGCTGCGCGCCCGCCACGGGTTGCCCACCTCGGGCTCGCGCCAGAAGAGCATGGACATGACGAAGTTGATCAGGAAGATGAGGATCGAGACGCCCAGGCAGAACGCGGAGATCGACACCCAGTCGTTGAGTGTCTCCAGGTTGCGCGCGTACTCGAAGACGCGGCGCGGCATGCCCATCAGGCCCAGGGCGAACAATGGCAGGAAGGTGGTGTTGAAGAAGATGAACATGGTCCAGAAGTGGAGCCTGCCCAGCTTCTCGTTCAGCTTGATGCCCGTCATCTTCGGCAGCCAGTAGTAGATGCCCGCCATGAAGGCGAAGATCAGCCCGCCCATGATCGTGTAGTGGAAGTGCGCCATGACGAAGAAGGAGCCGTGCTCCGTCGTGTCCGCGGGCACGTCCGACAGGAACACGCCGCTGATGCCGCCGACCAGGAAATTGAAGTAGAAAGCCAGCGCGAACAGCATCGGGATGCTGAACCTGATCTTCGCCTTCCAGAACGTCCCCATGGCGACCAGGAAGATGAAGCCGGTCGGGATCGAGATGAGCTCGGTGGTCAGCATGAACAGCGGCCGCATATCCGGGTTGATGCCGCTGACGAACAGGTGGTGCTGCCAGACGAAGAAGGACAGGATGCCCACGCCCAGCATCCCGGCGGCGGCGACCCGGTAGCCGAACAGCGGTTTACGGCAGAACACCGCGATCACCTCGGCCACGACGCCGAAGCCGGGTAGCGCCAGGATATACACCTCCGGATGGCCGAAGAACCAGAACAGGTCCTCGTAGAGGAAGCTCGACCCGCCGAGCTGGTTCTCGAAGAACGCGGTCTGGAAGGTCCGGTCCATCAGCCCCATGTAACACGCGCCCACCAGCACGGGCACCGCCAGGACCTGGAGGAACGAGACCGTGAACATGGACCACACGAACATCGGGAGCCGGCTCCACCGCATGCCGGGCGCCCGGTAGTTGATGATGGTGACGATCATGTTGAAGCCGGCCAGGATCATCGAGATGCCCATCAGGCCGAACGCGAAGAAGTACGCGTCCTCGCCCTGAGTGGCCTGGGTGGCCAGCGGCTCGTAGCCGGTCCAGCCGGTCGGGAACCCGCCGAACAGCACGGCGGACAGCAGGATCACATAGGAGGCCGGGGTGAGCCAGAAGCCGAGCGCCTCGAGCCGGGGGAACGCGACCCGCTTGGAGCCGATCAGCAGCGGGCCGAAGTACTGGCCGAACGGCCCGAGGATGACCGAGGACATCATCATCATCATCATCGTGCCGTGCTCGCCCACGACCATCAGGTACTGATCCGGCCCGAGGAGGTGGTAGGAGGGCGACAGCAGCTCGCTCCTGATCGCCATCGCGAACAGGCCGCCGGTCAGGAAGTACGCGATCATGCCGTACAGGTACTGGATGCCGACCACCTTGTGGTCGAGCGTGTACCTGAAGTACTTCGACAGGCCGGTCTCGCCGGCCCCCCGCCTGACCTCGGCCAGCAGCGGCTTGCCCAGCATCTGCCGGCCCAGGTCGTTGAACACGCCGAGGCCGGCCAGCCAGCCGATGGTGCCGAACGCGTAGCCGAGCACGATCGGCACGTCGTTGGAGTCGGATAGCGCGTTCTGGGCGTACGCGCTGGACAGGAAGTTGCCGAGCAGGTGACCCAGGATGTAGCCGACTACGGCGCCGATCACGCCGATGTGCACGCCCGGGCGCAGCCACCACGGCCGCAAGACCCCGCCGGGCCCGCCGAGCGGAGGGCCGCTGCCCGCGGGCTCGACACGGTCCTGGTGTGTCTCGATGGCCATCCCGTCACCCCTTCACGCAGGTCATGGCGGACATTACGGGCTTGCCGGGCCTCACGGCGTCACCGGATCCGACGGCGGGTAGTAGTAACCCGCGGCGCCGGTGATCCCGTCGATCTTCGGCAGGTTCGCGCCGAGCTGCGGGACCACGGTGGGGTCGTAGGCGAGCGCGTACGGCGGGAGGGCGGCGAGCACGCCATCGCTCTTCTCCTTGGCCTGCACGCCGCTCGCCCAGGACTGGAACGCGGTCTGGGACACCACGTGGCCGAAGTTGTACATGGCGCCGTGCCAGATGCCGCATAGCTCGTTGCAGCGGACGGTGACGCTGCCGAGGGTCTTCGGCGTCACGTAGGCCACGTTGTCCACCTGCGGGTTGGCGTCGGCCTTCACCCCGAGCTGGTAGGCCCAGAAGCTGTGGATCACGTCCAGCGACGTCACGTGGAACGTCACCGGGGTGTCCACCGGCAGCATGAGCTCGGAGGACTCCATCCCGCCGAACTGGGGGTACCGGTAGGTCCAGGTCCACTGCTGGCCGATGACCTGGACCTGGAGCATCGTGTTGCTGTTCGGCGTCCAGGTCGTCGACGTCGCGCCGGCCAGCGTCCAGATCGGCGACGGGCCCTCGCCGCCGCCCGCTCCGGCCGGCACCACGAGCTCGACGGTGCCGAACACGAACAGCCACAGCACGATCGCCGTAGTGCCGACGATCCAGCTCACCTGGATCTTGGTGTTGCCGTAGATCGGCTCGCCGTCGCTCTCGTCGCCTGGCCTGGCCCGGAAGACGACGATCGAGTAGACGAAGTAGACCAGGACGAAGATGATCACCGGCGCGCCGCTCACCGCCAGCACGGCGATGTCGAACTGCTGGTGCCGGGCGGCGTCGGACATGTCGCCGGGCGGCAGGTGCGGGTACCAGACAAACCAGATGAGCAGGTCGGCGGCCAGCGCCAGGATGATCCAGATCAGGAAGATCCGCAGGCCGTGGCGGGCCCCCGCGTCCGGCTGGACCTCGGGTTGCGTCGTCATGAGCTCACCACGTCCATCTCGCCCATCATGTAGCCGAGAGTCTGCATGGGGCCGCTGTTACCGTCGAGGTATCCGCCGCCGCAAGGTACCAGGCACTGCCAGCGCCAGACGCCTGCGTGGTCCGGACTCATGAAGCTGAACTTCTCCAGCGAGTACGGGTTGCCGTTCGTGACGCAGGGCGACTCGCTGCACAGGTTGTTCGCGGAGAGCTGGGCGTTCGGTGAGGCGACCGGCACGTACAGGCCCATGGCCGGGATCGCGAACGTGTGCCCGACGTTGCAGTCGGACCACCCGTTGATGACCGAGGTGGTGTGCTCGGGCACGTATTCCTTGCCGTGCTGGTCGAACTGGGAAACGGTAACCGTGTTACCGATCGTGCCCTGCACCTGGCTGAAATAGTTGTTTCGCAGCGGCGTGCAGCCGTCGTAGCCGTAAATGGTCACGTTGACCCGCGTATTGGCCGGCACGGAAAACAATGTCGTGTGGGCCCACTTGCCGGTCGCCGGGTCCTGCACGTAATAGCTGACCCAATCGGGCTTGCTCGACGAGTCGTTCTGCGGATCCTCCTGCAACACCACGTTGACCTGGCCACCGGAGGCCGCGTAGTGGACGGTCGGCAGGGAACTCGCGCCCCCTATGAAATAGAGGGCCACGAAGACCCCCAACCCCGCCACCACAAGAAAGGCAACGAGCAGAGACGCCGCCCGGACTGCCACGGACACCGGACCACCACCTCGCTTCATTTCCGGACGTACGCACGCCGGGTAGGCGGTAATGCACGTGCATATCCAGCCGTGCGACAGGTGCAGGCCGACACCTACGGGTCGATACTCCAGTCACATGAGCCGCAAGGCAACACTTAACCTCTCGCATGACGAAATTGTCATTGTGAGCTCAGGGCCGGGTGCGCGGGAAGGGCCGCGTGACCAGCGGTTTCGCGATCGCAGCGGCGTGGTCGGCGTGACCTGGTGTAACTTCGCCCCCCATGTCACAATCGTTTGCGCACGCCATTGATCATCACTGAGCGTAGTTGCGGGAGCCAGGCGGCGGCGTGCCGGGAATACGGGGTCTTAGGATGACGCCGCATGGCCCGATGTCACGGCTGGCGGCCGGGATCCCAGGAGGGACCATGGGAATGCGAGAAGGCGGCCCGGACGGGCGCGGGGGGATCGCCTCCCGGCCCTCGGGATGGCCCGTGCTGCGCACCCCCAAGTGGATGCTGGCGGCCGGCGTGGTGCTCGTGGCCGGGCTGACGCTGGCCGCCGTCCCGCACCGGCCGTCCCCCGCGCAGCGGGCCGCCGACCTGCGCGGGATGGTCCGGGACCTGACCACCGACATCGAGTCATGCGCCGGCGGGGTCAACGATTCGATTACCGCGCTGCGGGCCATCCAGTCCGGTGCGAGCAACGACGTCAAGACCGCGGTCAAGATCGCCAACCTGGCCGCGGCGAACTGCTCTCCCGCCAACAGCATGCCGATGGAGGACCTGGTCCAGTACCAGGCGCCCGGGTCGCTGGCATCCTTCCACGTCCAGACCGCCGTCAACGACCTCGTCACGTGGGGCTTCCCGCTCGCGCAGCGGGTCCAGACCGACGTCGCCAGCCTGGTCACGGCCGTGGCTCCGGACGCGATCACGCGCGCGACCGCGCAGCTGCGCAAGGACCGGCTCGCGCTCGACGCGCAGCGTGCCCGGATCGACCGGCGGATCAGCGCGGCCAGCGCCTCGCTGTCCGCTCACGTGGCACCGCCGGACCTCCCCGGTTGAGGAGTGGCTGGTCATACAGTGACATGTGTGAAGAATGAGGGCGGTGTTACGCAAGTGAGCGTCACGCAAAAGATTGCAATCGTTTGTGTGACAGAGCCGTAACAATCTGCCTGACCACAATGTGCCACTTGACCGGCTTTATGGTTCGCGAGGACCATCACTGCCAAGAGACGTCATGCGGCCTGATGCGGATCCGGGCCGGTAGCGGGCCATCCCGCGGTCCGGGGCGCATGATCTCGTGGCCGCGTGACGAAGACCGAGGTGGCGGACATGACGTCGCACCAGGCAGCGGCGCTGGTGATACGGGCCAGGCAGCCGCGCTTGACCGGGCCGGTCCCGGCTCATCCGTCGCCGGCCGCGGGCACGGGCCCGGCCGCCCGGGGGGTGCACGGAGCTGACGGGGTGCCCGGGGCCGAGAAGCCCAGGCGGATCCTTGTCGTCGACGACGAGCCCAACATCCGCTCCTTCATCGGCCGCGCCCTGGCCGCGGCCGGCTACCTGATCGGTTTCGCCGGCAGCGGCTCCGAGGGCTTGCGGCACGCCCTGGACGAGCACTACGACCTGGTCATCCTGGACCTGGTGATGCCGGACATGGACGGCTGCAGCGTGCTGGACCAGTTGCTCCGTGCCCGGCCCGACCAGACGGTGATGGTGCTTTCCTGCGTGGCCGACGTGACCACCAAGGTCGACTGCCTGGAGCGCGGCGCCCGGGACTACCTGACCAAGCCGTTCTCGCTGGCCGAGCTGCTGGCGCGGATCCGGGTCCGGCTGCGCGAGGACGCCCACCTGCGCGGCGAGACGCGGCCCGGCGAGGGGGCCGGGGAGATTATCCGGGCCGGGAACCTGACGCTGGACGTGGCGCGGCTGGTCGCCGACATCGGGCACGGGCCGGTGCCGCTGACCCGGCTGGAGTTCCTGCTGCTGCGCGAGCTGGCGGAGCACTCCGGCCAGTCGGTGCCCAAGGGCAGGCTGCTGGCCAGCGTGTGGGGATATCACTTCGACCCGGGTTCCAACGTGGTCGACGTGTGCGTGCGGCGGCTACGGTCCAAGCTCGGCTTCGCCCTGATCAAGACGGTGCGCGGTGAGGGTTACCAGCTCGGCGACGGCTGATGCCGGCCCCGCCGGGCGCCTGGCCGGGCTCGGCGGGATCGTCGTCAGGCTGAGCTGGCCGTTCCGCCCGGCGGTGCTCGACACCGGCTGGGCGGTGTTCTCCGCCCTCAACCTCGTCGCGATCTTCGCGGTCGCCGGCTGGGAGACCATCCCCTTCCACTTCATCTGGATCAGCTTCACGCTGGTCTACGGGTTCCGCACCTGGGCACCCCGGCCCACGCTGGTGGTGCTGGGCGTGGTCATGGCGACCACCGCCGCGGCTATCGGCCACGACGTGGCGCGCGGCTCCGAGCCGGCCGCGGAGCTGACCGAGGTTCCGCTGATGGCGGCCATGTTCGTGGCCATGGTGTGGCACGCCCGGCGCAAGCTCACCGCGGAGCAGGAGTCGCGCCGGTTCGGCGAGGAGAATGCCCGGCTGCTCGCCACCCAGCGGCGGTTCCTGCAGGACGCCTCGCACCAGCTCCGCACGCCGATCACCATCGCTCTCGGCCACGCCGAGCTCCTGGCCGGCGGCCTGACCGGCAACCAGGAG
>Ga0335078_10014020_pt1 | contig 11879 bp, 11 predicted proteins | sample Lox_Sample_32_FD_206711 | JGI IMG/M metagenome (GOLD analysis project Ga0335078, IMG submission 206711) | Soil microbial communities from Loxahatchee National Wildlife Refuge, Florida, United States - Lox_Sample_3.2 | ecosystem: Environmental > Terrestrial > Soil > Wetlands | place: USA... | reverse complement strand
TGGGAGGAATCGCGATGCGCTTCGCCACCGGCCGTTATGCGTGGGGATGGCTCCTCGCGGATGTGGCTTTCTTTGCCGCTATGGCCCTGGGCGAAGAGGTCGCCTTTCGCGGCTACGGCTTCCAGCGCATGGCGCAGGCGCTGGGCAACACGGGAGCGGTGATCCTGTTTGCCTTCTTCTATGCGACCGTGCAATACCGCCGGCCCGGCTCGGGTAGCGGCAGCTTTGCCGTCTCGTTCGCTCTGGCGTTGCTGCTTTCGGCTGCCTATCTGCGCACCCGGGCGCTGTGGGTGAGCTGGGGAATCAATTTCGGCTGGAAGGCCAGCCGCGCGCTGTTGTTCGGCCTGGCGATCGGCGGCAACGTCAGCCATTCGCCGGTGGTGCAGGGTGACCCGATGGGCCCTTTCTGGCTGACCGGCGGCGGCTTCGGCCTGGACGGCGCCTGGCTGACCTTCTTCCTTCTGCTGGCTGCGCTGCCGGTTCTCTATCGGGTGACGCGCGATCTGGACTTCCGCTACAACGCGCCGGTGATTGTACCCGGCGGCATTGCAGTGGATATCGACGCCGCCGCGCGGCAACAGCACGAGGCCGCCATGGGGCCGGCCCCAGCCGAAGCCGCGCCGCCGGCGCTGGTGCAGATCGCTCCCGCGGAAACCGCTGTTCCCCCTGGGGAAAGTCATGGGTCGGGCGCGGGCAACGATTCTTTCTAACGGCGATTCCTAGTGAGTTGAGCGCCATGGAAAGGTTCGGCGCTCGGGCTCCCGATTCCAGGTTGTGGATGTTTTTGCCTCAGGGGCTGAGGCCCCCGAGTTTTTTTGGCAGCAAACGTACGGGCTAAAGCCCATACCCTTCGCCCGATCTGCTGCCAGTCTCCGTGGCGGTTGCCATTTGTGCCTGAAGAGGACTATCGTTTGCATACACCTGTTTGAAGACATGGGAGGTTCCCATGATCGGGCCTTTCCTACTCTCGGGTAAGCGCGTGCAGCCGGTTTGCGGAATCAGAATGCCATTCAGCGCCTGCGCGGTAGCAGCGTGCTTCTTCGCCCTGCCGGTCGCCGCCCAGATCACGATCGATACGCGCACCGGCACCGTGACCAATGGCACCACCACGAGCACCATAGCCGGCACCGTCGACCGGCGGTATGCGCAGGTTGAGCCGACGCATGTCCAGCTTCCCAAGACCTCTCTCGACGCCCGATCGCGCCAAGAGGTGATCCGCTTTCTGCAGGCCGAGCAGGGCTTCGCGATGCGGCCGTTTCCGCGCGGACACAAGGGGTTGACTCTGAACGCCAACGGCAAGCTCGACCCGGCCGGCGAGCCCTACCTGCAGATGGCCACAGCCAACGGAATCTGCGCCAAGCCCGGCGATCGCGTGGTGCTGAGCGACGTGAAGGTCGAGCGCTCCAGGATTGTCTTCCAGATCAACGGCGGGCCCGACCGCAAGCACCGCTTCCTGAGCCATATCGAGCTGGGAACGGGACCGATGATGGCGCCGGTTGTGCAGAACAACGACCCCGACCCGTCGGGCGCGCGGGTCACCCTGGCCTTTAGAGGCGACGTTCCGGATCTGACCGGCAAGCAGGTTGAAGAACTGCTGGCGCCCTTGATCGAGTTCGGGGTGAAGACTCCCGTCGAAGCCTTTACCGACACACTGCCGCTGAAGCTGAAAAACGCCATTCTCAACCACCAGGTGCTGGTGGGCATGAGCACCGACATGGTGCTCTTTGCCAAGGGGCAGCCGGAAAACAAAATGCGCGAGATGGACGGGCAGATGCCGTTCGAGGAGTGGATCTACGGCAAGCCCCCGCAGGACGTCGAGTTCGTGCGCATCAACGGCAATCGGGTGATTCGCCTGGAGGTGGCCAAGATCGGCAAGGAGCCTGAGATCTTCACCAAGGATGAGGTCGAAGGTCTGATGCGCACCGACGGAACGCCGCTGGAAGCCAGCAACAAACCTCGCGTGGTGAAGGAAGGCGACGTCGAGCGCGATCCCGACAAAGAGGCGCCTGCCGCTCCGCCAACGCTTCGCAATCCCGGCGAGAAGCTGCCGCAGGACGACGAAAAGAGCCAGGCCGGCCGGGTCGGTGTGATGCGCCCGGTGCAGTTCCCCAAGCAGAAGGACGATTCGGATTCGGCGCAGCCGGATGCCACGCAGCCGCAACCAAACGGCACGCAGCCGAATGCGCCGGCCCAGAATGGATCGGCATCGACGGATGGCTCTCAGCCTTCGCCCGGCGCCGCCGCTCCTTCGAGTTCGCAGCCGGCATCCCCCGGATCTTCGCCTGCCCCGCAGGACAAGCCGCAGTCGCAGACGAGTCAGAACCAGTGAAGATGTGGACAGCGCGGAAGACTTGCCTCAGGGGCTAAAGCCCTGGTTCCTTTGGCTGCGTAAATGTACGGGCTTTAGCCCGCGAGAAACCGGCGTCAGAGAGTTTTTCCGCAGCCTGTGAAGCCCGTACCCTCCCTTTGAGCAATCGACAACGGGCTGAAGCCCGAACCCTTTACGCCGAGCCATAGTATGATCGTGCCACGCGGCTGGTTCATTGCTGCTTCAACCCATGGTGCGGCACATCCTTCTCTTTGGCCTGGTTGGGGGAATCCTCGTCGCTCTGCTCCGACTGGCGGAGTATCGGTTTCTTATTCTCGAGCATTCGCTGGAGCTCTACGGCGGCCTCATTGCCATCACCTTCGCCGTGGTAGGCGTCTGGCTGGGCCGCCGTCTCGCGAGCGCAGGGCATCGTCGAGCCGTTCTGGACGCGCCGCCGTCTCCGGCCACCGCCCCGTTTCTGCCCGATGAGAAGAAGCGCGACGATCTCGGCATCACGCGCCGCGAGCTGGAGATCCTCGAGCTGGTGGCCCAGGGTCTGAGCAACCGCGAGATCGCCGGCAAGCTCTTCGTCAGCGAGAACACGGTGAAGACTCACTGCAGCCGCGCCTTCGACAAGCTCGGCGCCCGGCGGCGAACCCAGGCCGTCCAGCTCGGCAAACAGCTCGGGCTGCTGCCGTGAAGACGATCTCCGCGGTTATCCCACCCAGGATTCTTCGTCGTCCAAAAGCACGATTTTTGCCTCCGCGAGCCAAAATCACCCGAAAGAATGACGACTCACCTTCCCCCGATCGCGGTATCGTGGCTCCACATCCGGCAACTATCGAAAGGGGAAATGCATGAAGAAGATTGTCCTGAAATACGGGCTCATCTCCGGGGTGCTCTGCGCGGGGATGATGAATGCCACTGTTCCGTTCGCCAACAAAATCGGCTTCGATCGAAGCATGTACCTCGGCTACACCGTCATCGTGCTCTCCTTCCTTCTCGTGTTCTTCGGCATCCGCGCCTACCGCGAAGCCGAGGGCGGCGGCCAGATCACCTTTGCGCGGGCTTTTGGCATCGGCATCCTGATCACCCTGATCACCTGCGTCTGTTACGTCGTCGCGTGGGAGATCATCTACTTCAACTTCATGCCCGATTTCCTGGATAAATATGGCGCTTATGTCATCGCGAAAGCCAAGGCTTCCGGCGTGAGCGACGCGGCGCTGCAGGCCAAAATCGCCGAGCTGGCGCGCTCCAAGGCGCTCTACAACAACGTCTTTTACAACTCCGCCGAAACCTTCATGGAGCCGTTTCCGGTGGGGCTGCTGATGACGCTTCTGTCGGCGGCGGTTCTGCGCAAGAAGGCGAGGACCGAGACGGCGGGGGCGCCGCTGGCGGCGTCGCGTTGAATCGGTCGCTGGGATAGAATCGAAAGAGCGAGTTGCGCTCCCTCCCCCGGTACTTCCAATCCCTTCAGCGGTTCTCGAAATCGGGTCAGGCAAAGGGGATGGCTAAGCAGCTTTTTCTTCAAGAAAAAGCCACCTTCGAGCTGAACTCGAAATGCCCTCATGGCATTTCGAGAACCGCCGTAGAGCCGAGTTGCGGATCGCGCCCCCGTCGAAGCCGCGCTGCACGTCTTGTTCGCGTGTGGGCAGAGACATTCACCTCAAGGAGAAGATTCGAAACCATGGCCAAGATCGCCAAGACCGCCGACCGCAAGAAGATGATGGACACGACCAAGTCGACCGACTGCCCCAAGTGCAAGAAGCCGACGCGCATTGTAAAGCGCGTGAAGGACCGCGAGCGCGGAGTTCCGGGCGGAGTCTACATCTCCTGCTCGGCGTGCGATTTTTACGAGAAACTCTAATGCAATACTTCAGGAACCGTAGGAATCCGACGCAGATCCTCCGCCTCCGTCCGCCGCGACGGAGCTGGCTCACGTGACAGTTCACTTCAAGGTTCACTTGAGATTTCGGGGATGAGCCACGGAAAAATCGAAATTCCAGGCAACAAGCCCGGCACAAAGCCGGGCTTTTCATTTCGTGCTCAACGCCTCCGCCATTTCCTTGAGGATAGCTTCGGCGGCGCTGGCCGGATCGGCCGCCTGCGTGATGGGCCGGCCGACGACGAGGTAACTGGCGCCCTGGCGCAGGGCCTGGGTGGGCGTGGCGACGCGCTTCTGGTCGCCCGATTCGGCGCCGGCGGGGCGAATGCCGGGAATGACCAGGACGCCTTCGGGGCCGGTGAGCGCTCGCATGCGCGCGACCTCCTGCGGTGAGCAGACGAAGCCGCGGAATCCGGCATCGAGCGCCATACGGGTAAGCCGCTCGACCTGATCGCCGAGCGCGTCCGGAACGCCGATCGCGCTCAGTTGAGCCGGATCCATGCTGGTGAGCACGGTGACGGCGAGCAACTCGGGCGGGTTGACGATGCCTTCGAGCGCGGCGCGGGCGGCGGACAGCATGGCGGGCCCGCCGGCGGCGTGAACGGTCATCATCTGCGCGCCCAGCGAGGCGGCGGAGCGCACGGCTCCGGCGACGGTATTGGGAATGTCGTGGAATTTTAGATCGAGGAAGACGCGGTGGCCCCGCCGAAGGATGGGCTCGAGGACCGCCGGACCTGCGGCGGTGAAGAGCTCCAGGCCGACCTTGAACCAGCCGCATTGGCCTTCCAGCCGATCAACGAGCGCGGCAGCGCCTGTGGTCGTGGGCACATCGAGCGCGACGATGAGGCGAGGACGGGCGGCTGCCAGCGGATCGTGAACCGCCGAACCGGAGTGCGATTCCCGTGGGTTTGCCATGGTTCGAGTATGGCATTTACGAACGGGCAATCGAGCGCCGGTCGATCGACGTCCCCCTCAGGCGCCGGCGGCGACTCGCGCGCGAACCGAGCCGGTCTGCGGCGGCTGCAGGCTCTCGGGCAAATAGCGGTAGAGGTAGAGGATGGGGTCTTCGGCCATTGCCATCTGGCGAAGGTGATATTTCCACGCGTCGCGCTTGATCATGCGGCGGGTATAGGGTTTGCGCGTGACCTGCACAACATAGCCGCTCGAGGTCACGCGGCTGTAGGAGGCTGACGGAACCGTAAAGCTCATCAGCGCGCCGGTCTTCCAGAAACAGCGGGCAAAGTCTTGCGAAAAGAGCAGCGTGTAATAGCGGCCCTCGCTGCCCAGCAGAGCCATGGCCTGCTCGGCGCCGGGCCACGATGGATGCACATGGCGCTGGAACCAGCGGCGGAACTCGAATCCATTAAACTGGGCCTGATTGAGAAGTGGCCGGAGCAACTCTTTTCGATTCATGGGATTTTTTCTCTCGGCGCGCTGTAAAAGGGTCGAACCAAGGCAACAAGCTCCCGGGGAAAACAGGAAGGCGGAGATTTCGAGCGCCTTCCAATCTGCATTAACGTCAAAAGGGCGGTGGTTTCCTTTTTTTGGGACTTCCGAGTCTTTTTTGGGGACTTCCGAGTCGCACCCTTTCGCCAATCCGCCCGGGCGGTCGAAGGAAAGGGTAGACGACCGCAGATGCCGTCCCACCCTTTTATTCGCCGGCCGTGGCGGGCGTGTACGAAAGGATGGGGCACCCAAGGTGAGTCGAGGAGAGTTGAGGTTGAAGACGGGGTCAATGTGGAAGCGCGGCTGGGTCGGCGTCCTGGCGGCGGTGTGCAGTGCCGGCCTTTGCCGGGCGGGCGAGGTTCACACCAATCCGTTGAATCGCGATCCGCGGGTCGAAGAGGCTTTTCAGCACTTTTACAACCTCGATTACCCGGGTGCGATCGAGCGCTTTGAGCGCGTCCACCAGGAGCATCCGGGCGATCCGCAGGCAACCGCGCTGCTGCTCGACGCGGTGATTTTTCAGGAGCTTTACCGGCTCGATCTGCTCGATACCACGTTTTATGCAAACGATGGATTTCTGAGCGGCCGCCACGCCACCAGCGAGGATGCCAAGAAACGCGATCAGATTTTCGCGCTGACCGACGAGGCAGTGCACGAGGCCGACGCCCAGCTCAGCAAGAATCCCAACGACGTCAACGCGCTCTACGCGCGGGGCTGGGTGCGCAGCCTGAAATGCACCTATGTGGCCATGGTGGAGCGGGGCTTCGCGGGCGGTTTCCGGCTGGCCAGCAAGGCCAAAGACGATGAGATACGCGTGTTGCAGCTCGATCCGGATTACATCGACGCCAAGCTGGTGGTGGGCGTGTATGAGTACGTGGTGGGGGCGCTGCCTTTGCCGTTCAAGATTCTCATTGGCTTTGTGGGGATCACCGGCTCGAAATCGCGCGGGCTCGAAATGCTGCGCGACGCCGGAAGCCGCGGCGTGGCGACGACCGTGGAGGCGCGCACCGTAATTGCGCTCTTTTTGCGCCGCGAAGGCCGCTATAAAGAGGCGGTGCAGGTGGTGCACGGACTGAAGGAGCAGTACCCGCGCGATTTTCTCTTTTGCCTGGAGGAGGCCAACCTGCGCAAAGACGACGGCGAAGGCATGGCTGCGGTCGACGCGTACCGCGATCTGCTGGCCGACGGCGAAAAGCCCGGCTACTTTGCCGAGGCCCGGCTGGAACTGGCCTTGTTTGGGTTGGGCGACGCGCTGCGCGGCCAGCGCCACTACGCCGAAGCGGCGCAGTCCTATGAGCAGGCCGCGGAGACCCAAGGCGTCGGGCCGGAGCTGAAGATTCGCTCTCTGGTAGCGGCCGGCCAGTGCCGCGACCTGAACCATGAGCGGCAGAAGGCGGTCAGCGATTACCAGGCGGCGATTGCGGCCGGGCCGTATACGAGCCGCGCGGATACGGCAAGGAAGTACCTGCGGAGTGCGTATACCGGTGCCTGAAGGCGACGGCGGAAGCGTGCGCATCCTCCAGGGGCTAAAGCCCCGAAATCTTTTGGCCAATGAACGTACGGGCTTAAAGCCCGTACCCTTCGCATGCCTCTGAAGACCATCCCCTTCAGACGGAGCCGCGGCGCAGAGCCTTATGGAACCGACGCCGTGGCGGCTTCGTATGCATAGAATGATTGGCGTAGCGCTGGTGCTGGTGCGGTCTCTCTCGGAGGTTGTTTGCGCAGGTAACGTACGGGCTGAAGCCCGTACCCTTCCGAGCGGACCCAGTACCGGCTCCGGGGAGGGATTTGGTCATGGCCGTGTTCTGTAATCGATGTGGAACCTCGTTGCCCAATTCCGCACGGTTCTGCTCGAACTGCGGCAACGTGATCTATGTGGCACCGCCTTCGCCGGCGCGCCCGCTCGTCCGGCCCATCGCCGGGCGCATGATTGCCGGAGTGTGCGTGGGCCTGGCGCAGACCTATGGCTGGGACGTGGCGCTGGTGCGGGTTATCACCGTGGTGACAGCCTGCTTCTCGGGGGGACTGGTCTTTGTGGCCTACCTGGCCTGCTGGATCGGCATCCCTGAAGAGTCGATTCCCTTCCCGGTCATGTATCCGCCGCCACCGAGCGCGTATCCACCGGGACCCGGCGCCCCTCCGCCGAATCCTCCGGGCGTATCCTCGTAGGACATGGACCATCGGTACGAATCGGATGGAGCGAAACTCAACTATCGCGACACGGGCAAGGGACTGCCCGTTATCTTCCTGCACCCCACGCCTCTGGATCATGAGTATTGGCGCCCGCTGATTGAGAATGTGGGCGGAATCCGCGCCATCGCTCCGGACCTGCGCGGACATGGCGCCTCGGAGCTGGGAGACCGGCTGCCGGTCGGCGGGTTTTCGCGCGTGCCCGACGCGCCGGTGCTTACGATTGCGCAACTGGCGACGGACATTCTCGCGTTGATGGATTCCCTGCGCCTGGTGCGGCCGGTCCTCGTGGGCTGCTCGATCGGCGGTTATATTCTCTTTGAGCTGTGGCGGCGGGCGCCGGAGCGAATGCGCGGGCTGGCGTTGATTTGCTCGAAGCCGCAGCCGGACGCCGAGGCTGGGCTGGCAAAGCGGGCGGCGAGCATCGCGGCGATTCGCGAAACGGGCGTTCGCTCTTTTTTCGATGCGCAGGTGAAGGCTCTCATCGGCGAGACGGCGCGCACGCGGCGGCCGCAGACCGTAGCCGAATTGCGCGGGCGCATGACGCTGACGGCCGAAGCCGCCGTGGCTGTGCAGGCCGGGCTGGCCACTCGGCCGGATTCGTTGGCCACCGTATCGACGATCGACCTCCCGGTGCTGGCCATTGCGGGCGGAGAGGATGTTGCCGTGACCGCGGCGGAGATGGCAGCTTTGCGCGCCGCGCCGGGAGGTTGTTGCGAGTTCCACCTGCTGCCCGACGCCGGCCATTTTGCGGCTTATGAGCAGCCAGAGAAGGTCGCGGCGCTGGTGGCCGAGTGGCTGAAGCAGTTTGAAGCGTGAACGGTTGGCCAGGACACCACGCAGCGTGTTTGCGAAGGGTGCGGGCTTTTGCTCGGACATTTTTGACCGGGAAGAGAGATGCGGGGCCTTCATTGTTGGCTGCATTGGTATTGTCTGCCTGTCATCCTGAGATGACGGCCGCCGTAGGCGGGCGGAGTCGAAGGATCTGCGGTTGTCCTCCTTTCGGGAAGAGAAGATTTCTCATGCAGGAATCAATGCCCCGGAGGGACAAACGGACACTCGACCGCTAATGACGGCTTCGCGCGCTGAATGCTGTAGGCTCAAATCATCCACTCTCGCCGGCGAGCTCTCGAATTGACTCCGTCCTCCACGTCCTCCGCAAGGCCATTCAACGATCCGCGCGCCGGCGCATCTCTGCGCTGCGGCGAGGTGTCGCTCGAGTCGCTGGCCAGGCGATTCGGCACGCCGCTGTACGTGGATTCGGCAGATCACATTCTTGAACGCCTGGAGCTTTTTCAGCGAGCGCTCGCTGCGCGAGAACACTTGATTTGCTATGCCGTGAAGGCTAACTCGGCGCTGGCGATTTTGAAGCTGTTTGCAGAGCACGGTGCGGGATTCGACATCGTTTCCGGCGGGGAGCTGGAACGCGTGCTGGCCGCGGCTCCCGAAGCCGTCGATCGCGTTGTCTTCTCCGGCGTGGGCAAGACGGCCGAAGAGATCGACCGCGCGCTGGCCGCGCGCATTCTCGAATTCAACGTGGAGAGCGAGGCGGAGCTCAAGCTGCTGGCCGCGCGCGCGAAAAAGCTCAAGCGAAGGGCGCGCTTCGCACTGCGCGTGAATCCCGACGTCTTTGCCGAGACGCATCCTTACATCTCGACCGGGCTGCACGAGCACAAATTCGGGATCAATATCAGACAAGCCCGGCGCATCTATCGCGAAGCGGCCCAGAGCCGGTGGCTCGAGGCGCACGGCATCAGCGTGCATATCGGCTCGCAGATTCGCTCCGCCGATCCCTTCGGCGCGGCGGCGGCGCGCGTGAGCCATCTCGTTGCGCAGTTAAGGCAAGACGGAATCGATCTGAAATCGATCGATATCGGCGGCGGGCTGGGCATCGATTATCACGACGGCCGGTTCGACGCCGCGACGAAAGTGCGCGAGTACGTGGGCGCGATCGAGTCGGCGATCGAGGGATTCGAAGGCCGGCTGCTGCTTGAGCCGGGACGATTCCTGGTGGCGCAGGCCGGAGCGCTGGTGACGCGCGTGCTCAGCGTGAAGCGCAATGGCAAAAAGACGTTTGTGATTACCGATGCGGCGATGAACGACCTGATTCGCCCGGCACTCTACCAGGCCTATCACGAGATTGTGCCGGTGCGGCCGAGGGCAGGCAAGTCGCGCATTGTGGATGTGGTGGGCCCGGTGTGCGAGACAGGAGATTTCTTCGCGCGCGACCGCAGGCTCGCTCCCGTTGTTCCCGGAGACCTGCTTGCGCTGCTCGATGCCGGCGCGTACGGCATGGCGCAGAGCTCGAATTACAATTCGCGCCCGCGTGCGGCCGAAGTGCTGGTGGAAGGCGCGAAAGCAAGGCTGATCCGCAGACGCGAGACGATTGCGGATTTGCTGGCGACGGAGACGGTCTGATCAGAGGCTTTGAAAGGGCACTGCTTTAGCCGTGCCGCCTCGATGCAGGAACCGACCCGGCTTTAGCCGCTCAGGGAAGAATTCCCTGCACAGACGAAATCATCCCTTAAGAGGCTAAAGCCCGCACTCATTTTGCTGCGTATTTGGCACAGCTGAAGCCGTGCCGTTTCAAAACCGATCCGAGTTGGAGTCTTTCTGCAGCCTATTAAGACTGCCTCCCCACACTGAAACCTGCGCCCGCCCCGCGCCGTCGGTGTAACGTAATCTCTCGGAGGAATTTCCATGACGCAATGGGGATGGAAAACGTGTGCCCTGGCCATCGCGGGGCTGGCGTTGGCGTGCGCGGCAACTCTGCGGGCCGACTCGCTCACCGTGAAATTGGAACAGGGCAAAGTGCACGGCAAGACGATCAACAACGGCAAGGTGAAAGCGTTTCTGGGGCTGCCCTACGCGGCTCCGCCGGTAGGCGATCTGCGCTGGAAAGCCCCGCAGCCGCCGGCAAGGTGGAAGGGCGAGCGCGACGGGACCAACTATGCCGCGCATTGCGCGCAGAACAAGGTCTTCGAGGACATGGTCTTTGAGGACAACGGCGGCAGCGAAGACTGCCTCTACCTGAACGTCTACACGCCGGCCAACACCAAGGAAGACGCCAAGCTGCCGGTGATGTTCTGGATTCATGGCGGCGGTTTTTCCGGAGGGGCCAGCAATGAGCCGCGGCACAACGGAGATTTTCTGCCGCTCAAAGGCGTGGTGCTGGTCACCATCAACTATCGTCTCGGGATCTTCGGGTTCCTGGCGACCTCGGATCTGGCCAAAGAGAACAACGGCGTGGCCGGCAACTACGGGCTGCTCGACATGGTGGCCGCATTGCAGTGGGTGAAGGCCAACATCAAGAACTTTGGCGGCGATCCCGGCAACGTGACCATCTTCGGCGAGAGCGCCGGCTCGTTTGCGGTGAGCACGTTGATGGCGGCGCAGCCGGCGAAAGGGCTGTTCGCCAAGGTCATCGGCGAAAGCGGCGCGGCGTTTGCCACAGGGCCGCTCGATTTCCAGACGGTGGACGTGCGCGAGAAGAAGGACGACGAGTTCGTGGCCGGGCTGGGCGTGAAATCGCTGGCCGAGCTGCGCGCGCTGCCTGCCGACAAGATTCTCGAAGCCGCAAAGAAGCCGGGCGCCGGCTTCTGGCCGGATATCGATGGCAGCCTGCTCACCGAATCCGTCTCCGAGACCTTTGCCAAAGGGCAGCAGGCGCACGTGCCGCTGCTGGCGGGCTGGAACCGCGATGAGGGCAGCTTTTTTGCCATGCGCGGCATGACGGCCGAACAGTGGAAGACGATGGCGCAGGATCTCTTCAAGGAGCGCGCCGACGATTTTCTCAAGCTGTATCCCGGCGATACCGATGCGCAGGCGCTGCGCGCGGCCGTCGACTACGGCAGCGACTCGTTCATCGCCTTCGGCACCTGGAAGTGGCTCGAAGCACATCGCAAGACCGGCGACTCGCCGGTCTACCGCTACCACTTCGAGCTGCCCGCGACGCCGAGCAAGTTTCATCCCGGCACGTGGGCTTTTCACTCCGACGACATCGAGTACGTCTTCGGCACTCTGGACACGCGGCCCGGATTTCAGGTGAGC
>Ga0335078_10014019_pt1 | contig 11879 bp, 10 predicted proteins | sample Lox_Sample_32_FD_206711 | JGI IMG/M metagenome (GOLD analysis project Ga0335078, IMG submission 206711) | Soil microbial communities from Loxahatchee National Wildlife Refuge, Florida, United States - Lox_Sample_3.2 | ecosystem: Environmental > Terrestrial > Soil > Wetlands | place: USA... | reverse complement strand
CAGGGTCATCCGATCCCAGATCCAAGCACGGATCGCCGACGAGGCCGAGAAATGCGCCTTTCCCCCCATTGAGGAAGTGGGCAATACGCGGTGATGGGGCTCACAGCCCGCCCATTTAAACATCATCGAGTGTCGGTGATCACCTCGGCGAGTGAGACGAGGCACATCCCCCTGCGTCATCCATTCGCAAGAATGGAAGCGACCTGGAATTCGGGTCTGTTGGGAGTCATCATGCGTTCCGCCAAGTACGTACTTATACTTCTCGCGCTGTTTGCCGTTCAGGCCAACGCAGCCAGGAAAGCTGCGGCAGCTCCGGCCGATAAATCTGCCGAGTGCCTGGCCTGCCACAACGATGCCAGTCTCGCCAAGGATGTGAACGGCAAGGCCGTCAGCCTGCATGTCGACGAAGCCAAGTTCAAGGCCTCGATTCACGGCAGCATGTTCGCCTGCACCGATTGTCACAAGGACGTTAAGGGATTCCCGCACGATCCTGCGCCGGCCAAGGTAGAGTGCTCTACCTGTCACGCGGATGAAGCCGCCGCTTACAAAGTCAGCGTTCACGGACAGGCAGTCGCTTCGGGAAATCAGCAGGCGGCCACCTGCATCTCCTGCCACGGCAGTCCGCACGAGGTCGTCATGGCCGGCGATCCGGCGTCTCCCGTGTCCCACCAGAATGTACCGAAGACTTGTGGCACATGTCACAGCCAGAAGTTCGTGATGGAGTCCAACGGCATGTCGGCCGCGCCGTTCTACTCTTACCAGGAAAGTGTCCACGGCAAGGCCGTGGCTGCCGGCTCAGACAAGGCGGCCGTCTGTACCGATTGTCACGGCTCTCACGAGATCCTTACCGCCGCCAATCCCAAGAGCTCCATTTTCAAGTTCAATGTGCCCAATACCTGCGCGAAGTGTCACGATCAGGTGAAAACGGAGTTCATGGGCAGCATCCATGGTCAGGCGATTGCGAAGGGTGTTTCCTCCGCTCCTGTCTGTACCGACTGCCACGGCATTCACGGCATCAAGGCGCCCACCGATCCGACCTCTTCCGTCTCCGCGCAGAACCTGGCACGGACCACCTGCGCGCGTTGTCATGAAGGCGTCCGCCTGTCACAGGATTTCGGAATCGCGGGCGATCGCGCGAGTTCCTATCTTGCGAGTTATCACGGATTGGCCTCGAAAATGGGGTCGAAGACGGTAGCGAACTGCGCCAGTTGCCACGGTGTTCACAACATCCTGCCGTCATCGGATCCGAAATCGACTATCAACCAGGCCAACTTGGCGAACACGTGCGGCCGGTGCCACCCCGGTGCAGGACAGAATTTCATCAAGGGCAAAGTGCACATCGAAACACCACTTTCGGCTGATGTGGGCAGTATCGCCGTCAGTTGGACACGCCGGATTTACTTCACGCTGATTCTTGGCACCATCGGCTTCATGCTTCTGCACAATGTGCTGATCTGGCGCAAGAAAGCGAATGCCAAGCGAAAAGATCCGCGCCGTATAGTCGTGCGCATGGAGCCCGAACAGCGCGTGCAGCACTTCCTGTTGCTCGTATCGTTCTTCACACTGGTAATCACCGGATTCGCTCTCAAGTTCCCAGACTCGATGTTCGCACGCGCATTGCTGATGAGCGAAGCCGTGCGCGGCATCGTGCATCGCGTCGCGGGAACCTTGCTCATCGCGGTCTCGCTCTATCACGTGTACTATCTCGCTGCGCGTCGCAGCGGGCACCGCATGCTGTTCGACATGTTGCCAGTCCCGAAAGACGCGACCGACATTCTCACCAACCTGCGTTACTACTTCGGACTCGGCGGCAAGGCGGCACAATTCGGCCGCTTCACCTATGGCGAGAAAATGGAGTACTGGGCGCTGGTCTGGGGCACGTTTGTGATGGCCACCACCGGGTTGATGCTCTGGTTCAAAGTTTACGCGGGCAACCTGGTCCCACGCTGGTGGCTCGACGTGGCCACCGCGGTTCATTTCTACGAAGCGATCCTCGCCACCCTGGCGATCCTGGTCTGGCACTTCTACCAGGTCATCTTCGATCCCGATGTTTACCCAATGAATTGGGCATGGTACGACGGCAAAATGTCTGTCGAACTCTATTCGCACGAGCACGCCGAGGACGGCGCTACCGTGCAGGCAGCCGTCAAAAGCTCCGCGGAAGCCCAAGCCCAGGGCTCGGAAACAGAGGCGGCGGAAGAGGTTCCCGCCGGGCACCGCGATTAGGTAACCTGATAACGCGTGATGGCATACACAGGAACTTGTGATTTCCATCACGCGTTCGTGTTTGCGCCCTGAATTAGCCTAGAGTCATCGAGGATGCCGCTCGACCCTGAATATTCAGCGGCGATCCCAAACAACCATCCGGAGACTGGAATGACCGAAGATCTCAGCCCGCATGCGGCGAACGCCGATCTCAGCGACGCGCCAAAGCTTTACAAGAACATGACCAGTTTGGTCGGCGCGGCGATCGCGCTGGTCGCGGCCGCAAATATCGCATTCCTGGTGTTCATCGACTTCATGTCAGCACATCCGAGTCCTTATCTCGGGATCTTCGCCTACATGCTGATGCCGGGAGTAATGGTCGCCGGCCTCCTCATGATCCCGGTCGGTATGCTGCTGGAGCGCCATCGGCGTCGCCGCCACGCACCGAGCGAGATTCCGAAATTCCCACGCCTCGACCTCAATGACGCGAAGCAGCGCAAAACCATCGCAGTTGTGCTTTCGTTTACGGTACTGTTCGTTGTCGTAAGTGCCGCTGGCAGCTACCGCGCTTACGAATTCACCGACTCGGTCCAGTTTTGCGGCCAGCTCTGCCACACCGTCATGAAACCGGAATTCACGGCCTACCAGCAGTCGCCGCATGCGCGTGTTGCCTGCGTGGACTGCCACGTTGGAGCGGGCGCCACCTGGTACGTCAAGTCGAAGCTTTCGGGCGCGTACCAGCTGTATGCCGTAACGTTTAATAAATTTCCACGGCCGATTCCCAGTCCCGTCGCCAGCCTTCGCCCTGCGCCTGAAACCTGCGAACAATGCCATTGGCCCAAGAAATTCTGGGGCGCTCAGTTGAAGGTATTCACGCATTACGCCAGCGACGAACAGAACACATCAAGACAGATCCGCATGCTGATCAAGACCGGAGGGGGCGATCCGAACATTGGCGCGGGCCAACCCTCGGGCATTCACTGGCACATGAACATCAACAACGAGATTAACTACGTCGCCACAGATGCTCAGCGCCAGGTGATTCCATGGGTTGAGGCCAGGGACCGCACCACGGGAAAGGTTGAAATCTTCACGGTCAAAGATGCAAGCGTCACCGCCGATCAGATCGCAAAAGCTCCTCGCCGCCGCATGGATTGTGTCGACTGCCACAACCGTCCGACACACATCTACGTGCCGCCCGACCGCTCCCTTGATAATTCGCTCTCGGCCGGACGCATCGATTCCAGCCTGCCCTTCATCAAGCAGCAGGCTCTCGCCCTGCTGACCGCCTCTTACAACACAAGCGACGAAGCGAAGACCGCCATTGCCGGCGGCCTGCAGACGTTCTATGAGCAGAAGTACCCGGATGTCTGGAAGAACCGTCAAGGCGCAGTTCGGGGCGCCATTGCCGAAACGCAACACATCTTCGAAACCACCATCTTCCCGGAGATGAAGGTTGACTGGCGGGTACATCCCAACAATATCGGTCACTTCTATTCGCAGGGCTGCTTCCGTTGTCATGACGGCAATCACGTGAGCGCAGACGGCAAGGTCATCAGCAAAACCTGCGACAGTTGCCACACCATGCTGTCGGAGCAGGCAGGTGGCACGGAAATAGCGGGCTCGGCGAAGGGAGCGCAGTTCCAGCATCCGGTGGATCTCGGCGATCTGACGCAGGTGAATTGTTCCGATTGCCACAACGGCGGCGTAGGCCCGTAATTTACAGTCAGTCGCTACAGGGGCGGCTTTCGAGCCGCCCTTCGCTTTTGCGGAGTGGCCTACCTCACTTCTGCTTGTGACATAGATCACGGCCTCTATGTTCATCGTTTTCTACGCTTACAGGCACGGGGATCAACACCGTACCGCCGAACGCGGATGAAGGAGAACAACATGGAAACTCAACTGGCAGGACATTCCAGCAAAACAGCAGACCCGACGAAATTCAAGCCCCGCCTTGTATTTTGGGAGGTCACGAAGGGTTGCAACCTTCGTTGCATCCACTGTCGCGCCACCGCGACCGAGCTTAGCTCCCCGACCGATCTGCCCACTTCCCGCGCGATGGAAATCATCAGGCAGATCGCCGGCTTCGCCAATCCCATCCTGGTGCTCAGCGGTGGCGAACCGCTCTACCGCCACGACATTTTTGATCTCGCCTCCTACGCCACCGAACGCGGCTTGCGCGTCGCGCTTGCGACGAACGGAACACTCGTCACAAAACAGGTAGCGAAGAAGGCGGTCGAATCCGGCGTTAAGCGCGTCTCCATCAGCCTTGATGGAGCCGACGCCCTCACGCACGACACCTTCCGCGGCATTCCCGGAGCATTCGATGCCGCAGTCTACGGCATGCGCAATCTGCAGGAACTCGCTATGTCCGTGCAGATCAACATGACTATCGCCAGGCACAACGCGAAGCAATTGCCGGACGTCCTTCATCTCGCTCGCTCGCTTGGTGCCGACGCGCTGCATACCTTCCTTTTGGTGCCCGTCGGATGCGGCGTCGACATCGCTGCCGAACAGATGGTGTCGCCGCAGGAGTACGAAGAGATGCTGAACTGGTTCTACGACCAGTCGAAAATCGGTGACATCGAACTCAAGGCGACGTGCGCGCCGCATTACTTCCGCGTGGTACGCCAGCGTCGCGCCGCCGAGCGTCGCGAGGCCGTCGCTGCCGGAACCATGACCTATGGTGGCCAAGCTCCCGCTATCGGTCCCGACGAGATGGCGATGCCCGGCTCTAACGCAGTTGTTATCAAACCGAAGGGCCACCACACTGGCCATCCATCAGGACACCCCGGCGATTCGGAAATGAACGCCATGACCAAGGGATGCCTTGCCGGAACTGGTGTCTGCTTTATCTCGCACGAAGGCGAAGTCTTTCCCTGTGGATATCTGCCGGTTCTCGCTGGCGATCTTAAGAAGAAGTCTTTCGCGGATATCTGGAACGATTCCGTTGTCTTCGAGCAACTGCGCGATACCGGCAACCTGAAAGGGAAGTGCGGCTGCTGCGAGTTCCGCAACGTCTGCATGGGCTGCCGTGCACGGGCCTTCGCCGCCACCGGGGACTATCTCGATCCCGAACCGTTCTGTGTGTACGAACCGAAAATGAGTCCTGCCACAAGCAAAGCCTGATTCCGGGCTGCTATGCTGCCGCACCGGGCCACTGCTGGGATCCGGTGCGGTTTTTTTCATTCACCAGCCTAGTACAATGTCTCGTGCCCCCTGCGAAACCCTCTAACGCCATCGGCACGCTTCGTCGTGTCGCGATATTTGCGGATCTTTCCGAGACCGAGCTCAAGTTCCTCTCCGAGCGCGCTGTCGCGCGCGACTATCAATCCGGCGAGCAGGTCTTCGCCGAAGGAGAACCCTGCGCCGGTCTGTTCGTCGTCGAAACCGGCGCCGTTAAGATATTCAAGAGTTCTCCCGCCGGACGCGAGCAAGTCCTCTCCATCGAGGGGCCCGGCAGCTCCGTCGCGGAACTCCCTGTGTTCGACGGCGGAAATTATCCGGCATCCACCATGGCCGCGCAGCCCACTCGCGTTCTCTTCGTCAGCAAGCAGGACTTCTACTCCCTCTGCCTCGTTCACCCCAAGGTTGCACTGAAGGTGCTCAAGGTGGTTGGCGCACGACTCCGCAAACTCGTCGGCATCATCGAAGAGCTTTCGTTTACCACCGTTCGCTCGCGTCTTATCTCGTTTCTCGTCCGCCTTGCCCGTGAAGGCAACAAAACCGCACGCGGCATAGAAGCCGCACTCCCGCCCAGCAACCAGGAATTGGCTTCGCACATCGGCACCGTCCGCGAACTGGTCTCGCGCAATCTCAGCCGTCTGCAGGCTGAAGGTTTGATCATCATCGACGGTAAAACCGTCGTCATTCCCAATCTTTCCAAACTGCAAAACGAGCTCGAAGCCGGCGAATAGCCTTTATTTCGTGACTTTTGTCACGCTCGGCCGAAGAAAAAATGTTGTGCCGGGACACTCGTGACTTAAGTCATATTGCTGCTCTCAGCACACCCGTACATTGCCAATGAAAGTTGCGCTGCGCCAGACAGACAGCGGGACTTATACCTCCTGATAAGCCCCAGCGGACGCTCCGCTGGTGAGAGCCGACCTCAGTACTGGAGAGAGCAATGTTGGATGCCACCAAGACCGTTCGCGAATTTGCGGTAGAAGTGCCGCAGGCCACCCGACTGTTCGAAAAACTCGGGATCGATTACTGCTGTGGCGGAGGCAAGTCGCTGAACGACGCTTGCACAGCCGCTAACCTTCATGTTAACGATGTACTGCACGAGCTCGACGAGGCCACCGGCCCCGCGCAGCAGGTGCCCGCCGACTGGCGCACAGCCGATCTCGCCGACCTCATCGACCACATCGTCACCAAACATCATGGTTACATCAAACAGGAGTCGCCTCGGCTCGAAAGCCTGCTGAACAAGGTAGTTTCCAAGCACGGTCCCAAGCATCCTGAACTTCTAGAATTGCAGGACCTGTTTGCCGGAGTCGCTGCCGAACTCGCCTCGCACCTCATGAAAGAAGAGCAGATCCTGTTTCCCTACGTCATCGACTGCGAACGCGCATTGAGCGATTCTGAGCGTCTACGCCCGCCCATGTTCGGCAGTGTTCGCAACCCTATCCACATGATGGAACTCGAGCACGATTCCGCCGGTGACGCCTTGAAGCAAATCCGCGAGCTCTCAGATGGCTTCAGTGCCCCGGCAGACGCCTGCATGAGCTTCAAAGCTTTGTATCAGGGCCTGCAAGAATTCGAGGCCGATCTGCATCAGCACATTCATCTCGAGAACAACATCCTTTTTCCGCGAGCGATAGAACTCGAAAGCCGCGGCCGGTAATTCATCGTTTCTCATAAGGAGCGCACGAAATGGAATATCGCAAACTATGGATAGCCCTCGTCCTTGTCGTAGCCGCATCGTTCGCGGTGTTGGGCGGGGTCGGCTATCACACCATCAGCCATGCCCCGCCGATCCCGTCGCAGGTAGTGACGACCGACGGCCGCGTGTTGTTTAGCGGCAACACCATTCGCGACGGCCAGAACGTCTGGCAGTCCATCGGGGGCCAGGAAGTCGGCTCGATTTGGGGACACGGCGCCTACGTCGCTCCCGACTGGACCGCTGACTGGCTGCACCGTGAATCCACCTACATCCTCGACCAGTGGGCTGTCACCGCCGGTGCCGCGAACTACTCTTCGCTCACAGTCGAACAACAAGCCGCCCTGCGCGCCCGCCTGCAGGAACTGATGCGCACGAACACCTACGACAAAGCGAGCGATCGCATCGTCCTCTCGCCTGAGCGCGCCGCCGCTTTCGAAGAAGTCGCAAAGCACTACGCTGACGTCTTCTCCAACGGACGCACCGAGTACGCCATCCCCACCGGCGCGCTCACCGATCAGGCGAAGCTCCATCAGATGGCCACCTTCTTCTGGTGGACCTCCTGGGCTGCCTCCACCGATCGTCCCGGCCAAACCGTCAGCTATACGCAAAACTGGCCGCACGAAGATCTGGTCGGCAACCGCCCAACTAGCGGTGCCGTCATCTGGAGCATCATCAGCTTCATCATGCTGCTTGCGGGCGTCGGAGCCTTAGTCTGGTACTTCGGATCAAAAGAGCATGCGCCCGCTAACCAGGCGCTGCCCGCCACCGACCCGCTGCTCGGACTCAATCCCACACCTTCGCAACGCGCAACCATCAAGTACTTCTTCGTCGTCGCGGCACTGTGGGTCGTTCAAATCGGGCTCGGAGCCCTCGTTGCCCACTATGGCGTCGAAGGGAACGCCTTCTTCGGCATCCCGCTCGCGAAGTGGCTGCCATACTCCATCGCCCGTACCTGGCACTTGCAGATCGGCATCTTCTGGATCGCCACCTCCTGGCTCGCGACGGGCCTCTACATTGCGCCCGCGGTCAGCAATTACGAGCCGAAAGGCCAGCGCCTCGGTGTGAACCTGCTGTTTGGAGCGCTGATCCTCGTCGTCGTCGGATCGCTCGCCGGTGAATGGCTTGGCATCCAGCAGAAGCTCGGTAATCTCTGGTTTTGGTTCGGATCACAAGGCTATGAATACGTCGATCTCGGCCGTGTGTGGCAGATCCTCCTCTTCGTCGGACTCGTTTTCTGGCTCTTCCTCATGTGGCGCGGACTAAAGCCAGCGTTAGCCAGGAAAGATGAGAGCCACTCCTTGCTGCTGCTCTTCCTTGTTTCGGCTATCGCGATTCCGCTCTTCTATGCTGCCGGACTGATGTACGGCAAGCGCAGCCCTCTTATCACCGCCGAATACTGGCGCTGGTGGGTGGTTCACCTCTGGGTGGAAGGTTTCTTCGAAGTATTCGCCACCGTCGTGATCGCGTTCCTGTTCACGCGGCTGAAGCTGTTGTCGATCCGCTCGGCCACTCGTGCTGTCCTGTTCTCCACGGTGATCTTCCTATCCGGCGGGATCATCGGCACCTTCCATCACCTGTACTTCACCGGGGCCCCGAACTCGGTTCTCGCTCTCGGTGCGGTTTTTAGCGCCTTGGAAGTCGTACCGCTCGTTCTCATCGGATTCGAAGCCTGGGAAAATATCCGTCTCGCACGCGGCAATCAGAAGGCGGTCTGGGTCTCATCGTACAAGTGGCCCATCTACTTCTTCGTCGCCGTGGCGTTCTGGAATTTCGTCGGAGCTGGACTCTTCGGCTTCCTCATCAACCCGCCCGTTTCGCTCTATTACGTGCAGGGCTTGAACACGACCCCGGTCCACGGGCACACCGCCCTCTTCGGCGTCTACGGCATGCTTGGCCTCGGCCTCATGCTCTTCTGCCTGCGTGCGCGGCGTCCCGGACTGGCGTGGAAGGACAAACCTCTGGCCTTTGCCTTCTGGTCCATCCAGATCGGCCTCGCGTTCATGGTGCTCATCAGCATGCTGCCGATCGGTCTCATGCAGGCCTACGCGTCGGTGGAATATGGCACCTGGTACGCGCGCTCGGCGGAGTTCCTCCAGCAACCACTGATCAATCATCTGCGCTGGCTGCGTGCCATTGGCGACAGCCTCTTTGCCCTCGGCGCGATGGTGCTTGGCTGGTTCGTACTCGGACTCGTCACCGGTCATTCCTACGATCCGGCGGCCCTTGCCGAGAAGAGCACGTACCCATCCGCCCAACCCGTCCCCATCCGCCAGATGGGCGACTAACTCCAGCACCGGGGGCATGCCGAGCGCGTGTCTCCGGTACCTCTACCTGGTGATGACAGTCACATGCTGCTGTGGCATGACTAGGGCAGAATCAACTCAGGATGAAGCAGGTCCTCCATTCCGTTCTGCTGTTGGCGCTGGTGGCCTCCATGGCGGCCTCCTCACAAGCCGAAATTTGCCCCATGAAGTTGCAGAGCGGACAGACCGGCGCGTGCGGCGCATCGATGGGGATCAAGCATCATCACGCGGCGCAGACTGCTTCCGGGCACGACTGCTGTCCAAGGTCACCGGCCCACCACACTGCGCCCTCGCAGTGTCCGCCCGTTGAACTTTCCGCCTGCATGTCTGGAATGACCTGCTGCTCGCTCGATCCGCAGCCGATCCAATCTTCTCTGCAGGTTGTCGCGATCGAGCAGCCGATAACCTTCGGCACCATCAAGCCTCCGCTGTTGCCCCTCTCGCGCGCCGGCATGATGCACGCCACGCCGCTTCCCACGCCCGGAAATGCCGTCTTCCGGCTCAAAGACGATCTGCGCATTTAGACCTCGATTCGCCTTCACTCTATCTGCCCACCAATTGCAGTGAATCGTCTCGCAAGAGACTTAGCGAATTTTCGAGGACAAAATGAAAATCAAAGCTCTTCTCATCACCCTGTTGTTTGCCGTCAGCATGTGGGCGCAGAACGCCGTTCCCACCGCTCCGAATGCGGACCAGAAAACCGCCGCCACATGTTGCAAAGAGGGTGCCGCTTGTTGCAAGAACGGGGGAGCGTGCTGCAAAGGCAAGGACTCCGCGTCCTGTTGCAAAAGTGGCGCGTCGTGCTGCAAAGAGGGCGCGGCCTGCTGCAGCGGCAAGGAAACCATAGCCAAGGCCGATTGCTGCAAAGCCGGGGCTTCCTGCTGCAAAGGCGGCCAGGCGCGCTGCTGCGCCGCGCTTGCGAACAATGGTAAGAGCGACTGCTGCGGCGGTAAGATGTGCCAGCGCCACGGCGCAAAAGCGTAGCCCGCTTGCAGGAGCAAAGGCTCCGGTTCCGGCCGGAGCCTTTTTCTGTATACTCGGAGCCATTATGAGCCAGGTCACGATGGTCCGCGAGTGGAACGCCGACGACTTCCACGCCAAGGTGCTGGAATTGGAAAAGATAGGCTGGCAAGTCCGCCAGGAGTCGTACAGAATCACCCCGGAGATGAACCCCGAAACCGGCATCGTCTCGCACGTGCACAGCATTGAACTGACGAAAGAGAACACGTAGGCATCTCCTCCGACTGCGCTCGTCAGCCACAACTAGCATCCAACTCCAGGCATGCCACGGAAAAATGTACCCACTGCCGCCCCGTTGGTTCCGCCTCGTCCTACGCTTCGCAGGCTTCGAATCGCCGCCAACGGATGCACGGCCTGCGATCTTTACAAAAGCGCCACGCAAACCGTGTTCGGCGAAGGAGCACCCCACGCGCGAGTGATGTTCGTCGGCGAGCAACCGGGTGACAAAGAGGATATCGAAGGCAAACCGTTCGTCGGTCCGGCAGGAAGAATCCTCGATGCTGCCTTGGAGGCCGCCGGTATTGAACGCCGCGAAGTGTACGTTACCAACGCCGTAAAACACTTTAAGTGGGAACCACGTGGCAAGCGGCGCATTCATAAGAAGCCCAATCAACTCGAGATTCTCGCCTGCCGGCCCTGGCTCGAAGCGGAAGCCGCAGTACTAAAGCCGGACGTCATCGTCTGCCTCGGCGCTACTGCTGCGCAGAGCCTTTTAGGAAAAGACTTTCGGGTGACGCAGCGGCGCGGAGAGATGATCGCCCACGACCTCGCACCTTACGTGACAGCCACTGTTCATCCGTCTTCGATCTTGCGAGCGCCAGACGACCAGACCCGGCACGACGAGATGGCCAGGTTCATCGAGGATCTGAAGAAAGTTCGATCCGTTATGCAGCAGCAGCAGCGACTAAAGGCTGCTTAGTCCTTTGACGCGTAATACCCGTGTCTGCATTCCACGTTCAACTTTGGCTTGCGAGTGGAAAGCTTGACGTGTCGATATCGTCCGTCGGGAACGAAATCCGCCGGCTTATATGCCAGTACGTACTGGCTTCGCAGCGCTTGCTCTACCTGCTTGAAGGCACGCGCCACCTCATCTTTTTGTTGTGCCGGCAACAATTCGCCGCCGGTGTAACGGCTAAGCAGTTCCAGCGTGGCTTCCCCCTTCGTGTATTCCCCAGAGCGGACGTCGTTGGTGCTTAATGTGTAGATCGGTGCTTCAGCACGCAGGGCAGCCTGCTGAGCATCGTTCATGATCGCGTGACTCCCGTTGTTTTCTCCGTCGCTGATCAACACGATCACCTTACGCGTGCCCTTTTCCGAATCGGCACGCAGTTTATCGGCGGCAAAAGCAATCGCGTCGAAGATCGCCGTATTGCCATGCGGTTTCAATCGTAGGATCGCCTTTTTCAGCGCGTCTACGTTGTTCGTGAGGCCCTGCTCGAAATGGACGTTCTCGTCAAAGCCAATGA
>Ga0335078_10014018_pt1 | contig 11880 bp, 7 predicted proteins | sample Lox_Sample_32_FD_206711 | JGI IMG/M metagenome (GOLD analysis project Ga0335078, IMG submission 206711) | Soil microbial communities from Loxahatchee National Wildlife Refuge, Florida, United States - Lox_Sample_3.2 | ecosystem: Environmental > Terrestrial > Soil > Wetlands | place: USA: Florida... | reverse complement strand
ACGGCGCGGGCAATCTCTACGTGACGGACACGTACAACGACACGATCCGCAAGATCACCGCCGGCGGGGTAGTGAGCACGCTGGCCGGTTCGGCGGGCCTGAGCGGCTCCAGCGACGGCGCGGGCCCGTACGGCCTGTTCAACCAGCCGGTGGGGGTGACGCTCGATGCGAGTGGCAATCTTTATGTGGCCGACACCGGCAATGGCACGATCCGCCGGGTGACCCCGGCCGGGGCCGTGACGACGGTGGCCGGGATGGCCGGCACCTCCGGGCTCGGCGACGGCATGGGCACCGCCGCCCTGTTCAACCAGCCCCGCGGCGTGGTGGCCGATCCCAGCGGCACGCTGTATGTGGCTGACACCGGCAACGCCGCGATCCGCAAGATCGCGACCAGCGGCGCGGTGACGACGATGACGCTGACGACGGCATCCGCCTCGAGCGCATCCAGCAGCTCGAGTTCGAGCAGCGGCTCGGCGACGGCGTCGGCCGGCAGCTCTGGTGGCGGCGGGACCATCGAGCCGTGGTTGGCCGGCGTACTGGCCCTGCTGGGAATGGCGCGATGGATGCGGCAAAAAGGCCGGCCGCGGCTTTGACCCGGCTGGCGGCGACGCTGGGCATCGCGGTCGCGGCGGTCGCGGCTTACGTCTGGCCCCGGCTGGCGGACGCGTGGATCTATGAACGCCCGGCGATCCTCGCCGGCCAGGTGTGGCGGCTCTGGACCGGTCATCTGGTGCACTACAGCGTCAGCCACCTGCTGCTAGACCTTGCCGTGTTTGTCGCCGCCGGCGGGTGGCTGGAATGGATCCTGCCGCGCCCCGCCCGCTGGTTTTACCTGCTCGCGCCGCCCGTGATCTCGGCGGCGTTGCTGGTGGGCGAGCCGACGCTGGCGCGTTACGCCGGGCTTTCGGGCGTGGCGACGGGCGTGCTCGTGCTGCTGGCGCTGGTGCAGTGGCGCCGCGACGCCGCGGCGCCCGTCTGGTTCTGGCCGGCGGTGCTGGCGCTGGTGGCGGTGAAAGTCGCGGTCGAGGCCCGCGGTACGACGCCGCTGTTCGCGCGGTTCGATCCGGACATCCGGGTCGTGCCGCTGGCCCATCTCGGCGGCATCGCATGTGCGGCGATCGCGTACCTGGCGTTGCGCTGGTCCGGCCGGAATCGCACCGCGTGAGACCCGGCGGCGGGACGCCGCGCCGCCGCCCGCGGACTTCCGCCTTCCCTTTCTTCCCTGTCTGGGCTTATTACGTCCGCCCATGCCGGGTCCCATCGCCTCCGCCGCCGACCTGCGCCGCGCCGCGCGGGCGGAGCTGACCGGCGACATCCTGCCCTACTGGGTACGGCACGGGTTTGAGGCCGACGGGCGTCTGACCGGCATGATCACCTGTCGCGGCGAGCGCGTCTCCGAGGTACCGCGGCACGTGGTGATTTGCGCGCGGGTGCTCTGGACGTTCGCCGCCGCCCTCCGGCAGCTCGGGCCGGATCCCGCCTGGCGCCGGGCGGCGGAGCTGGCGCGGGCGCAGTTGCTCGGGCCGTTCCAGGATGGGCGGCGCGGCGGCGTGGTCTGGAGCATCGACGCGGCGGGCCGCGTGGTCTCCGACAAAAAGCAGGGCTACGCGCAGGCCTTCGCGATCTACGGTCTGGCGGAGTGGCACGCCGCCACGGGCGAGGCGGAGGCGCTGGCCTGCGCGCAGGAGCTGTTCCACCTTTTGGAGCGGCACCTGCACGATCCGCGGCACGGGGGCTATTTTGAGGCGTGCACGGCCGACTGGCAGCCGTTGACCGACCTGCGGCTGAGCGAGGTGGAACCCAACACGCCGAAGTCGATGAACACGTTGCTGCACATGCTCGAGGCGTACACCGCGCTGCTGCGCGTGTGGCCCGATGCCGGACTGCGGGGACGGCTGGTGGAACTGGTGACGGTGTTCCTCGATCGCGTCTACGCCGCCCGGCCTGCGCCGCACTGCCAGCTGTTCTTCGCCGAGGACTGGCACACTGCCGACGGGATCGTGTCCTTCGGCCACGACATCGAGGCGAGCTGGCTGCTGGGCGAGGCGGCCGACCGGCTGGACGACGCCGCGCTGGCGGCGCGCGTGGCGCCGGTGGCGCGCGCCCTGGCCGACGCGGTGCTGGCGCACGGGGTGGATGCGGACGGCGGCGTGTATCACGAGGCGCGGGAGGGGCATCCGGTGGACACCGACAAGCACTGGTGGCCGCAGGCCGAGGCCGTGGTCGGATTTCTCAACGCTTACGAGCGGACGGGCGAGGGGCGGTATCTCGAAGCGGCGCTGCGTACCTGGCGGTTCATCGAGGGGCGGATCATCGACCGCGAGCTGGGCGAGTGGCTCCCCGGCGTGGATCGCGCAGGCCGGCCGAAAGGCGCGTACCCCGAGTTTCGCGACGGCTACAAGATCGGCCCGTGGAAGTGTCCCTACCACAACGGCCGGGTCTGCCTGGAAATTCTGCGCCGCGTGCCGGCGTGAAGGGCGCGCCGGGGGGAAAGGCGCCTGGCGGTGCGATGGAAATGTGGTGGCCATCGGCCCCCAAGGCTGGCAGAGGTTTTCGCCGGGTCCCCATAGCTCAACAGGATAGAGCAGCGGTTTCCTAAACCGTAGATCCCGGTTCAAGTCCGAGTGGGGATACCAGTCCAAGCCAAGCCGGGGCGCGGGATCAGGTCCTGCCATGTACCAGGACTATCTCTGGCGCGGGAATTCGGGGCGCCATTACATCGGCATGACATCGGACCTGAAACGGCGGCTCGACCAGCAGCAACGGAGACATACCGACCCGACGTTTGGGCGGAGGACTTCAGCTTGTGGCCAGCATGAGGTGCGTCACGCGCCAGGAGGCTGTCGCGATGGAGCGCCGACTGAAATCGTGGAGGAATCCCGAAAAGGTCCGGACTTTCATGACTCGCGGAATAAGCGGGCTGGGCACCTGGCGTGCCGACTGAGGCGGAGGGGTTGGGTTGCCGGATTTGCGCGAAGAAACGCGTGGAGTACCTGCAGTCCAATCCTGCGAGCCCCGACGAAGTCGGGGTTGAGCTACCCCGACTTGGTCGGGGCGCGCGGGGACGATTCGCCGGAGATGAAGCGCGCTTTCCGCCCGGGCGTCGTGTGTGTTTGGGGTCGGCGATTCCCGCTGATTGCAGCCGCGCGACACTTCGCCACACTGAAGTCCCTGTGAATGTCCCCGGCCTGCGATCAAGGGTGTCCGACGCCTCCGTGTCCGTGGCCGGCGGTCTGCTCGTGATCGCCGCATTCGCTGTCTATGCCAACAGTCTCTCGGGACCGTTCATCTTCGACGACGTCCTGTCCATTCCGCAGAACCCGACGATTCGCCATCTTGGCAGCGCGCTTTTCCCTCCCGGAGGCGGCCTGACGGTGAGCGGCCGGCCGCTGTTGAATCTCTCCTTCGCGCTCAACCACGCGCTCAGCGGCGACGAGGTCTGGAGCTATCACGCGCTGAATCTTCTGATCCACCTCCTGGCCGGGCTGGTTCTGTTTGGCATCGTCCGGCGGACGCTGGTCTGGATGGAGGGTAAAGGGCAAGGGGTAACGGGTAAGGGCAGCACGGACCAAGTTCTGATTGCAGGGCGGCATCGCCGAATGCCGCCAGAGGGGAACGTGGCGGGGTTCGGCGAACCCGCCCTTCAGGTCCAATCCACCCTCCTCGCCTTTGCCGCCGCCATGCTGTGGATGCTCCATCCGCTGCAAACTGAATCGGTGACCTACGTGGTGCAGCGGTCCGAGTCGCTCATGGGCCTGTTCTATCTGCTCACCCTGTACTGTTTTATCCGGGGCGCCGAAGGGCAGGAGCGGGGTGCCGTGGAGGCGCCGGCCGCGCCCGGGCGCCGGAATCGATGGGTCGGGGCGGGCTGGTTTGCCCTTTCGTCCGCGGCGTGCGTGGGCGGCATGGCCACGAAAGAGGTCATGGTCTCGGCGCCGGTCCTGGTGTTGCTCTACGACCGCTGTTTTGTGGCGGGCAGCTTTCGGGCGGCTTGGCGGCGGCGCTGGCGGGTCCACCTTGCCCTGGCCGGCACCTGGACGCTGCTGGCGGCCCTCGTCGTCAGCGCGGGCAACCGCGGTGGTACGGCCGGTTTCGATATAAGTGTCGGGATTTGGGAGTATGTCGCGACTCAGTTCCAGGCGGTGTCGCATTACCTGCGGCTGTCAATCCTGCCGCATCCCTTGATCCTGGATTACGGCGCCGAATGGGTGAGCCACGCCCGCGATGTGGTGCCCTACCTGCCGGTGGCGGTGCTGCTGATCGCCGGCACCGCATTCGCGCTGTGGCGTCGTCCCGCCCTGGGGTTTCTCGGAGCGTGGTTTCTGGCCATCCTGGCGCCGACCTCGCTGGTGCCCAACGCGAGGCAGACCCTGGCCGAGCATCGCATGTACCTGGCCCTCGCCCCGGTGGCGGTTCTGCTGGTGCTCGCGTTGCACCGATGGCTGGGGCGGCGGGCATGGGGGGTGCTCCTGGCGGCGGTCGTGGGGCTGGGGTGGATGACCGTGCGGCGTAATCTGGATTATCGCAGTGCCCTGGCGGTCTGGAGCGACACGGTGGCCAAGCGCCCGGCGAATGCCGGAGCCCATGTCAATCTGGGCAATGCTTTGGAGGCGCGCGGGCAGCTGGGGGAAGCCCTGACGGAGTTCGAGACGGCGGTCCGTCTCGATCCGACGCATGCGACCGCCTTTTACGATGCCGGCGGTGCCTGCCTCCGGCTGCAACGATTTCCGGAGGCCACCACATACTATCGGCGAGCCTTGGCGCTCCACCTGGATTTTCCCGAGGTGCACACGAATCTCGGCGAGGCCCTGGTTCGCGCTGGCCGGCCGGCGGATGCGGTGCATGAATTTGAAACGGCATTGCGGATGATGCCTGGGTCCGCCGAGGGGGAGTACCGCTTGGGGAACGCCCTGGCCCAGGCGGGTCAGACGGCCGCCGCCATGGGGCATCTGGAAGCCGCCTTGCGGCTGCGGCCCGACTATGCCCAAGCCCACAATAATCTGGGCAATCTGCTCCAACAGGGCGGCGACACTGCGGCCGCGATCGCACACTACGAGGCGGCCGTGAGGGAGGATCCGCTTTTTGCCATCGCGCACGACAATCTGGGAAACGCCCTGCTGCGATTGGGCCGGCTGCAAGAGGCCCGGGCCCAGTTCGAGCTCGTCTTGCGTCTCCAGCCGAATTCGCCGGCGCCGGCCTACAATCTCGGGACGATCGATCTCCACTTCGGCCGGCTGGATGAGGCCCGGGGGGAATTCGAGCGTGTCCTGGCCCTCGATCCCGGCAATTCCAACGCCCATAACAATCTGGGAAATATCCTGGCGGAATCCGGCCAAACCGCCGCGGCTTTGGACCAATACCACGCGGCCCTGCGCGGCGATCCGGCCAACGCGGCCGCCCATTACAACCTCGGACGGCTCTGGCTACAACTCGGCCGCCGAACCGAAGCGAGGGCGGAGTTCGAAGCCGCCCTCCGGCTTAGTCCGGAGTTCGACGGGGCACGGGTCGGACTCGAACAGATCGACGGCGGCCAATGATGGCATTCCGGTGGCCGCGATGGTACTGTTCGAGGACGACCTGCAGGCGCGGCAGATCACCACGCCCCGGCCGCCGACCTGGCGGCACCGCGAGAGAGAATCGACCGAGGCGCCGGGCTCATAAATCTCCTCCCATGCCCCTGAAGAAACATCCCCTGGCCACGGCGGCGGCCGGCGCCGCGATGCTGCTTTTGCTGGCCGCCTGTGTCACCGGACCCGGAGGCCCGCCCCCCGGCGCTGCGGCCCGGGCGCCCGCGCCGCTGGACGCATACGCGATCGGCGCCGACTTGTCGTTCCTGCCCCTGGCCGAGGCGCACGGCATGCGGTTCAAGGACGGCGGCGTTGAGCGGCCCGGCCTGCAGATCTTCCGCGATCACGGGTACAACTGGATCCGCCTGCGGCTGTTCCACACCCCGACCCAGCTCCCGAACAACTTCGACTACACGCTGGCGGAGGCCCGTGCGGCGAAGGCGCTCGGGTTCAAGTTCCTGCTCGATTTTCATTACTCCGACACCTGGGCCGATCCGGGGAAGCAATTCATCCCGAAAGCGTGGGAGGGCAAAACCCACGCCGAGCTCGCCGCCGCAGTCTTCGCCTACACGCGCGACACCATCGCCCGGTTTCGGGAGGCCGGCGTGCTGCCGGACATGGTGCAGATCGGCAACGAGATCACCAACGGCATGCTCTGGCCTGACGGCCGCCTGCCGGAGCATTGGGATCGGTTCGCCGACCTGGTGAAGGCCGGCGTTCGCGGTGTCGAGGTCGGCAGCGCACCGGCGGTACGGCCGCTGATCATGATCCACATCGACCAAGGCGGCAGCAAAGCGGGAACCCGGGCGTTCTTCGACCGGCTCAACTCGTATGGCGTCACCTACGACGTCATCGGGCAATCGTACTATCCATGGTGGCAGGGCTCGCTGCTCGAGTTGCGCGACAACCTGGCGTTCATGGCGGACGCGTACGGCAAGGACATCGTCCTCGTGGAGGTGGCCTACAACTGGAAGGTGTCGGAATACCGCGACCATCCGGGGCCGTTTCCGGAGACGCCGGCGGGACAGCGCGATTTTCTCGACGAGGTGAACCGCCTCGTCCTCGCCACGCCCCACGGGCGCGGGAGGGGCGTCTTTTGGTGGGAGCCGGCGGTCGCGGGTCCGCTCAACCGCCGGGGCATGTTCGACGACACCGGCAACGCGCTGCCGGTGCTCACGGTGTTTGACCGTTTCACCCGCGGCAAGATTCCGCCGCGCGCCCCCTGACCCCGCATGAACACAGCCCCGCAGGGCGCCCCAGTCGCGCCGCCCGCTCCTCCGGCCCATGACACCAGCGACCTCTGGCTCGTCTCGTCCGTGGCCGCCCTGGGCGGGCTGCTCTTCGGCAACGACCGGGTGGTGATCGGCGGCGCCCAGCCGTTTTTCGAGCGGCATTTTCACCGGACCAACCCGGCGCTCTAAGGCTGGGCGAACCGCTGCGCGCTGGTCGGCTGCCTGGCGGAGGCGGATGAAGGGATGCACCCGGCCACGGTGTTCCCATGGGTAACCGTTTTTTGACCATGAGAACATCCCCTATGCTCATCCTTGGTTTCGGTTTGCTGGTGCCGGGCATTGTCCGGCCGCAAACCTCCGCGGCACGGTCGGAATGGCAGTCGCTGAAAATCGTGCAAACCGGCGAGCCGGCTTATCCCCTGCGCCTCATGCAGCTCGGCGTGACCGAGGGCGAGGCGCGCGTGGTCGTCAGCGTCGACTCCACCGGCACGCTCACGGAGTGGCTGGTCACGGGCTACACGCAGTCGGATTTCGCCGACTCCGCGGTGGCGGCGATCAGGGAATGGAAATTCGAACCCGCGCGGCTGCAGGGCCGGCCGGTGGGAGTGATCGCAGAACTCATCTTTCACTACACCGCCCAGGGGGTGGTCGTGTCGTCGCAGAATGTCGGTGACATCATTGAGGCCCAGGTCCTGCGGATGCTGGACGGACGCTACAAATTCCGGCCGTGCGCAGCGGACGAACTGGACCGGGTGCCCACGCCGATCACGACGGTGGCGCCGGCCTACCCGCGCGCGCTGGCGCAACAGGGCGTGCAGGGTGCGGTCGCGGTCGAGTTCTACATTGATGAGACCGGCGCGGTGCGGCTGCCCAGCGTGGCGCCGGGCGAAAGCCTCGAGCTCGGCGGACGGGCGATCGCGGCCCTGAGCCAGTGGAGATTCACGCCCCCGACCTCGCGGGGCCGGGCGGTGCTGGTGAAGGCCGTGCAGACGTTCAACTTCAAGGATGGCATTTGAACGGCCGCGGCGGTCCGGCGAGGAACCGCCAATCCGGGATCCGAAGCCGCGCGGGTGACGCCGCGCGGCCTCTTTTTTGCGAGTGAAGGAAACACGGGCGGAGTGGCGGGTGATCGGCGCCGGCGAGCATGGGGGATTCTGCCGGCGTCGCGGGCGGTTCAGGTTTGACCCTGCCGGCGGCGCGGGGCGAAATGGGGCTGCGGTCGCAGAACCCCATGCGGGACGGACCGCGGCGTTTGTCCCGCCGCTCCTGCCAAATCAATGCTGTCGACCCGATTCATAGGTGTTCCTCCGAAGGCAAGCGGGCGCTTATGGTTGCGGCCTCTGATTGCCGGCCTGCTGCTGGCCGGCGCCGGACTCAAGGGTGTGGAAAACGGCGCGGCGACGCCACCGGAACTGGTCACCAGCGTCCGTCGATTTTGGGAGATCACGGGAGACGCCAAGCAGCAGCCGCACCCGGTGCGCCTGGAATTCGTGGTCTGTTACTACGATCCCGAGTGGAAGCTGTTGTGGGCCTTGGGAGACGACGGCATCAGCTTCATTCTTTGTGGAGACAAACCCCTTCCTCTCCAGGCGGGGCAACGAATCCAGATCGACGGCCGCATGTCGCCGGCAGCCGGTCTCAGTGTGGAGCAGGCCGGGGTCAAGGTTCTGGCGGACAACGTGCCGATGCAACCGGTGCCGTGGCGATTTCAGGGCACGCCCGAGGAGGCCGGCGCGTTGGCCTCGCAGCTGGTTTCGATGGAGGGATTTGTCAATCGCGAGTCGGAAATCGACCCGACGCATATTCTGCTGGACATGACGGTGGGGGGGTGGCCGGTGCAGGCCCGGGTGCTGCTGCATCGAGGCAGCCCGGAGCCGCAATGCGAGGCTGCCTTCGTTCAGATTCAGGGCGTTCTGGTCCCCAACCTGACGCCGGCCGGGCAGCTCTCGGCGCTCGCCCTCTGGGTCGCGCGACCGGAGGACGTGAAAATCACGGGCTGGCTCCGGGCGGATCCGCGGTTCAACGAGCCGGCGACGCCGATTGAGGCGCTTGCCCGGGTGCCGGCCGGCAAACTTGTCCGGGTGACCGGCACGGCTTGGGACCAGGAGCCAGGGCACAGCCTGACGATTCGCGACGAAACCGGCCAGGCGGTGGTTCTCACCGGGCAGACGCAACCGGTGAAGATTGGCCGACGCGTTGAGGCCATTGGGTATTCCTCGATTCAAGGCGAAAAATGGCGGCTCCAGAACGGACTGTACCGGATGCTGCCGGACAGTGAGGGCGGGGAGACGGCGGCACCCGTCGCCCCGGTCATGGTGCGGCTCGCCGAACAGGTGCTTGAGCTGGGCAACGAGCAGGCGGCCCTCGCCTGTCCGGCGCGGCTTTTTGGCGTGGTGACGTGGGCGAATCCCGCCGCCCGGTTCTTTTATTTGAACGACGCGAGCGGCGGCATCCGCGTCGACATGGGGGGATACCGCGGCCCCCTGCCAGTGCGGGGCGATACCGTCGAGGTCGACGGAGTGACGGCGGGAGGCGACTTTGCCCCGATGGTCCGTGGCGCGCACGTTACCGTAGCCGGTTCGTTGAGCATGCCGGAGGCCCGGCAGGTGACTCTGGAGCAGGCGCTAACCGGCATTGAGGAGGGGCAGTGGATAGAACTTCGCGGGTATCTGCGCGAGATCAGCCGCGACGGTCCTTGGGCCCGTCTGCGGCTTGCCTCCTCCGCTGGCGAGTTCAGCGCCTACCTGCCCCCAGCCGATCAGCTTGCGGCGTGGCGCGGCGCGGTGCTCCGTCTCCGCGGCGTGTGCGTCGCGGTCACCAATCGGCGACACCAGCTCGCCGGCATCCGGCTGCTGGTGCCAGCGGCGTCGTCCGATTACGTGCAGGTGGAGCAGGCGGCGCCGGCGGATCCGTTCGCGGTGCCGGCACGATCGGTCGGCAGTCTGCGCCAGTTCAGTACCCTGGAGGCCTTCAATCGGCGGGTGCGCCTGTCTGGCGTCGTGCTGCTCCACGCCCCCGGGCGTTATTTTTATTTGCAGGACGGCGGCGAGAGTCTCCAGGTTTTGAGTCGCGATACCACCCCGCTGGCACCAGGGGACCGCGTCGAGGTCGTCGGGTTTCCCGGTTGGGACGGCAGCCGGCTGGTGCTGCGCGAGGCCGTCTATCGCCGGATCCAGACAGGACCGGAGCCGGCGCCGGCCGCCTTGGAGGCCCCGGAGGTCATCAGGGAGGACTTGGATGGACACCTGATTCGCGTGACCGGAACGCTGCTGGACACGACCGTGAGGGACGCGGGACGCCGCCTGGTCATCCAGGCGGGCAAGGCGGTGTTTGAGGCCCTGCTGGATCGCGACCAGATGGCGTCCGCCGGCGAGGCGTGGGCGCCGGGCAGCCGGCTGGCGCTCACGGGAGTGTACCAAATCCAATACGATGAATACCGCCACCCCCGGGCGTTTCAGTTGCAGCTGCGTTTGCCGCGGGATGTGCAGGTCCTCAGCCGCCCTTCGTGGTGGACCCCGCGGCGCACGCTGACCGCCATGGGCGTGCTGGCGGCGGGCATGGCGCTTGGCATCGGCTGGGTCGTGACGCTGCGGCGGCGCGTGCGGAAGCAGACGGCACAGATCCGGGCGCAGCTGGAAAAGGAGACCCGGCTCGAAGCGGAGCTGCAGCGCTCGCTAAAGCTCGAGTCGCTGGGGGTTCTTGCCGGGGGCATCGCCCATGACTTCAACAATCTGCTGACGGTGATCATCGGCAATCTGACGCTGGCGAGGCTCGACGCCGGGGCGCACCCGACGGTGGGCGGGTGGCTGAGCAAGGCGGAGCAGGGAGCGATGCGGGCCCGCGACCTGACCCTGCAACTGCTGACCTTTGCGAAGGGCGGCGATCCCGTGCGCAAGGCGCACCGGCTCGCCGAGATCGTGCGCGAAGCCTCGGAATTCGCTCTGCACGGCTCCACGGTACGCTGCGAGTTTGACGTCGCGGGCGACCTGTGGCCAGCGGAGGTGGACAAGGGCCAGATCGGCCAGGTCATACAGAATGTCGTGATCAATGCGACCCAGGCCATGCCCGATGGCGGCGTGATCCGGATCGCGCTCAGCAACACGTTGGTGGACGCGGCCGCGGCGCCGGATCTCGTGGCCGGGAAATACCTCCTGTTGACGATTCGCGACACCGGCGAGGGCATCAGCGCGGAGCACCTGCCGCGCATCTTCGATCCCTATTTCACCACCAAGCCCGGTGGCACCGGCCTCGGGCTGGCCACGGTCTACTCGATCATCAAGCGGCATGCGGGCCGCGTCGAAGTGCAGTCCAAGCCGGGGGAGGGCACCACCTTCCGCATCTGGCTGCCGGCGGCGGACGAGGCGCCGGCGGCCACAGCGCTTCCGGAGGCTGTCATCCTGCCGAGGTCCGGCAGGCGCGTGCTGCTGATGGACGACGAAGAGGCCATCCGGCTGGCGGCCGCGGCCCTGCTGCAGCGCCTGGGCATGGAGGCGGTGGTGGCGGACGACGGCGCCCAAGCGCTGCGCGAGTACGCGGCGGCGCGTGAGGCGGGTCGGCCGTTTGATCTGGTGATCCTGGACCTCACCGTACCAGGCGGCATGGGTGGGCGCGAGACGATCGAGAGACTGCTGAACATTGATCCCCGAGTACGGGTTCTTGTCTCCAGCGGGTATTCGAGCGACCCAGTGCTGGCCCATCATCGTGCGCATGGCTTTCTTGGCGTGGTGGCAAAGCCGTACACCATCGCGGAGCTGACTTCAGCCATCGAGGCCGCGCTCAAGGACTGGCCGGCGCCGGATCCCCGGAGATGATGCCGCGTCCGCCCGTTCCCAGGTCGACACGGCCATAGGTCCGCGGATCGCCGCTGGGGGGAGCGCGAATTTCGCCGACGTGATGGCGGGCGGCGTCGATCGGGACCCCAACTCATCCCAAGGTTGCAGCCCGCCGTCGTTCCAGAGCTGGCAAAGGGAGGACCGGCCTCGCGGCCCGGGGCCGGCGGATGGGCGGTGATTTAGCCTTAAACAAGCCCTGACGGGGCGAGCCAGAGCATTCGACTGCAGGTCCCGGGATGACGCCCGGCA
>Ga0335078_10014017_pt1 | contig 11880 bp, 13 predicted proteins | sample Lox_Sample_32_FD_206711 | JGI IMG/M metagenome (GOLD analysis project Ga0335078, IMG submission 206711) | Soil microbial communities from Loxahatchee National Wildlife Refuge, Florida, United States - Lox_Sample_3.2 | ecosystem: Environmental > Terrestrial > Soil > Wetlands | place: USA... | reverse complement strand
TGGCTCCAACACGCAAGGCGTTCCGAGGCAAAGCGTTTTGTAGCCTCGCGCGTGTTTGCTAAGATGAAAAACCACCGTGGGCGTGTAGCTCAGCTGGGAGAGCGCCTCGTTCGCAACGAGGAGGTCGGGGGTTCGAGCCCCCCCACGTCCACCAAAATCACAAATAAAAACGATAGTTTTAGAGTTCGAGGGCTAGCGGTGCGTTGTTCGAGGGCTTGCGGTGCGTTTGCAGGTATACGCTAGGTATACACTCGGCAGGGACACGCGAGGCAGGGTAGGCTAGGACGAAAAATGGCATTCCGCTCTTCCGGTCGGGCCACCGCACTCTTCGCCTCGTTCACTTTGAGCTTCAGTCGGCGTGTGAGAAAACGAGTGACATTCGTCATCACGCGCTGCCCCGCTCCTCGGCTGCGGACGTAGATGTTGCAGTCGTCCGCATACCGCACGAAGCGATGCTCGCGCCGTTCGAGCTCGCGGTCGAGTGAGTCGAGTACGATGTTCGATAGAAGCGGAGAAAGCGGCCCGCCCTGCGGTGTCCCTTCCTCCGCCGGGCTCACTAGCCCGTTCTCCAGCACGCCCACTTTCAAGAACGCTCCAATCAATCGGAGCACTCTCTTGTCGGTCACCCGCCGTGCGATCGCCGCCATCAGTTTGTCGTGGTTGACCCGATCAAAGAATTTTTCTAAATCGAGGTCTACCCCCAGCGATGGCCTGCGGCGATGTACTGTTGTGCCTTGGCTACCGCTTGATGCGCCGAGCGTTTCGGCCGGAACCCGTGATTGTGTTCGGAGAATGTCGGGTCCCATCTGTGTTGCAGTACCTGCATCACCGCCTGCTGAATGAATCGATCCAGCACCGTCGGGATACCAAGCTTTCGCACCCCGCCGTCCGGCTTCGGGATTTCCACCCGTCGCACCGGTTGTGGTTGGTAGGTCCCACGCAACAGCTGTTCCCGTATCGAGGGCCAGTGCTGCTTCAGGTAGCCCGAGAGCTCTCCGACTTTCATGCCGTCGATTCCCGGACTTCCTTTGTTCGCTTTGACTCGCTTGTAAGCCTGCCAGCAGTTTCTCCCGCTCGCAGACCTCTTCCATCAACTGCTCGTGACTAGCTGGACGTTCGGCGTGACAGAGGTAAAAGTCGAATTTGAGGCTGTCCTGTCGGGCGAGGAGCTGGTCTGCTTCGCTGTAGTCGGCCCGCTTCAAGTAAAAGCCAATTGATTGGTGGTAGGGATTATCGAGTTTATGCAGGAGGGCAACGAGTGTGCTGGCCGAGATTCGGCCCTTAGCAGCTCGAAACGCTTGAAGGACGGCTGAAACGCCACCCGAGTAAACTGAATATATACTCCAGCCGTTCTAAACGCCTCATTGCCCTACTATATTCCTTTAAAAAGACACATGTGTCCTGTAATGGAAATATATGTTACAGGTGGAGATCTGGTTCAATCGCATCACGCAACAAGCGCTTCGCCGGGGAACGTTTAGCGGCGTGAAGGAACTGGTCACAAAAATCGATCACTACGTCCAGAATTCCAACCGCCATGCGCAGCCTTTCGTCTGGACCGCCACCGCAGATTCGATCTTCGCTAAAGTCGAACGACTATGCGAACGTATTTACGGGATAGCACACTAGGTATGCTCGAATTCGGGGTCCATGGCGTGGCTTGAGGCTTTCGATTTCTCGGACGGGGCTTCCACCTTCAAATCCAGCCGCGGAGGACTGTCCTGCGACTCGACTAGATCGGCCAATTCGAGGCGCAAATTACCGGCGTTCGTCGCGTACGATAAGCCGGTCTGAATATCGATTACTTTAGCCCGGATCATTCGCTGAATTTCGTCGTCGAAGCACTGCATTCCTTCCGTTGAGCCGTCGCGCATGGCATCGAGCAAGGTCTTGCCCTCGTTTTCGCCCTTTTGGACGTACTCGCGGGTTCGCAAAGTCGATTTCAAGACTTCAAAGGCAGCCACGCGCCCAGTGCCATCGGGCTTGGGAATCAAGCGCTGCGAGATGATGAACCGGAATGTCTTGGCGAGGCGGGTACGGATCGCGTTCTGATCGCTGAGCGAAAATGCGCCGATGATGCGTTCGACCGTCTTCGAGGCATCAATGGTGTGTAAGGTGGAATAGACCAAGTGCCCGGTCTCAGCGGCTTCGAGCGCAACTTCGATCGTCTCGCGATCGCGCATCTCGCCCACCAGAATCAGCTTGGGTGCCTGCCGCAACGCCGCGCGCAGTGCGAGGGCAAAGCTCGGTGCGTCCGTATGCAATTCTCGCTGATGAATCGTGGCCCGCTTGTGTGAGTGCAGAAACTCGATCGGATCTTCGATCGTGATGACGTGACAGGCCTTTTCCTCGTTGATCTTGTTTACCAACGCCGCCAGAGTCGAAGACTTTCCGCTGCCGGTCGGACCGGTAACCAGGACGATTCCGGGGCGCAACTCGGCCGCCTCCGCCAATTGAGACGGGAGGTTCAGTGCTTTGAAATCCGGCACGCTGCTCGCAATCACGCGCATCACGATCGCGCAGCTACCACGCTGCGTGAAGATGTTCACGCGAAAGCGCGAAAGCTTCGGCAAGCTGTAGGAGATGTCGCATGATCCCTCGGTTTTGAGCTTTTCTACGGCGTGTGCGTTGCGCCCTATCAAATCCGCCGCGATTCGTGCTGTGTCCTCGGCGCTCAGAACTCCCACTCCAGCAATCTTCATCTGAATCAGCTGGCCGCTCGTTTCCACTTGCGGCGCGCGACCGGGAGAGAAAATCAAGTCGCTGGTTTTCGGGGCAGCCTTGAGCATCGACGCAATAATCGTGGGTGTGGAAACGGACTCAGCCGGAGCTGCGGCTGGCGGAACGGATGGCTGCGGGGATTGGCCCATTGCTTCTCCTTGGTCTCGGGAAGGGAACTGCGAAACGACAGTATGACCAGGAGGAGCTGCGTCGACTGCCGCTCAGTATCAGGCTGTTGTCAAAACAGTAGTGTAGCCCTCGCCACCGGAGGTGAAAAAAGTAGCCATCATCGCTAAAGGAAATCAGAGTTATGATTGCCAGCATGGTGATGGTGGGAACATCCTCGGGAGCGCTCGCCGCGGATGAGGGGCACGCCGCCGGCCGAACGGTGTATCCGATGCTTCGCACTGCTCTGATTTGTGCCGCTGTCGCCGCGTTTTTCACGGCGCCTTGCTTCGCTCAAAAGACGCAAAACCCTCCCACTGGCGGGCAGGTTCCTTCCTCGTCCCCGATCCCTTCACCGATTGGTTTTGAACCTGAGAATCCCGATCCGCTGGGTCTCGAAACGCCCCCCACAGCTGTCCCCGGAGTCATTACAGTCAATTCCGAGTCCGCGCGCATGGTTGAGGCCGAGGCGTGCAACTCCTGGACCGACTCGGGCGTTCACAGTCCGACCGTGAGCGTGGCGCGTTTGCAGGTTCCAGACAAAGCGAGCGGCGAATTTCAGAAGGCTTGCTCGTCCTACAAGGGCAAGAAGTACATCGAAGCCGAGACTCATGCCCGGGCAGCACTTGATTTGTATCCGAATTATGCCGCCAGTTGGGTTTTGCTCGGGCAGGTGCTCGATGCCCAACATAAGCGAGAGGATGCGGAAAAAGCCTGTTCGCAGGCGATTACCGTTGACCCGACCTACGTGGCGCCGTATTTGTGCCTCGCAGAGTTTGCGGCCCGCGACGAGGACTGGAAAAGCGTTTCCCGTATCTCCGATCAGGCGCTGGCCATCGACCCGACGAGCAACGCTTACGCACTTTATTATTCGGCGGCCGCCAATTATCACACGCGACATCTGGCGGATGCCGAGACCAGCGCCAAAGCCGCTGGAGAGCTCGATCCTTGGCACCATCTGCCGCAAATCCATTTGTTGCTGGCGAACATTTACGCAACGAAGGGCGATTTTCGTTCCGAGACTTCGGAGTTGAAGGAATATCTCAAGATCGCGTCGAATTCGCCGGATGCCCCAGTGGCAAGGATCATGCTCAAGCGGGCGGAGAATCCACCGGCCACGCCCGCCTCTGCGGAGAGTTCCGCGAATCCTTCGGCCGTGCCGACTCCCTCCGGCACGCCAACTCCGGCCCCGGCGAAGTAAAACAGTTGCCTTAGGACCAGCTGATTATTGTTCGGGGTGTGTTCCAGCTTCACGCTCGGCGACAATCTTGCGCGCGTTTGCGTACAATGCCTTCGCCTGCGGCAAGGATTGAACGGCCTTTTCGAGCTGCGGATCGTTATCAAGCGCGACTTTGTAACCGTCGTTTAGGCCGTAGACCGTCGTGAACACCTCGCGCTTGATCTCCCATTTCAACCAGGGCAGGTTGTCCTGAATCTGCTGTTCGGTGAAATCGATGTGCTGCTTGCTGAGGAACTTCTTGAGCTGGTCGATCACGGCATCGTCCGTCACAAATTCCTTGGTGATCTGCGGCCGCTGGCCCAAATAGAACCGAACGAAATCTCCAACGCCTTGCGGAAGCGGATAGAAAATTCCGCGCCGTTCGAGCAAATCTTCAAACTCCGTTGGCTTGGGGTCGGCCACAGCCACATCCGGCGTGATTCCGCCCTGTCCGTATACTTGTCGCCCGCTGTCCGTGAGCTTCACTTCCGGCGCCTTGGGCGGCTGCGGATTGTAATGGTAGTCATACAGCGTGACGTTCTTGTAGTCGCGCTGGATCAGGCGGCCGCTCGGCGTGTAGTAACGCGCGGTCGTGAGCAGGAGGGCCGTGTCTTCGCTGATCGGATATTGCGTCTGCACGAGCCCCTTGCCGAAGCTCGTCTCGCCGACAATCAAGCCGCGGTCGTGATCCTGTATCGCTCCCGAGACGATCTCGGAGGCCGATGCGCTCTGACCGTTCACGAGCACAACGAGCGGAACCGCGATGCCTTGATTGCCCCGAACCGCATAATACGAATGCTCCGTTGACGCGCGCCCGCGATGCGAAACAACGAGTTCGCCCTTGTCGAGGAACATGTCCGCCATGCCAACTGCTTGATTCAACAAGCCGCCGCCGTTGCCGCGCAGATCGATAATTAGACCATCGAGCTTCGAGACATCAAGCTGCTTCAATGCGTCGGAAAGATCGCTGTCCGTTGTCTCGTTGAACGTCACCACGCGGACGTAACCGATGTTGGGCTTGATCATCGTCGAATACTCGACGCCGGGGCGCGGAATCTCATCGCGCACCACGGTGACTTCGATCGGTTGCTCCCATCCTTCGCGGCCGAGCGAGATGTGAACAGGCGTACCCTTGGCGCCTTTTAGCATGTCGGCAACTTCCGTGGTCGTCAGGCCCGTGCAGCTCTTGCCGTCGACTTTAAGGATGATGTCGCCCGGACGAATCCCGGCCTTATACGCCGGCGAATTCACGAAAGGCGATTGCACCACGGTCTGATTGTCTTTCTGCGCGACGATCATGCCCACGCCGTAATACTTTCCTTCTTGTTCCTCGCGGAACAGCGCGTATTGCTTGGGATCGAAGAAATTCGAGTGCGGATCGAGAACGTGCAGCATCCCGGGAATCGCGCCGTCGTAAATCGCCTTATCGGTGTCGACCGAATCGGCGTAATTGTGCTCGACCACCGAGAGCACGCGCGTGAATTGCTTCACCGAGTCCTGCATGTCATCCGTATTGGCGGCAGCCGCGCGCATTTGCGGCTCGTACACCAGCCTGCCAAGGATTGCCGACACGAGCAGCACGATCGCGAAGAGGACCATCCCTCGCGTCGATGAAGCAGCTGCCTGTTTCGGATTAGACTGCGTCCCGGATGATTGCATAGATCCTCTTTTCGTCCCGATCAGCGGTCAGTATAACACACCAGATTTGACGCTCCGTCGATGCAGATCGGTAGCAATTTTCGAGGAAAACACGGGATTCTTCCCGAAGGACACGAGTTCCCAGAGAGGGAATTCGAGAGGGGCGGGAGGATCGAACTTTGCAATCCGATCCTCCTCGTGCGACGAAGAGTGGCTTATCTCCCGGAATGAGCGTGATGCTCGCGGCAGTCTCGTGGTCTCCTGCGTCGTGGTGTCGGGCTGCTTCGCGATGATGCCGTGCCGCATGCTCGTGATGTTCCGCCGCTTGGGGATGCTGTTCGGCAGCTTCTCTGGACATAAGTTTTCTCCTGGCTGCGCCCAGCGTCTGGCCGTGCACCGAGGCTATGGCTGGCGACATCGCGGAGAAATGAGAAGCGTGCGAACCCTCGGAGAAGCAATGCGAAAAATGTCGCGCCCGGGCCGCGTTTGACACCCCCGGACGGCTCTTCTATGATGCGAAAATGGCGGCAGGAGAGTGGTAACCAGGCCCCTAAATGCTTAGCATTCCTCATTTAATCGTCATTTTTATCGTGGCTCTCGTGGTTTTCGGACCCGAGAAGCTGCCTGAACTCGCGCGTAACATTGGCAAAGTGATGGCCGAGTTCCGCCGCCACACGAATGACCTCAAGTCGACGTTCGAGGGCCATTTACGTGACCTCGAGCGCGAAGCGGACGCCCGCCGAATCGGCGGGGGACCGCAACCGGTACCGAATGTTCCGCCGCCGGCGGCCCAGCAGGCCATGGCGACGCCCACGATTGCGGCCCCGGGAACCATCCCGTCCAATGCCCCCAATGCCGCCGCCGTCGCCGCAGGCGCATCCGCGCAAACGCCGGCGAGTCCCGTCGAGATCCCGGATGCCGGAGTGCGCAAGCACCCTGCCGATGATCCCTACCTGGCCAACCTGGATTTCGAGCCGCCCGAAGATCCCGACATGCGGAAGCCTGCCGAGCCGCAAGAAAGCGACAAAAATCCAGAACGAGTGACGGATGGCGACACCCGCTCAGTCTGATCGCGCCCTGCGTAAGCCCGCCGAAGAAGAAGCCGGCGGAACGATGTCGTTTTTCGATCACCTGATCGAACTGCGCAAACGCATCATCAGTTCGCTGCTGGCGATCGGCGTCGGCATGATTGTCGGTCTCGGCGTGGCCCGGCCGTTCATCAACTTTGTCAGCACGCCGATGTTCGGGGCGCTGCGACGAAATCACGTCGACCCGAACATGTATTACACGCACCCGGCGGGTTACGTCAGCCTGTACATCAGCATCGGCTTGTATCTGGGAATCGCGCTGGCCATGCCTTGGGTGCTCTATCAAATTTGGTTGTTCGTCGCGCCGGGGCTTTACAAACACGAGCGGCGAGCGGTGGCGAGCTTCATCGGTTCATCGATGCTTTTGTTCGCCTGCGGGGTCGCGTTCGGCTATTACATCATGCTGCCGCGCGTGCTCACGTTCGTGATCGGATTTGCGGACAGTGGAACGGTAGGGTCGATCAAGCCCCTGATCGACATCAACGAATACTTCGATTTGATTCTTCTCGTGCTCGTTGGCTTGGGCGTGATTTTCGAGATGCCCGTGGTGGTTTTCATTCTGTCGCTCTTCAATATCGTCACGCCGAAATTCCTGCTCAAGAATTTCCGTTACGCCATGCTGCTCATTACGGTTGTGGCCGCGATCGTGACACCGTCGCCTGATGCCACCACGATGCTCGTGTTCATGGCGCCGATGGTCGTGCTTTATTTCATCAGCGTGCTCGTCTCCTATGTCGTCATTCGACGCAAGAAACAAAAGTCTGAAGAGCCGGCCCAGGCATGATTCATTCAAGATTCGCCTTTCCGCTGACGCTGCTTATCGGGCTGGCTTCGCTCGTTGTTGTCGGTTGTAATGGGCAATCGCAGCATCCGGCAGAGAGTTCCGTAAGCGCCGCGTCAGCGTCGGCTGCGCCGGCGATTCCCCAGACCGAGAGCGCTCCGCCCGCGTCACAGACCGGTGGGTTTGACGGCGCCAAAGCGTACGATCAGGTCGCTAAATTCGTCTCGTTCGGCCCGCATCCTTCGGGTTCCGACGCGAATCGCAAAGTGCAGGAATACATTCGCGGCCAGCTGCAGTCGTTTGGCTGCGCCGCGGACGCGGATGATTTTGCCGCGCCTTCGCCGATGGGCAGTCTGCCGATGGAAAACATCGTCGCGAAAATTCCGGGTACGGGGCAGGGAATCATCTTGCTGATGACGCACTACGATACGAAACGCATCGACGGCTTCGTGGGCGCCGAAGACGGCGGCTCTTCGACCGGCTTGATGCTCGAAATGGCGCGCGTCTTGTGCGCCCGGCCAAGGCAGCCGCATGCCGTGTGGATCGCATTTCTCGATGGCGAGGAAACGCAAGCAACCTTCAATTGGGTGACGTCCGACAGCGTCTACGGGAGCCGCGAACTGGCCGCCCGCATGGCTGTCTCGGGGGAACTCAAACGTGTGCGTGCCGTGATTCTGGCGGATATGATCGGCCAGTACGGCCTTCACATTCAGCGGGACCACGATGCACCGAAATGGCTTGACGACATCATTTGGAACACGGCTTCCCGCCTCGGCTATCAATCGGTTTTTGTGCCAGTGGAAACGGGCACCGAGGACGACAATCTTCCATTCCTCGAACGCAAAGTCCCAGTCATCGACTTGATCGATCTCGATGACTACATGCGCGATGGATATTGGCATACAACGCAGGACACGCTGGACAAGGTCAGTCCGCGCAGCCTGGCCATTGTTGGTTACGTGATTCTCGAGTCCGTCGCAGAGCTTCAAAAACGCTGAGGCATTCACCGTGAAGCACGCCCTCACCACGCTATTTTTGTTTCTCGCCGCTATCACGCCCGCGAAGGCGCAAAAACGCCTCGTGCTGATCGATCAGGATGGTTCCGGTCCCGGCGGCTCGAACCAGATGGCCATGATGGTCCTGCTGCAATCGCCGCAAGTGCATGTGCTCGGGATCACGATCGTCACGGGCAATGCGTGGCGCGACGAAGAAGTGCAGCACACCCTTCGCATGTTGGAGTTGATCGGACGCACTGATGTGCCGGTGGTTCCCGGTGCCGTTTCCCCGCTGGTTCGAACCGAACAAGAGACGCGCCTTGCGGTGCCACTGAACGGCAAAGTCACGTGGCTCGGCGCCTGGGGCCAAGGCCCGACCAACCTGGTCGAGACGCCGAATGGCGTGGTCGGTGTAGCGCCGAAAGTTCCTTTGATTCACGGGCCGTGGGAGATTCCGCCGATGCCCGAAGGTGCGCCCAGCACGAAGCCGCTCGACGAAGATGCCGCTCATTTTATCGTCCGCCAGGTGCACGCGCATCCGCACGAAGTGACGATCTACGCTGCCGGTCCGCTGACCGATATCGCTCTCGCCATCGCCATCGACCCCCACTTCGCGGAGTTGACGAAAGGCATCGTCATCATGGGCGGCAGTCTCAGTCCACAAACGGACGACCCCGAGTTCGCGAATAACCCGCGGCACGAGTTCAATTTCTGGTTCGATCCCGAGGCCGCGCACATCACGCTCCGCGCCCACTGGCCGCGCATCGAGCTCACCACCGTCGACGTCTCGATCAAGGCGATGTTCACGCAGGCCATGCTCGACGAAATTTCGAAATCGCGGAATCCCGCCGCGCAATACATCGCCCAATACTCGCAGGATCGCTACTACTTGTGGGACGAACTTGCCGCCTGCTCCTGGCTTGATCCGAGCATCATCACCAAAGAGCGCGAAGTCTATATGGACGTCGATCTGAGCCATGGACCCAGCTACGGCGATACGATTACGTGGACGAAGGATCTAAAGCCCGCGATTGATGTGCAGCTGGTTCACGCGCAGCTGGATCTGAATCTGCCGAAATTCACCAAGATGTTCGTCGATTTGATGTCCGCGCCCGCGCAGCACTAAGGTCGCGATGGTGCCATGACCTCGGTCATGCCCGCCGCGGGCCGCGCAAAATTCTCGCCGGGAGCAAGATGATTCCTTTCACCAACTCCAGCACGCCATCCACGGCGAGTCCCAGAATCCGAAACGGCAGCAGGATCAGCCACACGATCGGGTAGAGAATCAGCGCCAGAAGTGCCAGCGGCCAGCAAAAGAAAAACAGGATGCACCACAGAATGAATGTCATCACGGCCGTGTCCTGACCTCCCGCAGTATTTGATACGCATCGCCGCGCCAAACTGTTTCGTCTGCGCCGAAGCCGCCCGGGCAGCCGCGCGAATTGTGTTACATTTTTCTGGCTCACTCATGCGGCGAATTCGCGTAGTCAGTTCTTCGGGCGTATACAGCATCCATTTCGGTGAAGGGGCGCTGGCGAAGGCCAAAGCCCTGCTCGCGCAGCTCCACGATTCCACGGGCACGTTCGTACTTTCCTCTCCCCGCGTCTGGCGCCATTGGGGACGGGCCGTTACGAAAGTGATTCCCCGACGGGCGATCCTCTTTGATGACGCCGAGTCGGCCAAGCGGCTCGCGACGGTAGAAGGAATCGCCCGGCAGCTCGTTCGCGCTGGAGCCGACCGCCGAGCGATCGTCGTCGCCATCGGTGGCGGCGTTGTAGGCGATGTCGCTGGTTTTGCTGCCGCGACATATTTGCGTGGCGTGCGGCTCGTTCATATCCCGACCACCGTCGTTGCACAGGTCGATAGCGCCGTCGGAGGAAAAACGGGCGTCGATCTGCCCGAAGGCAAGAATCTCGTGGGCGCGTTTTATCCGCCGAGGCTTGTGATTGCCGATCCCGCATTTCTGCGCACGCTCCCGCATCGCGAATTTCGTTCCGGACTCTACGAAGTCATCAAGTACGGCGTGATCGCCGACTCCAAGCTTTTCGAGTTTCTCGAAAAGCGCATGGACGCCGTGCTGAGGCGCGATCCGAAGGCGCTCGCGTACATCATTTCGCGCTCGATCGCGATCAAGGCGCGCGTCGTGAGCGAAGACGAGCGCGAGAGCGGCCTGCGCCAAATCCTGAATTTCGGGCATACGCTTGGCCACGCACTCGAAACAGCGACGAACTATCGGCGTTTCTTGCACGGCGAAGCGATCGGTTGGGGCATGATCGCCGCCACATTGCTGGCCGTCGCGAAAGGCGGCTTGAGCGACCGCGAGGCCACGCGCATCATTCGGCTGATTGCGACCGTCGGTCCGCTTCCTCCGATTGGCAAGATGGGTGCCGCTCAGCTTCGTCCCATTCTTGCTGCGGATAAGAAGACTCGCGGTGGCAGGGTTCGTTGGGTATTGCCGCGCCGCATTGGCACCACGCGATGGGGCATCGACGTGCCGTGGCTTGTCGTTGCGCGCGCGTTCGCGGAGACGCCGCGCGTCGCTGCCCTGGCGGAATTGCGCTAGTGTTTTGCGTGTAACAACGATGATCGCCGCACAAAAGCCCGCTCCGCTCCCCGGCACGCGCCCCGAAGGCGTTCGCGATGAACGCGAAGCGGCCACTCGCGTGCGCGACATGTTCACGCGCATCGCGCCACGCTACGACCTCCTAAATCATCTGCTCTCGTTTTCGCTCGATCATGTGTGGCGCCGTCGCACCGCGAAGCGTTTCGCACATATCCTCGGCCGTCCCGGGTCGCGCATCCTCGACCTTTGCTGCGGCACGGGCGATCTCGCCTTCGCCCTCGATCGCGCGCGAAAGAAGTTGGCCACGACAAAGCGATCTCCTTCCTCGTGGGAATTACACCCCATCATCGGCAGCGACTTCGTCGAGCCGATGCTCGTTCGCGCGCAAGAGAAGGGCGCCGACGCGCGCAGCACCGTCAGATTCGCCGCGGCCGATGCGCTGCATCTTCCATTCCGCGACGCGAGCTTCGATCTGATCACCACTGCCTTCGGTTTCCGTAATCTCGCGAATTACGAAGATGGCCTGCGTGAATTCGCGCGCGTCCTCAAGCAGGGCGGGGAACTTGCCATTCTCGAATTCACGGAACCGGCGTCCGGACCGTTCGCGGGCCTCTTCCGTTTCTACTTCAAGAACATTCTGCCGCGCATCGGCGGCGCGATTTCGGGCAACGCCGAAGCCTACAAATACCTTCCCGGCTCCGTTTCACAAT
>Ga0335078_10014016_pt1 | contig 11881 bp, 15 predicted proteins | sample Lox_Sample_32_FD_206711 | JGI IMG/M metagenome (GOLD analysis project Ga0335078, IMG submission 206711) | Soil microbial communities from Loxahatchee National Wildlife Refuge, Florida, United States - Lox_Sample_3.2 | ecosystem: Environmental > Terrestrial > Soil > Wetlands | place: USA... | reverse complement strand
GGCCGGGGTGTCTTTGCTCGCAGGCGCTTCTGGCCGGGTGCCAGGTGGCGGCGCGCGCATCGAGCGGAACATGGCTTCCTGCCCACGGACGAACTCGTCGTTCAGGGACTTGAGGCGGCCTATTGCCCGGCGCAGGGCGGTCCTCGTCCATCCCGAGTAAGGCTGGCCGGGGGAATCGGCCTGGCCGGGGGAACCGGGCTGGCTGGGGGAACCGGGCTGGCCGGGGGGTGGTGTCGCGGTCATGGTGATCATCTCATTCGTGATCTGGCCCGGAGGGCGGTTCCGCGGCGGGTGGTCCTCGCGGAAATGCAATTCGAGAAGCGGCCTGCTCGCGTACTGGAGCCCGCAGAGCGGGCAGACCGGGTTGTGTGTGCTCGGCATGTCTGCCTCCTTTGGCCCATGGAACTCGGCCAGGTTGCAGTCCGGGTGCACGCGTTGTGCGCTCCGGATGGAGGCGGCGGAGCGGGCAGGCCCAGCAGAGCCGGCAGACCCATCGGAGCGGCAGGCCCAGCAGAGCGGCAGGCCCAGCAGAGCGGCAGGCCCAGCGGAACGGGAACACGGCCCCAGCGGAACGGGAACACGGCCCAGCGGAACGGGACCGGGCCCAGCGGAACGGGACCGGGCCCAGCGGAACGGGAGAGGCAGGCGGAGTGAGAGGACTTGACGGAGTGAGAGGACTTGACGGAGCGGGAGGGAGTGGTGGGTACCACGGTCAGCTACCCGGCAGCTCCCCGAGCGTGACCCGGACGGTGCGCTCCTGAGTCATCTCCTGGTTCGTCCCCGCGGTGGCAAGGGTGACCACGACGGTGACCTGATCTCCGGGGTGCGCGGCGGCCAGGGCCTGGGACAGGGCCGCCACGTCCGGCGTCGGCATAGATCCGACGGACTGGATCACGTCGCCGGCGCGCAGTCCAGCCCGGTCGGCCGGGCCGCTGTCGGTGACGGCGACGATTCCGACCCCGCCTGGCGCGCCGTCCGGCCCGATCACCGTGTCGACCTGCGCGCCTAGCGCGGCCCGGTGGGAGTTGGTGACGTGGCCGGAGTCGATGAGCTGCCGGGCAATGTCGCGGGCCAGGTTGGAGGGGATAGCGAAGCCGATGCCCTGAGCCTGGGCGCCGCCCTGCGGGCTGGCCGCGGCCAGCGTCGGAATGCCGATCACCTGCCCGGAGACGTTGACCAGCGCGCCGCCGCTGTTGCCGGGGTTGATCGGCGCGCTGGTCTGGAGGGCGCCCGGCAGCGTCACGCCGGCCGATCCCGCGGTGGCCGGCTCGGTGACTGCGCGGCCGGTCGCGGAGATGATTCCCTCGGTGACGCTGCCCGACAGCCCGAGCGGGTTGCCGACCGCGAGAACGACGTCACCCGCCTGGGCCTGGTCCGAATCACCGAATCGGGCCGGCTGCAGGCCCGAGGGGTCGTCCGCGCGGATCACCGCGAGGTCGTCGGGCGGGTAGCTGCCCACCAGGCGGGCCGTGCGCGGAGTCGGATCCCCGGCCAGCTGGACTTCGAACGTGGTCGCGTTCCCGGCCACGTGGGCGTTCGTGACGATGTTGCCCGACCGGTCCAGGACTACACCGGAGCCGAGTCCCTCGGAGGTGCGGATCAGCACCACCGAGGGCAGCGCCTGGCGGACCACGCCCGCGTAGCTGGCCGGGGCGGACGCTGCGGTCGCGGCCGAGGATGCGACGTCGGCCACCGCGGGCGGCGCGTTCCCCGCTGGAGCGGGGGCCAATGCCGTCGCGCCAACGATCACTCCGCCGCCGCCGATGACGACCGCCGCCGCCGTGGCCAGGCCCGCGCGGCGGGCTCGTCCTGTCACTCTCATCTGCCGAAACTCCCTGTCGTACGCCAGGCACCGGGTGTGCCGGGCCGGCCGTGAGGCCGGTCCCAGCTAAGCCAGTGCCCGTGCACGCGGGACGCTGCGGCGATGGAGATGGTGCGAAGCCGCCGCAACGGAGATGGTCCAAGCCCCGCGGCAGGCGGCCGCCCCGCGGCAGGCGGCCGGGCCGCGGCAGGCGGCCGGGCCGCCGCGGCAGGCGGCCGGAAGCCACGACGGCGGGTGACGATGCGAAGACGTGGCGGCAGGCGGTATGAGGCCGCGACGGTGACAGGGCGAAGGAGAGCGGCGAGCGGCGTCAGTCGTCGCGCAACAGGCCCAGGCGGTAACCACCGCCGTGGACGGTCTGGATGATCTGCGGATTGCCCGGGTCGGCCTCGATCTTGCGGCGCAGGTTCTTCACGTGCGAGTCGACGGTGCGCTCATAGCCTTCGAACTCGTAGCCCCGGACCCGGTTGATCAGCTCGAACCGCGAGTACACCCGGCCCGGGACCGTGGCCAGCGCCAGCAGCACCCCCCGCTCGGTCGGCGTCAGGTCCACCGCCTCGCCGCGCACCGTCGTCAGGTGCCGGGGCTCGTCGATGACCAGGACGCCGCCGCCGTAACTGGTCACGCCCTGCTCGGCCGATGGCCCGCCGCGGCGCAGGATCGCCTGGACGCGCAATACCAGCTCGCGCGGGCTGAACGGCTTCGTGACGTAGTCGTCGGCGCCGAGCTCCAGCCCCCGGATCCGGTCCTCCTCCGCGGTCTTGGCCGTCAGCATCAGGATCGGCGTGGCCGCCGTGGCGCGAAGCTCGCGGGCCACGGTCTCACCGGGCACGTCCGGCAGTCCGAGGTCGAGGACGACCAGGTCCGGCGCGGCCTCGGCGGCCATCGTGATGGCCTCGGCCCCGGAACCGGTCGACAGCACGGCGAATCCGGCGCGCTCCAGATAGGACCGGACGAAGTCTCGCAGCTTCCGCTCGTCCTCGACCAGCAGCACCGTCGCCGGCATCGCAGCTCACCTGCCTTCTTCCCGGCCGGCCGTGCGGCCGACCGTTCGCGCCTCCATATCGCCACCATCACAGCTTCACCGGACGGGCACGACCAGCGGGTGCACTGATGATGACAGCACCGACAGCTAGGTGGCATGGATGACCGGAACTGACCTGATCGTGGCGGCACCGTGGATCATCTTTGCCGTCGGGCTGTCGGTGGTCTGCATCCGGCTGCTGCGTGCGCGCCGCGCGGCGAGGCCATCACAACGGTCTCACAACGACCAGGAAACACAATGCCCCGAGAAGAACGCGCAATCCCCGTGGCGGTAGCCCCCGTGGCGTCCGACCGCAGTTGCGCCCCCCGTTGGCGCGCGCTCCTGGAGGCCCGGTGGCAGGCCCGGTTGCGGGACGTCACCGAGCTGTCGCTGGCCTATCACGCCGCCGCGTCGGCCGGTCCGGCCGCCTCGGCCAACCCGGCCGCCCCAGCCGACCTCGCCACCACCGCCGACCTCGCCACCCCCGCCGACCCAGTTGGCCCGGCCGGCCCGGCTGGCCTGGAGCCAGGCGACGGCGAGCCCGGCCCGCTGGGGAGGCAGCGGCTGTTGCGCCGCGAACTGATGTGCCGCGAGCTGCTGTGCCGTGCCATCGTGGCCCGCCGGAAGCTCGCGGACGTCGAAGAGGCCCTGGGCCGGCTGGCGGCCGGAACCTTCGGCTACTGCGAGCAATGCGAGTCACCGATCCCGGACGGCCTGCTCGCCGCCGTTCCGGAGCGACGCTACTGCCCGCGCTGCGAGGCCGGGGCCGGCCCGGCACCCGCCCTGTCGGGCCGTTCGCAGGCCTGAGATGACCGTGCCCGTGTGGGCCTGGATCGCCGTCCTGGCCGTCTTCGCCCTGCTCATATTCGTGGACCTGATTGGCACCCGCCGGGCCGGCCAGGGCCTGCGCGCCGCTGCCATCGCGAGCGGGCTGTGGGTCGCGGCCGGGCTGGCCTTCGGCGGGGTCCTCTGGTTGTGGCAGGGTCCGGCCCTGGCCGGCCAGTACTTCGCCGGCTACCTGCTGGAGAAGGCGCTCAGCGTCGACAACATCTTCGTGTTCGTGCTGCTGTTCACCTCGCTCGCGGTCCCGCTCGCCCAGCAACGCCGGGTGCTGTACCTGGGGGTGGTGGGCGCGCTGGTGCTCCGGGGCGCGTTCATCGCGGCCGGCGGCGCGCTGCTCAACCAGATCGGCTGGGTCTTCTACGTTTTCGGCGCGCTGGTCGTGCTGGCCGGCGCGCGCATGTTCCGCGGCGAGGCGGCCACCGACCCGGCGAAGAACCTCACGGTGCGCGCGCTGCGCCGGGTGCTGCCGGTGACCAGCGACTACGTCGGGGGTCGTTTCTTCACCCGGGCGGGCGGGAAGATGATGGCCACGCCCTTGTTCGTCGCCCTGGTGGCCATCGAGACCACCGACCTGGTGTTCGCGCTGGACTCGATCCCGGCCGTCTTCGGCGTGACCCGGAACCTATTCGTTGTGTTTACCTCTAACGCCTTCGCGGTACTCGGCCTGAGAGCGCTCTACTTCCTGCTGGCGGGCTCGATGGACCGGTTCCGCTACCTCAAGCAAGGGCTGGCCGTGCTGCTGGTGTTCATCGGCGTGAAGATGCTCGTCTCCGGGGTCGTTCACGTGCCGGTCACGGTGAGCCTGGCCGTGATGGCCGCGGTCGTGGCCGGCGCGGTCGGCGCCAGCCTGTGGCGCGACCGCACCCACCCGCGCCCGGCGCAGCGGCAGGACGGGCCGGTGCCTGGTTGAACGTGCTGACCAGCCTGCAGGTGGACTCCCCGATCTCCTACCTGATCGCGATCGTCATCCCCGCCCTGGACGCGGTCTTCCCGGTACTGCCCAGCGAGACCGCCGTCATCGCGCTCGGCGTCGCGACCGCGGGCAGCGCCGACCCCCGCATCGCGCTGCTGGTGGCGTGCGCCGCCGCGGGCGCCTTCCTCGGTGACAACCTCTGTTACCTGCTCGGCCGGCGGTTCGGGCCCGCGGTGGAGCGCCGGTTCTTCGCGACCGAGAAGGGCCGACGGCGGCGTGACTGGGCGGAGCACTCCCTGCAGCGCTTCGGCACGCAGCTGATCATCGTCTGCCGTTTCATTCCGGGCGGGCGGACGGCCGTCACCCTGAGCTGCGGGCTCGTCGGCTACTCGCGCCGCCGGTTCGTCGCCGCGACTGCGGTCGCGGCGGTCATCTGGGCTTGCTACGCGTTCTTCATCGGCCGGCTCGGCGGTAAGGCGTTCGAGGACCGGCCCTGGATCGGCCTGGGCGTCGCGTTCGCGATCACGGTCGCGGTCAGCGGGATGATCGAGGCCATCCGGCGGATCCGGGCCATGATCACCAGGACTAGGGCGTCACACCGGACAGGTTGAGTCCGATCACCCCGGCCAGGACCAGCCCGATCGACACCAGCTTGAGGGTGGACACCCCATCGCCGAGGAAGGCCATGCCCACGATCGCCGCCCCGGACGCGCCGATCCCCGTCCACACCGCGTACGCAGGGCCCACCTCGAGCTCGCGCAGCGCCAGGGTGAGCAAGGCGAAGCTGATCAGCGCGCAGGCCGCGAACCCGGCGGTCGGCCAGGGCCGGGTCAGCCCGTGGCTCAGCTTCAGCATCACCGCGAATCCGGTCTCGAACACGCCCGCGGCGAAAACGATCAACCACGGCATCACGTCACCCCCTGTACCTGATTCGTTGATAGCGCGGCGGCGCGGAATCAGGGTGTGCCCACAATGGAACCCGGATGGAGGAGCCGCCGGATCAGCGGGCGGCGGACCGGACCGCGGCCAGCACGCGCCGGCCGAGGAGCTCGATGCCGTGCGCGGCCGTCAGGCCGTGCGGAGTCCCGAATTCGACGCGGGTGGCGCCGGCCTCGAACAGCGCCTGCACTTGGGCGGCGACCTGGTCCGGCGTTCCGGAGAACGCGAAGCGGTCCAAGACCGCGTCCGGGACCAGCCGCCCGGCGGCCTCGTGGTCACCCGCGCGGACCAGGCGCTGCATCGCGGCCAGGTCGGCCGCGCCGAGGCCGGGCGCCGGATCCAGCCCGGCGACGACCGGGAGGTAGGTGGCCACCTCGGCCCGGGCCAGGCGCCGGGCACGCGCGCCGTCCTCGTCGACCACGGTGACGGCCCCGCAAACCAGGCCGGCCGTGCCCGGCGGGCGCCCGCCGCGCGCCTCGCCACGCGCGAGGGCCTGGCGCGCGGGCGGCAGCAGCGCCGGGTTCGCGGAGCCTCCGATCTTGACTTCGCCGGCCAGTTCGCCGGCCAGGGACATCCCGAGCGGGCCCCACGCCCCGAGCAGGAGGTCGACCTCCGGCCGCAGCGGCCGGTAGGCGAGCCGTACCCCCGGCTGGACCTGGAAGATCTCGCCCTGGTAGGCCTCGTCGCGGCCGGAGAACAGGTGCCGGACGACGTCGATGGCCTCGCGCAGGCGGAGGACCGGACGCTCCTGGGCGACGCCGACCGCGTCGAGCCACGCGCCGCGGGCGAGCCCGAGGTAGGCGCGGCCGCCCGAGACGGTGTCCAGGATGTGCAACTGGTTCGCTATCTCGAGCGGGTGTATCAGGTAGGGGTTCAGGCAGGCCGGGCCGAGCCGGATGCGCCGCGTCCGCTGGGCGATGGTGATCAGCGGCAGTAGCGGCGACGGGTAGAGCAGGTCGCTGTAGACGGACACGGTCCCGAAGCCGAGTTCCTCGATGCGCGGGGCCAGGCCGGCGTACGTGGCCAGGTCCTCGTCCGATTGCAGCGCGATGCTCAGCTCGCGGCCGCCGCCGGCACCGGCGGTCACGTGGCGTCGGCGAGCGGGATCGTGCGGGCGCCGGTGCGCTCGATCCGCATGATCAGCCGCTCGTCGGGGTCGGGGCAGGCGACCAGGTTGTCGTGCTCGAGCCAGTCCCCGGGGGCGAGCTGGCGCTGCTTGGCCGGGAGCAACGGCAGCACGGCCGCGAGCGCGTACACGCAGAAGAAACGGCCCGGGCAGGTGCGCAGCCGGCTGCTCTCGGTCAGCTCGAACCAGTCGCCGACCTGCAGGCCGCACACCGAGCGTCCCTCGATGCGGTCCACCACCACCCGCAGGTCGTACAGGGTGGCCGCGTCATCGCCGCTCACCTCATCCATGCGTCGTCCCGGTACACGTTCCCGTCCTTCATGACCCAGTGCAGCGTGCGCAGCGCAGACACCGAGACCGTCGGGTCCGCGGTCATCGCGATGAGGTCCGCCCGCTTGCCGACCTCCACCGAGCCCACGTCGGCGTCTATGTCGAGCCACGCCGCCGGTCCCAGGGTGGCGGCCCGCAGCGCGTCCCGGGGCTGCAGCCCGAACGCCTCCATGTGCTCGAGCTCACGGACGGTGGCCGACGTTCCCTCGGTCTCCGCGAACGGCGGCAGGTCGCTGCCCAGCATCATCTCGACCCCGGCCGCCAGGGCCAGCCGGTAGGACTCCTCGTGCACCGGCGCGGCGCCCAGCGACCTGGACTGCATCCAGGCGGGCACGCCGATCGAGTCGAAGAACTCGCCGCACCGGGTTACCGAGAGCGTCGGCACCAGGGCGGCGCCGCGGTCGCGCATCTGCTCCGCCACCGCCTTGGTCAGCTGGTACCCGTGCTCGACGCAGTCGAGCCCGGCGTCCAGGGCCTGCCCGATGACCCGGGCCGGCCCGGCGTGGGCGGTCACCTTGCGCCCCCAGGCGTGCGCGACGGCGATCACCGCTTCGAGCTCGCCCGGCGTCAGCGGCATCGTGTCGATGGTCTCATTCGCCCCAGCGATCCCGCCGGAGATCATGACCTTGATGAGGTCCGCGCCCGCCTTGATCTGCGCCCGCGCGCCGCGCGCGAACCCGTCCGGCCCGTCGCACTCGAGCGCGCTCGGCGCCTCATGCCCGTGCCCGCCGGTGCAGACCAGCGCGCGCCCGGCCGAGAAGATGCGCGGCCCCTCGGCCCGCCCGGCCCCGATCGCGGCGCGCAGCGCGAATTCCGCGTGGTCACTTTCCCCCACGCACCGGACCGTTGTGACCCCGCACCGCAAGGTGCGCCGCGCGCCGTCCGCGACGTACAGCATGAGCTCGTGCGGCGACATGGCGCGGACCGCGTCGCCCAGCGGTCCGGGCAGCGCCAGGGAGAAGTGCGTGTGCATGTTGAACAGCCCGGCCATCACGTACGAGCCCCGCAGGTCGACGACCGTCACGCCGGTGCGTGCCTCGGCCGGCCCCCAGGCGCCCACCTCGGCGATCTTGCCGTCCCGGACCAGGATGTACTGGTCCCGCTGCACGTCGGCGCGGCGGCCGTCGAACACGTGACAGTTCACCAGGATCTTCGGATTATCCATAACGGGCACGCCCCCCCATCAGCTGGGACGGATCGTAGACGGCCGTGCCTGCCACCAGGGTCAGCAGGACCTCGATATCCGGCAGCTCGCCAATCGGGCACGACAAAGGGTCGGCCGAGAACGCCACCAGGTCGGCGTCCATCCCCGGCCGCAACTCCCCCCGCCGGGCCTGCACTCCGAGCAGGGCCGCGCCGCAGCGGGTGTAGAGGTCGAGCGCCACGTCGCGGGCCACGGCCTGGCCCTCGCCGATCGGCCCGCCGGAGCGGCCGGTGCGGGTCACCATGAACCAGATGCCGCGCAGCGGGTCGAACGGGGGCACGTCCCCGTCGCTGCCCGCCGCCACCCGGACGCCGGCCGAGACCATGTCGCGCACCGGAGCAGCCCGCGCCGCGCCTTCCTCACCCCAGTACCGCCGTACCTCGTCCGCGAACTCGTACACGATGCCGGGATGCACCGAGACGCCGACGCCGGACGCGGCCAGCCGCCGGATCGTGCCGGGGGCGCAGTCGAGCGCGTGCTCGACGATCAGTTGCCGTGGCTGGCGGGCCCACCCGGCGGACAGCGCCCGGTCGTAGGCGTCCAGGACCACCCGGACTGCCGCGTCGCCCACGGCGTGACATCCGATTCCGCCCGACCGCCGCAGCGACTCCTCGACGACCACCCGCAGGTCCGCGGGGGCCAGCCGGAAGGGCTCCGCACCGGGGTACTCGCTACCCCCCTCACCGCCGATGGCCGCGTCCGCGATCCGCCCGTCCACGAAGACCTTCACCCCGGTCAGGCGCAGATGCGGGTCCCTGGCCGGGCCATCCGGCGGCATCGCTCCGATCTGCTGGCGCGCCGACTCCAGATCGCTGCCCTCGTCGATGCGCCACAACAGGTCGCACCGCAGCGGCAGCCGGCCGGTGTCCCGCAGCGCCCGGAAGAGCTCCAGCCCGGGGGCGTCGACGCCCGCCTCCCGGATCGAGGTGATGCCGCGGGCGCTGAACCGCGCCATGACCGTGGCCAGGTCCTCGCCACGCCGGCGGAACGTCGGCTGGCCCACCGCGAGCTTGAGGGCCCGGGCGATCACGGCGTCGGAGTGAACGTGCCCGGTCCCGGCGGCGGGCGGCTCCGCGCCGCGTGGCTCGTCCGCGGCGCCCAGCAGCGCGAGGGCCCGCGAGTTCAGCACCGCGAGGTGGCTTCCGCGCCGCAGCAGGATCGGCCCGGTGATGCCCAGCGCGTCCAGCTCGGCCCGGCTCGGCAGCCGGCCCTCACGCAGCTGGGACTCATGCCAGTTGCGTGCCGAGACGGTCCACTCGCTGGCCGTGCGACCGTGTGCGGCCTCGCGCACCGCCGCCAGCAGGTCCTCCAGGGTGGTCGCCTGGCGCAGGCTGACCAGGCGCGCGTCCGCCGCCGCTTGCAGGGCGTGGATGTGAGTATCGATGAAGCCTGGCCCCACGCAGGCGGAGCCTAGGTCGGCCCAGGAGGCCGTCGGCCCGGCGGCCTGGGCGGCTTCCGCCGCGGTGCGCGCCAGGGCCCGTATCTTGCCGCCGGAGATGACGACGTGCCGGTAGGACCGGCCCGACCGGTAGTCCGGGCGGATGGTCGCGGCCGTGAGCACGGCCGTGCGCGCGTCCGCGGTCAGCGGGCCTTCTTCATCCGTCGATCACACGCTCAGCGTACCCACGGAGGGCGAGAAGGCTCAGAATCCGCGGGGCCAGTCCCAGTACTGGTAGCGGTAACTCTGCGCCTGGTGCCAGTGGCGGTGCATCCGCCGCCGGAACCGGTGCGCCGCGAAGGCCGTGCCCAGCCCCATCACCAGCGCGAACACCAGCAACATCTGGAGGAAGGCGAAGAACACCCAGCCGCCGCCCGGCAGCACGATCACCGCGAGCAGCATCAGCGCCACCAGCGGCAGGATCCCCGGGCCGCGCCGTCGGACGGCCAGCCCCGGGCCCGCGGCCCGGGTCGCCAGGACCGGGGCCGGCTCGGGCAGGTCGACCAGAACCCGGCGCAGCTCGCCGAAGGTCTTCGCGTTCAGGGCCGCCGTGACCCGCTCGTCCAGTTCCTCGCGGGTGAGCCGGCCCTCGGCGAAGTGGTCGCGCAGCCGGGTGGTGACACGCTCCCGGTCGGCGTCCGAAGTCCGGATGCGGTCATCCATTGCCATCGTCGTCTCCTTGCTCCGACTCGTCGTCCTCGTCCGGGTCGGCGTCGTCGTCGTCGGCCAGGATCCGGTACAGCCTGCGCCGGGTCTCCTCCAGCAGCCGCTCGGCGTCCTGGACCTGCCCGGGGGTGCCGGCGTGCGCTATCTGCACGATGCCGGCGCCGAGCCGGGCGGCCTCGGCGAACAGGCCAGGCAGCTCCCAGGCCTCCTGCTGGGCCTGGGACTCCCACGCGCCCCGGGCCTTCTCGGGGTTCTGCTCGACGTAGTCGCGGCCGGCCTGGCTCAGGCTGTACGTCCGCCGCCCTCCCGACTCCTCCCCCATGATCAGGCCTTCGTCGGCCAGCTGGGCCAGGGCGGGGTAGACCGCGCCCGGGCTAGGGCGCCAGGCGCCGCCGCTGCGCTCTTCGATATCGGACATGATCTGGTAGCCGGTACGCGGGCCCTCCCGCAGGAGCGCGAGGATCGCGGCCCGCACGTCACCGCGGCTGGCCTTCCCGCCGCGTGGCGGGCCGGGCGGCCCGGCCCACCAGCTACCCCACGGTCCGCCGGAGCCGCCGCCCCACGGCCCAGGGCCCTTAGGACCGACGAAGCCCCGCGCCCACGGCCCGCCCTTGCCGCCCGGGCCGGCCGACATATACGCCTTGAAGCTCTTCTTGAAGCCCTTCAGATCGTCGAGCGCGCCGCCGAGGCAGTCCAGCGTGTCGAACGGGCCGGGATCGAAGTCCCAGGCCCACTTCGATGCCGCCATGCCGCACCTCCGTTCCCCACCTTCACGATACGATCACGATATATCGACAGCGTACGTCGTGGTCGCCTCAATGACAAGATATGTCTCGACCCGGATACTCGTGGTGCCGCGTCCGGGACAGCGGAAGGCAGGGCCGCATGGGCTGGAAGAACCTGGGCGAGAAGCCCTTAAGGAATCCGGCTGGCAGCCATCGCGACTGCGGCTGCTGATGCGGCTGGAGCCCTCCGGCGGCCTGACCGACTCCGTGCACCACGTCTACTGGACGGAGCAGGCCGCGTACCGCGGAGAGCCCGCCGCCGCGTTCGAGTCCGAGCGGATCGACTGGCTCCCGCTGGACGAGGTCCCCGAGCTGATCGCCGCGGGCCAGATCCGCGCGGCCAGCACCGTGGCCGCGCTGCTCTACCTGCGCGGCCAGCGGGCCCGAGCGGTGAGCGGCGCGCCGACGGAGGCCTAGCCGGGCAGAGCCTTCTTGGCGTCGCTTCCGACCTGCTTGACCTTGTGTTCCAGGCGCTCGTCCTGCTGTTTCGCCCAGGCGACCAGGCGCTCCATGCTACGGCTGTTGTTTTCCTTGGCGATGTGCCCGATCGCGGCCGCCCCGATGGCGACGGTGACCGCGGAGACGTGGAAGCGGTGGCTTCGCAGGAGCCGGTATACCGCGCCCGCTCCGATCCCGACCAGGATCATCTTCCGCTGACGGCTACTCTGCGCTGATCCGGGGGGCGTGCGTGCTGAGGCCGTGTCATTGCCCTGCGGCCGGACGTCGATCGTCATCTCGATCCCTTTCGGTCAACGCCAGTCTGTTGCGGAGCCCCGGCGGTAGTCAACGCT
>Ga0335078_10014015_pt1 | contig 11881 bp, 10 predicted proteins | sample Lox_Sample_32_FD_206711 | JGI IMG/M metagenome (GOLD analysis project Ga0335078, IMG submission 206711) | Soil microbial communities from Loxahatchee National Wildlife Refuge, Florida, United States - Lox_Sample_3.2 | ecosystem: Environmental > Terrestrial > Soil > Wetlands | place: USA... | reverse complement strand
ACATGCAGACCAACACTCCCGCCTGGAGTGTTGGGGCCGCAAACCAGAAGACGTAGTCTATGAGGTGAAGGTGCATTGACTCCAAGCGGAATAATATGCGGGGAGCCCACGCAATACAAGTACCCTTGTGGGTAAATTATGGTAACCCACGTTAAGGTTACTTCCTAAACCTGTACCCTCCCAGAACAGACTAATTCGAAATCTCTTAAGACACCTTGCCTGCCATCCCTGCACTAGTGGAAAGCAGCTTGTTGTCGCACTTCTGGTCCGGAGCACACAGCGGCAGGGGCGAGCCTTCGCCCGCTATCTCGCGCAGCTTGTCGCCACAGTTCTGGTTCGGCGGACAAAGCGGCAGTGGCGAGCCTTCGCCAGCTATCTGCTGCAGCTTTTCGGGGCACTTCTGATTCGGCGGACACAACGGCAGTGGCGAGCCTTCGCCGGCTATCTGCTGCAGCTTTTCGGGGCACTTCTGGTTCGGCGGACACAACGGCAACGGCGAACCTTCGCCGGCGACCTGCCGCAGCCTTTCGGGGCACTTCTGGTTCGGCGGACACAACGGCAATGGCGAACCTTCGCCGGCTATCTGCCGCAGCTTGTCGGGACAATTCTGGTTCGGCGGACACAACGGCAATGGCGAACCTTCGCCGGCTATCTGCCGCAGCTTGTCGGGGCAGTTCTGGTTCGGCGGACACAACGGCAATGGCGAACCTTCTCCGGCTGTCTGCCGCAATTTGTCACCACAATTCTGATTGGGGGGACAAAGCGGCAGGGGCGATCCCTCGCCAGGGGGAAGTGTGGCTTGATTCGAAGTTGGGAGCGACGTCTGACTCACGTTCGCTGGCGCGACGGGAGCCGGGAGCGGATTGACAGCAGCGCAAGCTATACCCGCAAACATCAGCGCAGCCACAGTGAAAACGAGGGCGTTCTTCATGGGACTCTCCTTATGGTCGTGCGACCGCAATGCATGCTTAGAAGCGGTTTCCTAACGAGGTGGCATCGTTGTCGGGAACAGACAACACAACGGGAACGGGCGATGCTCCTTCCCCAACGACAGCGACAGGGCCGACCGAACGCAACGCAGCAGCGCCGCTGAGAGAGCTGAGAGCTCCAGCCAGCACCAGAGCGGCGAAAGTGGCGAGCATGAATTTCTTCAGGTGTTTCACGATGAACCTCCAACGACGATCTCGAACTGCACGCCGATTTGCGACGGGCGGCTCGGTGCGTTCGAAACTATTTCGGCCCTCCCAACCAAACTGCCGTTTGGGCGGAGCACTTATTTGCTAGTGTGTGGCGACTGATCTGCGCCGGACCAGCCGTGCGGCAAGCGACGATTGTGCGCCGCTTGTTTGGTGCTATTGACGAAGTGTTAACTTCACGTTTCACACCAACAGAAACTGGGGAAGAGCGCCTCTCGTATAAGACATTCGGGCGCTTGCTTAAGCTCGGGTAGACTCACCCGTTTGGCATTATAGACATGAAAGGGCCGAGTTATCTAACGGAATCGTGGGGGAGAACGCCCCAAAGGTACATGTACCTATGGGTCATACACTTCAGTGCTAGTCAAGGCGGATTATTCACCTGTGCCCACGTACGGGGCCTAATATACTCTACCGGCACGGCGATTGTTGACATTGTCACAGCCAGGTCATGAGCAACGCACCGAACGTTAATTCGAACGCGCGGCCGGACGACGAAGCCGATTGCGACGCCAAGAACACGGGCCCGGCCAGGACCCTGCAGATTTGCCCCAACTGTTCCCAGACTCTGCGAGAGAATCACTGCAAACTCGTGTGCCCGCAATGCGGGTACTTCCTCAGTTGCTCTGACTTCTACTGAGCCAACCTGCTCAGCCCTCAGGCAGTAGATGATCTACCCCCGTTCGGCCGTGGTTGTAACACACGATCCGTTCCGTTCGTGTAATTTGGATGAGCAAGAATTTCATGGCAGGAGGAACGATATGCAACGCACAGCCAGTGCGCACTGGTCGGGTGGTCTTAAGGACGGCAAGGGAACCATTTCCACGCAGAGCGGAGTGCTGAGTCAAACGCAATATTCCTTTAGCACGCGTTTCGAAAGCGGTATCGGCACAAATCCAGAGGAACTGATCGCGGCAGCCCACGCGGGTTGTTTCACCATGGCGCTCTCGGCACAGTTGGGAGAGGCCGGCATGACTGCGGAAAGCCTGGATACCACAGCCAAGGTCACGCTGGAGAAAACCGATGCGGGATTCAGCATCACCGCCAGCCACCTGGAATTGAAAGCGAAAATTCCCGGGGCCGACAAAGCCAAGTTCGACCAGGCCGTGCAAAACGCCGAGAAGGGATGTCCCGTGTCCCGCCTTCTGAATGCGAAGATCACGGTAGACTCGACGTTGGTATCGTAGCCTGGCATGTTCGGCTGCTCCGCAGCCGCGGGGCAGCCAATCAGCCTCGCGATGAACCCATCTGTGGTAGCCTTATGGTCCGCCTGCGCTGTTTTCGTCACCTCAAAGCACGCTCGCAGAAAGGTTCTTTATGACTAAGAAGATTGCTGTGTTGTTGCTTTGCTTCGCAGTTTCGTTACCGCTCCTCGCTGAGGACAAAGTCACGAAGCGAATTGCCGACTCGACCGCTGTGTTGCAAGGGGTACTGAGCAAGAACGAGATCCCCAAAAACGTGTTGAACAAGGCCGTTTGCGTAATCGTTTTCCCCAGCGTCAAGAAAGTGGGCATCGGCTTGGGCATGAGCTATGGCCGTGGCGTGATGACCTGCCGCTCGGGATCCAGTATGACCGGGGCATGGAGCGCGCCGGCGATGTACAGCCTGGATACCGGCAGCCTCGGAGCGCAGCTGGGTGGAACTGCAACCGATTTCGTGTTGCTGGTCATGAACCCGCAAGCAGCCGGCAAGGCGCTGATGGGCAAGTTGAAGCTGGGGGCAGACGCCTCAGCCACAGCCGGTCCGTCTTCGGCCAGCGCCGGCACCTATGACGAGAAGGCCGACATTCTGAGCTACTCGCAAGCCAAAGGGCTCTTCGCCGGTGCATCGCTGGGCACGGCTTCCATGTCCTCCGATGACGGCGCCAACAAGGAGCTGTACGGCAAGGATCTAACCGCGGCACAGATTGTTCGCGATGGGGCAGTCCCGGTCAACGCGGCGGGCAAGCCACTGGTGTCCTTGCTGACCCAGTACTCGCCGAAACATATGTAGAAGGAAATTGGCGAGCCGACACGAAGCCTGTGACGGCAGCCAGACTTGGGTTAGACAGGCCGCAGCGGCGAAGCTGTGTCAGCTCTGCGAACGCAGGATTTCGCGGATCTCGCGGTTAATTCGCGCTGCGTCCTGTGCGGCCTTATCGACCATCTCCAGCCACTTCCGGTTGTTGTCGTCGAGCTTGGCCTGTCCCAGGAGATACGAAGCCTGCATGATGGTTTCGATGTAATTGCTGAGATCATGGGACAGGCTGCGAAGCTTGAGGACAGTATCGCTCTGCAACTTCTTGGCCTCTGCACTGGTCGTTTGCACCACGTTGTCTCCTGACATCGGCCGCGGATGGACCGAACCGGCAACATTACCGGGCGAACTTGGTAAGACGTAGGAAGCGCGAATTTCGTTGCTCGCGGCGTTCAATGCCGCCGAGAACATTAGCACAATTCGCGGTTTGACATCACGCCAGCTCATGCCAGCCGGATGAACTGCGCTCCGGCGGTTTTCCGCCGCGGCGAGGGCTGTTATGATGGCGGCAATACTCCGGGCCGCCGAGTCTCCCATGGGACGGATACGCTTAAAGACCAAGCTGGTACTCGCCATCAGTGGCATGGTGGTAGCCCTGGTCGGCATATTCTCCTACTTCTACGTGTCGCGCATGGTGCGGCAACGCATCTTCGAAGCCTACGACAGTGCTGACTTCATCGCTAAAGAAATCCAGGAAAGCGCTCGCCGCGCCAGCCAGGTCGACGTGGGCAGCTCGATGGTCAACGAAAAGGACCCCCAGCAAGTACAAAAGGTCCTGGAAGAGGCGCTGAAGGCGGACGTTGGACTCAATACCCTGCTGCAATCGGTCATCGGATTTTCGCCAACCGTCTCCGACGCGGCCATTGCTGATGTGAATGGGCGGGCCATTGTACACACCGATCCCTCCGCTATCGGGACGCAGTTGGAACCACGCAAGGATTTTCAGGAGATCCGTAACGGCAGCTTCACCGAACAGCTGAAAGTGGTGTTTGGCGTTCCCCGCGTCTACAACCTCTACCTCCCCATCCAGCGCGATGGCCAGCCGTTTGGCGATATTCGGGTTGGCGTCTCCACCGTGTTTCTGGAGAGCGAAGTCGTACCACAGTTCCGCCGTGCTCTGTATTTTTCGGTGTTCGCGATTCTGGTCTCGCTGATGGTAGCGGCGGGCTTGTCGAACATCGCCTTGCGGCCGCTGGAGGCGGTCGGTCGCCGTCTCGATCAGATGACCGCGGGAGTAAGCGATACCGCGCCTGAGCCGGACCCGCGCCGCGTCGACGAATACGCTATCGTCCACACCAAGATCGATCGCCTGGGCCGCCAGATTCGCGATGTGAAAGAGGTGTTCAGCGCGCTGAAGGAAAATCTCGATCAGATCATGGGAGCGCTGCAGGACGGCCTGGTTTTGTTTACACGCGATACGCATGTGGTGCTGGTGAGCGCTTCCGCCGAGCGCTTCATCGGGCGGCCACGGGGCGAGATTCTGGGCAATACGGTCGAAGAGGTGTTCACCGACGCCACCAAACTGGGCCGCATCGTGCTGGATTCCTTTGCCCTGCATCGGCCGATTCCGCAGCGTGAAATCGAGTTGGAGAACGGAAGGCGAATTCAGATTGCTCTGGATTTCATCGCCGAGCGCGGGGAGCGAATCGGAGCCCTGTTAACAATGCGCGACGCCGAGTCCGTCCGGCGCATCGAAAACGAGATAGAACTCTCGCGCCGCCTGGCAGCCATCGGCAGATTGACCTCCGGCGTGGCGCATGAAGTGAAGAACCCTATCAACGCCATCGTCGTGCATCTGGAATTGCTGCGCGAGAAGATGCGCGAGAATGATCCGGACACGCGCCGCCACATGGACGTCATCGGGCGCGAAATTCATCGCCTCGATCGTGTGGTGGAGATGCTGGTGGATTTCAACCGTCCGGTGGAGTTGCGACTCAGCGATTTTGATCTGCGGCGGGTGATCGAAGACGTTACGTCGCTGGCTTCTCCGGAAGCGGCGAAGCAAGGCGTTAAGATTGAAACCAAGCTCGGCAAGAACGCATTGCCGGTCCGGGCTGACGCGGACTTGATTAAACAGGCGCTGTTAAATGTAGTCCTCAATGGCGTGCAGGCCATGAGTAGCGGCGGCGCACTCAATATCACAGCACGACAGCAGGACTCGGCAGCAAGCATCGAAGTCAGGGACCAGGGCGGCGGAATCCCTCCCGAGGTTCAGGACAAGGTTTTCAACCTGTATTTCACAACCAAGAAAACCGGCAGTGGTATTGGCCTGGCGATGAGTTATCGCGTTCTGCAGCTCCACAACGGTGCGCTGGACTTTGAGACCGAATTAGGTCGTGGCACAACGTTCCGCCTGCTGTTGCCTTTGGCTGGAGCGAAGCAGCACGAACCGGCGGAAGCGATAACACAAACGTAAATGACGATTGTGGCAGTGCAGCGCCCCACAACCTGTGACTGTACTTTTCCCGGGCGGTGTTTATGATGAAGCAAAGGTTGCGCACGCCGGCTGCGCCACGGCTTGCGAGTCATCCGCAACCGTAGGGCAATAGACCTGCAAAATGAGACCCTCGCGCCAAATCATCGCTTTCGTCGTAGTGTCGGTACTGCTGCCTGGCATGGGCTGTTCCAAAAAGCCTTCGCAGCTTCCGACGCAGGCGAAAGTGCCGGTCGACGCGATTCCCTCTTCGCTGCCGCCTGAGATTTCGGAAGAAACTCCACCTGAGCCGCCGCCACCGGAACCGAAACAGGAGGCCCCGCGGCCCGAGCCTGAGAAACCGAAGCCGGCACAACATCGCAAGAGGAAAAGTACGGCGCCGCCTGCAAGTACCACTGCGCAGAGCAGCCCACCACCGGCTGGCGCCGCGCCCGCCGGCAGCGGAAACACTACGGTGGCAGCAGTTCATCCGCCCGGGAATCCCGCAGCAGAAGCGCCCCCCAGCACTGCTATTGGAGCTGACGTCAACAGCGCGCAGGTGTCCCAGCAGAAACAGACGACCGTGCAACTGCTCGACGAAACCGAGAAGACTCTGAGCGGTTTGAACCGTTCGCTGTCGCACGATGATGAAGAGATCGTGAACCAGATTCGTTCCTACATCGGCCAGTCGCGCAACGCGACCAAGGACGGCGATTTCGAGCGTGCCTACAATCTTGCCACCAAGGCCCACCTGCTCTCCGCCGCATTAGTGAAGAAGTAGAGGTTCAAGAAACCAGTTCCTCAGTCGACTTGTTGCTTGACGATGTGAACGTCCACGGCGGGAGCGTCGCGCAGGAAGCGGTGAACCGCTGATAGGAACAGATAGCGGCGCCAGCCGCTGGTGGCAGAGTGTCCGAAGATGACTTGGGTGATGTGCTTCTCGCGGACAAACTCCGCCATGGCGTGCGCCACTTCTTTATCTTTCAACCTCACAACTTTAGCGCCGAGATTCTCCGCGAATTGAAAGTTGGCCTGCAAGGAACGTTGGCGCTCGGGATCGTCATTGTCGGAACCGATATCGACATAGACGACAAACAGCTCGCCATTGACGGCTTGCGCCATGCGCGAAGCGCGGGCGATGAGGTACTGGGCAGCGGGATTAGAGCTGGTGCCCACCGCGATGCGTTCGCGCACCTGTAATTCGCGGCCGGGATCAATCTCGGTTTTGATGTAAGGCTCGAGACTGCGATCCACCACTTGAGCGACGTGCCGCAAAGCGATCTCGCGCAGCGCAATGAGGTTGCTGGGGCGGAAGAAGCTGCCCAGCGCGCGATCCACGCGCTCCATGGGATAGATGTCGCCGCGGCGCATGCGCGTCTGCAGCGCTTCCGGCGTCACATCCGACAAGACGATTTCGTCGACGCGCTGCAACAACCAGTCGGGAACGGTCTCGCGCACGATGATACCGGTAATCTTGTGCACCAGCGGCGTCACGCTCTCCAGATGCTGAATGTTCATGGTGGACAGAATGTCGATCTTGTTTTCCAGCAGCTCCAGAACATCTTCGTAGCGCTTGTGATGTTTGCTGCCGTCGATGTTGGTGTGCGCCAGTTCGTCGATGATCGCCACTTGCGGATGACGCGCCAGAATCGCGTCCACATCCATCTCGTAAAACATCGTGCCTTTGTAGTTGAGTTCTTTGCGCGGGATGGTCTCCAAGCGGCCCGCTAACTCTTTCGTGGCTTGGCGGCCATGGCTTTCGACCACGCCGATGACGACATCCTCGCCGCGACTCTGGCGGCGAATGGCTTCGCTCAGCATCGAGTAGGTCTTGCCAACGCCCGGTGCGTAGCCCAGGAACAGCTTAAACACGCCGGCTTTCTTCTCCGGCGCGGTGACCTCCAGCCATTGCTCGGGCGTCTTGTGCATGAGCAATTATTCTGAGGCAGCGGAGATGAAAAGTCGATTCGGTACAATCGTGGCGTGGACGCGCAACCGCCGGCCAGAAGCGGAGGGCATGCACGATGGCAGACCGCGCTATCGCGCAAGAACCTGCAGACGTTGCTACTTCGCTATGCCCTCGCGATGGCCACGGTGGCGCTGGTGGTTGTGGTTTACGGGCGGCTGAAGGTCAACGTAACCACGGTCGCGCTCACCTTCCTCCTGGTGGTGCTGGGCCTCGCCAGCCGCTGGGGACTGACTATCGCCACTACCACCGCCGTCGTGGCCACGCTGGCGTTTAACTACTATTTCCTGCCTCCGGTTCACACCTTCACCATCTCCGATCCGCACAACTGGATTGCGCTGCTGGCATTCCTGATCAGCGCGATTGTTGCCAGCCGGCTTTCCGAGCGTGCACGGCGCGAGGCGGAGAACGCGAATCGGCGCCGCAAGGAAGTCGAGCGGCTGTACTTCCTGAGCCAGCAGCTATTGGCGACGGACAACGTGATGAGGCTGCTGAATAACATTCCGCATTTCGTGCGCGATGCGTTTGGGTTGACGGCGGCGGCGATGTACCTACCGAAGCGCAAAGAGTTCTATCGCACCGGGCTGGATCATCCGGAGCTTAGCGAGGAGCAACTGGAGTCGGTGAGCGGCCGCGGCGAACTGGTGCTCGATGAAGAGCAGCAACTGTGCTTCGTGCCGCTGCGGATGGGCGTGACGTCGGTGGGCAGCCTGGGTCTGAAAGGCGCGATTCTCTCGCGCGAGACGCTGGAGGCGGTGGGCAGCCTGATCGCGATTTCCATCGAGCGAGCTCATGCGGTGGAAACCCTGACGCGCGCGGAAGCGACACGCGAGAGCGAGAAGCTGCGCTCGGCGCTGCTGGACAGTGTGACCCACGAATTCCGCACGCCGCTGACGGCGATCAAGTTATCGGTAACCACGTTGCTCTCACCCGACCCGATCGATCCGGACAGTCGCGAGGAACTGCTCACGGTCATCAACGAAGAAACCGACCGGCTGAATCGCTTGGTGGGCGAAGCGGCGGAGATGGCGCAACTGGACGCGCAGAAAGTGGAACTGCGCCGCGAGCCGCACGCCGTGGGCGAGGTGGTTGAGGCGGCGATGGAGAAATCCAAACAGGCTCTGGCTGGGCGCGAGGTAAAGCTGCAACTTCCCGAGACGTTGCCGCCGATTCTGGTCGATCGGGAGCGCATCGCGGATGTGCTGGTGCAGTTGCTGGAAAATGCTACCAAGTACTCTCCCGCGGGATCGCCAATCACGATCACTGCGGAACGCGCCGGCAGGATGGTCAACATCAGCGTGGCCGATCAGGGTCCCGGCATCGATGATCTCGAGCAGTCGCTCATCTTCGAGAAGTTTTATCGCGGACGCGATCAGCGGTATCGCGTGCAAGGCACGGGAATGGGATTGGCGATCGCCAAAGCCATTGTGGAGGCACACGGCGGAACGATTGGCGTGACCTCACAGTTGGGAAGCGGATCGGTGTTCTACTTCACGGTACCCGTGGGGCAGGAAGCAACTAGCCATTAGCAGTTTTCGAGTTTGGGTATCGCAATCCGCCCTCCTTTTTTCCGTTGACAAACCGTCGCGAACGAGGAGAATTAGCCCAACCACGTAGTGAAGATCTCTCCCGTGAAATGTCTGCCCTAACCGAAGCGGAGACTCGTGTCGCCGCGATTCGCCTGAAAGAGGAACAAATATGCCAGCGAAGTTGCAGAATGCCAGGACCACCCTGACCGGCCCGCAAGGGCGGCTCTACGCCGAGCCCACGCCCAGCGCTCATGAAACCTCCTTTCAACAGGACAACGTCAGCGCGGAGTATTACAACTCCGTGTACTACGAGCACCACAAGAACCAGGTGCAGCCGATTCCTCCGGCGCGCGCCGGCGCCGCACCGCAACTCAATCTGGCCGATTTCGTGCCTGCGGAGATCATCACCGCTATCAACGCGGCCCAGCGAATAACTTTCCATTCGGTAGGCGACACGGGGGCGGCGAAGGTGAGCCGCTCGCAAACCGCAGCTACGGCCATTGCGCACGAAGCGGGGGTGGCCGACGCGATGGCAGCGGACGTTGGAAGCGGTGGATTGCCGGGGCCGGCGTTTTTCTTCCACCTGGGCGATGTGGTCTACAACTTCGGCGAGGCACAATACTATTACGACCAGTTCTACGAACCGTTTCGCGATTACGACCGGCCGATCTTCGCCATCCCCGGCAATCACGACGGCATGGTCTATGGACCGAACTCCAGCGCCCCACAGGTGCCGACGCTGCAGGCGTTTCTGGATAACTTCTGCGCGCCGGCGATTGGGCCGTCTCCCGACGCAGGCACCTTGCTGCGCTCGGTGATGACGCAGCCGGCGGTTTATTTCACGCTGGATGCTCCGTTCGTTTCGATCATCGCCCTCTACAGCAACGTGCTGGATTCGGGGGCGGGCGTGATCTCCTCGCAAGGCGGCAAGTTTCCCACGCTGAAGGGAGATGTTCAGCTCGTCTTCCTGACAAGCGAGCTTAAGCGACTGAAGGCCCTGCAGCAAAACGAGGACCGCGCGGTGATCCTGGCGGTGCATCATCCTCCGGCCTCGGTCGATGCCAAACACGGCGGCTCCAGCGGCATCGAGCAGGACATCGACAACTGCTGCAAAGCCGCGGGCCTGTGGCCGGACGTCGTGCTCTCCGGACATGCGCACCTGTATCAGCGCTTCACGCGCGTGGTCAATGGTAAGAACATTCCGTACATCGTCTCCGGATCGGGTGGCTATGCGGCGACGGCGCCGCAGGGATCGGTGCCGACCGCGCCCTACACCATCGGCGACACCACGCTGGAGGTTGCTCCCATCGTCGAGTTCGGCTATCTCACGCTGGTCACCGATGGAAAGACGATGACGATCACGTTCAAGACCGCGGAAGGCGGAACGGTGACGGTGCGCGATACGGTCACGGTTAACCTGAACCAGGGGCGCGTGACCTCAGGAACGAAAGTTCCGGGCGGCGGAGGCAGCAAGCCGAAGGCGGCTCCGAGGGCCGCGGCGAAGAGTGCGGCGAAGGCGAAGAAGGCTGCGAAGAAGAGGTGAGTGTTGGTGAATTGCGGGTGGAGCACGCCTTCAGGCGTGCCTGGTTGGGCTTAGGCCAAATCCCGGCTTTAGCCGCTGGGGGCCGTGGTCGTAGCAGCACCTCAGCGGCTAAAGCCGTCCCTTATGGGAATATGATCCTGCACGCCTGAAGGCGTGCTCAAGCCATTCAGTCACAACTGAGTCTTGTTAGTATGCCTTCTCTTTATCGACCATCCACAAGAGCGGCTCGTCACTGAGGAAGCGGCGGAGATTCTGCGTGAACGTATCGTAATGCCGCTCCCACATCTGCTCGGTGAGGCTGGCGATGTGGGGCGTGATGAAGACGTTTTCCATCGTCCACAGGGGCGAGTCTTGCGGCAATGGTTCTTCGGTTGTGACGTCCAGCGCGGCACCGGCGAAACTTTTCTTGCGCAGCGCATCGATAAGTGCTGCTTCGTCGATGAGGACGCCGCGTCCGACGTTGACCAGGTAGCCTTCTGGTTTCAGACGGGCGAGACGTGCGGCATTCATCAAGTGCTGCGTGTTCGGAGTGACCGGTAAAGCCAGCACGACGAACTCGGCTTGGGCTAGGGCTTCGTCGAGACGATCGTAGCTGTAGATCTTCTCTGCGCCTTCACAGCCTCGCTCAGGATGCTCGCGCACGCCGATGACGCGCATGCCGAGTGAGCCGGCCATTTTCGCTAGTGGGCGACCAATGCCACCCAAACCAACGATCGTGATCGTCGCGCCTTTCAGTTCGTGCGGACGAGGCGTCGCGTTCCAGATGTGCTGCTGCGCCCAATGCTTCTGCTGCTGATAGCGCGCGGCCTGCGGGAGGCGCTTGGCGAGAGCGAAGATCAGGGCCATCGCGTGCTCGGCGACGACCGGGCCGTGAACGTCGCGCGCGTTGGTGACGACGATGTTGCTGGCGCGAAGTTCGTCGCTTATCAGGGCGTGGACGGCGGTTGCCGTCGAGTGAATCCACTTCAGTTTCCTGGCGGCTGTGATCTGCTCACCGCGCAAAGACCACGCGATTGCGATGTCGGCGTCGGCGATTTCATCATTCACGCGATGGTAGTCGTGCAGGTGAACAACTTCGAGTTGCGGGAAGTCGCGACGAAGTCGCTCCGCGAACCACGGCGGCGCCTGCCATAGATCGAAGCGGTGATGAAGAACGATGAGGAGTTTCACAAGAGAAGCAATTAGCAATTAGCAATTAGCAATTAGCAATTAGCAATT
>Ga0335078_10014012_pt1 | contig 11882 bp, 10 predicted proteins | sample Lox_Sample_32_FD_206711 | JGI IMG/M metagenome (GOLD analysis project Ga0335078, IMG submission 206711) | Soil microbial communities from Loxahatchee National Wildlife Refuge, Florida, United States - Lox_Sample_3.2 | ecosystem: Environmental > Terrestrial > Soil > Wetlands | place: USA... | reverse complement strand
TGGAAGTGTGCGTTGACGCCGACGTCCCGCCGACCGACGACGATGATCCGACCGTCCGGCCTCACGAGGACGGCTCTGGCGTCCCCACCCCCGGGCGTCGAGACGCGGCCGGCGACGCCGAAGCCGGCGTCGAGGCCCGACGGCGTGCCGACGTTCGCGCAGTGCACGGCGACGTTCGTGACGTCCGCATCGACGGTGCCGGTGCCGTCCACCACGCTGCACACCTGGTCGGGGTTCGCCGGCTGTGCCTGGACGCGGACATCGTAGGCCGAGCCGGCGGGGAACGTGCCCGGGAACGTGAACGAACCACTGGCGGCCACGTGGACCTGCGCGGCCTGGTCGACGAGCACGAGCCCGGCGCCAGCGAGCCCGTCGACGATGCCACCGACCGTGAACGCCGGCGACGTCGATCCGCCCGCGCCCGCCGGCGGCTGATCGTCATCGAGGATCGTCACGGTGGCGGCGCGCTGACTGCCCAGCGTGGCGCAGTGCACGTGGCTGAGCGAGACGGTGAAATCCTCCGGCGACTCGACGGTCCGATCCTCACGAATCGGGATCTCGACTACGCGCGGCGAGGTGTCATGGTCGCCGAAGCGGACGGTCGTGCTCGTCGCGCCGAAATCGCGACCGGACTGCGCGCTCCCGCCGTGGGTGGACACGGTGACGCTGGCACTGCCCCGCGCGCCGCTGGTACGAGCGACCAGGACCAGTTGGTCGCCCGAGGACTCACTCGCCGCGAACGACGACGCGCTCAACTGGATCGTGCCGGCCTTGCGCGGTGTCCCGCCCGGACAGCGCGCGGCCGTCCGCCCGGCGATCGCCGGCTCCTTGAACTTGGGTTTGCCGCGGAGGGCGAGTCCGTGCGTCGTCAGCAGCGCAGGGCCATGATCCTGCGGGTCAGCGACGTAGGCCTGGGCAGCGGATTCGCGGCCGCGGTCGTCCACCGCCTCGGCCTCGAGGCTGACGTGAACGGCGAACAGTTCGCCCGGGCGGATCGACGCGAGCGGCACCTTCAGAGTGGGCGGCCGATCCAACGTCATCTCCGCGTGCACGAAGGTGTTGGTGTCGTCGACGTCGGGGTCGTAGAGCACGTTGTCGTCCGTCCACAGCGGCGCCTCGGAGTCCGCCGACGTGGCAACGGAGTGATCCCATACGGCGTTGTGGCCGTTGATGAAGGCAACGCCGCCGGCGTTGAAGAAATCGCCGCCCGCCGACGCCGCGTAGGCGCGCGCGTGGACGCGCACGATCGTGCGGATCGGCCAGCAGTGCACGACCACGGGCGGGCACACGGACGCGTCCGGTCCGCCATTCCCGTCGGCCACCTCCAGGAGCAACTGGCTGATCTTGATCCGGAGTGAGGCGTCGCCCGATCGCTTCTCGTACGCCTGATACTCGTCCAGGTGCGTCACGCCGCCCTTCGGCGAGTTCGCTGCCAAGGGGTTCAACAGCGGCGCCTGTGCCGCGACGGAGTACTGCTTGCCGTCGGCGCTCGAGGTCACCTCGCCGCTCGCGCGGTCGAACGCCGGCGTTCCGCGAAGGTTGAACGCCACAGGCCCCAGATCGACGACTCTTTCCAGCGCGCCCCCCACCTGAGCGCCATGGTCAACCGGCACCTCGCCGGCGCCCTGCTGGATCTGGCTGACCGACCAGAACCGCACCGGACCGCCCGACGGACTCGGCGCGGCCGCCGCGGGCGACACGAATGCGAGGAGCGCGCCGACGGCCGCCAGCCCGACGACGGCCAGGACGCGGGCCCACCGACGTCTTCTCACCTCGTGATCACGCATCTGCTGCCCCCTTGGTCTGCTGCCCCGATACGACGTGGTGGCGCAGGCTAAGGCCCCGACCACTCCTCGTCTTCGGTACACGTACGGATATCGCTACGGATTTCGTCGTGTCGTGCGCGAGCACCGTGTCGCGCGCGGGTATCTCTTTCTGGTACGGAAGACGGCCCAAGATGGTTCGCGCCGGCAACCGTCATGTGGCGGTCGAGATCGGCTGGCATGGCTGGCTGGTAACCGCGCGCTTGACACGGGCGAACGGACCAAAGAGGATCGCCCTAGAAGCTACGAACAAAGGGGGAACGCGTGGCCGCTTCAGCACAGGCGGTGCCAACCGTAGCGCTCATTTCACAGAGCACAAAGGTCTCACAGTCAGACCTGGCGGGCTACGTGGCGCCGTACCAGACGTACATCGATAAGTGGATCACCAAGTACTACCCCGCGGCCAAGGCGAAAGTCGTGGCGCCGACAAATGGCCGCGCCCCGACCGGGGCCTGGATCATGCACTACCTCGACAACTTGAATCAGCCGGGGGCGCTGGGGTACCACTCGGACAGTCACCACAAGCCCGTGGCCTATATCGACGCCAGCCAGGATCCGCTGTTCACGGGCAGCCACGAGCTCGCGGAAATGCTCGGCGATCCGATGGGCAACAACACTTACACCGCGCCGTCACCCGACCCGGCCGACAAAGGCAAGGAAGTTGAGATTCTCGACGAGCTGTGCGATCCGTGTGAGGACAACTCGTTCGCGATCCAGGTTGACGGAGTGTCGCTGTCCGACTTCATCACCCCGAAGTTCGGAAATGGCACGAAGGGACCCTACGATGCCGCCGAAAAGCTCACTAAACCTCGCGAAATTGCCACAAACGGCTACATCTCGTGGATCGACGGCTACGTCTGGAAGCAGGCGACCAACTTCGCCGGCCAGGGTTTTCAGGTCAGGGTTTTGGGACAGTCAGATCAGGCCAAGGCCGAGGGCAAGAGCCTGCGCGAGTGGGTCGACGAGCAGACGCGGAAGTTTGTGGTCGAGCTCGGGCTGGAGCTTCCGGGGGTGCGCAGCAAGACTGCGGCCTGAGGTTCTAGGCGCGGAGGTTCACCTCAGGTAGCGCCTCGATCTCCTCCTTGGTGAGGGCCACTCGTACCTCGTCGCCGACGCGATTCGCGGCGCCGATCGGTATCGCCACCTGTTTGTGGCCCCACCAGTGGCCTTCCTGCAGGAGCACGTGCGTTACGTGATGGTCGGCCGGGTCGATCACGAGACCTTCGATGGCCCCGATCAACCCATCCTTGGCGTGCACCGGGTCGCCGCGCCGAATCTCGACCTCGCCAAGCGGCACGCGGTCGATGAACACCGGCTGGGGATGGTGGCCGAGCGGCGTGCCGAGCCCGTAATACGGCCACGCGGAGGCATTAGAGCCGTACCCCACGCCGGTCGTGTCCACCGGAAGAAACTGGACGTCGTCGGCCTCGTCGAGCTGGTCGAACTCCTGCCTGGTGCAGTTGATCCGGATGCGGTCCTCCTCGACGCCCACGACGAGCTCGACCGGGACAAGCCGGGCACCTCCCTCGTGGTGTCCGGGCTCGACCACGAGATGGGTTAGCGAGTCCGCAACCGGGTTGATGATCACCCGGGTCACGTGACCGCACCGCCCGTCGGTGGCCTCGACGTGAGCGCCGATCTGGAACGCCTCTCCTTTGATGCTTGAGCTCATCCCCGTGACCTGAAGTTCGGTGTGCGACCGGAATCCTAAGGCTATTGCACGTCCCGGGGCTCGCCGCCGCTTCGTACCTCCGTCCGGGCGGGCGCCCGATCGTGCACGGATCAGCCGTGGAAGGACAACCCGCTCAGCGCCGGCCTCGCGCCGGCTGCGTTCAAGGGCTACGCCGACACGGCGACGGCTACCTGCGGCCAGGACTGGACCACGGATCCGGGCGACACCGCCGAGGTGGTGCTCGTCGAGGTGGACCCGGTCTACGAGGGCGACCCCGGCCACCCGGGCACTGGCACCTGGCGTTCCAGCTAGTAGGAAGGCGAGGATCCCAGGGAGCCTGCCCCTCTCTTTGGCACTGGCAGTGCAGACAGGACAGAGGTGCGGCGAGACCATTACTCCCGTGTGCGCGACCGCGAAGCGAAGCCGGGCGAGCCGGTGGCCGTGATTGGTGCCGGCGGATCGACCCGGACGCGAGCCGAGCTCGACGCGGAGTCACGCCTGTGGGTCGAGCAGCTTCGGGCCGGGCACCCGCGCCGTGAGGAGACGGTCGGGAGCCTTCACAAGGTGCTGCGACGGGTCGCGGTGCACGAGTTGTCGCGTCGGCGCCACCAGCTGCGGTCGGTCAGCGGGCCGGAGCTTGATGACCTGGCACAGCAGGCCGCCGACGACGCCCTGGTGAACGTCCTGGAGAAGCTCGATGAGTTCCGGGGGCTGAGCCGCTTCACCACGTGGGCGTACAAGTTCGTGATGTTCGAGGTCTCCGCCAAGGTTGCCCGGCACGCGTGGCGACGCAGGTCGCCCGGCGGCGAGGATCTCGTCTTGGACGAGCTGCCCGATCCGCGGGCACGCCGGCCCGAGGACTGGCTCGAGCAACGCGCGCAACTGAACGCGCTGTCCCATGCCATCGGCGAGTTGACCGAACGCCAGCGCGAGGTATTTGTCGCGATCGCTCTCAACGACGTCCCGATCGACGCCGTCGCGGTGAAGCTCGGAACGAACCGCAATGCGATCTACAAGAACCTCTTCGACGCCCGGCGGAGCCTCCGGGCGAGATTGGCCGCCGCGGGACACCCGGTCGGGAGCGAGAGCGCGAGCGAGGCGCCGTGTGCGCGGTCATGACGCTCCGATGCGTGATCGTCGATGACAACCCAGATGTGCTCCGGGCCGCGAGCGATCTGCTTGACCGCGAGGGCCTCGCGGTCGTCGGCGTGGCCACGACCAGCGAGGAAGCGCTGTCTCTCATGCGGGAGCTCGGACCGGACGTGATGCTCGTGGATATCGATCTCGGGCCCGAGAGCGGTCTCGACCTCGCCCGGCGTCTTGGGCAAAGGCTTGACGCCGCCGGGCCGCAGACGATCTTGATCTCAACGCACGACGAAGCGGACTACGCGGAGCTGATCGCGGCCAGCCCGGCGATCGGCTTCCTGTCCAAAGCGGATCTCTCGGCGACGGCGATCCGCCGGCTGCTCGCGTCTTCACACGACGAGAGAAGCTAGTGAGCGTCGAGGAAGGCGATGACGGCCAGCACCCGGCGGTGGTCGTCCTCGGTCTCGGACAGCGGGAGCTTCGCGAGGATGCTGCGCACGTGCTTCTCGACGGTGCCCTCGGTCACCCACAGGATCCGGGCGATGCCGGCGTTGGACCGGCCCTCGGCCATGAGCTCGAGGACCTCGCGCTCCCGCGGCGTGAGGTCGCCGAGGGGATCTCGCGCCCGGCGCGCCTCCACGAGCTCCTTGACCAGGGCAGGGTCGATCACCGAACCGCCGCCGGCGATCCGTTTGCACGTCTCGAGAAAATCATCCGCCTCGGTGACACGGCTCTTCAACAGGTAGCCCACTCCCTGGCCCTCGGCGAGCAGATCGATTGCGCGATACACCTCGACGTGTGCCGACAGCACCAGAAGCCCGACCTGAGGGAACTCTGCGCGGATCGCCTGGGCGGCATCGAGACCCTCGGTCGTGTGAGAGGGAGGCATGCGGATGTCCAGCACGACGAGCTCTGGGACGTGCTCGCGGACCAGCCCGAGCAATCCGGTCGCGTCACCGGTCGTGCCCACGACCTCGAACGGCGAACGTTGGAGCAGGCTGGCGATGCCCTCGCGTAAGAGCAGATCATCGTCGGCGATCACCACACGGATGGTTCCCATGCCCGGCAGCCGTCATTGTGGCATCGGCTGACCATCACACCCGAAGGCATGCTCACCGGTCGGGGTAGCCTGTCGTCGGTGTCGCAGGTGCGCTCGATCGTCGATCGCAGCCATGAGGTGTTCAACGCCCGTGACTTCGACGCCTATCCCGAGGTGCTCGATGCGGACGTCGAGCTCGTGATAGCGGGGGTCGCGGTCCGTGGCCTGGCGGCGGTCACCGATTACCTGACGGTGGCGGTGACCACGAGCCCGGGACTGCGCATGGGGAGTAAGCGGGTCTTGCTGGAGACGGAGGACACGCTCGTGACGGAGGTTCGCATGGTCGATACGACCGAGTCTCGCGATGGAGCAAACGCTCTCGAGTTCTTGACCTGCGGCCTCTATCGCGTCGCGGGCGGTCGGATCGTCGAGTGGCGCGTCTATCTTGATGCGCCCGCTGAGCTGCAAGCGTCCGCTGCGTTTGCCGCGGTGGCGGCCGAGCAGTCGGCGCTGCGCCGCGTGGCTGAGCTCGTCGCCGGCCACGCGCAGGCCGACGAGGTGTTCGCTCTGGTCACCGAGGAGGTCAGCCGCCTCTTGGCGATCAGGTTGGTCCGGACGGTCCGATTTGAGCCTGACGGCAGCACCACGGTCGTGGCCTCGCTCGGGAAGGACGTCGACCTGATGCCGCCGGGCACGAACGTCACCTGGCCCAGCGGGAGTGTCACCGACCAGGTGCTTCGCACCGGCCGCCCCGCGCGTCTCGACGACTACGCGCCTCTGCGCGGCCCAGTCGCTGCGATCCTCCGCGACGAGGGGGTGCGCTGCGCAGTCGGGGGCCCGATCATCGTCGACGGGCGGCTGTGGGGCGCGATGGTGGTTGCATCCGAGTCAGCCGAGAACTTGCCACCCGGGAGCGAGGACCGCGTCGCGCAGTTCGCCCAGCTCGTGTCCACCGCGATCTCGAACATCGAGTCCCGGGCGGCGGTCGAGCAACTTGCGGCCGAGCAGGCAGCGCTGCGTCGCGTCGCGATGTCGGTCGCGCAGCACGCGCCGGCCAAGGAGATCTTCGTGCTCGTCACCGAGCAGCTCGGACGTCTGCTGGGAGTCGACCTGATGGTGCGGACCATCCGGTTCGAGCCGGACGGCAGCGCGACGATCCTGGCGGCGCAGGGGGTGCCCGAGCACCTGTTACCCCCAGGCGCGAACACGCCTCGTCCGGACGGAGGCGTGCTCGACCAGGTGTTCAGGACCGGCTGCCCGGGCCGGATCGACGACTACGCGCCGGTCGCCGGCCCGCTCAGCGTCGCGCTGCGGGCCGCGGGGATCCGGTCCGCAGCCGCGGGGCCGATCGTCGTCGACGGCCGCATCTGGGGCGCGATGGTGGTGGCGTCCCCGAGGACCTTGCCAGCCGGAACCGAGGACCGCGTCGCGGAGTTCGCCGAGCTCGTGTCGACCGCGATCTCGAACATCGAGTCCCGGGCGAAGGTCGAGCAGCTTGCGGCCGAGCAGGCCGCTCTGCACCGCGTGGCGGAGCTCGTCGCTCGCCAAGCCACGCCGGATCAAGTATTCGGCCTCGTTACCGAGGAGCTCAATCGCCTCCTTGACGTCACCACTGTCGGGACGGGCCGATTCGAGCCGGACGGGACGGTGACGATCATGGCGGTGCGGGGCACGGCGCAGGACGCGTTCCCCCCCGGCACGAGCGTCGCGCTGGAAGGGGGAAGCGCGATCGAGCAGGTGTTTCGCACCGGCCGCCCCGCTCACGTCGAGAACTACGACAGCGTCGGCGGTCAGCTTGGCACCGCCATGCGGAAGTTGGGCGCCGGGTGGGCGGCGGCGGGCCCGATTGTGGTTAACGGGCGGCTGTGGGGCGCCATGTCGGTTAACTCCGGTTCGGCTGGGGCATATCCTCTCGGGGCGGAACAGCGTGTCGCGCAGTTCACCGAGCTCGTGTCCACGGCGATCTCCAACATCGAGTCGCGGGGACAGGTGGAGCGACTCGCCGCGGAACAATCCGCACTGAGGCGGGTGGCGACGCTGGTGGCGCGTGAGCACTCGCCCGAGGATCTGTTCGCGACGCTCGCCGAGGAGCTCGGGGTCCTGTTGGACGTCGATGCCTCGGCGATCCTGCGCTACGAGGCCGACTCGAGCGCGACGGTCGTCGCCGGGTGGAGCGACGGCGGGGTGACGCTGCCGCTCGGCGAGCGATTCCCGCTCGAAGGCGCGAACCTCGCCGGCGAGGTGCATCGCACTGGAGCGCCCCAGCGCAAAGAGGACTACCGCGCCGCGCCGGGGCCGATCGCCGCCACCGTCCGCGAACTTGGTTTCCGTTCCGCCGTCGCGAGTCCGATCATCGTCGAGGGATCCACCTGGGGAGTGATCGCCGTCCTCTCCCGCCAGCCCGAGCCGCTTCCCGCCGACACCGAGACGCGCATCGCGGAGTTCAGTCGGCACGCCGGCATCGCAGTCGCCAATGCCAAGAGCCGATCCGACCTCGCGGAATCGCGGGCTCGCATCGTGCGGACGGGAGATGACGCTCGCCGGCGGTTCGAACGAGACCTCCACGACGGCGCACAGCAGCGGCTCGTCTCGCTGGGGCTAGAGCTGCGCGCCGCGGCGGCGACCGTTCCGGCCGAGCCCGATGAACTGCGGCGCCTCCTCTCGCGACTGAGCGCTGGGCTGAACGAGGTGCTCGACGACCTGCGCGAGTTGTCGCGAGGGCTCCACCCTGCTGCCCTGTCGGAGGGTGGACTGACGCCCGCGCTGCGCTCGCTGGCGCGCCGATCCGCCGTGCCCGTCGATCTTCATGTCAACCTCGACAACCAGCGGTACGAGGAACCCATCGAGGTGACCGCCTACTACGTTGCGTCGGAGACACTGACGAACGCCGTCAAGCACGCGAATGCGTCACAGGTCGCGGTCACCGTCACCCAGTCGAACGCCTCGCTGGAGCTGACAGTCGCCGACGACGGCAGGGGCGGCGCGGACGCCTCGAGCGGCTCCGGTCTCACTGGCCTGGTCGACCGAGTCGAGGCGATCGGCGGCACGATCCAGATCGACAGCCCCCCGGGCGCCGGCACGGCGGTCCGAGTCAAGCTGCCCACCGGCCAAACCCGCTGACGGTAAGACAGCACCCTCGCCGCGCACTATGCGAGCACCCACGCCTGCTCCGGAGCCGGTTACCGCTATTTCACTCAGGAATCGGAAGGACGACATGACAGACATGATGGAACCCCTCACGGCGAACGCGACCATGAAGGCGATCAGTCAGGACGAACTCGGCGGCCCAGACGTCCTGAGGCTCGTGACCCTGCCGACGCCCGAGCCGGGCATCAGCGAGATCCTCGTGCGCGTGCACGCGGCCAGCGTGAACCCAATCGACGCGGCGAACCGGGAGACAGGCGTGTTCCTGGGGCAGCCGCCGTTCGTGCTCGGCTGGGATGTCTCGGGCACGGTCGAGGCCGTGGGCCTGGGCGTCACGCTGTTCCAGCCCGGCGACGAGGTCTTTGGCATGCTGCCGTTCCCCCGGGGCCACGGGGCTTACGCCGAATACGCCGTCGGCCCCACTAGGGCGTTCGTGCGCAAGCCGGACAGCCTCGATCACGTCCAAGCCGCAGCCATACCGATGGTCGGACTCACCGCCTGGCAATCACTCGTGGACACGGCCGGCGTCGGAGCGGGATGCCGCGTCCTGATCATCGGTGCGGCGGGCGGCATCGGCCATCTCGCGGTGCAGATCGCCAAGGCCCGCGGAGCGCACGTGACCGCGCTCACATCCGCCGAGGACGCGGAGTTCGTGCGTGCGCTGGGCGCCGACGAGGTAGTCGAGTACACGGGAACGGACTTCACCCAGGTCGTCAGCGACCAGGACGTCGTCCTCGACGTCGTCGGTGGCGACTACCCGGGCAGGGCCCTCGACGTCCTCAAGCGTGGCGGGACGCTCGTGTCCACGCAACCGCCCAGCCTCGCGCCCGTGGCCGACGCGGCCGCTGAGCGCGGCATCCGTCTCGCCGGGATCCTCGTCGAGGCCGACGACGTAGGCATGTCCGCACTGGCCGACCTGGCGAAGGCGGGCAAGCTGGTGCCGAACGTCGCGGCGACCTACCCGCTCGTGCAAGCGGGCGCCGCCGAGTCCGTGAAGCACGGCCCCGGCAAGGTGGTCCTCACGATCACGTGACGGACAACGTCCGTCACATGTGGGGCGGCGCCTCAGCCAAGGTCACCCTTGGCCGAGGCGTCGTTCCACAGGTACCGCTCGAGCGCGGGGAGCGACGAGCGCGCGAGCGAGATTCCGTACTCGGGTTCGCTTCGCTTGCCGATGTTGTCGCGATCGGTGAACGGAGCCGACGCGTGGCGCCACTCGGTCGTGGGCACCAGGTAGAGGTGCGGATCCTCGCCGTCGGTCAGCAGCACGATTGCCGCAAATCGCTCCGGCGCGGGCTGGAGTCGGCGCTTCGTCCAGAAGACGTAGCCTCCGACGCGCTGAGTGGACACGAAGACCTCGATCGAGCGACCGGACGGAGTCCGCACGTCCAGCTTGCCGTCGATCAGGCTCATCGGCGCCTTCACGGTGCATCCCAGGCCCTCCAGTCGTTCTGTGACGAGCGCCTTGCCAAGGGCGATGCGCTCGCTTCGGCCCAGTTCCGACCACTGGTTGGTCGCGCTCTTGCTGCTCGCGCTCACGATGCCTCACTTTCATTGTCGGGGCGGCCCTGATTGGCCGCGTCTCGCGACATGGGTGGAACGCCGACGGCGGTTCTTACCTAATCGGGCGTGGCGTCGCCCAGTCGGCGAGCAGCCTCGAGCAGCCCGTCGTGGTCCGCACGGCAACCGGGACAGCTCTGGAGGTGGATGGCCGTGCCGGGATAGGCGAGCGCTGGGTCCTTGCCGGCCAGCTCGAGCTCGACGTAGGCATCGAGGATCTCCTCGCCGGCGGCGCAGCCGGCGTCTCCGCTCCGGGCGCGGAGCAGGTGGTCGAGGTCACGAAGCTCGTCGGTCACGGTGCGTCCTCCTCCTCCCACAGGATGCCGCCCCGATCCTATTGGCCAGTGCCTCAGACATCTCCGCGGGTCCTTTCGGCGGGGAGGTCAGCGCGCGACCCGCTCGGCTTCACGGCGCTGCGCGGGCTACCACATGACTGTCGAGGAACGCACTGATCAGCGCGGCGATCTCATCGTTGTGCGTCGCCGTCGCAAAGTGGCCGGTCTCGAGCAGATGCAGCTCGGCGTCGGGCAGGTCTTCGAGATAGGCTCGGGCGCCCTCGGGCGGGAAGAAGGCGTCGTTCCGGCCCCACGGAAGGAGGGCGGGCGGGGCGTATGTCCTCATGTACTCCTGCCACGCCGGATACAGCGCAACGTTGTTCTGATAGTCGTACAGCAGGTCCAGCATCACCTGATCGCGCCCTGGAAGTTCGATGTAGCGCTGGTCGAGCTCCCACAGGTCCGGGTTCACGGCCTCCGACTCCGCGACGCCATCGACGTACTGGGATCGGGTCGCGTCGAGCGTGAGGAATCCGCGGATTGTCGCCTCGTGACCCGCCCGATCTCTCCAATAGGGCTCGAGCGCCTGCATGCCCGGACCGAGACCGACCTCGTAGGCGTTGCCGTTCTGGAGGACCAATCCTTGGACCCGCTCAGGATGACGCGTCGCGATGCGGAACCCCACCGGCGCGCCGAAGTCGAACATGTAGAGCGCGTAACGGGCCAGTCCCTTGGCTTCGACGAACGCATCGATGACCTCGGCGAGCCGATCGAACGTCGTGGTGCCGGCGAGCGCAGGACTTCTGCCGAACCCTGGATAGTCGGGGGCGATCAGGTGATAGTCGCCGGCGAGCCGTTGCATCAGCCCGTCGTACTGTGCGGACGAGCTCGGAAAGCCGTGCAACAACAGCAGTGTCGCCGTCGAGGGATCTCCGCCCTCCCGATAGAAGATCTCGTTGCCGTCCAGCTCGATCGTCCGGTATGCGTTCATCGCTCCTCCCCGGAGCCCGGGGCCGATCGTGCACGGCCCGTTGCCCGATGAGTGCAGCGGTCATGACGTTTCTTACCGCACGCAGTAAGAGCGTCCCACGGGCAGACACTCAGTGCGTGGAAGCCTGCCCCACGAACGAAAGGCCGACGATGGCCGAGCAGCCGATCATCGTGTTCGACGTCAACGAGACACTCCTGGACCTCGAAGCGATCCGCCCTACCTTCGACCGGATCTTCAACGACCCCGCGGCCATGCGGCTGTGGTTCGCGGGGTTGATCACCTACTCCGAAGC
>Ga0335078_10014011_pt1 | contig 11882 bp, 11 predicted proteins | sample Lox_Sample_32_FD_206711 | JGI IMG/M metagenome (GOLD analysis project Ga0335078, IMG submission 206711) | Soil microbial communities from Loxahatchee National Wildlife Refuge, Florida, United States - Lox_Sample_3.2 | ecosystem: Environmental > Terrestrial > Soil > Wetlands | place: USA... | reverse complement strand
CATGATGGGCAACCGGTCCGAGTTCCTGTCCGCATGGTTCGGAATCCTCAAGCTCGGGGCGATCGAGGTGCCGATTCACGACGCCGCCCGGGGACCGGGCATCTCCCACATCCTCAACACCACCGAGGCACGCGTGGTGATCGTCGAGGATGTCTTTCTCGAGCACGTGCTGCCCTGGCTGGGCGACTCGCCGAGCGTCGAGCACGTGGTTGTGGTTGGGGAGCCGTCGCCCGATGCCAACGGCGGCCGGCCCCTGCACGACTTCGCCGATCTCCTCGCCGATCCCGCATCGGTGGACACGGTCGCCGTCGAGCCGCACCAGCCCGCGTCGATCCTCTTCACCGGAGGGACGACCGGACCACCGAAGGGGGTCGTGCTGCCCCACAACCACAACATCAACCTGGCGACGAGTACCGCCGAGATCGCCGGCTACACCGAGGACGACGTCCTGCTGTCGGTCTTCCCGCTGTTCCATGCCAACGCCAAGTACATGACCGTGGTCGCCGCGATGGTTGCCGGCGCGAAGTCGATCGTCAACCGCCGGTTCTCGGCCAGCCGTTTCTGGGACCAGTGCCGCCGCGAGGGCGTCACCGCGTTCAACGGCATGGGCGAGATGCTGCGCATCCTGATGAAGCAGCCGGAGGGCTCGGATGACACCGACCACATCGTCCGGGTGGTGATCGGCGCCGCGGCGCCCCGTGACCAGGTGCTCGAGTTCGAGAACCGGTACGGACTCGCGATCCTCGACGTGTACGGGCTGACCGAAACCGGACCGATCACCTTCAACCTCTTCGACCAGCGCCGCGCCGGCTCGATGGGCGTCCCGGTGCCGTGGTACGAGGTCCGCGTTCTCGACGAACACGACATCGAGGTTCCGATCGGGGAGCCCGGTGAGATCTGCATCCGTCCCGCGCGGCCGAACGTGATGATGGCCGGTTACTGGAACAACGACACCGCCACGCTCAAGTCGATCCGCAACCTGTGGTTCCACACCGGCGACCACGGCTACCAGGACGCCGACGGCTTCTTCTTCTTCAGGGCCCGGGAGACGGACTCGATCCGCCGCCGGGGCGAGAACATCTCGGCGTGGGAGGTCGAGCGAGTGCTCGCCCTTCACGAGGAGTTGCTCGAGTCGGCGGTGTACGGAGTCCCGTCGCCGATGGGCGGGCAGGAGGTGATGGCGGCGATCGTGCTCAAGCCGGGCTCGACGCTCGGGCCGGAGGGTGTCCTCGACTTCTGCCAGGACAAAATGCCGCACTTCGCGGTTCCCAGGTACCTGCGGTTCGTCGATTCTCTGCCCAAGTCGCACGCCCAGCGGATCCTCAAGCAGGAACTGAAGGCCGAAGGGATCGACGCCGACGGCGTGTGGGACCGGGAGTCGGTCGGCTACAAGGTCCGGCGGTAGCGCCATGACCGATCGCGCGCGCCAGGTTCACCTGGTCGAGTACCCCGTGGGCGAGGTGACACCGGATCACTTCGTCACCGTCGACGTCGACGTTCCCGAGCCGGGGCCGGGGCAGGTGCTGGTACGCAACACCTTCACCTCGGTCGACCCCGGCATGCGGCTGCGCCTGCGGGAGAGCGGTCCCGCCGGCTATTTCAACTCGTTCCCGCTCAACGCCCCGATGGACGACATCTGGGCCGTGGGGGAGGTGATCGAGTCGCGCGCCGAGGGGTTCCAGCCAGGTGACTCGGTGTGGCATGCGAAGGGGTGGCGCGACTACGCGATCGTCACCGCCGGCGAGCCGGCGCTGGCCGGTATCGCCACGCTGGCCCGGATCGACACGTCGGTGGCGCCGGCCGAGAAATACCTCGGGCCGCTGGGCGCGATGGGCGTGACCGCGTACGCCGGACTGATCGATGCGGCGGAGTTGCGGGATGGAGACGTCGTGTGGGTGTCCGCGGCCGCCGGCGCGGTCGGCAGCCTCGCGGCGCAGATCGCCAGGCTCCGCGGCCACCGGGTCATCGGCAGCGCCGGGTCAGAGGCGAAGGTCCGGTTCCTGCTCGACGAGCTCGGACTCGACGCGGCGTTCAACTACCGCGATGGTCCCGTGGTCGACCGGCTGCGCGAGGCCGCGCCCGACGGGATCGACGTGTACTTCGACAACGTTGGCGGCGACCACCTCGAGGCCGCGCTCGCCACGCTGCGAAACTGGGGTCGGGTCGCGCTATGCGGCGCGATCTCGGAGTATGAGTCGGTCGGTCCGTCGCCCGGTCCGAGCAACCTGTTCCAGGCCACCGCGAACAACCTGACACTGCGCGGATTCCGCGGCAGCGCCTATCAGCATCGTCTGCCGGACGTCGTTCGCGAGCTCGGCGGCTGGCTCGCCGAGGGGCGACTGCGATACCGCGAGACGGTCATCGACGGTCTCGAGCGGGCACCCGAGGCCCTGATCCGCGTGCTGGCCGGCGACACCACCGGCAAGGCGCTGGTCCGGGTCACGTAGTCACCGCGATTTCCCGCAGTTGAGAGGAGCGCAAGCGTGAGATTCCAGAACAAGGTCCTGTTCGTGACCGGCGGTGCATCCGGTCTCGGTGCGGCCACCGCGCGGCGGCTCGCCGACGAGGGCGCGAAGGTTGCCGTCGCGGACATCAACGCGGAGGCGGCACGTGAGTACGCGGGATCGCTGCCCGATGCAATCGCGGTACCCGTCGACACCGCCGATGCGGAGTCGGTCCGCCAGGCCATCAGGATCACCGTCGAGCACTACGGGCGGATCGACGTGATCTTCAACAACGCCGGCATCGAAGGCGAGCAGGCCGCCCTGCACGACATGACGGTCGAGAACTGGGAACGGGTCACCTCGGTCAACGGTGACGGCGTGTTCTACGTGCTCAAGTACGGCATCGAGGCCATGCTCGAGACCGGTGGCGGGTCGGTGGTCAACACGTCCTCGACGGCGGGGCTCACCGCGCAGGACAACATCTCGCCCTATACGTTCACCAAGGCGGGCATCGTCGGCCTCACCCGCTCGGCCGCGGTCGAGTACGCCGCTCGCGGCATCCGAGTCAACGCGATCGCTCCGACCGTCGTCATGACTCCGCTCGTGCGCCGCTTCATCGAGAACGCGGCCGACCCGGTCGAGATGCGCCAGCGCATGGAGTCGTTCAACCCGATCCCGGGCATCGTGGAGCCCGAGGACGTCGCGGCGCTGGTCGCCTTCCTCGCGTCGGACGATGCGCGGTGGATAACGGGGGTGACGATCCCGATCGATGGCGGCTACTGCGCCCGCTGACCGCGCGGGGTTGCCCGCTGACCGCGCGCGGGGTTGCCCGCTGAGCGACCGCGCGCGGGGTTGCCCGCTGAGCGCGCGCGGGGTTGCCCGGGATCGCCGGTCAGGCCGCCTTGCGCGCGGCGCGCGGCTTCCGTGCGGGCTTGGCGGGCAGCGAAGCCGGCTCCCCATAAGCGGCCACCGCCAGGCACCGTTCGACGAAGAAGTCGCGGACGTCGTCCAGCGACAGGCCCCCGCCGGGCCGGTACCAGTGCCACACGCTCTTGTACAGCCCGAGCAGTGCATGCGTGAGCAGTCGCGGGTCGGCCTCCGGGATTGCGCCCTGCTCCATCCCGCGGGTGAGGAAAGTGGCCCAGGCGAACTCGATGTCACGCATCCGTGACCGCGCGAGCCGTCGCGCCTCCTCCTCTCGCGGCGACTTGCGTGCCACTGCGATCAGGCCCTCCTCGGCGACGAGCACGCGGTTGCGCAGGACCTCGTGCTCGGTGAGATCGAACAGCCCGTTGAGCACGCGCACGAGCATGGGGCCAAATTCACCCCGGTCCGAGGTCAGCTGTTCGAACCTGTCGCGCTCGACCTGGAGCGCCTCGGCGTGGATCTCGAACAGACAGTGGAGCTTTGACTCGAAGTAGTGATAGAGCGCGGTCGAGCCGAGGCCGACGTCCGTCGCGATGTCGGCCCATTTCGTGTACTCATACCCTTGGCGGCCGAAATGGTCGATCGCTGTCGTCAGGATCTCCTGGCGCTTGCTGCGGGAGCTCGCCGGACTGCCTGCCCTCCGAGTCGCCCCCGTTTGCGCGTTCTTGGCCACCGTTCCTCTTTCTATTGAAGTGATCCCAACTCTACCAGCGGCCGCGGCAGCGCCTGCCGGCTGCGCCCGTACCGCCCATCTGGGCGGTAAATCGGGCGCCCGCGGTTGCGTTCGAGTGAGGGCCTCGATACAGTTGAACTGACTTCAGCTAACGAGGATACTATGAAGCCACTCGAAGGTCACGTCGTCATCATCACAGGGGCCAGCTCCGGCCTCGGCGCCCAGCTCGCGCGGGCCATCGGCGACGCCGGCGGGACCCCGGTCCTGGCTGCGCGCCGCTCGGACCGGCTGGCCGCGGTCACCGGGGAGATTCCGGGCTCGGACGCCGTCACCTGCGATGTCACCGACGAAGCGGACCGCGAGCGGCTGATCGACGGGGTGATAGAGCGGCACGGCAGGCTCGACGGCCTGATCAACAACGCCGGCGCCGGCGCCGCCGCTCCCGCCCTGCGCACCTCGCCCCAGACGTTCGCCCGCGTGCTCGACCTGAACCTCGTCGCGCCGTTCGCCCTCTCGTGCCTGGCCGCGCAGCGGATGCGCGACGGAGGCGGTCGCTCGATCGTCAACATCGCCTCGGTCATGGGGCTGCGCTCGATCGGGCAGATCCCGGACGCGGCCTACGTCGCGTCGAAGGCCGGCATCATCGGCCTGACCCGTGAGCTCGCGTCGCAGTGGGGGCGCTACGGGATCCGCGTGAACGCCGTCGCCCCCGGGTTCTTTGCCACCGAGATGAACGCGGAGCTGGGCGAGGACCCCGAGCGGTTTCCGGACTTCCTGCTGTCGCGGACGCCGCTCGGACGGGGTGGCCGTGCCGGCGAGCTGAACGATGCCGTGCTGTTCCTGCTGGGCGCCGGCAGCAGCTTCGTCACCGGAACCGTACTCAGCATCGACGGGGGCATGGCAATTGCCTGAGCGCACCCCACCATCACGACTCGACAACATTCACAGCGGAGGACCGCGATGCCGACCCTGAAGTTCCAGCCCGAGTCCGACCGCTATTACGCCGAGGGTTACTGGCGTGACGGAGACCTGTGGAGCGACTTCGCGCGTCGCGCCGCCGAGAACCCGGACAAGCCGGCGCTGATCCTCGACGATCGCGTGTTCACGTTCGATCGGCTCCGGCGCGCCGCCGTCGGCGTGTCGGCGCGGCTCGCGGAGGGCGGCGTCGAGCCCGGTGACGTCGTGATCCTGCTCGGCCGGCACTCGATCGAGGCGGCGGTGGCGATGCTCGGGTGCATGCACCGAGGCGTGGTGATCGCGCCGCTGCCGCCGATGTTCAACGAGAGCCAGCTGTCGGCGCTGATCGCGCAGACGCGCGCCACCGGGCTGCTGGGCTTCGGCGGCGACAAGGAGCTGGCGAAGTGTCGGAGCGTCGCCGATCAGGTCCCGCTGTTCGTCGCGATCGAGCCCGACCTCGTCGACCGCCTGGCCGACGAGGATCGTCCGGGCGAGCACGTGCCGCGGCACGCCGACGACCTCGCGATGGTGCTCCACTCCTCCGGGACGACCTCGACCCCGAAGGGGATCGCCCACTCGAACAACACGCTGCGCTACGCGACCGAGGGCATCTGCAAGCGCTGGGAGCTGACCGGCGACGACGTCTACCTCGTCGTCTGCGAGTTCGGGTTCGTCGGAGGCCTGGTGTTCGGCTACTTCCCACCTCTGTTCAACGGCGCGACGGGCGTCCTCGTGAACCGCTGGGACGCCGAGGCGGCCCTGCGGCTGATCGAGGAGCACCGCTGTACGTACGTCCTGTCGATGCCGACGCACTCGGCGGACCTGATCAACGCGAAGGCGGAGAGCGATCGTGATCTGCCGTCGATGCGCGTGCTCGCGGCACCCGGGCTCACCCGGGAGCGCCGCGTCGAGATGCGCGAGGCGTTCGGCGTCCCCCCGCTCGGCGACTACGGCCTGTCCGAGGTCCCCGGACACGCCGCACACGGACTCCACGAGCCCGACGCGAAGATCGACCTGACCGAAGGGAGGCCCTACGACGGCACCGAGATCCGGATCGTCGACGACGACGAGCAGCCGGTGCCCGCGAACACCGTCGGCTCGGTGATCGTCAACGGCCCGAGCCGGTTCCTCGGCTTCCTGGGCAACGACGAACTCACGCGAGCGTCGCTGACCGAATGGGGTGGCTACCGGACCGGCGATCTCGGCTATCTCGACGACGACGGGCAGTTCGTGTACGTCGGGCGTAGCAAGGACATCATCCGCCGCGGGGGCGTGACGATCGTGCCCTCCGAGGTCGAGCCCGTGATCCTGCGCCACCCGAACGTCCACGAGGTCGCGGTCGTGCCGCTTCCCGACGAGCGCCTGGGCGAGCGCGCCTGCGCCGCGATCATCGTGGCGGACGGCAAGGGGGCGCCGACGCTCGAGGAGCTGCAGCAGTTCCTCGACCAGGAGGGGGTGGCGAAGTACACGTGGCCGGAATCCGTCGAGGTCTTCGACGAGTTCCCGCGGACGCCGTCGCTCAAGGTGGTCAAGCGAGACGTCGTCACGCAGATCCTCGAGCGCGGGGCGGTCACGGCCTGAGCTGGCGAGGGCGCTCCCCACGCACGCGATCCGTCCGATATGATCTACTGAAATGACTTCAGGTCAACCAAGCCGCACCCGGCGCCGGTGGAGAGCACCAAGGTGACGTTCTTCGAGCGGTACTTCGAGCTACTCGACGGTCCGGACCCGCTCAGCTCGCTCGACCTCGTGGCCGAGGATGTGGAGTTCTCGATCCAGTGGGCCGCGGACGCTTCCCGCAAGAGCAGCCAGTTCCTCGGTGGTCTGGCTGAGCTCCGAGGGTTCATCGACGCGGGTGACACCGAGGGCTGGGCTCACCACGTGCTGCACAGCGGCGTCAGCGGAGATGTCGAGTTCGCCCTTGGCGAGACGCGCTGGGACTCGGGCGAGCGGATTGGCACGTTCCTGGCGGTGGCCGAGCTCGACGAGTCGGGACGGATGCGCAGGTACATGGTGGCGCGCTCACCCGTGCTCGCGTTTCCTGGTGCACAATGACCGAAGCGCGTCACTTACAGGTGATCGATGCCGCGTTGATCGGCGGCACCGAGGACCAGCCGAAGCTGATCGGTTCGGAGTGTGAACGGTGTGGCACCGTGACCTTTCCGCGCCAGCGGTCGTGCCCGCGTTGCACCTCTGAGGAGGTACACGCCCATGAGCTCGCGACGCGGGGCACGTTGTGGACGTGGACGATCCAGTGCTTCGCGCCGAAGGCGCCACCGTATCTCGCGGGAGGGGTTCAGGAGTTCGAGCCCTACGGCGTCGGCTACATCGAGCTGCCGGGCGAGGTCCGCGTGGAGGCTCGGCTGACCGAGAGCGATCCGGACCGGTTGCGGATCGGCATGCCGATGGAGCTGACGCTGATCCCGGTTCCCGGGGCGAGCGACACGCTCACGTTCGCGTTCGAGCCGGTCGAGGCGGACGAATGAGCGGCGGCGACGACGTCGCGGTCGTCGGCCTCGGCATCCACCAGTTCGGCCGCCACGACGGCGTGTCCGGGCTCGAGATGGGCGCGATCGCCGCCCGCCGGGCGCTGGCCAGCGCCGGCATCGAATGGCAGGACATCGATTTCGCCGCCGGCGGGTCGGATGCCGCCGGCAACGCGGACACGTCCGTGTCGATACTCGGACTGACGGGCGTACCGTTCATCAACGTCAAGAACGGGTGCGCGACCGGAGGATCGGCGCTGACGACCGCCCACGCGATGCTCGTCTCGGGCGCGGCCGAGGTCGCGCTCGTGGTCGGATTCGACAAGCACCCGCGCGGGGCGTTCAACCCGCTGCCCGGGGAGTGGGGGATCGGCTCCTGGTACGGAGAGACCGGTCTGATGCTGACGACGCAGTTCTTCGCGATGAAGATCCAGCGCTACATGGCGGATCACGGCATCAGCGAGTCGACGCTGGCCAAGGTCGCGGCCAAGGCGTTTGTGAACGGCTCCCGCAACGAGAACGCGTGGCGGCGAACCCCGCTCAGCGAGGCGGAGATCCTCGCTTCCAGGATGGTGAACCACCCACTTACTCAGTACATGTTCTGCTCCCCGGGTGAGGGCGCCGTTGCGCTCGTGCTGGCACGCGGTCCGCGCATAAAGGCGCTGACGCGAACGCCGGTGTACCTGCGGTCGGTCGCGTTCCGGACCCGGCGGTTCGGGTCGTTCGAGGTGTTCAGCCCGTCGATCCCGATCGAGTCCGCGCCCTCGGCGACGACCGAGGCGGCGGCGGCCGCGTTCGAGGAGGCCGGCATCGGACCCGGCGACGTCGACGTCGCCCAGATCCAGGACACGGAGTCCGGGGCGGAGGTCATGCACCTCGCCGAGACCGGCCTGTGCCAGCACGGAGAGCAGGAGTCGCTCATCCAGAGTGGCGGCACCGAGCTCGGCGGGCGGCTGCCGATCAACACCGACGGCGGTTGCCTGGCCTGCGGCGAGCCGATCGGCGCGTCCGGACTGCGACAGGTCCACGAGATCGTGCTCCAGCTGCGGGGGGAGGCGGGCGACCGGCAGGTCCCCAAGGAGTGCCGGGTCGGCTTCACCCAGGTCTACGGCGCTCCCGGCGTGAGCGCCTGCACGGTCCTCACTGTCTGATGTTGCACGAGCTCGGAGGAGATACAACGTGTACAAAGCGGTAGGTGTGTGGTCGTGGCCGCGCGACGAGGATCGCGCGGAATTCGACGAGCACTACGACACGGTTCACTTCCCTCTTGCCGAAAAACTTCCGGGGCTCCGTCGAATCACGGTGCTCACCGGCGCTGACAACGCGCGCGCGTCAGGGGTGTTCCGGGTTGCCGAGGTGTACTGGGACGATCGCGCCGCGTTCGAACAGGCATCGGTGTCGGAGGAGTGGCAGGCGATGGCGGCGGATGCGCAGCACCTGATGGAGCGCTACGGGGTCACCCTCAGCGCGGCCGACGGCGACGAAGTCGACCTCAGTTATTGAGACGACCCGCCGGCTGCCGCGGTGCGAACGGCATCGGAGAGCAACTTCATGCCGCCGTGCGCGGTCTGGCCACCGTCGACGGGAATCTCGAGGCCGCTGAGATAGGAGGACTCCTCCCCGAGGAGGAACAGAACGGCGTCCGCCACGTCGCCGGTCGTGGCGGCCCGGGCGAGGGGAACGCTGCCGATGAGCGCCTCGGCCACCGTCGGCGGGAACGTCGGAGGTCATCGCGGTGGCCATACGCTCGTCCGGCGCCACCGGGACGAGATCGGCTCCGATCACGGTGGCTCCCGCGTCCGCCGCCGCGATCGCGATCGCGGCCCCGAGTCCCTGGGCCGCGCCCGTCACCACCACCACGCGATCCGCGAGGCTCATCAGCGGGCGGTGAACGCGCCGTCGACCGCGTAGAAGCTTCCGCTCACGAACGAGGCCTCCTCAGAGGCCAGCCATGCCACCACCGCCGCGACTTCGTCCGGCTCGCCGAGCCGGCCGAATGGATTGAGCGATGCGAGGTAGTCGGCGCCCGCCTGATCGAGCGACGCAGCCAGAAGCGGCGTCCTGATGACCGCCGGCCCGACGCAATTGACGCGGACGCCCCGCTCGGCACAGTCGATGGCCGCGGCGCGGGTGATGCCGAGCACCCCGTGCTTGGCCGCGACGTAGGCGACCATCGAGTCGCGGGCCACGACCGAGAACATCGAGGCCATGTTGACGATCGAGCCGCCCCCGTTACCCAACATGTGCCGCAGCTCGGCCCGCATGCTGTAGTAGACCCCGCTCAGGTTGATGTCGATCACCTTCCGCCAGTCGTCGATCGGATAGTCCTCGCTGCTGATCAGCGGACCGCCGATGCCGGCGATGTTGGCGGCGATGTGCAGGCCACCAAACGTCTGCACGGCGTGGGCCACGGCTGCCTCCGACGCTTCGGGGTCGGTGACATCGCCCGCGAACGGGCTCGCGTCCCAGAGATCGCTCGCCACGCGCGCGGCCGCCTCGCGCTGCACGTCCATGACGACCACACTCGCGCCTTCCGCCGCGAGCCGGCGCACGATCGCCTCGCCGATTCCCGACCCTCCACCGGTGACCAGGGCGACCCTGCCCTCGAAACGCGAGCTCATCGTGTCTGCCCTCCGAGGTCGATGACGTAGTTCCCGCCCGCATCGGGGCCGCCGCGCTGGCCCGGACGGACGACGATGACCGTGTCCGGTAGCTCGATCAGCGCCGGCCCTTCGATCGGGGCAGCCGGCACTTCGTCGTACACCGGCGTCTCGAGCAAGTCGCGGAGCTCTGACCAGTAGACCGCCCGGGAGTGCCGCGACGGTTCGCGCCGGTCGTCCGACACCAGCTCGGCCCGGCCGGTCTTCGCGGTCGCGCGGACCTGGAATGCCGTGAAGTCGATCCCGCCGGTGCGGTCGCCGGACCCACGACCGAACAGCTGGTCGTGAACCTCCTCGAACCGTTGATCGATCCGCTGCACCGCGTCGTCGTCGATCGGAGCGGCGGGCACCGGCACCTCGACGTCGTGGATCTGCATCGAGAAGCGCATCCGCACGGACCGCTCGAGCGTCACGCCCGTCGTGTCGATGCCCTGCCCCCCGAACTTCTCGCGCGCCTCGTGCTCGAGCGCGGCGAAGATCTCCTCGACGGCGGCGCCGGGCACCGGAAGCCCCAGCACCCGCCACCGCTGGACGACGTGAACCACGTCCGATGTCGCGGCACCGTAGGCCGACAGCACCGACGCGGCGTGCGGGAGGGGGACGATCACCTTGGAGATCGCGGCCTGGGCGGCAACGGCGGGCGCGTGAACGGGACCCCCGCCTCCGAACGCGGCGCAGGCGAAGTTCCGCGGATCGAGCCCTCTGAGCAGGCTCATGCGGCGGACCAGGTCGGCCATCTTCGCGTCGACGACCGTCGAGATTCCGGCCGCAGTCTCGTGCCGGGTCATGCCAAGCCGGGCTGCGAGCCGGTCCACCGCCTGTTCGGCCAGCTGTCGGTCGAGCCGCATCCGGCCGCCGAGATAGTTGTCGGGGTTGACGAGGCCGAGGACCACGTCGGCGTCCGTGACCGTCGCGTCGGTTCCGCCGAATCCATAGCACGCGGGGCCGGGACGGGCCCCGGCACTGCGGGGACCGACGTTCAGCCGTCCGGCCTCATCGATCCAGGCGATGCTTCCTCCGCCGGCGCCGATCGATTCGATGTCGAGCATCGGAAGCGCCATCGCGTAGCGCTCGAAGATCGAGATATCCCGCTGGAGCGGCCGCCCGTCGTGGATCACGCTGACGTCGAACGTCGTCCCACCCATGTCCACGGCGATGACGTCTCGCAGCCGCGTACGCTCGGCGATGCCGGCCATTGCGATCGTGCCCGCGACGGGCCCGGAGTGGACGGTCCGGACCGGCGCATGCCGCGCCTCGGCGCTCGTGATCGCACCGCCGGCACACTGTGCGAATTGAACCGAGCCCTCGAACCCGCGGCGATGCGCCCCGTCCTGGATCCGGTCGACGTACTCGAGCATCAGCGGCCCGATGTACGAGTTCATGATCGCGGTGGTCGTCCGCTCGAACTCGCCTGACCGGCTCGAGAGGTCCGAGCTGCACGACACGAACAGCTCGGGCGCGACCTCGGCCGCGATCTCACGCGCCCGTTGCTCATGGGCGGGGTTCATCGTCGACCACAGGAAGCTGATCGTGAGCGCGCGGGCGCCGGCCGCCACCAAGTCACGAACCGCGTCGCGGACCTCGTCCTCGTCGAGCGGCACGATCACCTCGCCGTCGACGTCGATCCGCTCGGTGATCGGGCGGACCATCGCTCGCGGCACGAGCGGCTCGGGCCGGTAGGTCGAGTGGACATCGAGGGCCTCGTCCGGCGACAGGCCCGCCGTCCGTCCCTGAC
>Ga0335078_10014010_pt1 | contig 11882 bp, 8 predicted proteins | sample Lox_Sample_32_FD_206711 | JGI IMG/M metagenome (GOLD analysis project Ga0335078, IMG submission 206711) | Soil microbial communities from Loxahatchee National Wildlife Refuge, Florida, United States - Lox_Sample_3.2 | ecosystem: Environmental > Terrestrial > Soil > Wetlands | place: USA: Florida... | reverse complement strand
CTATCCGGGAAGCCCCGCCCTGTGGGCGGGGAGCTTCACATGGCTGCTGAGCTAGAAAGAATATGTTATTTTGGCGCCTGCCCCACCCGCCGGTGACCTGGGCTTTTAGCCCCTATGCCTAGGGCTTTTGTGATGGGGACCTTCACCCCCATAAAAGCTCCGACGTAATCTCTGGTTCTGACGGCGGTACTGCCGGTCCCAATAAGTCGCCTTTTCCTGCCTTACGCCGTTCTGCCTATGCTATACTAGCTTGTCTATGCGCAACGACATCGGAAAACGGCTCAAGAACATCGTCCTTATCATTGTCCTCATCATCCTCGTCGGCATGCTCGGCTACAAGGTGATCGGCGGCCCCAACGTCAGCCTCCTCGACGCCCTTTACATGACCGCCATCACCATCACTACCGTGGGCTACTCCGACGTCGTGGGGGCCGGCAACACCACAGCCGGCAAGGTCTTCACGATCGTCTATCTTTTCTTCAGCGTCGGCACGATCTTTTATCTCTTCACCGTCCTCGCCGCCTTCATGGTGGAGGGTGAGGTGCGAAAGGTGTTCAAGAGGAGAACCATGGAGAAGCGGATCGAAAAAATGCGGGACCATTACATAGTCTGCGGTATCGGCATGGTGGGGCTCTACATCGTCCACGAGCTGTACGAGATGAAGAGGCCCCAGGTGGTGATCGATATGGACACAGGCAAGTTCGACCTCCTGAAGATGCGGGACATCGACGTGCCAGTGCTCTTGGGGGATGCCACGGAGAACGAGCTCCTCGAAAAGGCCATGGTGAAAGAAGCAAAAGGCCTCTTCGCAACGACGAACTCGGACAATGACAACATCGTCATAGCCCTCACGGCCAAGCAGCTTAACCCGCGGCTCCGGGTGATCTGCAGGTGCAATGACACAAAGAATACGGACAAGATAAAGCGGGCGGGAGCAGACAGCGTGGTGGCCCTCAACTACATCGGCGGCTTGCGCATGGCTGCGGAGATGATACGGCCCCATGCCACGGATTTCATGGAATCCCTGCTCAGGGACAAGGAGCACGCGCTCCGGGTGGAAGAGGTGGGGGTACCTGAAGGCTCTCCCTATGCGGGCAAGAGGATCGAGGAGCTCGAGCTGGCAAACATGGGCAATCTGCTCCTCCTCGCCATCAGGAATGAGGAGGGCGAGTGGATATACAACCCGCCGCCGTCGCTCACGCTCGAGAAGGACATGCGCCTCATCGTGCTTGCCACGCCGGAGGAGCGGCAGATCCTTTACGGAGCGCTCACGTTCGAGCCGGCGCAGGGGAAGAAGTGAAGAGGCCGTCTGCCTTGACACGGCTGCGGGGGGAATGATAGTTTCTCCAAGGAGATAGGCGATGAAAGTGGCTGTATCGGGTAAAGGAGGCGTTGGCAAGACCACCCTCGCCGGGGTGATGGCCCGGGTGCTGGCGGGCCGGGGGCATAAGATCCTCGCCATCGACGCGGACCCTGACGCGAATCTCGCGAGCGCCATAGGCGTCTCCCAGGAGGAGCTGGCGAAGATCAAGCCGCTGGCACAGATGAAGGACCTGATAGAAGAGAGGACAGGGGCCCAGAAGGGCTCTTACGGCGCATATTTCAAGCTGAACCCCCAAGTGGAAGATCTCCCGGACCGGTTCTCCGTTTCGAAGGACGGGGTGAAGCTCATGGTCCTCGGGACCATTCCCCAGGGGGGAGGCGGCTGCTTCTGCCCTGAAAACGTCGTCCTCAAGAGCCTCCTCGCCCACGTATTTATCGAGAGGGATGAATACCTCATCGTCGACATGGAGGCGGGCCTCGAACACCTGGGCCGCGGCACCACGGCATACATGGATGCCCTCATCGTGGTGGTGGAGCCGGGCCAGAGGAGCTTTCAGACGGCGCGCCAGGTGAAGAGCCTCGCCGACGACCTGGGGATCAAGCGGGTCTGCGTGGTGGGCAATAAGGTCACGGGCGCAGATGACCTCGCCATGATGCGGGAGAACCTCTCCGGCTTTTCCTTCCTCGGCTCCATGAGCTACAACGAGAAGATCATCGAGGCGGACAAGCGCGGGGTCTCTCCCTATGACATAGATCCGAAGATCAGGTCAGAAGTGGAAGCCATCATCGCCGCCTTCGAAAAAGAAGCGAGATGAGGAAGGTCGCTTCCTACGCGAGCCTCATAGTGACGACCCTCGTCCTCGGGGCTGCCGCGCTTCTCGTTTCACCTTTCGATCCCAAGGGAGAGCGCGTACACCGGATTGCCCGCTTCTGGGCGGCCATCCACTTGAGGGTGAACGGCGTCATCGTCTCCCTGGAGGCTGCGGACAACATGCCCGAGCCCCCATTTCTCCTGATGTCGAACCACCAGAGCGCCCTCGACATCTTCGCGCTCCTCGCGGGCGTTCCGGTGTCGTTCAAATTCATCGCCAAACGCGAGCTTTTCCGCATACCTGTCTTCGGCTGGGCCATGAAGAGGGCGGGCTATATCGCCATCGACCGGGATAACCCGAGGGAGGCTCTGAAGGCCATTGAAGAATCGGCCCGGAAAATAAAGGAAGGGACCACCGTCCTCATCTTCCCGGAAGGGCACAGGAGCAGAGACGGGAGACTTCAGCCTTTCATGAAAGGGGGCTTCTCCCTCGCCTCGCGGGCAGGGGTGCCTGTGGTGCCCCTGGCCATCCGGGGAAGCTACGCGCTGCAGCCAAAGGGATCGATCCTCTCTCCGCCCCGGAGAAGGGGACGCGTGACCATCCGTGTGGGAAAACCTGTAATCATGGAGGGAAAGGGTCTATCCTATAAGGCGGAGCTCATGGGGGAAGTGCGCGGGCGCATCGAGGGGCTGATATGATATCGGAAGAGGTGAAGAAGGAGATTCTCGGCATTTTCATGCTCGGGCTCTTTCTCTTTCTCCTTGTGAGCCTCCTCTCGTACCATCCCTTCGATCCTTCCCTCAATACCGCGTCTTCCGGGGGAGTGAAGAATTTCTGCGGGAGGGCCGGCTCTTTCACATCCGACTTCTTCATCCAGATCTTCGGCGTCATGAGCTACCTGCTCGTTGCCTTCGTTCTCGTCTTCGCTGTTTTCTACCTGAGCAGGAAGGTCCCCGTCCATCTCCCGGTCCTCGCCTCGGGGTTCGTCCTTTTCTTCCTTTCCGTGTCCATGCTTCTCCAGATATCGGTGGGCAAGATACAGATGAAGGGCGTTGGCGTTCCTTTCTCCGGCCTCCTCGGCCTCCTCCTCGAGCGGGGCCTCGTCCATGTTTTCAGCTACTTCGGCAGCCTGCTCCTCTCCTCCGTGCTCTTTCTCATATCCATCTTTCTCATCGTCCAGGTCCCTCTTGTTTCCCTTGTCCAGGCGCGCGTTGCCGCCAGGAAAGAACCAGGAGAGCCGCCCCCGAGGCCGGTGAGGGTGGTAGAAGAAAGACCGGAGGAGCCGAAGGAGAGGGAAAGGGAGAAAGAGAGAGAGCGCAAGGAGCGAAAGGCTCAGCCGGCGGTGCAGGAATCCTTCGATTTTCTCAAGGATATAGGTCCCTATAAGCTGCCCCAGGTAGCGCTCCTCGATGAGGTGGAGAAGAGGGAGATCAAGATAGACAAGGAGAGCGTCCAGTTCAACGCGAGGATACTCGAGAAGAAGCTGAGGGACTACGGCATCGAGGGGAAGGTCGTCGAGGTTCGGCCAGGGCCGGTGATCACCATGTACGAGTTCGAGCCTGCCCCCGGCATCAAAGTGAGCCGCATCGCGAACCTCGCCGATGACTTAGCCATGGCCCTCTCCGCGGTCTCCATCAGGATCATCGCCCCCATTCCCGGCAAAGCGGTGGTGGGCATCGAAATCCCCAACAAGACCAGGCAGACCGTCTATTTGAGGGAGATCATCGAATCGGATGTCTTTGCCTCCTCAAAGAACATGCTTACCCTTTCCCTGGGCAAGACCATAGCGGGCGAGCCTTTCGTGGCCGACCTCACGAAGATGCCGCACCTTCTCGTCGCGGGCTCAACGGGATCAGGCAAGAGCGTCTCCCTCAACACCATGATCATCAGCATCCTCTTCAAGGCGACGCCCCTCAATGTCCGCTTCATGATGATCGACCTCAAGATGCTCGAGCTTTCCCCGTACGAGGGCATACCCCACCTCCTTCTTCCCGTGATGACGAACGCCAAGAACGCGAAGACCGCGCTCAGATGGCTCATCGACGAGATGGAGAGGCGCTACCAGGTGATGAATGAAAAGGGCGTGCGCAACATAGAGAAGTACAACCAGAAGATCGTCAAAGAAGAGGGGGAGACCATCCCCTATATCGTCGTGGTCATCGACGAGCTGGCCGACCTCATGATGGTATCGTCCAAAGAAGTGGAGGAGTACATAGCCCGCCTTGCCCAGATGGCCCGCGCGTCCGGCATACACCTCATTCTCGCCACACAGAGGCCCTCCGTGGACGTGCTTACCGGCATCATCAAGGCGAACTTCCCGGCCCGCATGTCCTTCAAGGTGACATCCAAGGTCGATTCCCGCACCATTCTCGACACGAACGGCGCCGAGAGCCTCCTCGGGGCAGGGGACATGCTTTTCTTGAGCCCGGGGGTGGGGAGGCTCCAGCGCATCCACAGCCCGTTTGTCAGCGAGGGTGAGATCAGGCGGATAGTCGAGTTCCTCAAGAACCAGGGTGCCCCCACGTATCACGAAGAGATCCTGGAAGAGAAGGACGAGGCCGAGGAAGCCGAAGACATGAACGACGAGAAATACGAAGAAGCCATCGGGTTCGTCCATGAAAAGGGCGAGGCTTCCATCAGCATGATCCAGAGGAGGTTCAGGATAGGGTATAACCGGGCTGCGAGGATCGTGGAGCGCATGGAGAGGGAAGGGGTGGTGGGACCATCGACAGGGATCAAGCCGAGGGAAGTGCTGAGGAGAAAGGAGTAGGGAAGGGCTCTTGCATTCACGCCGGGTCTATCAGTTGAGCAATTACTGGGGCTTAAGCGCCCCCTCCAGCAGCATAAGCCGCCGGAGCCTCCCCGCTTAAGCCTCGCTTACGCTCGGGTCCGCCGATGAAGAAGCAAGGCAACGAAGCTAAGGAGGGCTCCAGTAGGTAGCCGTTGAGCCACGGGCGAAGGGCCGGAGCAATCTCCAATATGCTAATGACGAAGGGGTATCTCAGAGTGATGAATAAGGTACATAAATGTCTGGCCGTGATCGTGGCAGGCCTTCTGTGCGTGGTTGCGGTGCCTGCCCGGGCTGATACGCTTGATTCCATTAAGAAGACGTATGGCGCGATCACTACGGTGGAGGCACGTTTTCAGCAGAAGATCGCCCTGTCCGCCCTGAAGCGGACGCGGGAGGCGAAGGGGGAATTCTACTACAAACGGGGCCGGGGATTCCTGTGGAAATATACAGCGCCGACGGAGAAGATCTTCCTCTACGACGGGACGGCTATCTGGCAGGAGGAGGAAGAGAATCCCGTGGTGATCAGGCAGAAGGTCGACAAGGCGAAGATGGAGGGGAACCTCGTCATGGACCTCGTCGAGGACGTGGGCCGAATCGATCAGCTTTTTAGCACCAAGGCGGAAGGGAGGGAGGGCGACATGGACGTGATCGAGCTTCTCCCAAAAAAGGAAGGCACCATGCAGTCTGCCCGCATCTGGGTGGACAGCCAGTTCATTATCAGGAAGCTGGAAGTCACCGAGATTACGGGCAACGTCAACACCATCGAGTTTTCTTCCATAAAGATAAACAAACCCCTGGCGGACAGCCTCTTTGTCTTCAAGCCGGGGGGTAGGCAGGTCGAGGAGCAATAGGAAGGGGAGACCGGAGAGTGGGGCTTCACAAGGACCAGGCGATCGTCCTGTCCACGAGGGTGTTCGGTGAATCGGACAAGATCGTGCGCATCTTTACCCTCGATACGGGAAAGCTCACGGGCATAGCAAAGGGCGGGAAGAAGAGCCAGAAGAGGTTCATGAACACGCTGGAGCTCTTCAACGTGATTAACCTCGAGTATTTCGAGAAGTCGAGCAGAAGCATGGTCCGGATCGATAGCGCCGACCTGGTGGAAGCGAACATGGACATCGGGTCGAGCTACAACAAGATGTGCGTCGCGAGCTTCTTTGCCGAGTTCGTCGACAGGCTGACCAAGGAGAAAGAGCGGAACAATCGCCTTTTCCACCTGCTGAGCGATTCTCTCAAGAGGGTCAAATCTGTTGAATTCACGCGGTCCGATATACTATATTATCAACTGCAGACGCTGGACCACCTCGGCTTCATGCCGAATTTCAAGACCTGCGTCCAGTGCGGGAGACACCTCGAAGGGCGTGAATTGACCTTCTTCTCCACCGAACGGGGTGGGGCCGTCTGCCCGTCCTGTTCCAGGTCTGTCCCGCACAGGACGTACCCTGAAGGGCTCATTCCCAGGATGGCCGACCGGCTGGCTCCGTTTGCAGGGGATATGAGTCTCTTCGAGCGGCACGGAAGAGAAATCCTGGAAGGCTTCATCTCCTTCCATCTGAACGTGGAATTCAAGTCGTACAGGTTTTTGAGAGGCATACCGGGATAATCGTGTATTTTCAGGACCTCATACTGGAGCTTCAGCGCTTTTGGGCGGGCCAGGGGTGCGTGATCCGGCAGCCCTACGACATGGAAGTGGGGGCGGGCACGTTCCATCCCGCAACGTTCCTTGCTGCCCTCGGCCCGGAAGCTTCCAACGCCGCCTACGTGCAGCCTTCGAGGAGGCCGACCGACGGCCGCTACGGAGAGAACCCGAACAGGCTCCAACACTACTACCAGTTCCAGGTCATCATGAAGCCCTCGCCCCTCGACATACAGGATAGGTATCTCGAGAGCCTCCGAACCTTCGGCATCGATCCAGCCATCCATGACATCAGGTTCGTGGAGGACGACTGGGAATCGCCCACCCTCGGCGCGTGGGGCCTCGGGTGGGAGGTATGGCTCGACGGCATGGAGATCACCCAGTTCACCTATTTCCAGCAGGTGGGCGGCATCGAGCTTTCCCCCATCACCGTGGAGATCACCTACGGGATCGAGAGAATCGTCATGTATCTTCAGGACGTGGACAACTTCCGCAACATCAGGTGGAATGAGAGCGTGCTATACGGGGACCTTTATTTCGAGCCGGAGCGCGAATACTCGACGTACAACTTCGAGGAGGCGGACAAGGAGATGCTCCGCAGGCTCTTCGATTCATACGAGGCGGAAGGGGAGAGGCTCGTGAAGGGAAGGGAGCTCATCTATCCCGCCTACGATTTCTGTTTGAAATGCTCCCATCTCTTTAATCTCCTCGAAGCGCGGGGCGCCCTCAGCGTCACCGAGCGGACGAACTATGTCGCCAGAGTGAGGAACCTCGCGAAGATGTGCGCGGAGCTTTACGTAAGAAAAAGGGAAGAGCTCGGCTTTCCCCTCCTTCGCCGGAGCGCCGAATGAAGCAATTCCTGCTCGAAATAGGGTGCGAAGAGCTTCCCGCGCGCTTCATCAAGCCCGCCAAGGAGGGTCTTGCGAAGCTCCTCGGGGATGCTTTGAGCGCGGCGAGGATCGGCCGCGGGGAGATGAGGCTCTTCGGCGCGCCCCGCAGAATAGCAGTCCTCATCGACGGCGTTGAGGAAAAACAGAAGGAGACGACCACGGTGAAATTCGGTCCCCCCGCTGCCCGGGCCTTTGACGCGGGAGGAAAACCAGGCCCCGCAGCCGTGGGGTTTGCGAAGTCCCAGGGCGTCGATGTCTCGGAGCTCCTTGTCCGGAAGAAGGAGAACGCCGAGCTCATCTGCGTTGAAAAGAAGGAGATTGGCAGGGAAAGCAGGGAGGTCCTCGCCGAGATCCTGCCCGAGGCGATCGGCCGCATCCCCTTTCAGAAGCGGATGAAGTGGGGGGAAGGGACCTTTGAGTTCGGGAGGCCCATCCACTGGGTCGTGGCGCTCCTCGGAGGCGAGATCATCCGGTTCGAGGTCGCCGGCATTGGCAGCGGGAACAGGTCCAGGGGGCACCGCTTTCTCTCTAAGGGCGATGTGGAGATCGTTGATCCGGCCCGATACGTGGATGAGATGAGGAAGGCTTATATCGTGGCGGACGAGGAGGAGCGGAGCGTCATGATGGCTGAGGCCATACGCTCCATCGAGCATGAGACCGGCGCCCGCGCCGTTATCGACCCCGATCTCATGGAGGAGATCCGGTATATCACCGAGTATCCCCACGGGCTCCTCGGCTCCTTCGAGAAGGAGTACCTCCGCCTTCCCGCATCCGTGCTCGTGAACGTCATGAAGGGGCATCAGCGCTACGTCCCTCTTATGGGGAAGGAAGGCTCCCTGCTCTCCGGGTTCATATTCTTCGCGAACACGTTGCCCAGCACCCCCACCGAGGTCATAAGGGGGAATGAGAGGGTACTGAGGGCCCGCCTCGCCGACGGCGCCTTCTTCTTCGACGAGGACAAAAAGGTCCCCCTCGAATCTCTCTACGGGAAGCTCGACGCGGTCATGTTCCACAAGCGCCTGGGGAGCCTGAAAGACAAATCGGAGAGGGTGGCGCAGATCGCCCTCTACCTTGCCGCAACGCTGGGGCTCCCAGTCGAGGAGAAGGTGGGCAGGGCTGCGAGGATGATCAAAGCCGATCTTCTCACCCATATGGTTGGCGAATTCCCGGAGCTTCAGGGGACCATGGGAAGGATATACGCGGAAGCTCAAGGGGTAGACAGGGAGATCGCCAGGTCCATCGAGGAGCACTACTATCCGAAGGGCACGGAAGGGGCCCTGCCGGAGAGCGACCTCGGCTCCATAATGGCCCTGGCCGATAAGCTCGATTCCCTCGTGGCCTTCTTCTCCGTGGGCATCACCCCCACGGGGAACCTTGACCCCTTCGGCCTGCGCCGCCAGGCTATCGGCAGCATAAGGATCATCATCGACAAGGCCTTTCACATTTCTCTGCCCGAAGTCTTTGAAAAAGGGTACCATGCCCTGACCACCGCCGAAGGCAAGGTGCCCTTTGATGCGATGCGGGAGAGCCTCTCCGAGTTCATTGCCACGAGAATCAAGTTTCTCCTCATGGAGGAGGGGCATAACCAGGAATTCGTGAACGCCGTGCTGCCCTATGCGTCCGTCGACATCTATGACGGTTTTTTGAGACTTCGCGCCCTGGAGACGCAGAAGTCTATCGAAGAGTTCACGAGACTCATGGTAGGATTCAAGAGGGTTTACAATATCACGAAATCCCTCAAAGGAGACGGAGAGGTATTGCCCGCTCTCTTCGAGCACGAGGAGGAGCGGGACCTCTACGAGCTTCATGAGGCGAGGAAAGACGTATATCTCAAAGTGATGGAGGCGCGCCAATACGGGGAGGCCATGGGCGTGCTCGTTGGCTTCAAGGAGACCATCGACAGGTATTTCGACAAGGTCTTCGTCATGGTCGACGACGAGACGAAGAAGAAGAACAGGCTCACGCTGCTTTCGCGGATCAAGGAGATGTTTCTCCTCTTCGGGGACTTCTCCAAGATCAGGGTAGAAGAGCTTTCGTAAATATCAAAGACATAACTACGGGGAGGTAAAGATATGGCCAAGTACGTCTATTTTTTTGGGGGTAACAAAGCGGAAGGCGACAGCGGAATGAAGAACCTTCTTGGCGGAAAAGGGGCAAACCTCGCGGAGATGGTTAATCTCGGCATCCCGGTGCCACCGGGCTTCACTATCACCACCGAAGTCTGTACGGCGTTCTACGAGAGAAAGATGAAGCTGCCCGATGGACTGCGCGGTGACGTCCTGGCTGCCCTGAAGAAGGTGGAGAAGCTCATGGGCATGACGTTCGGGGATTCGAAGAACCCGCTCCTCCTCTCCATACGGTCGGGCGCCCGGGCAAGTATGCCGGGCATGATGGACACCGTCCTCAACCTGGGTCTCAATGCGACCACCGTCAAGGCCCTTGCCGAGCTGACGAACAATGAATGGTTTGCCTGGGACTGCTACAGGCGCTTCGTCGCCATGTACGGAGACGTGGTCCTCGGTCTCAAGCCCGAGAGCAAGGAGGAAGAGGACCCCTTCGAAGAGATCATCGACAAGAAGAAGAAGGCGCGGGGGATCAAGCTCGATATCGAGTTCACCGTGGCGGACCTGAAGGACCTGGTAGCGAGCTTCAAGAAGGCGATCAAGCAGAAGCTGAAGGTAGATTTCCCTGAGGACCCGGTGGAGCAGCTCTGGGGGGCCATCGGCGCGGTCTTCAAGTCGTGGATGAATGCCCGGGCCATCGCCTACAGGAAGCTGAACGGAATACCGGCCTCCTGGGGCACGGCAGTCAACGTGCAGTCCATGGTCTTCGGCAACATCGGCCAGGATTCGGGCACCGGCGTGGCCTTTACCCGAAACCCCTCGACCGGCGACAACATGTTCTACGGTGAGTATCTCCTGAACGCCCAGGGTGAGGACGTGGTGGCCGGCACCCGCACGCCGCTGCCCATCAACAAGAAGCAGAAATCAGACAAATCCGTCAGGTCCCTCGAGGAAGAGATGCCCGTTGTGTATAAGCAGCTCCTCGAGATCAGATCAACACTGGAGCGCCACTTCAAGGACATGCAGGACGTGGAGTTCACCATCCAGCGCAAGAAGCTCTGGATGCTCCAGACGAGAACGGGCAAGAGAACGGCTTTCGCCGAGTTCAAGATCGCCGTGGACATGGTGAGGGAAGGACTCATCGGTAAGGAAGAGGCACTGATGCGGGTGAGCCCGGACGGCCTCAACCAGATCCTCCGTCCCATCTTCGATCCCAAGGAGATTGATAAGGCCCTGAAAGACGGGAGGATGGTGACAAAAGGCCTGAACGCCGGGCCGGGCGCTGCCACGGGCAAGGTCGTCTACAACGCGGAGGACGCGGAGGCCTGGGCAACACGGGGAGAGAAAGTGATCCTCGTCCGGATCGAGACGTCGCCCGAGGACATACGGGGCATGAACGCGGCCCAGGGCATTCTCACGTCAAGGGGCGGCATGACGAGCCATGCGGCGCTCGTGGCCAGGCAGATGGGGAAGGTGTGCGTCGCGGGATGCGGAGAGCTCGACATAAGCTATAAGACGAAGACGATCAAGATAAAAGGCAAGACGGTCCACGAAGGTGATTATATTTCTATTAACGGCTCAACCGGCGAGGTCTTCGTGGGCGAGATGAAGACGATTCCCTCGGAAGTGCTGCGGGTGCTCGTGGATAAGACGCTCAAGCCCGAGAAATCGCAGGTTTACAAGGACTTCGAGTCCCTCATGAAATGGGCCGACAGCGCGAGGCGTCTCGGGGTGCGGACGAACGCCGACCAGCCGGACCAGGCCGCTGTAGCGGTCAGCTTCGGCGCCCAAGGCATAGGCCTCTGCCGGACCGAGCACATGTTCTTCGAAGGCGCGAGGATCGATGCGGTGAGGGAGATGATCGTGGCCGAAGACCTCGAAGGACGGAAGAAAGCCCTGGCTAAGCTCCTTCCCATGCAGAGGGGAGATTTCGCCGGCCTCTTCAAGGTGATGAAAGGTCTGCCCGTCACCATCAGGACCCTCGACCCGCCCCTCCACGAGTTCCTGCCCCACAGCGAAAAAGACATCAAGGACCTGGCGGGTAAGATGGGCATCTCCTACGATCGTCTTTACGCGAAGGTGGCGAGCCTCCAGGAGGCCAACCCAATGCTCGGTCTGCGCGGGTGCAGGCTCGGCATTCTCTATCCGGAGATCACGGAGATGCAGGCGCGGGCAATCTTCGAGGCGGCCTGCAAGGTCAAGAAGTCGGGCACGGACGTGTTGCCGGAGATTATGATTCCACTGGTGGGCGACGTGGCTGAGCTGAAGCTCCAGAAAGATGTGGTCGACCGCGTGGCAAAAGAGGTATTCGCCAAGGCCAAGATGACCATTGACTACAAGTTGGGCACCATGATCGAGATTCCCCGG